>MDTB01019382.1_pt1 | contig 26588 bp, 25 predicted proteins | sample 811161 | NCBI WGS metagenome assembly MDTB01 (sample SAMN05326650, study PRJNA326480) | marine metagenome | isolation source: seawater | place: Mediterranean Sea | collected 2009 | reverse complement strand
TACTTTTATAAATATAATAAATGATTAATAAAGTTAATAAAATTGTAATAGGATTAATCAACGAGTTAAATATACCAGCACTAATACCAAATGCCAAATCAGGATTATCTAATCTCTGAATCTTTAGAAAAGGATTAATTAAAGAAATACTAGTATCACCATTAACCGTAACCCAATGATTAAAAGATTTTACGGAAAAAAAATCTGCAATCAATACTTTAGATACCCGATCAAAAATGAACAATAAAAGGGAAAGCAAAAGATATTTAAAAAATCTCAAAAAAGGGGCCTTCAAAATTAACTTAAGATTCAAGTCACTCTTTTGAATTAAATCAAAGCCTCTTTACATGATACACATTTATTGCTATGGGGGACTTCATTTAGACGCGCCTTAGGAATTAACTCATCACATTTTATGCACACTCCAAAAGTACCATCTTTAATCATTTGTAAAGCCTTTTCAAGATATTTAATGTATGAATCTTCTCTTTGCATCATATAATACGCATTTTCCATCTCTTGATGATCTGACCCAGCATCTGCCATATGAGAAGAATATATCGATGAACTGCTTTGATCAATCAAATTATCAGTTCTATCTTTTATATTCATTAAATCTTTTATAGCACTATCTTTTTTTGCCATAATAACTTTTTTAAAATCTTCAATTTCTTTTTTTGACCATGCCTTTTTTGCCATAATGCTACCTCAACTATTCTTTAGCTATACTAAGCTTGATTTTTTCACCAATAATATCAATATCTTTATTAAAATCTAAAGAATCTTGATTAAAGCTAATATTAACACCTAAAACCTCATTCATGAAATATTTTTTATGATTTTTTAAAGCATGCTCCAAATCTTTATTATAGCTCAATGAAATACTAATACGATCACTAACATCTAAATCAGATTCTTTTCTAAAATTCTGAACATGCCTAATCAAATCTCTAACTATGCCTTCTTGCTCTAATTCATTAGTTATATTAGTATTTATACCTATCTTGAACAAATTATTTGAAGAAACCTCAAAACCATTCTTTGGATTCTGTTCAATAATAAAGTCAGTATAATCAATAATATCTCCATTATCAAGTTTATAATTCGAGTCTTTAGAGCTAACAATATCACTTAACTCTTCTAATGATAATTTGTTTATATCTGAAAGAACTTCTTTCATAGATTTATTGAACTTAGCACCTAATGTCTGAAAATTTGGTTTTATTTTTATAGACATAAACTCATTATAGCTATCTGCAAATCGAAGATCTTTAACATTCAATTCCTGTTTTATGTCTTCCTTGTTTTCAATTAAATGTTTCTTAAAACAATCATCAACAACAAAAACAACCACTTCCGATAAAGGTTGCCTAACTTTAATATTTGCTTTATTTCTTGCAGATCTAGCTAAAGAAACAACTTCAATAACTGTATCAATTTCTTCAATCAAACCTTGATTAACATCATCTTTATTAGCCAAAGGATAATCACTCAGATGAATACTTTTTTTATTATTCATTAAATTCTGATACATATAATCTGACAAAAACGGTATTACAGGAGATATTATTTGCAAATATTTAACTAAGGTAGTATGCAAGCAAAAATAAGCTGCATCTTTATCAATATCACTTTCAGACTTCCAAAACCTCCTGCGATTCCTTCTTACATACCAATTTGACAAATCATCAAGAAAAACAGATGCTTCTTCCATTAATATATATACTTTAAAATCTTTATATAAGTCATTCGCACGTATAGAGAAATTATTAATTTTAGCTAAAATCCAATTATCTAATTTGGTAAAACCTTCTTGATAATCAAGTTTTTTTCCAATATCAAACTGATCAAGATTTGCATATGTTATAAAAAACGAATACGTGTTCCATAGCGTAATAATTTTTTTACGAACACCATCAGCAACTGAATATCCAAAAAGCAAATTTCTTTCAGGGTTTTGAGATGCGTATAACCACCTCATAACATCTACACCCATCTTTTCAGCCGCATCTTCAAACCAAATCGCATTTCCCCAAGACTTATGCATATCTCTTCCGTTTTCATCCTTTACAAGAGCATGACCTAAAAGATTTTTAAATGGAGCTTTCTTTTCCATAATTGTAGACATCGCAAGCAATGAATAGAACCAGTTTCTAAATTGCCCAGGGAAACACTCTACGACAAAATCAGCAGGAAACCATTTCTTCCAGTAATCTCTATTTTTATTGTAATCTAAAGTTGAAAAAGGTACAATCCCTGCATCAAGCCAAGGATTGCCAACATCTGGAATTCTAGTACCTACAAGACCTGTTTCAGGGTGCTTGATTTTAATTCTGTCTATCCAAGGACGATGAGGGCTATTACCTTCGAATTCATCCCAACCATCTACACAAAGCTCCTTTAATTCTTTTTTAGATCCAACAACATAAAAACTTCCATCTTCAAAAGTCCATATAGGTAACGCTAATCCCCAAAAACGTTTCTTTGAAATCATCCAATCACCCATATTATCAAGCCACTCAATTTCTCTATCATGACCCCAATCTGGAATCCAATTTATATCACTAACTATCGATTTTATTTCATCTCTCCAGTCCATTTTTATATACCACTCATCTACCATTTTATAAACTAGCTCATCACCAGACCTCCAACAATGAGGATAAACGTGAGGATATTGCTCACTATAGACCAAATATTCATTTTGTTTTAAATAATCCAATATCACATCTTTTGTGGTTTCATCCGTTGCTATTTTACCTGTCAAAAAGCCAAAACCTTCAATGTACTTAGCTTCATCATCAATTGGAGCTATTTCAACAAGATTCTCATTTCTTCCAATTTTATTATCAATAGCACCACAACCAGTTGCAATATGTACAATTCCTGTACCCTCACCAGCAACCACAACATCTTTACCTATACTATCTTTACCACCATCAATTACTCGATGACACTTAATTGCATTTATATTCTTTGATTTTAATTTTTCATTGATATTAGGATACCCTCCCAAACTATTTTGAGCAGGAAGATTATCAAAGGGACCTTTGTACTCTAGTCCTACTAATTTTTTACCTTTAAATGTATCAATGATAGTATATCCGCCTCTCTCATTAAATATTTGCTCAATAGTTTTAAGCTTAGGAACACCCTCAATCCACATTTTCTTATCTTTAAACTGTTTTTCCAATCTTTGGAATTTTAAATTATCTTTTGCAAAATAGTAAATTGACCCATCTGATGCCTTTAATTTCACATAATCAATATTAACATTAATAGCAGCTGAAATATTTGAAGTAAGGGTCCAAGGCGTCGTAGTCCAGACTAAAAGATATTCTTTTTCTCTGTTTTTTAATGGAAATCTAACAAAAACAGACGTATGAGCAACCAATTTTCGACCCTCAATAATTTCCATCTGAGAATAAGATGTGCCAGAACGACCTGACCATGGAACAACATCATAACCTTTATAAATCTTTCCTTTTTCAAATAACTTTTTTAAAAAAGACCATATTGTATAGTTGTTTTCATCTGACATCGTATAGTATGAATTATCCCAATCCATCCAATAACCAAGTCTTTTAGATTGCTCTGTTTGAATTTCTGAATATTTTTTTACTCTAGACTTACATTCATTAACAAATTTTTCAAGACCATATTTTTCAATATCTCTTTTGGTTTCAAAGCCCATTGATTTTTCAACTTCTACCTCAACCCACAAACCTTGACAATCAAACCCGTTCTGATAACGCATATCATAGCCGTTCAAAGCATGAAATCTCTGAAATATATCTTTTAAAGTTCTACCCCATGCATGATGAACTCCCATAGGATTATTAGCAGTTATAGGCCCGTCCATAAAAGACCATGGCTTTTTACCTTTATTTTTTTCAACTAACCTTTTAAAAGTTTTATTTTTTTCCCATTGAGCTATAATTTGATGTTCAATATCAACAAAGCTGACATTTTTAGGGACAGGTTTAAATTTATATTTTACTTTAGATTCATTAGACATAATCAATAATTTATCAGATTAGGCTTTAATTACCGATAAATAAATTAATATATATTTAAAATTAATTACTAAAAGATTTTATATGCTTTTCTTCAACTAGAATTTTACCTTTTTTATTGTATGATTTCCAAACACCAAGCCTTCTGCCACTTATATAACTACCTTCTGCCTGAATTTTTCCATTAGACCAAAAAGATACCACTTTTCCATTTAGTTGATCATTTTTGTAATTTTTGATTTCTCGAACACTTCCTTTTTTATCATATATAGTTACACGTCTGTACTCATTGCCATCTGATATTTTTCTCTCAACCATCAAAGTATTCGTTTTAAAGTTTTTATATTCTTTCATTTCATTATTTGCAAAATTAAAATGCAATAAATTTTCATAAATTTACAAACAAAATCTATTATTAATAAGAACAGAAAAAAAATTACAAATTACTATGATGTAAATCACATTATACAAATGGAACAAGATAAAGATCAGAATATTAGCTAATAACCAATTATAGAATTAGATGTATCTTTTTTTTTCATTAATAAAATATCAAAATCTTCTAAAAAATATCCTAGAAACAATCTTCAACAAAAACCTGAATGCTCTAGCTCTTAGAAAAGGGTTCACTTTTAAAGTTTCGAATAAACTCTTGAAAAGATATTTTTTTTTGTTAATAAAATAAAATATCATAATAAAAAATACTATTACCAGAATTAACCTAATCATCATTTAGAGCAATTTTCCCATTTTAAAATGCCATTACTTCCTAGGCAGCAATTAGACTGATTTTGAGGATAAAAAACATCTAAACATTCATATTGATATTTTTCACATAAATTATTGCTAGAAACTTTAATTGACGTAAAACTTGGCAAATCACATAAACTTTCAGGCAAATAGTTGATATCATTAGCAAAAACAGTCAAATTCTTTAAATGCTGAAGGTTGCTTATGTTACTAGGTAAAGATTTAAGATTGTTTGCAGATAAGTTTATTGATGTCAAACTATCTATTAAGCCTATGCTTTCCGATATATCTTTAATCGAATTTTTTTCTATCGATAAAACTTTTAAACCTTTCAACTTATATAAGTTTTCAGGCAAATAACTTAGCTTATTTGAATGAATGATAAAATGAGATAAGCTTATCATTTTATCAATATTTAAAGGGATTTCTTCTAATAAATTATTTGACAAACCTAAAACTTCAAGATTGTAAAGATTTACTATGTCTAATGGAAGTTTCATTATTTTATTATCATCTAATCTTAAAATTAGCAAATTATATAGACTAGATATCCCTTCTTCTAGGCTGTCTATTTGATTACCTGATAAATACAATTCTTCTAATTTTTTTAAGCTGTATAATTCCTTAGGAATTGCTATGATTTTGTTATCAGTACAATAAAATTCAGTCAAATTATTTAATTTACCAATACTCTTAGGTAATTGCTTGAACCTATTTAAGCTTAAGTTTAAATACTCAAGCTCTGATAAAGACCCAAATCTTTTTGGAAGAACCGACAAACCTTCTGCTGATATATCCAAATACACCAATCGTCCATTTGACCAGGATTGAGCTCCTAACTGTAATGGATTTTTTGTTTTAATATCAGGATTTAAAATGATTATTTTATTTAAAACATTTAAATCCTTATTAGAATAATTATCATTCATTAATACAATATACGACAAAAGTAAAATAACCAAAATTTGATTCATTTTTTACGGACAATTAGCTTGATTTTGAGCCCCCCATTCTTCAATACAATCATAATTAAAATCATCGCATAAATAGTTGTTGCCAACATTTATATATGAAGAAAGATTACATATTGATTGTGGCAAACTTAATAATCGATTATCACTTAAATTAAAATAATCCAACCTTAACAAAGAATTTGATTCAAATTCTGAAAGAGATTCAATTAGATTGTCATTTAAATATAGATTGTCTAAATAATTGAGATCATACATTTCTGAAGGAACTTGAACAATTAAATTATCACTTAAATCTAAAGTTCTTAAGTTTATTAAACGTGAAATACTTGAAGGAATAGATTCAATATTATTTGAACTTAATAAGAATTCATTAAGATTAGTCAAGCCACCAATAGAAAAACCTTCTATAGAGTTAATTAAATTATCATTTAAATTAAAGTATGACAAATTGGGCAAATTTAGAATCGGAACAGAACCTGATAATTCATTATTACTTAAATCAACGTTATTAATATTAATTAAAGAATTAACCCCTAAATCATTTAGACTCCCTGAAAAATTATTATTAGAAAGATTTAGACTTTCTAATACAGGCATCGATGAAAGATTAGGAATACTACCTAACATATTTGAGTTATTCAAAAACATGTCTTTTAAACTATCAATCGAAAAGGTACTCGGATAGTTTTGACCAAATGTATTGTCAGATAAATTGAGGTATTCTAGTAAATTTAAATTATTTATATTATCAGGAATACTTGTTAACAAATTATTCGGCAACCTCAGATCTCTCAAACTAACAGCATTTCCTATATTATCAGGAATAGGGCCTGTCAACTGATTATCTCTAAGATTTAAATATGTCAATTGATTTAAATTGAAAATATCTTGCGGAATTTCTCCTTCCAATAAATTCCCACCTAGATATATATTAATTAAATTAATACAGTTTCCAATATTTGAAGGGATTACTCCAGATAGCTCATTAGCATAAATCTCCAAAAATGCTAAATCAATTAAATCACCAACACTATTTGGAATTGAACCTGAAAACTGATTATTGCCAAGAAACAAATCTTTTATAGATATTAATTCTCCTATTTGTTCAGGAATGCTACCATTTAAAAGATTTGAGGTTAAATTAAGACTTTCTATGCTTGTATTTGATAAAGTATTGACTAAACCTGTAATTTCACCAGTAAGTTCATTATCATTTAAACTTAAGTTTTTAATTAAAGGGAGATTACTTATATCCGGCAAAGGACCTGTAAATAAGTTAAAGCTAAGTCTTAAAAAACCTAAACTTGGAAGTTGATCAATAGATAAAGGCATTTCAGAAAATTGATTCTCACCTAAATCAAGATGCTGTAAATTCATTCCAGCAGTTGCACCAAAAACATCTCCGCTCAATTGATTACGACTTAAATCTAAATGAACTAAATTCGTTAAATTCTTGATTTCTTCTGGAACACTTCCTACAAATTGATTCCCAGAAAGATACGCCTCAGTAAGATTAACTAATAGACCTATATCAGAAGGAATACCGCCGCAAATATTTTGATCTGTCCTATCAATCGATGTTGTGGTTGCAATATCATAACATACATCCCACAACTTAACTTCTCCAACTGCGCAGGTGTTTGCGTTCAAGCCGCAACTAGCATCATCTTGAGAACCAATATCTTCTATGCATTCAGGATATGGACCGCACAAATTATTATTATTAATATCAAAATAACCAGATGAACCATCTACAATATTTAAGAGACAAATATCTGATGGAATTATTCCTGAAAAATTATTATTACTTAAATCAAATTCAACTAAATTTGTTAATGCGCCTACTTCAATAGGAATTTCTCCAGTCAAACCATTATCATTTACGTACCAGTATTGAAGAGAGCTTAGAACTCCAATTTCTAAAGGGATAGGCCCATCAAAATTATTTGCTCCTAATAGAAGTGTTTGTAGGTTAGTCAAATTCTCAATCATGGGAGGCATACAACAACCACTCAATTCATTTCCAGTTAAATCTATAACTTCTAAATTAGTTAAATTCCAAAAGTTTAAAGGAATTTCATCGCTTAACATATTATCTTTCAAGTGAAGTTGCTTTAAATTTTGCAAATCTCCTACTTCATAAGGAATATATCCATTTAGCTTATTACTATTTAAATTCAGATACGTAATATTTTGTAATCCTGAAATTTCATAAGGAATTTGACCTGTTAACTGATGAGAGTTTAGTGTAAGAGAATCTAGATTAATTAATTGGCCAATGTTACTTGGAATTTCGCCGCTAATCTGACTTTGAGGTATACTAGAATCACCTACTATACTAATTGAGCTTGTTGAAACTATAGAGTAACATTCACCCCATAAATCAATAAAACCAAATTCACAATTAATATCGCATTCATATGTGTATTGTTTTTGATTTGTAATAATATCTGTATATATAGTATCTTGATTATAATCATCAAAAGGTTCGCCTTGATCGTAAACACCATTCGAATTTAAATCTTCAAAAATTTCAAGAAGGCATACAGGATATGATGGACATAGATTATTTCCTTCAAGATTAAGACCTGAAACAAATATATTTGAATTTAGTCCAACATTTAAGTCACAAAATTCAACGGGAATTTCTCCAGATAAATAATTATAAGACAAATCTAGGCTCTGCAAATTTAAAGAACCGAAACTAGCAGGTATTGAACCACTAATTCCACAATTAGATAAATTTAAACTTTCTAAGTTAGATAACTGAACAAGATCAATGGGTAAATCTCCTTCAAAACCTATAGAATTAGAATAATCAATATAGGTTGTATTTCCTATAACATAACATCCAGTTAATTCATTACACCCATCTGTTCCATTTCCAGTAGAATTAGCAATATGGTCAACGCAACTGCTATCCCATAACCTAACCTCATTTTCATTGCAAACAATTTCAATAACACAGGATTCCTCCCATTGATAAGGCCAATTGCTATTAAATAGCCACGCATTATATATTGCACATTTATTTTCACTAGATAGAGAAGTGGAAAGTTCAAACATATCATTAAAATTTGTCACATTAGATATATCCCAGCTAGATAAATCTTGATTAAAACTATCTGCTCCAGAAAACATACCTGACATATTAATTACATTTGAAACATTCCATCCGGAAATATCATAATTAAATTCTGTAAGCTCGAACAAAGTAGACATATCTGTTATTAGCGACACATCCCAAATTGAAATTTGTCCATAGGTTACTAACGCAGCATTATAATCAGACATCCATAAATCTACTGCAATTTTTAATTCGTCTCTTGTTTGTGGTTGAAATACAATTTCAGAACTGCAATCAGAAGTATTTTGTGAACCAATATTTTCAGCTATGCAATTTGGATATGGAGGACAGAAACTATTTCCAGATACATTAAAGTCATCTTCCCAATCTATATTTAATTCACAGATTGAATCTGGGATCAAACCAAATAAGTTATTCCCTTCTAAATTAAGATAATTAAGAAATGGTGGTAATTCAGGAAAATCTCCCTCAAAAGCATTACCTGAAATATCTAACGATGACAGCTGAGATAACTGACTTAAATCAGGAACTACACCTGAAAAGCTATTTTGAGCTATATCTAGAAATTCTAATTGAGTCAATTGTAAAAGATTTTCTGGAAGGGATCCATCAAAACTATTTCCTGCCAAGTCTAGAGAATCTAAGAACAAGGGCATATTAGGAAGCTCCCCTGATAAATTATTGTTACTCACATTTAAGGATGTTAGTTCAATTAAAGAACTTAGATCAGGCAATTGACCAGAAAAATCATTATTACCAATATCCAAAACATCAAGATTAGTTAAATTGCTTAATTCTAAAGGAATGGAGCCTTCAAAAGTATTATTATTTAAATCAAGAACCTCCAATGATGAAGCAGAACCTATAGAAGAAGGTAAAGTTCCGCTAAATATATTATCTGACAAATAAAGAGCTTCAAGATTATCAAGGTTTCCAATCTCAGAAGGTAAAGAACCACTAAATGTATTTCCAGATGCATCAAAAGATTCTAAACTACTTAAATTTCCTATCTCAGCAGGCAAAGATCCATCAAAATTATTCTCTGATAAATCAAGCGAATCTAAGCTTGTCATCAAACCTACCTCTTCAGGCAAATTACCATCAAAACTATTTCCTCCTAAATCTAAATTTGATAAATTGCTAAGATTTCCAATTTCAGGCGGAAGCAAACAATCAAAGTTATTTCCGTTAAAATCAATATCAGTTAAACTCGTTAAATCACCTATTTCATTTGGGAGACAACCTTCAAAATTATTATCCTCCAAATTAAGTGAGGTTAAATTTGTAAGGTTGCTTATTGATGACGGCAAAGATCCACTAAACATGTTATCCTGCAAATCAATTTCTGAAAGATTTGTCAAGCTGCTCAATTCATCAAAAACTTGACCAGCAAAATCATTCCCTGATAAATCAATTGATGTTAAATTGGTTAAATTTGCAAGTTCTTCAGGAATTTCTCCCCCAAGATTACTATCCTCTAATTCTAAAGAAGTCAAGTCTGTCAATTCTCCTATTGAAGATGGGATATATCCATCAATATTATCTCCAAAATCAACATCTGAATCATCAGCATTGTAACATTCTCCCCATATACCTACTTCACCATCATTACAATCTACAATTTCAATACAATCTGATGTATCTTGATAGCCTATATAATTTTCAACGCAATCTGGATAAGGAGGACAAAGACTATTATTTTCAATATTAAAACTATTAATATCAGAAAAATCTATTTGTAAATCACATATTGCCCCAGGTATTTCGCCAGCCAAACTATTATCTGATAAATCAAGTGAAGTTAAATTTGTTAAACTTGATATCTCATCAATAATTCCACCAGATAAGTTGTTTTCAGATAAATCTAATGAAGTTAAATTTGTGAGATTTTCTAAAGTTGAGGGTAAAACACCAGATAGGTTATTATCACCTAAATCTAATGAAGTTAAATTTACCAAATCTCCAATTTCAGATGATAATGGACCACTTAAGCTATTATTACCTAAATTAAGCTCTGTAAGATTAATCAACTCTACTATATCATCAATCTGACCTGAAAGATTATTGTTTTCTAAATCAAGTGACGTCAAATTTACTAAATTTGATATTTCTGATGGAATTTCACCAGATAAACTCTCTTCCGATAAATCTAGCTCAGTTAGATTGACTAATTGACCAATTTCAGCAGGAATAGACCCACCTAAATCATCAAAAACAATTTCAGATTCATCAGGGTTATAACACTCTCCCCATAATGGTACGCTACCATCTTCGCATTGCGTACAAAAAGAGGTGTTCTGCAATCCTGCATAAGTTTCAAAACAAGTTGGATATGGATTGCAAAACTGATTGTTAGAAACGTTGAAATTTGTTGGGTCATCCCATAATAAATTTAAACCACATATTAAAGAAGGAAAATCACCACTAAATAAATTATCATTTAAAAGAAGATTTGAAAGATTTGTCAAGCTACTTATTTCTAACGGTATTTCGCCAGTAAAAAAATTACCAGACAACCTTAATGACTCCAATTTTGAAAGACTTCCTATTTCAATTGGTAAAGAGCCACTCATTTTATTATTATCTAAAAATAAATTAATTAATTTTGTAGCGTTTGATATTCCAGAGCTTACTTGACCAGTCAATTTATTATCATTTAAATATAGATACTTAAGGTCTTCTAATTGCCAAATACTATTTGGAATATCTCCACTAAATTCATTCTGATTTAAAGATATATGTGTTAGTTTACTTAAGTTAGATATCTGTTCAGGAATAGTTCCAGAAAAACTATTCTCATCTAAAAACAACCTTTCTAGATTAATTAAATTTGAAATTTGATCTGATATTTCTCCATTTAGTTGATTTCCATTTAAATATAAAAATCTTAAATTAACTAATTGCCAAAGCTGCTCAGGTATGGGACCTGGAATCGCACTATTTGAAAAATCTAGCTCAGTTGTTTGAGAAATATCATAACAATCACCCCATAAATCTACAAAACCTTGCCCACACTCATCAGATGAACTAGTTACATTATCTTCGCATGTTAAAAAGAAAATTGCAATAATCGTCAAAATTATTTTTTTTATCATAAGCTCCTAAACCTTAATAATATTTAAAATAATATTAATAATTAATTTTTTAATTATTAAGGAAAACTATAGAAGAAATTCTAGCCAAAAAAAAACAACATACGATAATAGAACATGTTCAATTTTTATTATTTTTAGAATTATGCATATAAAATAATCTTAATTTTTTTTATATGGATAATCAAAAGATTCATTAATTTGCTTTGTAGCTTCTAGCTCCTCTTCAAGCTGCCATCTCCGAATCGTTTTTTTATTTCTTTTTTTAATATAAATAAAAACTACAAAAATTGTTATCGAAGCAATAAAAATAACGAAACTAGGAAATCTCAAAAAAACTGACTTTTTATTTGATTTTTTGATTTTTTGATTAGTTTGATTCTCAAAATCATAAAGACTAATACCAATAACATTCTCAAAAGCATCATCAAACAAAAACCCTTTATTCATTTGACTGATTATTTCATTAATAGATTGATCCCCATAATTAATGATTATATTTGAATATGCAATCAAAGATTGCTTATAAGATGAACTTACTTCATTATAATTTTTCATGCCTGCTATATTTTTCAAATGTTGCAGATTTATATAATAATCAAAAAAAGACTTGTTAGTTCTTAGACCTTTTCCTTTAACGTAAAATTCTTTAGCAAAATACATTGACATCCCTTCTTTAAACCAAGCAGGAAATGAATAACTTTTATTAATTCTATTCTGGTATACATGACATAGCTCATGCGCAACTATTTGAAATATTTTAGATTTATTTTTAGACTTTGATAAATCAATAATAATCTTATTTCTAAAAGCAATACCCGAAGCCCAATCAGGGAAATCAGAATACAATAACTGAGGATCATTTACAATCTTAATGAAAAAATCTTTATTTTCAACTTTTCCAAATTGACGGACAAGGCTTTTCGTCTTTTCGACTACATATGATTTTAGGCTCAAATCTTGATAAAAATCTTCAACATATATATGGCATTCACCTATAGAAGTTTTAAAAGTATCTGATAATGAGAGACATATACTAAATGTCGTAACTATAATAAATAAGTTACGCATACCTATAACTATTAGTTATTTTCATTTATAAAAGGTTTTTTGTATTTAATAAAGTCATACCCAATCTCAAATATTTGTTCATATTCTCCTCCAGGAACAACATTTAATATAAATTCTCGGTCAACTATTTTTTCGAGCACAATATTTCTTACTTTTAAAAAATCATACCCCTTATTATTTCCTTCTAAATAATCTAGACATTTATCGGAATCTTGAGTATAAATACACTCTTTACTGTCTAAACTAATTGCCCATAAAATCTCATTATCTAAGCTACAATCTTTACATGACTCGCAAATATCACATGGCTCACAAATATCACATGGCTCTTGGCAACCAATTATAAAAAATAAAACCAGAAACAATATTTTTCTCATACAATCTCCTTTTAAAAGCTGACATCAATAATGTAATTAATAAAAAATATTAAATTTTTATACATAAAAAAATTCTAAATTATTCATGTTTAGAATCTACTAGAAAACACACAAAAACAACAGGTCTTTATGAAAGTAAGTACACTTTGTTATATAAATGATGGATTTAAAACTCTAATGCTACATAGAACAAAAAAAGAAAATGATATGCATAAGGGTAAATGGAATGGCCTTGGAGGGAAACTAGAAAGTGGAGAATCTCCTGAAGAATGTGTAAAAAGAGAGGTTTTTGAAGAATCTGGATTGAAGATTAGCAGCCCTATTCTTAGAGGAATTATTACATTCCCAGAATTCGATACCCAAAATGACTGGCTTGTATTTATTTATACAACTAACAAATTTAAAGGTAAATTAATTGAATCTGATGAAGGTGACTTAGACTGGATACCTAATCAAAAAATTAACACTTTAAATTTATGGGAAGGAGATAAAATTTTTATGGAATGGTTGCAAAAGGAAAAATTTTTCTCTGCTAAATTTATTTATAAAAAAGGTGTCCTGAAAAATTATAATGTCATATTTTATTGATATTTAAAAATACTAAGGGAGAATGAATTTGGAAAAAGTTTTTGTAAGCGGAGGATCAGGATATATAGCTCTTCATTGTATAGCAAAATTAGTTGAAAAAGGATTCCTGGTAAGAACATCCATTCGAAATTTGAATCGAAAAAAAGAGATTCTAGATGGAGTATCCAAAGTGATTGACTGTGAAAATAAAATTGAGTTTTGTGAACTAGATTTATTAAAAGATGATGGTTGGAATGATGCTCTTAAAGGCTGTACTTATGCAATGCATGTTGCATCTCCAGTATTACTAATACCAAATGTAAACCCAGATAACTTAATTAAACCAGCAGTAAATGGATTAGAACGATGTCTAAGAGCGGCCACAAAAAATAAAGTAAAACGCTTCGTAATGACTTCTTCTTATTCTGCTATAGGTGCTGGCTCAAGAGGAACAACATTAGATGATACAAATTGGACTGATTTAGATAACCCTAATATTAGTCCATATGATATGAGTAAAACGAAAGCAGAAAAGTTTATGTGGAATTTCATAGAAAATTTAGATGAATCAGATAAGATTGAAGCGTGTAGTATAAATCCTGTTATAGTAGTAGGACCATCACTATCAAATGATGTAGGAGTTTCAAATACCGTAGTAAGAAAATTATTAGATAGATCAGTACCAATGACACCAAAATTTGGAGTTAATTTAGTAGATGTTGAAGATGTTGCTGATATGCATATTGAAGCTATGCTAAATAAAGATGCATCAGGAAAAAGATTTTTACTTTCCTCTGAAACACTTTGGTTCTCAGAAATTGCTAAAATCTTAAGAGATAATGGCTTTAAAAAAGCTCCAAGATTTTCTGCTCCAAATTTTCTAGTCAAGATTCTTGCAATGTTTGATAAAGAAATGAAAATTGTCTTATTCTATTTGGGTGTTAAAAATACATTGCATTGTAATAATGCTAAAAAAATTCTTAATTGGAAGCCTCGAAAAACTAAAAAAGCTATTTTGGAAACGGCTAAGCAATTGTATGATGTGGGGAAATTAAATTAAACTTTCTGTGAAAAATAATTGTCTTTTTTTTGCAAAATTAATATTTATAGTAACTTTTTTATTCCTAATAAACTGTAATAATAAAAAGCAAACTATAAATCAAATTCAAATACTCAAAGAAACTGACTTTAACAATCCTTTAAATAAAGATAATCTAACTAAATAGCACTTTTTTTAAGCCTTAAGTTTATCTGATAGCTTAACAAAACAAGCCTTCAATCCTCCGCTTTTTGTAATATCTCCTTTAAAGTTAGCAAAATGGTGAGCTCCTTCATTAATAATAAATATTTCTTGTTGAGATATCTTATCGAGCATCCATATGGAAATAGTTTCTTCAATTTCTTCCTTTGGAACACCTATATACTTAAGTGTTTGCCTATATAAAGTCATAAAATCTTTATCATCTAAATCCATGGCTTGACTACATACATCGCACGAACCAAAAAAATACCAACGAATAATTATTCTTTCGTTAATTTTTATAGATTTGCCATCTCTATTTATTGACTTAAGCTCTAAATCTGCCCAAGCTTTCATTGTATCAAAAATTTTCATAAAAATCCTTTTTTTAAATAAAAATTATTTAAAAATAACAGCGATTAACAAAATAGGGTTTAAATGAATAAAAGTAACTGATTGTTAATTTTATTTTTTAAAATCTTTTCAATGCAAATTAACTACTTACTAATAATACCTAACTACAGCTGATGATGCAAATGAAGCCATTATTAAAATCAAAAACAAAGCTATTAAAATTCCTATACCCATAAGGATCAGCGTTGCTTTAGCCCATTTACTTCTAACCGGATGAGGATTATCACTAAAACTCCATACAAACAACATAACAAAACCAACCAATGGTAAACTTGCTATAAATAATGTTAAAACCCAATTGGATAGACTTAATTCTTTGTGCTTTAAAACTGATTTTTTACTTTCTCCTATTGAACTTGCTTGTTCTGTCACATTCCCTGAAAGAGGGTCGTATGTGCTTTGATTGTATTCAGTCTCTTCTATTTTATTTTCTTCTTTCATTTTACTCTGATAATTTAGTATCTATTTTCCAAATCCCATAATCTGATGCGTAAAAATCACCTGTTCTCGAATCCATCATACATACCCTATCTCTACATGGAATAGGAATATATCTTCCATTTTCTGAAGAAGTAATAAACATTTCTTGGGTTGTACCTATCATTAAAAACATACATGTAGAAATTAAAAACCCCATTAATATATTTTTCATAATTTATCTCCTATTTAGTTATAACTATAGAACCTTAATTTAATACAGGTATATCTCGTATATAAGAAAACCCGCCGCCACCACCGGAATTACCTGAGGACCAGCTTACAAATTTAAAATTTAAATACACATCATAGTTAACTAAATATGCAATTATTTGCCTATCTGGAAGACTAGTTAGGGAACCAATATTTCCTGCTTCATTTGTTAAACCATTATAAAGCGTAACCTCTCCATTTATTGCATCTTCTATAGTTCCATCTCCCCACTTAATCAAAACCTCTTCTCCGTTTTGATAAGCTTCAATCATTTCATTATCACTGCTGTATAAGGCTGAGTTATACAAGCCTTTATTATTACCTCTAGTTAAACAAATTTCATCTGTTATGCAATCTTGATTCTCTGTAAGTGTTTGGTCAGCTCCATCAACTTTAGTAAACTGAACACAGTAACAAGCACCAATTATATCACAATCTGAATTACAATCTGAAGTAGTAGTACTATCTTTACAACCAAAAAACATAAAAACCAGAAAGAAAAAAAAGCCAATATTATTTAAATATATCATCATCTATTCCTTTATTTATACTATAGTTATCATAAATTATCTCAATTCTACCCTCAATTAAAGGACTTGAGTCATTATTTTTTGAATTTGTCAACATATCAAGATAATCCTCAGTATCTTTATTTAACCAATTTGATAGATTCTTATCCTTAATATAATATTTAGCAATTGACTTAGTAGGCATATAGTAATCACTATCAACAATCTCAAAAAAGTTGCTAATTTCAAAAAGCGGGATACTATTATTTCTAGTAAAAATACCAGCTTTAACATTTTTAATAACCCAATTCAAGGTATCCACTTTAACTTCAACAAGTGTATCAAGTAATTTAAAATACTCATTCGGAGAAATAAATTTAAGACTGTCAAAAATTGCGTATCCTTGAATTATAACATCATTTATATTTTTAGAGTCTTTAAAATCGGACAAGCTTTTATCCTCTAAATTATTGAAATTTTCTAATGGAGATTCAAATAGTCCAGCTTTTGGCAAAACTCCAAAATTCTTAGATTTAATTTCAACTAAATCAGGCTGTTTATAAAAAACTTCATAATTTGATCTTGGCATTCTAATAGCTGGCATATATAAATCAACAGAAATATCAACTTTATAATCATTTATGCTCAAAAATTGTTCATGAGTTTTCATAATTAAATAGTTGCATAAAATACTATCTTCTGGAGAAGAAAATTCTTTATTAAACCCTAAAGTAAAAACTAGAGCAAAGAAATATTTATATATTGCTTTCATTCAATTATATCTCTATTCAAAAAATTTAAATATGCAATCATCAAGAAAATAAATGACCAAATAGAACAAACAAATATACAGCTATAAAAAAGATTATATTCAACGGGAAGATGAAAAGCTTTAAGAAAAATATCCATATAGCCAGTAAATATATATGGATTAATTAATTCAAAAATATCAATAGGAATAAATTTTATTGCAGTTCCAATAAACACAATACTTATAGTAGAAATAATTGGAGTGACAGTATTCTTCGAAAACGATGAAAACATCAAGCATAAAAAAGATATGGTAAGCATAATAATATTTGAATAAAAATACCCAATTAAAAACTTCCAAATAATACCACTAGATGAATCGTGAGCTAATAACCCCTCATGAAAAACAATTAATAACCCATCTCCTAAAAATAGAATTGATATTAAAATAGTATACAAGAAGAAATAAAGCATCATTAATGTTGTTGTCAAAACAACAACAAAAACTTTAGACAAAAATACACCTGACCTAGATATAGGTCTGGTTAAATATATCCGAAAGGTTCCACTTGAATATTCACCTGATATAATCTCAGAAGGCACTATAGTAGATAAAAACTGCATCTGAGCTATTAATATCGCAATAATAATATATGCAGCAAGATTCCCGTTTACTGCAGTTCCTGCTGTTAAAAACATATCCTGCATCTGATCAGATATTTTAGCCTCTAATGAAACAGCTCCATATTTAAAACCCATTATAATAATTGGTATTAATAATGTGATTAATAAAAAACTTATATAAGTTCTTCGTTTATATAAGGCTTTAATCATTTCATTGTAAAACAAATTATACATTGTTGAAATACTCAATTAAATTTGATTCTTTTTTAATATTAGATAAACCAGAATCTCTGAAAATATCTTGAATCTGTTCGAAATTTAAATTTGAATCAGATTCAACTAATAATTTATTATTATGTATATCAACTAATTTTATACTTTTATTAGCATCAATCGCATTTTTAGCAATTTCACTATCTAAAACTGACAGACTCCATTTCTTGCTATTGGAAATCAATGATTGCATTGAAATCGTTTGAGAGCTAACACCTGATTTAAAGATACTTACATGAGTGCACAAATCTTCAACATCTCTTAAGTTATGAGTACTTAAACATATAGTCTTACCTTCATGCTGTAGCTTTCGAATCAGCTTATTCATATCAGATATACCATTAGGGTCTAACCCATTATTAGGCTCATCTAAAACAATCACTTTAGGATTATGAAGTAAAACTTGAGCAATACCTAGTCTTTGTTTCATACCATATGAAAATGATGCGACAGTATCATTTGATCTATCTTCAAGATTTACAATTTCCAATACTTTATTTATTCTATTAAAATTTATACTAGATATTCTTGCAAGCATTTCTAAGTTTTTTCTTGCTGATAAATATTCATAAAAAGTTGGCGACTCAATTAAATATCCAAATTCTTTTTTTAAAATGGTCTTATCTTTATTTAAAATCTTATTCTTATAATATATTTGACCAGACCAATTTGTAATTAAACCCGGTAATATCTTCATCAAAGTTGATTTACCGCTACCATTTGCACCCAAAATACCAAACACAGAATTCTCTGGAATTGAAAAGGAAATATTTTTTAAAGCCTCGATTTCCAAATATCTTTTTTGAATGTTTTTAAATCTAATAAAATGAGATTCCATGCTTTAATTTACGTAAAAAAATAAAAAAAAGGATAGAATCATAAATCTATAAAATGAAAATTTTTAAATAAACCAATAACTAGTTAAAGTAAAGAATATAATAGAATAAGACTTATGAAAAGCATTGCAATTGAAGCAATTGTATTACCCAAACTATCTCTTACCCTTATATGAGTAATAACGGCTCCTAACATTAGAAAGGTTATTCCAATAGCACCAAAAAAATTTACATGATAAGTTGATGAATGTAGCATAAAAATAAATGATATCTTAAGTATACCAATAAAATCTCTAAACCAGTCTGGATAACCATAATCTTTAAACTCTTTTACAATATTTTCATATCTAATAAACCACACAAATAAAATCGAAACTGTTGCAATAAGCTTAAGAATCTCAGCTATAATCTCAATTGAAACCATTTTAATAAAATCTCCTGATTATATGATTAAAGAGGGCTTTCATTACAAAAGCCCTCTTAATTTTTGGGTTAGATGTAGAGTCATCTGCCCGTCTGACTTGAAGCTTTCTATTGAATTTACCTCAGTAAATTAAAAAAAATCTCCAGAGGTACAATTTTCGCTTCGTATGTCGATTTTCAATTGATTACCTCCTTTATAAGTTTGTTAAAAGAAACATATACCAACGTAATAAATTTACTAATTTTATATTAATCTATAAAGTGGAATATTGTAAATTTTTAGGTATGAGATATCTTATTCTAGGACTAGTTATTTTTACTATTAAAGTTATTACTGGATGTGTTTTAGTTTATATTTGGATTGAAATGTTCTTTTAGCAATTCAGCAGTTTGATACATTAATTTTATTACCATCAATAAAGTTTTTAATAGGAAGCTTTCTTTCTGAGATATACCTAATTAACTCTTCAGATAAATGACCTGATAAATTATTATTAGAGAAATTTATGTACCATATTTTTTTCAATGCTGAAATCTCATCAGGGAAATTACCTGTAATACCATTATTTGAAATGTTTAGATAGCTAGCGTTTTCAAGAAACTTAATTTCAAGAGGTAAGAATCCACTAAGTTTATTAGATTCTAAATTTAATGTCCTTAGTTTTTTAATATGGAATAATTTAGGAGGTATAGGGCCTTCTAATGAATTAAATGATAGATCTAAATGAGTTAGTTGATTTAAATTACTTATACCCGAAGGTATGGAACCATTTAGGGAACCTCCTTTCAGCTTGAGAAATCTAAGATTTCGAAGTTTAAAAATTTGACTGGGAATTTTACCGCTTAAATTATAAAGCTCTATTTCAAATGTATTTTCAATTGAGTATTTTTGTTCCCACAATCTTACATATGAATTATTCATATACTTTTTTTAGAATTTCGATTAGAGCGACATTTTTTCGAACAATACTTAACATCATTCCATACTTTTATCCACTTTTTACGCCAGCTAAAAGGCTTAGCACATATAACGCAAGTTTTATAACTTGTTAATGTACCTATAGACTTTACCAAAAATTATATCTCTAAAACTAACTTAGTGCGAACACAAACCCTATAATCAAACCAGATAAAACACCCTTAGTTACACTTTTAACAGGACCGTAAGTGTTCACACCACTGATATGAGCACGTCTAAGTAAATTAATCAAAATAAAACTAAAAAAAGCTATAGATAAAAACATAAATACTAATACCATTGAAACTCCTTTATTTAAAAAATTCTTAATGCACGTTTTGCACGTTTAATATAGTATATATTTTACATATAGTGCAATAAAAATAATGATATTATTTATACTAAACCTTTTTTTACTTAAAACTTTTATATTATTTATAAAAAAATTTTATATTTTAAAATGAAGTACACAATATTTTTAATCATTACCTTTTGTTTGTCAATGCAAACTGTTCAAAATTTGGATTTAGATAAATTTATGGGCAAATGGTATGTAATTGCTAATATCCCGAACTTTATTGAAAAAGGCCATAAAAATTCTTATGACATTTACTCACTTAATAAAAATGGGAAGATTAATATATCATACTATGGTGAAAAAAATGGAAAAACAATTCATTTAAAACAAAAAGCCAAGGTTATCGATAAAAAAAATAACAGCACATGGAAAATTAGATTAACTAAACCTTTTATACCTTTTTTTAGGGCGCCCTACAAAGTAATTATTTTAGATAAAGACTACAAGTACATGGTTATAGGATATAAAAACACTTCATTGGGATGGATAATGAGTAGAAATAAAAATCTTGCTGAGAATTTATATCAAAACATTATGATAGAGCTTGAGCAAAAATTTAATTATGATAGAAATAGTTTCTCTAGAATTATTCAAGAATAATCTTAATAAGATTGATGTTTTTTTAATTCTCTAAAATTAAAGCTACTAATAATACAATATCGCTAATATTAAGAAATCCATCACTATTTATATCAGCAGACCTAAATTGAGCATCATTATAATTCATGGTTTGTAAAATAAAACTTACAATAAATATCGCATCAGCTACATTTATAATTCCATCCTGATTAATATCTCCAAAAGGTGCTTCATAATCTATTCTTACAACTTGATCAGCAAAATAGTCAACATACCATATTTTATTATCTGAACCGATTTTAAGGCCCATAACATTACTTTGCCCACCAGTATTAATACGAGTCAACTCATTTGGAGGAGTTGTTGAAATATCGTAAATAATAATATCACCTGTACCATAATCACTGATTACTAAACGATTTTCATACAAATCAATACCTGAAGGTTTATCAAGACCTTCATTAATATAAACTTCCCATTCAGCTTCTTTCATCAAAAAATATTCTGCTAGTGGTTCTCCGTAAGGGGTGAGATCAGAATCATAAATACCTGAATTTGTATTAAATTTTAAAATTCTCTGATTACCTGTATCTGCAATATATAAAAATCCAGAAATATCATCTAGCACCATATGGCTTGATACACCCTCTTCTCTTTGAATATCAATTTCATCATATCTCCAAATTCTTCCATCAGAATGATCATGCCCTCCATATTCATGAGGAATAGCAAAATCATACCTAACAATCGATGAATGATATCCATCATATACCCAATATATATTTCCTAAACCTGCATATTCTATTCCCATTGCGTATGGACTCTGGTGAAGCATATCTAAATGACTACCTAAAAGAGGACCATTCTGATTAATTGTTGCATAAGTAGAAAGATCTGCACTCCATAATGTTGGTCCTGTAAAAAACCCATTAGGATTATCATTAGCATCTTTACAATCATTTGTATTCGCAAAAAAGCCCTCATCATCAAAAGCTAATGAACTAGCTGTGTGCATAAAATGTCTTGAATAAGAATCTTTTCTATACTCGTACGATTGATTATCTTCTCCTGCATCAAAGTATATAACAGTACTTCCTCCAGGAGCTAAACGTTTTGCATACTCAAAGCCAGAATCAGTATCAGTGAGAGCCCAAAACGTTTCTTTACCTCTATTATCTGTATTAATAACTATACCAAGATCAACTTGGCCATAAGAACACATGTCATTACACGCGAGACCTACATTAAAATTTGAACTTTCACTTTCACCAAACTCTCCACCATTTACAAAAACAGTCTCACATCCAATTAGCTCATATGAACCCTCACCATTTTCACAGCAAATACCATTTCCAGAAGAATCATAAATAGTAAAGGTTAAATTTGAGTTTTCAGGCACACATACGTTAAATATATTTTGAGTATTGCTAGTATAGGAAGCTTCACCTTCATTTAATACCCATAATTGATTACCCATTGTTGGATGAAAATCTAGATCACGAGGATTATCTACACCATCTTCATAACTACCAATCACTTTTAAAGTATTAGTTCCTAGCAAATAATTATCTATAGGGTTTTGCGATAATAGCATAGAAACAAAATTAAAAATTAAACCAACAAATATTTTATTTAAAAACATAAAAAAACTCTCTTTTTTTAAAGTATTAATCATTATCAAACAAATAGAAAAACCAAAAAATACATCAAAATAAACCCTGCAGTTTCAATTAACACATTTTGTATATTTTTTATTTTTACTTCAATTGTCTCATTTTCAACTTTAGAATTATAATTTTTGAATCTTGGGAAAATCATAGGAACCTTATTGCAATAATCAATATATTTTTTTCCATGAATTTTAGTAAGATTTATTTCTTCATTTTTAATAGTTTGATAATACACAACCACAAAAAACAGACATAATATAAAAGGCAATACAATGTTTTGAATTCCTAACATGTATCCAGACAACATAATAAAACTAAAGAAATATAATGGATTTCTAGATATAGAGTAAGGTCCTTGAATTCTTAATTTTTTAGTCTTATTACCTTCTATATAAAGAGCACACCATAAACGTCCAATAGAGCCTATAAGAACTAAAATAAATCCAAATAAAGATAATGGAATATGAAAAAATTCATCTTCAATAGTTCCTAAATCTGAAACAAAAATATAAACAAACACAAGAAGTGCAAAAAGCCTGGATATCAAGATTCTATTTTTTGCTGTAAAAGATTTCATAAATAAAATTAATGCTAAATTTACATATTAAATCAATTTATTTATTATAATAATCACTTATTTTAATCAATAAATAGTGAAATTCTTACAGGTCTATGATCTGAAATATACTGATCATATTCCCACCAATTTGAAAAATTAGAATCTATTAAAAATGTACTACAATATGAGGCTGGTTTTTGATATTCATCAAAAAGTTCATTAGTAATCAAAATATGATCTATATGACTAGGCCATGTTGGATAAGACCAATATTGCCACCAATCAGATTGAAGGGCTACTTCAAGATCAGCAAATAAATAATTTTGTGAATCATTTAAAAATATATCAAAAACATTGTCATCATCAATCAATTCATCATTAAAATCACCTGCAACTATAACATTTTTAGTATTAAAGTTATCAACAATGTACTCATCAAGTAAAATTGATGCTTGCTCTCTTCTATACGAATCTTGACTGGTGTTATCACAACATTTATAGTGGATATTAATTAACACAAACTGTTTATTTTTATAGGTAAATTCTAACACATAAGGTGGTCTATATGCAAAATAATACTCCTCTTGATTAAGTATCGAATATGGAGCATTAAATGTGATTTTTTCTGTATTAATAAGATATGAAAGTTCTCCATAATTACTGTCTTCATGCCTATAACCAACCCAACCATCTTCAAGAGAACTAATTAATTGATTGAAAGCTATCGTACTCTGAATCTCTTGTAATGCTATAATATCAATATCATTAAAACTATTAATTATAGAGCTTACATAATCAATTGTTAATTCTGATTTAGGGAAATTCTCTATATTCCATGTAATAATATCTAATAGTTCAGAACTACATAAATTCTCATTTAAAATATCATTAACAATCAAAATCACATCAGATACATCAATACTTAAATTAGAGTTATAATCTGCAACTAATTGCAAATCTTCAGCGAGTGTATCAAAACCCAATATGTGATTTACTACAATAATGATATCAGACACATTAAGATCATTATCTTGATTAACATCACCTTGACATTGAGAATAAGAAACGTCTCCCATTAATAGAACAAACACAATGACAAACAGTTTTTTCATCTTTTAAACTCTATATTAACAACAGGTAGGACAAAATAATCATTTCTGAAGTCATAACTAGCAAATACTCCTACATTTAAGTACACATTTCTTTTTTTACACTTAGATAAAAAGTAAGATATTCCTCCAGATAATCCGACACAACTATCTTCTCTAATCGCATCACCAGTAGAATTACTCATTTTATTTGCAGACCTCTCAAACATAGATAAGCATGAAAATAGTACAACTTTATTTTTTTTACCACGCGCTTTAAAATAATGCTTCCATCCCATTCCTACATTTGTTGGAATAAAAATCGATGGACCAATACTAATAAAAACATCATTATTGTTTTTTTTATAAGCAGTCCATGAAAAATTCCAAAAATCAGTTCCCAGCCTTTCACTCATAAGTCCAAAAGAAACACTCCTTTCAGTAAAAAGATTATCCTTCCAATCTGCTGCAGCTAAAATAAATGAACCAAAACAACATATAAATACTATAGCAAAGAGCTTATTTGTTATCATATGCCAAGACCTGCTGCTAAATTAAACTTATAATCAGATATTTTAAGTAGTTTATTTTTATTCATTAAACCTATTTTATAATGAAGCAAAAAATTTGTAGACATTTCTAAACCCCAAAAACTTATATTATTATCCTTATTAACTTTCATACGATTTAATCCATAAGTGCCATAAAATCCACCTGCAGCACCTAAGGCTCCAAAAGAAATATTACTACCTTTTCTACCTTTTGATGCTAAAACATATATCCCTTTACCTGTACTACGTTCATAGTTTAGTATTGAAAGACCAACGCTAAATGTTAATCCCAAGTTCATATCATAAGAAATTTTTAACATAGGCCATAAATCATTATTAGATGCAACCAAACTTGAATTAATAAACAAGGTCACTAGACTTATTAAGATAATATTTTTCACAATTATATCCTTTTTTGCATTGAAATTTACAATAAATAAAATATAGAGACGCTCTAAAATAGCATCAAATTATAAGGGCCAAAAATAAAGAATTAAAGGTGTTCCTAATAAAACTATGATAATTTCTAAAGGTAAACCCATTCTCCAATAATCAGAAAAACGATATCCTCCAGGACCTAAAACTATCGCATTACATTGATGACCTATAGGTGTTAAAAAAGCACAAGAAGCTCCAACTGCAACAGCCATCAGAAACGGGTCTATATTAACTCCTATCGACATAGCTATTCCAGCTGAAATAGGAGCCATTATAAGTGCAGTTGCAGCATTATTAACTATATCTGATAAACACATTGTTACAACCATAATAAGACCTAGAATTAACCAAACGGGGTAGCCTTCTGTAGCTCCAACTAAAAATGTTGCTAATAATTGAGAACTTCCAGTTGTCTCAAGGGCATTACTCACAGGAATCATTGCAGCTAATAAAACAATTATTGGCCAATCAATTTCTTGATACAGTTCTCTAACTGGTAAAATCCCTGTAAAACAATACAATAGTACAGCCATAACAAATGCTAAGGTAGTTGGCACAATTCCAAAAATACTTAATAAAATAGCCCCGAAAAAAATAAAAACAGACAAACCTACTTTTGAAAAAACTCCAACTTCTATTTCTCTATTCTCAAGAGGTAGTAAATTAAGATTAGTGATATTATCATTAAGATTA
>MDTB01067465.1_pt1 | contig 26589 bp, 23 predicted proteins | sample 811161 | NCBI WGS metagenome assembly MDTB01 (sample SAMN05326650, study PRJNA326480) | marine metagenome | isolation source: seawater | place: Mediterranean Sea | collected 2009 | reverse complement strand
CTTGTTCAAGCATATGTATTTACTTTATTAACTGCCGTATTTATAGGTATGGCAATTCATGTACATCATTAAATAAAAAAAAGGAAAAAATAATGGACTCAACATTACTAATACCTCTTGGAATGGGATTAATCGTTCTTGGAGCAGGAATGGGAATTGGAAAATTTACTTCAGCAGCAGCAGAAAGTATTGCTCGTCAACCTGAAGCTGCAGATAAAATCACTGGAGCAATTAACCTTCCTTTATTCCTACTAGAGGGTGTTGCTATTTTAGCTGAGGTGTTCACTTTCTTAATGCTTATTCTTTAAAAAATAGAATAACTATGAACCAATTGAAAGGAGTGCCTGCCGGTGAAAACCTCCATGGAACAACTCATGGACATGGAGGGTCAGAACCCCCGAATCCTTTAGTCCAACTAGATCCAGGTTTATTTTTCTGGACAATTCTCACTTTTGTGACTCTTAGTTTTGTGCTCGCAAAGTTTGCATGGAAGCCATTACTGACAGCTTTGAAAGAAAGGGAAGATAAGATCAACAAATCACTAGACGATGCAGACAAGGCAAAGCTAGAGCTTGAAAAAATAAACAATCAGTCAGAAAAAATTATTTTGAAAGCTAAAACTGATGCGTTAGAAATTCATTCAGAAGCAAAAGCAATGGCAGAAAAAGTAAAATCTGAAATCATTGGAAAAGCAAATGATGAGGTGAAAATCTTAAGAGATAAAGCTGAAAAACAAATAAATGTTGAAAAGGATAAAGCTCTCAATGATATAAGGAAAGAAGTAGTTGGCTTATCAATTGTTGTTGCTGAGAAATTAATTAAAAAGAATCTATCAGAAAACGATAATGAAAAATTAATTAATGAAACGCTTAAAAGCCTGAAAGGATATGAAGCTTAGCAAACCAGATAAAATACTTTCTAAAGTATTATTTGATATTTCCTCAAAAGACCAATCACAGGACAAAATGATTTCAGACTTATCCTTTGTTATCAAGGTAATTGACAATGAAAGCCAAATTAAATCTTTTATACAGTCAAAAAGGATATCAAACGATAAGAAAATTGATATACTAAAAGAAGTATTTAAGGATCGTATTAACACAGTACTTATTGAAGTTTTATCATTACTTTCAGGGCCAGACTCAATTAAGGATCTTATTGCTATCAAAAAATCCTTTATAGGTAGGTATAAAAAAGAGAACAATATTGTAGATGTTAAAGTAGTTATTGCAAAGAAACTCAACTTTTCACAAACTGAAATACTCAAATCTTCCATCAGCAAATCGCTAGGTAAAAATGTTGCTTTATCAGTAGAGGTTGATGAGAAAATTATAGGTGGGATAAAACTCCAAGTTGAAGATACTTATTTAGATGGGTCAATTATTAATCAATTACAGAGGCTTCAAACAGAGCTCTTACAAATTTGATAAATAGGATATTATGGAAATTAAAACAGATCAATTAACAAAAATTCTTCGTGAACAGCTAGAAAAATTTGATGGTAATACAGACGTTCAAGAGGTTGGCGAAGTTATCGAAGTTGGAGATGGTGTCGCTCGAGTTTCAGGACTAGAAGACGTCATGAGTTCCGAACTAGTCGAGTTACAAAATGATGTTTTTGGAATGGCTCTTAATTTAGAAGAAGACAACGTAGGTCTTGTTCTATTTGGAGATACTAGACATGTAAAAGAGGGAGATATTGCCAAAAGAACTGGCCGTGTTGTGGAAGTCCCTGTTGGCGAAGAAATGCTAGGAAGAGTTGTTAATCCTCTCGGGCAATCAATTGATGGTAAAGGAGCGATAAATGTAAAAGAAGCTTTACCAATCGAGAGAAAAGCATTAGGTGTTATGGAAAGACAACCAGTTACTGAGCCTCTTCAGACTGGAATTAAAGCCGTTGATAGTATGATCCCAATTGGTAGGGGGCAGCGAGAACTTATCATTGGTGATCGTCAGACAGGTAAAACAGCTGTTGCAATTGATGCAATCATTAATCAGGCCTACACACACAAAACAGACTCACCAGTTTATTGTATATATGTTGCAATCGGTCAAAAAGCATCCACTGTAGCCGCTTTAGTTCAAGAACTGGAATCTAATGGAGCAATGGAATACACTACGGTTGTTGCTGCAAATGCATCTGATCCGGCACCGATGCAGTATATTGCGCCATACTCAGGCAGTGCAATGGGCGAATATTTTAGAGATAATGGCAAACATAGCCTTATTGTTTTTGATGATTTATCCAAACAAGCAGTAGCTTACAGACAAATGTCTCTTGTCTTAAGAAGACCTCCAGGAAGAGAGGCTTTCCCAGGAGATGTTTTTTATCTTCATAGCCGTTTACTTGAAAGAGCGTCAAAATTATCTGAAGATTTGGGAGGTGGATCCTTGACCGCATTACCAATAATTGAAACCCAAGAGGGAGATGTGTCAGCGTACATCCCCACTAATGTAATTTCTATAACTGACGGGCAAATATATCTTGAAACTAACATTTTCAATTCAGGTATAAGACCTGCCATTGATGTTGGACTTTCAGTTTCAAGAGTTGGTGGAAATGCTCAAATTAAAGCAATGAAATCTGTAGCTGGTACATTACGATTAGACTTGGCTCAGTTTAGAGAATTAGAAGCATTTGCAAAGTTTGGCTCCGATTTAGATAAAGCTACACTTGCTCAATTGACTCGCGGAGAAAGGATGGTGGAAATTTTGAAACAAAATCAATACGTTCCAATAAGCGTTGAAAAACAAGTTGCAATAATTTTCGCTGCTTCAAAAGGATATTTAGATGATTTAGAGACTAGTCAAGTTTCTGATTTTGAATCCAATCTTCTTGATTATCTTGATGCAAATTCTAAAGAAATTTTGGATGCAATAGTTAAAGAAGGAAAAATATCTGATGACTTAGAAGAAAAACTCAAGTCTTCAATTGAGAAATTTAAATCTGGATTCCAAACAGATTAATGGCAAATTTAAAGGATATAAGAGACCGTATAAAGTCTGTAAAAAGTATTCAAAAGGTCACTAAGGCTATGAAAATGGTTGCTGCAGCTAAAATGCGGAAAGCACAAGATAGAATGGAGTTATCCAGGCCTTACAGTAATTCTTTAACAGATGTCATAAAGAATTTAATACCTGAAGTTGACAGAAGCTTACTTCCATTATTAAATAAAAGAGATATAAAAAGAAAAGCGTATATAGTCGTTTCTGCTGATAGAGGTCTCGCCGGGGCTTTTAATACCAATGTTTTAAAAGTAGCCCAAAAAGAAATTGATGAATTTGGTAAAGATAATGTAGACTTATTTTGCATTGGCAAAAAATCTATTGATCATTTCAAAAGAAGAAATTATAACATTGTCAAAAGCCATGCTGATTTTTGGTCTGAAATGGAATTCGAATCTGCAGTCTCAATTGGTCGCGACATTATTGACCATTTTACGAACTTAAAGGTAGACGAAGTCCACGTAGTTTACAATTATTTTATAAATATTGCTCAACAGGAAGTAAAGTCAGAAATTTTATTACCTCTCGAATATGATGGCAATTCAATAACTTCGAGTGATAAGCTTTATGAACCATCAAAAGAAGAAATAATAAAATCCTTAATACCAAGACATTTAAATGTACAAATGTGGAAATATTTATTAGAATCATATGCAAGTGAGCAGGCAGCTAGGATGCTTTCAATGGAGAATGCAACAACAAACGCAGAGGATATGATAAAAGAATTAACATTAGAATTTAACAAAGCTAGACAAGCTGCAATTACGACTGAAATGTTAGAAATTGTTGGTGGCGCCGAAGCTTTAGGATAAAATAAAGGACAGGTAAAATTATGTCATTAAATGGAAAAATATCTCAAGTAATGGGAGCAGTCGTAGATGTTAAGTTCGAAGGTGGTCATCTTCCTGATATCTATAATGCTTTAAATGTTGATCGTGGAGAAGGGGGAGATCTTGTTTTAGAAGTTGCCCAGCATTTAGGTGATGGTGTTGTCAGAACTGTTGCTATGGATTCTACTGATGGACTGGTAAGGGGAACTAAAGTTAGTGATATAGGTGAACCTATATCAGTTCCTGTAGGTGAGAAAACATTAGGACGTTTATTCGATGTTTTAGGAAATACAATCGACCAAAAAGGTGACTGTGACACTAAAAAACGAAACCCAATTCATAGACCTGCTCCAAAGCATGAAGACCTAGCAACATCAACAGAAGCTTTAGTTACGGGTATTAAAGTTGTAGATTTGATGGAGCCATACACAAAAGGTGGAAAAACAGGACTCTTTGGTGGTGCTGGTGTTGGCAAAACTGTTTTAATTCAAGAACTAATCAGAAATATTGCCACTGAGCATGGCGGATATTCAGTATTTGCAGGAGTTGGCGAGCGTACTCGCGAAGGAAACGACTTGTATAATGAAATGACTGAATCTGGAGTTATAGACAAGACAACAATGGTATTTGGCCAAATGAATGAACCACCTGGTGCAAGATTAAGAGTTGCGTTAAGTGGTCTGGCTATGGCTGAATTTTTTAGAGATGATGAAGGAAGAGATGTACTATTATTTATTGATAATATTTTCCGATTTACCCAAGCGGGTTCGGAGGTTTCAGCCCTTTTAGGTAGAATGCCCTCTGCTGTAGGGTATCAGCCAACTCTTTCAACAGAAATGGGAGATCTTCAAGAACGTATTACCTCAACTAAAAAAGGTTCAATTACATCAGTGCAAGCTGTTTATGTTCCTGCAGATGATCTTACAGATCCGGCACCTGCAACAGCTTTTGCTCATCTTGATGCTACAAGTGTTCTCGAAAGAAAAATTGCTGAATTAGGAATATATCCTGCAGTAGACCCACTAGCTTCAACCTCTAGAATTTTAGATCCTCGAATTATTGGAGCAAGACATTACAAGGTAGCAAGAGATGTACAATTAGTTTTACAACAATATAAAGATCTACAGGATATAATTGCGATTTTAGGTATGGATGAACTATCTGATGATGATAAGCTAACTGTCGCACGAGCAAGAAAAATTCAAAAATTTATGTCGCAGCCATTTTTTGTTGCTGAACAGTTTACTGGAACTCCCGGTAGATATGTTAGTATGGAGGATACTGTCTCTGGATTTGAAGCAATTTTGGCTGGTGAAGTTGATGAATTAGGAGAAAATTCATTTGCATATGTTGGGACTATTGATGAAGCTATCGAAAAACATAAGAAATCTGCTGCATAATGAATAATTTCAATGTAGATATTGTAACGCCATCTAAGAATCTAAATTTAGAAAATATTACTTATTTACGTTGTCCTGGTTTAGATGGTGCTTTTGGAGTTTTACCAAATCACCAAGAAGGTATCTTTGCATTAGGCGTAGGTGAGCTAAAAGTAATAAAAAATGGAGAAAGCGATTATTTTTCCCTAGGAGGAGGATTTGCAGAAATTGTTTCTAATAAAATAAAGCTATTGGTTGAATCTGTTGAATCTTCATCTGAAATAGACTCTGAAAGAGCAAATAATGCGTTAGCTAGAGCAACAGAAAGAAAGTCTAAGTCGAAAACTAATTATGACCAAAGTCGTATAAATGCCTCTTTTCTTCGAGCAATGAATAGATTAAAGGTCTCAAAAAGATGAAGATTATTAAATAAGAAAAAATAATAAAACCGCTTGTAATTTTAATAGCGGTTTTTTTTTATCATTTATTGGATATATAATGTACAAAAGCACTCATAAATGCGGAAATCTTGACTTAGAAGATTTAGGAAGTCAGGTATTCTTAAACGGTTGGATCAATTCAATTCGATTACATGGTCGAATAGTTTTTGTTGATTTAAGAGATAGATATGGATTAGTTCAATTAGTTTTCGATTCAACTTTAATTTCTGAAAATTTTGAATTTGTGAAAAAATTCTCCATGGAAGATGTACTATCTATTAGAGGGAGTGTAAGAAAACGCGAAGTCCCTGCAAAAAATAAAAGTCTTAAAACTAGAAATATTGAAATATTGATTGAAAATTATAAAGTTCTTAACAAAGCTGAGACGCTTCCTTTTATTCTTTCCGACAGGTCTAGTTCTGAAGAAGACCTGCGATTAAAATATAGATACTTAGAATTACGAATGGAAGAACTGCAAAAAAATATCTTATTAAGGCATCAAACCTATCAAGAGACTAGAAAATTTTTATCCAATAATAGTTTTATTGAGGTAGAAACCCCAATCTTGATGAAATCAACTCCTGAGGGGGCCAGAGATTATTTAGTCCCAAGTCGAATTCAAAAAGGGAAATTTTATGCTTTGCCACAGTCTCCTCAGCTTTACAAACAAATTCTTATGATTGCGGGTTATGACCGTTACTTTCAAATTGTAAAATGTTTTAGAGATGAAGATTTAAGAGCAGATAGGCAACCAGAGTTTACCCAAATTGATATAGAAATGTCTTTTGTTGACGAATCTGATATTTTTAAAAATATGGAGAATCTGGTAAATCATATTTTTGAAAAAGTTAGAAAGATTAATTTACCAAAGAGCTTCCAGAGGTTAACCTATAATGAATCCTTAGAAAAATATGGAACAGACAAACCTGATTTAAGGTATGAACTTGAGATTCTTGATTTAAAACCCTTTACAGATTTATCTGATTTTAATGCTTTTAAAAATTGTGAAGCTGTTAGGGGCTTAATTGTAAAAAATGGAGCAAAATATTCTAGGAAAGATATAGATGAGTATACTGACTATGTGAAAAAGTATAAAGCAAAGGGTTTAGCTTGGATGAAATCAGGAATGAGTGATCTATCTGGTGGAATTTCAAAATTTTTCTCAGAAGAATTGAAAAAAAATATTATTGAAACATTTAATATTAAAGATAATGATATAATTTTTTTAATGGGAGATAAAAAGAATATCACTTTGAATGCATTAGGCCACCTTAGAACCTTCATAGCTAAAATTGAGGGTCTTTCCAAAAAAGATGACTATAAGCCAGTATGGATAACAGAATTTCCTATGTTTGAGCATGATCAAGACAAAGACAGGTTTATCGCGATGCATCACCCATTTACTGCCCCAAAAAAAACTGATATCAAGTTACTTGATACTGACCCATCTAAAGTAATGAGTCGAGGCTACGATCTGGTAATGAATGGCTATGAGATTGCAGGAGGATCTATTCGAATTCATAAATCAGATTTACAAGAAAGAGTTTTCGAATTACTAGGTTTAGATAATAGTGAAATTAATGAGAAATTTGGATTTTTAGTTGAAGCTTTAAGTTATGGTGCTCCACCGCATGGTGGAATAGCTTTTGGTTTTGATCGTTTGGTGATGTTGTTAGCAGGAACTGATAATATTCGTGATGTAATTGCTTTTCCTAAAACTACTTCGGCAACATCTCTTATGGAGCAGAGCCCTAGCATCGTTAGAGATACACAATTAAAAGACTTAGGAATTAAAATAAAAGAGAAAAATTCTTAATTTGTTATTAAAGAACTATTTAAGGATTATTTATAGTATAGAATCTTTCTAATTTCATTAATATTCTCTTTTAAGACCATGTCGATAGTTTTTTGTAATTCAAGTCCATTATACCAAGACGAATTTGACCAGACAATTTTTCCTGATTTATTATCTCTTAAATTAAACACAAGGCTGACTCTGCTTTCAGTATACTCAATTTTACTACCTTCAATTATATTACCAGAATGAGTTTTAGTTGTAGATGAAGATATCATTTCAGATTTTTCATCTATACCATTTTGCTCAGTTGACTGATTTATAGTTGTTTCAACATATCCTCTATCTTCATTTCGATATGGTAAAATTATTCTATCTGATTCTCTATATTGAGTTATTAAGCAGGATAGCAAAAGGATATTCTCTCTCGTATCATTTATTAAAACAAATTTTTCAGTGTTTTGATGTAATTCAAATTCATACTTTAAAAAATTATAAATTAGACTAGACTCAACCATTTCACCAGACCCTGGAATATCCCTAAAATCTTTTATGGGTAGAATTTTAATTGATTTTACATTTTTAAAATTATAGGAATCACTTATTGCAATATTACTATAACAGGAAATAGAAAAAATTAAAAGAACGAGTACTACCTTTGTTTTCATAATTAATCAATTAAAAGATTTTTTAAATGATTTTTTGCTTCTTTTATAAGTCTTTGCTTCCCTTTTGAATATTTAAGACAATTTTCCCATGATTGAATAGCTTCTTTATAATTTCCAAGAGCTTCATGTAATAATCCTTCAATTTTGTATATTTGTGCGTCTGTTGGATTTGTTTTTTTTGATTCATATATGTGCACTAAAGCCTCCTCATACATACCAGACCTTAAGGCTAATGATGCACTATGTAGATGATCTTTTTGATACCCGTTAAGGATGGTTAAAATCATTAAAGATAGTAATTTATTCATAAAGTTAAACCTAAGATATTTATACTATCATTCAAACAATAGGGACTCTTTTTCAAGTAATCTGCGAGCATATATCTTCGAAAAATAATTATCATTCATAATTTCAGGAAATTGATTAATATCTGAATTTAATACTTCTTTTAGTATTTTATTATACTGTTCACGATTACCCTTTTTTTGATGATAAAACTCTGCATAAGATATCCAATTAAATAAGTACTCAGGGTTAGAATCTATTGATTGTTTAAAATAAGTATCAGATTGACTAAGCTCAATACCGGGGATTTTTGTATACAGTGATCCAAAAAACCGGTAAGGACCGCTATAATAAAAACCAGGGTCAAGAGCTAAAACACGATTCATAAGAACTTCTAAAAGTTCTCTATGGTTTAGTCTTTTCATAACAGGTTGTTCAATTAAATAATGGGATAAGTTTTCAGCCCACCAAAATAAACCAGGTACAACTTCTTTTGGTGCCTTTGCTATTGTTTTTAATATTTTAGAGGAACTATCTAAATTAGATTCATCTAAAAGTGATTTAATCATAATATGGTTTAGGACTGCATCTCTTGAAAACCGCGCACCTTCCAAATATAAAGAATCTTTTAATTCTTGATCGACTTCTATATTTTTTGCGATGTTATACTTAATTTTACTCAGCAGAATAGATAATTCAAAATCTAAGGGACGTATATTTTTTGCAAGACTAATAAAATGATTTGCTTTTTTTAAAGCTTTATCATCGGTTCTTTGTTCCCAAAATAGCTTACCCTTTTTTATCAGGAAATCAACATTGTTATCATTTAATTTGTTTTCAACAAGAGGTTGATAGCAGCACAAAAAAAATAAGAAAAAGAGTAAAGAAACAATTTTTTGTTTTAAATGTAAAATAATATTTAGCCTTAAGTTACTTAACTAAAATTAAAGGTATTTATTTATAATGGAAAAGTTGATTATACTAAAAGAAAGTAATTTTTTAGATATATTTGGTTCTGGTGATGAATATTTAAAATTAATTGAGAAATCTTTAAATGTTAGAATTTTTGCAAGGGGAGATAAGGTTAAAATTAGTGGTAACAAAAAAAATGCTCTTACTGCTTACGATACCATATTTGAGATGATTGAAACTATTTCTAAAACTAAAAATTTATCAAAAAATGACGTTCAAAAAATAATAGCATTAGCACAAAATGAATTCCTTGAGGAATCTATAAATTCAAATGAAGTTATTGTTAAGGGTAAAAATGGAGAGGTAAAGGCTAAAACTGTTGGGCAGCAAAATTACATTGAAAAAGTAAGGAAGAATGATATAGTATTCAGCATCGGACCGGCTGGTACGGGAAAAACGTTTATTGCTGTTGCGTCAGCAGTAAATTATTTAAAACAAAAAAAAATTAATAAAATTATTCTTTGTCGCCCCGCAGTAGAAGCTGGAGAAAGTTTGGGGTTTCTTCCTGGAGATTTAAAAGAAAAAATTGATCCTTATTTAAATCCCCTATATGATTCTTTAAGATATTTATTACCAGAAAAGACTCTAACTAATTATATTGAGAATAAACTTATTGAAGTTGCTCCATTAGCATATATGCGAGGAAGGACACTTGACAATTCATTTATAATTTTAGATGAGGCTCAGAATGCAACATTAGTTCAAATGAAAATGTTTTTAACAAGGCTAGGTATTGGTTCAAAGTCAGTGATTACGGGAGATGTTACGCAAATAGATTTAAAAAGGAAAGTTGACTCAGGGTTGCTTCAAGCAATAAAAATTTTAAAAGGTCTTGAAGGTTTGGGTTTTGTAACATTAAATGAAGCTGATATTGTTCGTCATCAGCTTGTTACAAAAATTATCAAAGCCTATGAGGAGTCTGAAGTAAAATGATATTTTTGGTGAGATTCTTGAAATGTTTAGATTAAGAATTAATTTATTAAATTCTAAGTAAGTTTTATGTACTTTAATAAAGGATTAAATGGTTAATAAATCAGTAATTATAGAGGCAAAAAGGACTCCAATTGGGTCTTTTCAAGGGCAACTTTCAATGTTTTCATCTCCAGAACTTGCAGCTAAGGTAATAGAAAGTATTTTTACGACTGTGAATTTGAGAGATTTTAAACCTGATGAAATTATTTTGGGTAATGTTTTAACTGGTGGACTTGGGCAAGCACCAGCAAGACAGGCTGCAATTTATGGAGGATGCAGTAAATCAATTGAAGCATTGACGATAAATAAAATGTGTGGTTCTGGGCTAAAAGCAGTAATGCTTGCAGATCAAGCAATAAGATCAGAATATGCAAATGTAATCCTAGCAGGTGGAATGGAAAGTATGTCTAACTCACCTTATCTGCTAAATAAAGCCAGGTCAGGGTTTAAACTGGGACACGGGAAAATAATTGATAGTGTAATTCATGATGGCCTTTGGGATGCTTATAATGACAAACATATGGGTAATTGTGCAGAAATGTTAGCTTCAGAGCGCAACTATAGCCGAGAAGATCAAGATGCCTATGCTACATTATCTTACGAAAAAGCACTAAAATCTCAATCAAATAATTCTTTTGATTCAGAAATAGTTCCAATTATTTATACTGATAAGAAAAAAAATAAAATTGAAGTACTCCAAGATGAAGAACCTCAAAAAGTATCTTTCGATAAAATTAAGAAATTAAAACCTGTATTTGATCGCGAAGGAACAATCACGGCTGCAAATGCATCAACCCTAAATGATGGTGCTTCAGTATTATTAATTATGAATGAGGAAAGGGCGAAAGAATTAGATTTGAATCCAATAGCAAAAATAATTTCTCATTGTTCATACGCTCAGGAGCCAGAATGGTTTACTACTGCTCCATCAAAAGCAATTGGTAAAGTTTTAAAAAAAGCCTCTATGCATCATAATGATATAGGTTTATGGGAGATAAATGAGGCTTTTTCAGTTGTAGCAATGTCTGCGATAGATGACTATGAACTTGATATAGATTATGTGAATATTTTTGGTGGTGCTATTGCGCTGGGTCATCCAATTGGTGCCTCAGGTGCAAGAATCTTAACAACCTTATTGAATGGTATGAATAAAAAAAATATTGATGTTGGTTTAGCTGCTTTATGTATTGGTGGTGGTGAAGCTTCCGCAATGATTGTGGAAAAAATTTGATTAATTTTAATTTAAATGAAGAGCAATTGATGATGCAAAAAACTGCACAGGAATTTGCTAAGACTCACCTAGAACCAGGCGTTATAAAAAGAGATGAAATGTCTCTTTTTCCAAAAGAGCAAATTAAAATGATGGGAAAATTAGGCTTCATGGGGATGATGGTCTCTGAAAAATGGGGTGGTTCAGGGATGGATACTTTAAGTTTTACTTTAGCAATTGAAGAAATTGCATCAGTGGAGTTGGCCTCTTCCACAATAATGTCTGTCAATAATTCTCTAGTTTGCCAAGTATTAGAGGACTGGGGTACAGAATATCAGAAAAATAACTATTTAAAAGATTTATCAAGCGGTCGAAAGCTAGGAGCATATTCTTTAAGTGAACCACAATCCGGATCAGATGCGAGTAATATGAAAACTACCGCTAAGAAAAGTGGCAACTCGTATACAATTAATGGTGTCAAAAACTGGGTTACAAATGGTATAAATTCTGATTTTATTATTTTATTCTGCGTAACTGGGAATACTGAAAAAAATAAAGAAATTTCCGCTTTTATAATAGACAAAAAATTTGATGGAATTAAAACTGGTAAAAAAGAAGATAAGCTAGGCCTTAGAGCCTCAGATACATGTGAGATATATTTTGAGAACTGTATCGTTCCTGAGGAAAATCTTTTAGGAAAACTTGGTGATGGTTATAAAATTGCAATGAAAACTTTAGGTGGAGGAAGAATTGGTATTGCGGCCCAATCAGTTGGTTTAGCAAGGGCAGCTTTAGAAAAAGCAATCTCATATTCAAATGAAAGAGAACAATTTGGGAAAAAAATTAATCAATTTGGAGCTATAAAAAATAAAATAGCAGATATGGCAACAAATATTGATGCAGCTAGATTACTTGTTTGGAGAGCCGCATTTTTAAAAGATCAAGGAAAACCCTTCAATAAAGAGAGCTCAATGGCTAAATTGTTTTCATCGAATGTTGCAATGCAATCTGCAACTGAGTGTGTCCAGATTCATGGTGGATATGGATATATTCAAGAATATGGAGTAGAGCGTTTAATGCGAGATGCAAAGATAACACAGATATATGAAGGGACTTCAGAAATACAGAGAATTGTTATTAGTAGAGAGTTAATAAAATAAAATGATTGATATAGATTGGGATGAATTAGGTTTTGATGTAACACCAACAAAAAGCATGTTTAAGGCTACATGTAATCAAAATGAAAAATGGGGAAAAGGATCAATAATACCATATGGGAATATAGAATTATCTCCAGCAGCAAATGTGTTAAATTATGGTCAAGGTGCTTTCGAAGGTGTTAAGGCCTTTAGAACACAAAAAAATAATATTGTTTTATTTCGAGTTGATAAAAACGCAGCAAGAATGGCTCTTTCAACTAAAAGATTATGTATTCCTGAAATGAATTTAGATTTTTTTACTGAATCTGTTATAAAGACTGTAAAGGATAATATTGACTATATTCCTCCCCACGGTAAAGGTAGTTTATATATAAGACCTGTAGTTTGGGGTACTTCAATCGGAATTGGTGTTAAGCCTGCTACTGAGTACACCTTTATGATTTTTGTTACGCCGGTTGGACCGTATTTTAAAAAAGGTATAAATCCATTAAATCTTAAAGTTACAGATCAATATCATAGAGCTGCTCCAAAAGGAATAGGAAATATAAAAGCAATAGGTAATTATTCTGCTTCACTTTTTCCTTTAAACGAAGCTAAAGATGAAGGATTTGATGAGGTGATCTATTTAGATTCAGCAAATGAGAAATTTATTGAAGAGGTTGGTTCAGCTAATATGTTTATTTTAAAGGATGGTGAGATTTTAACCCCTCCGTTATCGGGATCTATTCTTGGCGGAGTTACAAGAGATTCAGTTTGTATAGTTGCAGAAAAAATTCTAAAGATTCCTGTAAAAGAAGTAAATATAAGTTTTCAAAATTTAATAAGTGCAGATGAGGTTTTTTGTACAGGAACTGCTGTTGTTGTTTCGCCTATTGGAAAAGTATCTTTTAATGGATTAAGTTATAAAATTAATCAAAATGAAATGGGTAAGATTACAAAAAAAATTAGAGAGACAATTTTAGCTATTCAAAATGAGCAAATTAACGATACTTATGGTTGGTTGAAATATATCTAATATGATAATTCATTCAAGAAGAAAAGCAAGAGAAGGGGTACTAGAAGCATTATTTTCACACCAATATTCAGATGTTGTAAGGGAAATAACCATTAAACGTGTTTTAGAAAATGCACCAGAGAGAAAAGAAAATTCTGAGTTCATTACTGTCTTGTTTAATAGTGTAATGGACAATTATGAGTGGGCAGACCAAATAATAAAAAAACATCTTCAAAATTGGGATTTTGGTAGGGTTGCAAAAGTGGATAAAGTATTATTAAGAATGGGTATATGTGAAATCTATTTCCTTGATGATATACCGCCTAAAGTATCAATAAGTGAGATGGTTGAAATTTCAAAGGTCTATAGTACTGATGAAAGTCCTGTTTTTATAAATGGTATTTTGGATACAGTTTATAAAGATTTTCAAAAAAAGGAAAAAATATAAGAATGATTTTTACAAAATTATTTGGTACGAAGTCCGATAGGGAGATTAAAAAGTTATCTAATGTTATCTCTCAAATTAATCAACATTATGAAAAATTAGCATCTAAAAGTGATGAATATTTAATTGAAAGGACTGAGGAATTAAGAGAGTTTGTAATGAGCTCAAGAAAAGAGAAAGAGGATTCTCTCCCTTCAAATATGGATCAAGAAGAGAGGAAAAAAGAAATTTTAAAATCTGAGCAAGGCGCACTTGATTTAATCATGGTGGAAGCTTTTGCAGTTGTAAAGGATATTTCTAGAAGAATGTTCGGCTCATCATGGAGAGTTTCAGAGCAGGAAATTACTTGGGAAATGATACCTTACGATGTTCAGTTAATTGGAGCTATTATTTTACATAATGGAAAAGTAGCAGAAATGAAAACGGGTGAAGGCAAAACACTCGTAGCAACAATGCCAATTTATTTGAATGCTTTAACAGGGAGAGGCGTCCATGTTATCACAGTAAATGATTACCTTGCTCAAAGAGATGCAGAATGGATGGGACAAGTATATAAGCGGTTGGGTTTGTCTGTTGGATACATCCTAAACTCAATGGACAATTCAGAAAGAAGAGAAATGTACAATCGAGACATTACCTATGGAACTAATAATGAGTTTGGCTTTGATTATTTAAGAGATAATATGTCCTTAAGAAAAGAAGATAAGGTTCAAAGAGGGCATGCTTTTGCTATAGTAGATGAGGTTGATAGTGTTCTTATTGATGAAGCTAGAACGCCTTTGATAATCTCGGGTGCTGTAGATGCTCCAGTGGATGAAACCTTTACAACCCTAAAACCTGGAGTGCAGCAATTAGTTAAAAAGCAAACAACTTTAGTTGCAGATCTAGTTAGAGAAGCCCAAAAATTCTTAGAGGAAGGTGATGAAGAGAAAGCCGGCCTAAAACTCCTACAAGCTCAAAGAGGAATGCCAAAGCATAAGCTTGTAATGAAGATTTTTCAAGAAACAGGTATGTTGAAACTTGCTCAAGATGTAGAATCAGATCACATTAGAGATAAGAAGATGCATGAAGTTGATGATGATTTATTCTTCTCAATCGAGGAGAAAAGTCATGTAATGGATATCACAGAAAAAGGAAGGAATGTACTTTCTCCAGAAAATCCTGATACATTTATTATTCCGGACTTAGGAGAGCTCTTATTAGAAATTGATGAAAATAAGGATTTTGATAAACTTGAAAAAGATAAAGAACGCGAAAAAGCACATCAATTACATGCAAAAAGAAGCGGGACCATTCATAATTTCAATCAACTTCTAAAAGCTTATACTTTATACGAGAAGGATGTTGAATATGTAATTGAGGGTGGGAAAGTAATGATTGTGGATGAATTTACGGGAAGAGTTTTACCTGGGAGAAGATATTCAGACGGACTCCACCAGGCTCTTGAAGCAAAAGAAAATGTACGAATAGAGCGTGAAACTCAAACTCTAGCAACTATCACAATTCAAAATTATTTTAGGCTCTATGATAAATTAGCAGGTATGACAGGAACTGCTGAAACTGAGGCAGAAGAACTTGGTTCAATATATGGGTTGGATGTAACAGTAATACCCACACATAGACCAGTATCGAGAGAAGATAGGGAAGACCTGGTTTATAAGACAAAACGTGAAAAATATAACGCAGCGATAGAGGAAATTATTGATTGTCATAAAAGAGGACAACCTGTTTTAGTGGGAACAATTTCTGTTGAAATTTCAGAGTTGCTTGCACGGATGTTAAAAAGAAAAAGCATTCCTCATAATGTTTTGAATGCGAAGCAGCATAAAAGCGAAGCAGAGGTTGTAAGTAGAGCAGGACAAAATGGAGCGGTTACTATTGCAACAAATATGGCCGGAAGAGGAACTGATATCAAACTAGTTGATGGTATAAAAGAATTAGGGGGATTACATATAATAGGAACAGAGAGACATGAATCTAGGAGAATTGATTTACAATTAAGAGGAAGAAGCGGTAGGCAAGGCGATCCTGGATCTTCTATATTTTATTTATCGCTTGAAGATGATTTAATGAGACTTTTTAGTTCAGATAAAGTTGCTGCAATTATGGATCGTATGGGCATTGAAGAAGGTGAAGTTATATCTGCAAAAATGGTGACAAGAGCAATATCAAATGCACAAAAGAAAGTAGAAGTAAGAAACTATGGTATTAGAAAACATTTACTTGAATACGATGATGTTATGAATCAGCAGAGGCAAGTTGTTTATGACATTCGTAATCAAGCCTTAGAAGGTGACAATTTAGATCAATCGATATCCCAACTCTTAAATGATTTTATTGAGGATGAACTTGAATCTCAAAGCCAAAATGGAACTCCGGATATATGGGAGTGGGATTATTTAAGACAATATTTTTCAAGTCATATTTTAGTTGATGTCGATTATGATAAATTAAAAAAAGAATTAAAAAATGAAGATCCTAACCATGAAGAAATCTCAAATTGGATCAGAGAAAAAGCCAGTGCAATTTATAAAGCCAGAGAATCTTTACTTGATGAAGAAGCAATGAAAGGTTTTGAGAGGTTTGTGATGCTTCGGACTATTGATGATAAATGGAAAGATCACCTCTACGGTATGGATCAATTGCGAGAAGGAATTAATCTTAGAGCATACGGCCAAAAGAACCCACTTCTAGAATATAAATCTGAAGGTTTTAAAATGTTTCAGGATATGATGGCTGAGATGAATGCCACAATAATTAAAAGATTATTTCGTACTCAGATACAAGGATTAGATCAAGGAAATACGAATAGAACACCTGTTGTTAAAAATATGCAAACCTCCCACCAAGATACAACCGGTATGGGATTTTCAGGAGGGAAAAATCAAGGTAAGAACAATCAACCTCAACAAGTAAGAGTCCCTATGCAAGCTGAGGTAAAACGCGGAAGAAATGAAAAAATTTCTGTAAGAGATCCTAATGGAAAAACAGTTGAGATAAAGTATAAAAAATTAGAATCTTATCTAAAAAAGGGGTACATACAGGTGTAATATGAAAAATAAATTAAAGTTCGTTACTAAATCTATTCATATTGGGAATAAGCCTGACTCTTTGACTGGAGCGGTAATACCACCTTTAAATCTCACATCTACATTTCAACAAGAGAGTGTAGGTGTCAATAAAGGTTTTGATTACTCTAGGGCTGGGAATCCTACCACTAAGAGGTATGAGGAGAATATTGCTTCACTAGAGGATTGTGATTTTGCAATCTCTTTTTCAAGTGGAATGGCCGCAATAACTGCTCTATTTCAGTTATTAAAAAAAGGAGATCATATAGTAATTGGAAGGAATACCTATGGCGGTACTTATAGGTTAACAACACAAATATTAAAAAAGCATGGCTTTAAGTTTGACTTTGTAGATACAAGAAGTATTCATGATATAAAATCTGCAATTAAGTCAAATACTAAGTGGGTATTTGTTGAGACACCGACTAATCCATTACTTGAATTATGCGATATCAAGGAGACATCAAAATTATGTAAAGAGAAAGACGTTCTCTTGGCAGTTGATAATACATTTATGAGCCCATATGGGCAATCTCCAATTGCATTAGGTGCAGATGTAGTTATGCACAGCGCCACCAAATATATTGGAGGACATAGTGATTTAATATCAGGTGTATTAATAACTAATAACAGGTCTATTGCTGATAGTTTATATTTTATACAAAAATCCGGAGGAGCAATCCCATCTCCTTTTGATTCATGGCTTTTACTTAGAAGTACAAAAACCCTTGGACTTCGCGTGCAGAGACAATCTGATAATGCTTTTGAATTAGCTAGAAATTTAGAGGGACATAGTGCAATTAATTCCCTTATTTACCCAGGTTTAGAAAGTCACCCTCAAAATAAAATAGCTCTAAAACAGCAATTAAACCCAGATGGAAATCCTATTTTTGGGAGTGTTTTTTCAATAATACTTCATTCACTAGAAAAGAGAGATGATTTTTTAAGAAAAATTAAACTATTTACCTTAGCCGAGAGTCTAGGTGGTGTAGAAAGCTTAATTTCAGTTCCATATGATATGACACATGTATCCGTACCTGCTGAAGTGAAAAGAGAGATGGGATTACCAAAAACACTTGTAAGGTTATCTGTTGGTATAGAAGATCTAGAAGATTTACATATGGATATTGTGCAGGCATTGAAAGATTAATTTATGAGTGATATATAGATAGAAAATCGTTATTTTATATGATGTTTATTAATAGAACATTTTAATAGTACCCATATTTCTGTAATAATTTTTTAATAATATAAAGTTTTTAATATAGTTGGAGGATCTTATGATCTCGATGAAAAAATATTTAGTCAAATTTTTAATCGCAATTCTTCCCGTTAGCACGGTTTTATCGAACGTGATTATATCATTGGGGGATGTTGATGCTCAAGGTTATACCGATGAAATTGTCGTACCTGTAACTCTTGAAAATCCAAATAATTCAGTTGGTGGATTTCAATTTGACTTTTCAACAAGCGATGCAACCTTGATGATCTCAGGTGTTTCTACAATTGATTCAGATAACTTTTCCGCGGATTACAATGTTTTAAATAATGGAGATACTAGAGTGGTCTTTTTCACTGTATCAGGAAATAGTATTGAATCAGGAAATGCTGGTACTGTCATCAATTTACACTTTAATGGATCTAATATTTTATCAGGATATTTCAATCTTGAAGCATTTAACCTTACCGTCAGCGATGACGATGGCAATGTAATAAATAGTCAAATAAATGATGGATCTGTAACTGTTGGCACAGTTGTTTCCATGAGTGCAACATCTGATTCCGGAGATATTAATGAAGAAGTTGTAATCGATATAAATCTCGAAAATTCTGGTTTAGTTGGAGGTTTGCAATTTGATATTTTAGATACACCTAACTATCTATCAGTAACGGGGTTATCTACTACGAATCGTTCAACAGGATTCACAATCGAATATAACGAACTATCTAATGGCTTAACTAGAGTTTTAATGTTCAGTTCTGAAAACCAAAATATTGAAATTGGATCTGGTCCAATAGCATCACTACAAATGTTAATCGCTGAAAATGCTTATAATTCAAATGTAGGAGTCAATTTTGAGAATATAACAATTACTGATCCAATTGGAGGTGTTTATTTTACAGAAAGTGCTGACTCAGGTACTGTTACGGTTACACCTGGCTACATAGAAGAGCCTCATAATTTACAAGCACAAGATGGAATGGACGCACAAGTTCTGCTCAGTTGGGATGCTCCCTATGGGCCTATACCTCCAAATTTTGAAGAAGATTTTGAAGAGGGGATAATTCCTGAGAATTGGAATTTGACTACAAACTCATCGCAAGGATGGTTTATCACTCAAGATGGCTCAAGCGACTTCTGGCCAATCCCTGCACATTCTTGGTATATGTGCTCAAATGATGATATGGCTGATGATGATGGATCTGCAGATTATCTTATTATGCCTCCTCTTAATGTGAGTGGAGCGGAGAATATTGCACTTAATTTTGCATCATATTACGATGGTGCATATGGACAGTCTGCTCATATTGCTGTAAGTACAGATGGTTTAAATTTTACCGAAGTGGTTGTCCTAGATGCAGCAGCTGAATGGATCATGGAAACTGTCGACTTATCTGAATTCGCTGGTGTACCAAATTTATATATTGCATTTCATTCAAATGACAATGGTGCTTGGGCTTCTGGGTGGGCAGTAGATGATGTCCTAGTATCTTTTGCTCTTAGAGATTCAGAGCGTTTCCTACACTATAATTTAACTGAAGTTGGACAATGGGCTATGGATGCGCCAAAGCAAGATGTCATTTCCCAATTTGGTGGGGGTATTCCATATAATATGAGAGTTGATCTGGAAAATCCAAATATAAACACAAGTAGACCTGTCACAATAGATGCATATAAGGTATATAGATCCTTAAACAATAATACAGGTTTTGAAGAGGTAGCAGAAGTAGATGGATCTTTAACAACATACCTTGATGATGATGTCGTGAATAGTACGACTTATTATTATTACGTAACGGCTATTTATCCTGATGGCTCCGAATCAGGTCCAACAAACACTATATCGGCAACGCCAGTTGAGTGGGTTGAGCTTTCATTAGATAATGGGTATTCTTTATCCGGACAGATGGATACACTTGATTTTTACATAAATAATGAAACTGAATTAGGACTATTTTATTTTGAAATTATGGACTATCCAAATGTCATGAATGGTCTCAATATTCTTCCTACTGAAAGAACCGAATCATGGGCTCTAGAGATTGCAGATCAAGGGGATGGAACAATTGCAATAACTGGAATTAGTATTGGTGAACCCCTGCTTCCAGGAAATGGACCGGTATGTAGAGCTATATTATACCCTGATGCTGAAGAAGAAATGATAGTGAACTTATCTTTCACTAGTGGTACCTCAATCCAAGATGTTGGTTATGTTGATTTAAACTGGACTGGCGAGGGAGCTACATATGAAGTTGGTATAGAGACACAATATATTAGTTTATATGGTGGATATGCTCTTTCAGGAGAAGAGACATCTGGTTCAGTTTTCATGGAAACAACTCAGCCTGTTTACGCTATAGAATTTGATATCCTAGCGGATCCACCTTTTATTACTGGAACAGATATTAATTTTAGCGAACTTTTAAACTTAGAAAATTGGACTGTATCAGGATCTGATTTAGGTATTGGTTACAGAGTTACAGCCTATGATAATACCTTATCTAATCCAATAAATCCGGGAGTTAGACACCTTGCAGATATTAATTATAGTGTTCTCGACCAAATTCCTGAAGCTACCATTGTTAACATATCGGTTTCTGATCCGATTTTGGCAGACATGAATAACCTTTCTATGGTTACAGAAACAACTCCGCATGCATTTTATATTGGTACTCCTCCAGCAGGTTGTACTATTGAAAATGCAACAGGGCAATTAGTGCCTGGTGGTACAGGAGTATTTGAAATTCATATGGAAAATACTGAAACAATTAATATTTTAGAGTTTGAAATACAAGATATGCCGAATAACATGGCAGTAACAAATATTTCTGGTTTAGGTAGATTTGAAGATGGTACAATTGATGGTGGATCTGGAGAGACAGATGAAGGAAATATTTATTTCTTAGGGTATGATTTTGCCACAGCAATTGAACCTGGAAGTGGTGCAATACTAGAGATTGAGGTTGAATTCAATGAAAATCTTAATAATTCATCAATTATTTTTATGATAAATACAATTTCTGCGGGAGATGTCAATGCTGTTCCGGTCACGATTTTATCTGATAATTTCGGGCAATTTTCAGGGTACCTAAATACAGTATCAGAAGGACCTGTTCCGCAAGATTTTCGTTTAAACCAGAATTATCCAAACCCATTTAACCCAAGCACAATTATTAGTTACAGTTTGGCACATAAATCGGATGTGAAATTGAATATTTATGATATGAATGGTAAAAGTGTCAATTCACTGGTTAATCAAACTCAAGAAGCTGGTACACATAACATTACTTGGAGAGCTATAGATTTTAGAGGAAATTCCATAAGTGCTGGAGTCTATTTATATAAATTAGAGGCTGGTGGAAAAGTATTTACAGAAAAAATGGTGTATATGAAATAAATTAGTTTTTGTAATACTAAATATGCCGCGGTGGTGGAATTGGTAGACACGCCAGATTTAGGATCTGGTGCACTCAGTGCGTGAAGGTTCGAGCCCTTTCCGCGGTACATTATAAGTAAAACCCTATCTCTTTCCAAGGTATGGGGTTTTTTAGTTTTTAAATACGTAGCATAAAAGCCGGTTAAATATTTCAATAAATAAGAAAATATACCCAATTCTGCTTGCATTAATTTTTACCAAACAACTTTATTCTTTTTGTACTATGGACTTTCTTTGGATGTTTATAATGTGGCAGAATTACCTCACGAACAAAGTCCTAAACCACAATGGACTTTAAAGTCTAATTGTTAAAAAAGTATAAAAAGGACTTTAATTACTTCAGTAGAACCATTTTCTTTGTTTGACTAAAATCTCCTGCTTGAATCTTATATAAGTAGACTCCTGCAGATATAGGTTCACCAAAATTGTTTGTAGCATTCCATTGGACTGATTTGAAACCAGATGTTTGTTTCTTTTCAACAAGTTCATTTATAACATTACCAATTACATCATAAATCGTGATTCTAACAAATAGATCTTCCAATAATACATAACTTAAGCTTGTCACAGGGTTAAATGGATTTGGATAGTTTTGATTTAGTTTGAATTTAGTTAAAATATTATTTTGCTTTATGGCTTCTAGATGATTTGGGAACACCTTTTCTCTTGAGTAGGAGAAACCACCACCACTATTACCACCTGAAAATGAAGAAAATATTACATCAAAATACATATCATAATATGGAAGATAAAGAGAGATTGTATCGCCAATTAAACTTTGGGGGTTATTATTAGTTATTGATCTAAATGTCGTAAAATCACTCATTTCAGTATTTATTATTGATTTCCCAGACCAGAGTGTATTTAACGGTGAAATATTTGTCATTCCAGATTCTAATGCGATGTTAAATATACTTTGATTATGCTTTCTAGTTATCCAAATAGAATCAGCTATTCTATCCTGATTTTGCGGCAGAGTCCAATCAGCAGAGTCTTGTTTAGTAAAAACTACTACTTCACCCTTCAGTTTCAATGGCAGTATCAAGAAAAATACGATGTTGAAAAGAAATAATTTTTTGTTCATTTTAGTAGTATCATCTTTTGTGTTTGTATATAATCATTCACTTTTAGCATGTAAAAGTAGATACCCGCCGGCACCTTTTCACCATTGTTGTTCCTTGCATCCCAAACTATAAACTGTGGACCCATTTTGACATAATCATCCACCAAAATTTTTACCAGATTTCCTTTAACGTTTATTATTTTGATTAAAACATTCCCATCATTAGGCAAATCAAAATTGATGCGAGTGGTTGGGTTAAAAGGATTCGGATAGTTTTGATGTAGAAAAAAACTATTTGGAAAGGTCAAATCTTGATTGGAAAGGGTTGTTGCATCTAAAGTAATTGAGCAATTACTACTATTTCCGGCATAATCAACGGCGTATACCCTATAAAAATAATCTTCTTCACTGTTGTAATCAGGAACTAAGAAATAGGGCTCTATAGTTTCAAAACTTTGAGGATTGAGAAACTCTGCGGTTTCATCTCTTTCTAAAATGTAATGTTGAAAATCCTCATCTGGAACTTCATTCCATATAAGCTCTAGATTATTTTCATTTAAGGTCATCACTAACCCATTTGGTACTGAAGGTGCGATATTATCGAGGGAGTATCCAGAACCAACTTCACTCTCAAAAATAAAATTGTAAAAAAAATTTTGTGCAGTTACTTTAAATGTGCTCAATTCAGTATTTTGAATCGACGAGTCTTGTAATGTAGTTGCCTCAAAAATATATTGTTCATTGTATTGAGCTCCAAAGGATCCAATTATTACCCAATTTCCAAAGTCAAGTCTTTGAACAGTATATATATCCAATCCAGACGGATGATCTTCTAAATCAAGTGTTGATCTATCAATAGCAATGTAAACACGGCCACCTTGATCATTAGGTACATCTATAATTTGGGAAATCTTTGGTGCAGCATTAACAGGTCCAGAACGCCAATATGCAACTCCACCACCGCCTCCACCACCGCTTCCATTACCTTCACCTCCAGGCCAGCCAGTACCTCCTCCAGATGTCCAACTGGTAAAATGAATGTCATAATATTTATCATCAGGGATTGAATAGATAGAGCCAAAAAAGCCCGGTAGAAACTTAGGCACATAAAAAATATTTAAAACTCCGGCGTTACCATAAGAGGTAATACCACCAAAAGCATTATTACTATATGTAGCACCACCTTTCCAAAGAGTACTTTCTGGAGAACCATTTCCATAGCTAATTTCTACTATTGGATTATAAAGCATTTGGTTGTCACCTCTAAGCAGAGCAACATTATCAGAGATTATATCCCAATTTTCAGGGTTACTTAAATCAGCATAATCTTCTTTTTCGTAATAGATTGTTCCTTCTTCACAAAAAGATATTGGATATTCTTCGCAGCAATTATCTTCTCCATAAAGAAATTCTTCCATTTCAAATTCTACTTCCGCTCCCTCAACGTAATGAAATGAAAGATACATCTGGCGGCAGTCTGAAAATGCAGATGAAATTAATATTTGAAAAATAATTATATACTTTAACATTGATTTGCCGGTAATTACAACTTCTAATCTAGGCTTATCTACCTTAAATACTTTAAAATTAATACACAACTTGACTATTAATTAACCTTTGTTAAGAATCAAAAATCATCCCAAAAACAAGACATAGACTTTTTTTAAATTACTTTATTGGGGACTCGATTGACATCGTCAAAGTCCTAAACTACAATGGACTTTAATTAGAAACAAAAAAGCCACGAAAAATCGAGGCTTTTCTATTCGTTCTAAAAGTTGGATCTATTTTAGTAAGACCATCTTCTTGGTAAGATGAATAGTGTTAGTTTATAATAAAAAAATTAATCTTATGATGTTATATATTATAATCAAAATACCTACTGCAATTGCAAATCGGGCTAAGCTTCGAATAAGACTACTATCAAAGTTCATTTTTATCTTGAGTTAGTTGCTCAAATAATCTGAGAGAGTTCCATTTATCAAAGACATCATTTAAAAGATCAACATATTCATTATATATTCTATATATGATATTTCTTTTATCATCGATTTGTTCGTTACCATTCATTTTTAAATCACCAATCAATTCTAACATCATTTCAGCGGATTCTTTTTCTTTTATTATCCAGCTAATGGGTTCATCTATGGATGCTTGTACAATCTTCCCAACTGTTTTGTCATTAGATATATAAATAGGTATACCAGAAAGTTTTATTTTGTTAATTAATGTTAAAGTAGTTTTTTCTTTTATTTTTAATTCTTTTGCAAGAATTTTGATGGAAAGCTTTGATGGATAAGCTTTGAATATTAAATGAAGTATTTTCGAAGAAGTTTGATCTATTCCTCTTCTTGCTATTCTTTTTTTATTATCCGAAAAATTTGATATCATTATAATTTCCTTGCTTAATATTGCAAAGCCTTATATAAATAGTTCATACGCCACCGCTACTCATATCTACTATAATACTACTCAAATGAATTCGTATATTTAGCTATGTTAATTAATAAATCTATTACAATAGCAGTATTATTATATATGATTCAACTAGGATATCCAAGTGATGAATTAGCTTCTTCTATCGATAAAATATCAAAATATTCTTTGATAGATTCTCTTCAAGACTATAAATATACTCAGCCCGAAAGAGCAATTTCTTTTGCAACAAGAGTTTTAAAAAGGAAAAAATATGCTTCAGGAAAATATCCAAAAGTTGAAAGTGCTTTTTACAATCACTTGGGTGAAATCTATCTTCGGATGAATCTACCTTCTCAGGCTTTATCTTATTACATTGAAGCAAAAAGATTAATTCCTAAGAGTAAAGCTCCTTGGCTAGAAGTACAATTTGGGAATGTTTATTATAATCAAGGGGAATGGATAAAGGCAAAAAAATCTTATAATAAAGCTCTAGAAATTTTCTCTAATTGGAAAATAACAGGTGCCAGACTTGATGGTAAAGCAACCGGTGGGAATTCTGTGGCAGGTATGACGACTTGCTATAGTAATTTAGGTAGAATTGAAATACAATTGAAAAATTATGAGTCTGCATTGTCATATTTTGAGTTGGCATTAGAAACAAAACAAAATCGTTTTGATAAGGGTTTGGATGATCACCCAATGAAATTTGGTGGACTTTCAGGAGTACTTTACCAAGAATTTTTACTTGCAGATTTGTATTATAAATGGGGAATGATTGATTTATCTATGGAAAAGGTATCTCTAATTGATAGTCTAGGTATTCCTATTTATAACAAATCAGACCTTGACCCGCTTCCAAGCCGAGATCAAGGTTTGAGGATTCTCTACCGAGTATTAGGCCTTACAAATGATTTAAAAATAAAAATTTACACAGGTGAAAAAAAATACAAGCAAGCACAGCAGGCATCTATTTTAGCTAAAATGTTTTTAAAAGAGTGGCCAATCTATCTCGCAAGAAGTCATTCAAATACTGCAAAAATGTTTTTTAATCAAGATAGTTTGTATAAAGCATTGGAGCAGATTGATTTAGGTATTCGTATTTGCCAGCTTAAAGGGCTAAACTACGAAGAATTAGAGCTTTTAAAATACAAAATGGAATTATTTGAAAAAAGTAATCTGAATAAAAGTGCAATTGATGTGGCTCAGAAGGTTCTAGAAAAAAAGAT
>MDTB01170714.1_pt1 | contig 26593 bp, 26 predicted proteins | sample 811161 | NCBI WGS metagenome assembly MDTB01 (sample SAMN05326650, study PRJNA326480) | marine metagenome | isolation source: seawater | place: Mediterranean Sea | collected 2009 | reverse complement strand
GCGGAAGATGTCCGCGCTCATCATCCTTGGTTTCCATACGGGATTGAGGGTAGGAAACCTGCTGAATCTCAAGTGGCAGGACATCGATCTGGAGGCCAGAACAGCCTCTGTGGCAGTCACAAAGAACGGGAGGCCGCATATCGCTCCGCTTACTGATCGTTGCATGGAAGAGCTGTCCAGGCTCCGCAGAGGGCATCCCAATGAGCTGGTATTCGCGAGCTATCGCAACGATGGACCATTTAATTACCGAACTTTATGGGGCAAGGTTTGCGAGGAGGCCGGATACGAGGGCCGAACATTTCACTGGCTCAGGCACGGCTGTGGGTCTGCTCTAGCCACCGCTGGAGTCTCACAGGCCCAGATTATGCAGGTTATGGGCCATCGAACACTGGTAGCCTCGGCGAGGTATATGCACAGCAACGTTAACGATCGACAAGCTGTCGTAGGGAGGGTTTTCAAATGACAGCCAAGAACTCAGATAAGCGACACCCTCTGGTTCAAATGGTGGAACACTTCTATTTCACCACTGAGGGGAGGAAAGAGAACATAGCGTCACGAGAAGAACGAGCAACCGAGGTGGTCGACCATCTCATTCTGAAGGGCGCTCATCTCACTCCTGAAGCTGAAGAAGTCGCGCGATTTTATGGGGAGAGATTTCACCGCTATGAGCATGCGCTAAGCTTGCTTGCAGCTTGCTTTCGTTTAGACAGCTCACTATTCCGCGAATTGCTGGCCGACGCATTGATCATCGAAATGATAGGTGAGGCACAAAAATCGATAGGTCAGGGCCTCGCGGCCGCCAAGAGCAATAAAAGCAGACGCAAGGAATTGACGCCCGAAGCCTACGACTGCGTCACCAAGGCTTTTTTCGAACTCTGCTACCGGAACGAGAAACCACCGGGCGCTCAGTTGCTCAGGACACACGCGAAACAGCTTATGGCCAGCCAAGGTATCGCAAGATCTGAACGTGAACTTCTTACCCGCTACAGGGCATCAGAACTCATCAAATCAATGGCTGAGGCTTTCGAGCACAGCTGAGGTACTTTCTTAACTCGGCAAAACGCTAGAGAAATCTGCAGGTCCAAATAACGGGCCTGCAGTTCCCCCCTTTAGACTTCTCCCAACACCGTGGCTGGTGCAATTTCTGGGAGATTTTATGAACGCTCAACCATCTGAAAACCTTACCAAGCTCAGGCCTCTCCATAAGTGGCACGAGCAGCACGTAAGGCATGGCGGGTCAGTGTTCCCTACTTATGCATCTCTTAAATGGTTTGTCCGGCAAAGGCGCGAGGACCTTTTAGAGTCAGGGGTTTTTATCCCCGGCAAAGGCGGAAGGCCCAACCTTGTCACACCTCAGTTTGGAGATGCTGTTTACAAAATTTTGTTTAAGGGCATCACGCCCGAGTAATTCAATTTCAAAAATATGGCTGTAAGGGCGAGCCAAGATTTGCTGATGAGGCAATGGGTGTGGCGATGACCCCCAGCTGGGTAAACGGGTAACCCTCTTTGAAAAGCCCGTATGAGCAGGCTCTGCTAGACAGCAACCTGCGGATAGCTGGCAGTCGTTGGTATGGCAAGCCAGTGGTTCTGCGTTAAGAGGCAGCGCGTAACAGGGAGACCGCTCAACCACCCCTGACCCATGCGGTGACGCTATACCAATGAGTTCGATCGACGGAACGGCTCCGAAGGTCATCTCAGCTTGGCCCCTTGCGGGCTTAGTCACGCCCAAAAAATGTGCGGACGGTGAGTTCGCACTCTGAAACTCACCAAAGGTCATTCAACCCTTCAAGGAGACGTAAATGTATAGAAAGACAGTCAATGCACACTTCAGCCCATACTATTTAGTGGCGATTCCATACGGTCCTCGCACCTGCTTTGAGATTGGCGCTCCGGTCCATGAAACAACAGAACTTATTATCCTGACCTATGGCGCTATGACCCAAACCGCCAAAGAAGATGAATATGTAGGAGGAATCCTGGTCGTAAAAAAAGCCTACCAACGGCTTTTACTTGAAGCACACCAAACATACGACTCTGCGCGACACAGCTTTGAATTTTGGGTAAGGCACTTCAACGATCCTAGAGTTGAGAAGCTGCGATCGGCGGACGCAGATACTGGCGCGCCATATGAATTTGCGCAATTGAGCTCAGATGAGGGATTGAACGATTTTTCAAGTTTGAGTCCACGTAAGATCGCTCCTAACGGGATCCTAGATATGAGATTTGCAGACGACGCGCTCCGGCACGACGTTGTTCGTGCCTTTGGACAAGGGCCAGATTGGGAGAAAGTACTACTTTCGTGGGCATCTACCGGCTTTGGCGACTTCATTCCACTCTTTTGCTGGAGAGATCAAGAAGCCGCATCAAGAGACAGCAAATTGTTCTTAGAGGAGAGAATCGGTGCGCCTTGCGACGATCTGCCATTTTGAGCTGAGACATTGATTGGACAGCCGTAGATAACTTCACGACATTCCATGGCTCAATCTGACGGGCGTCTCAAGATGCATGCCGAAAGTGCGGGCCATGTTGTCATTTGTTTACCAATGGGACATTCCCGCCCCTTAACCATAAAATACGAAAGCTCTCTCAAAGAGGCGTGCAGCGCAGGATCTTTCTCGCCTCCTCCTGGCTGCACATAAGTTATTTGTTATTCAAGGCGGAACCAGACTATTGAAAATTGACAATCAGCTAGTTGATCTCCATGGCCGACTATTGGTGCCGCTTTACCATGGAACGGGTTCGGCACACAAAGAGTCGATCTTGACACATGGGCTTGGCGGAGCTCGCGATAATAAGCTCTTCGATACCTGCTTGCTGAAGCGGATAACTGTCGCGTTATCAGATGCAGAGCGGCAGGGGAGAAGTGCATTTTGGTCAGAAAACTCTCCGGTACTCGAAGCAATGTTGGATGGCGCCGTCGGCGCTGGAGGTCTTAACTTTAGATATGGAGGGCTGTACTTGACCTCATCAAGACCTCATGCCGTGACATACGCAAGAGAGTACCCGCTTGGCGAGTATCTCACCCATCTTACTTGCGCCTATAAAGAATTGTGTCGGGTCGAGCCCGCATTGGCACAGAGTATTATCGATGAACATCAATCTTTACATAAATTACTTAGGTCGGAATCGCATCCACTGGTAATCGTGGTCGACCAGTTACCGGTGAGAGATCTACGAACCGAGGCAGGAGAGCCTTTAGAGCTTATGTTTAAAGAATTAGAAGCGCTTCAAAAAGATCAGACGGACTTTTGCATTGGGCAGCTACTTTCAGAGGAGGAATTTGGTTTTGAATACTTAAGCACTGTACCGCCCGAATCCATAAAAATAACTGAGGTAAGTCCGCTCGAGAAGGGCCATGCCGATTTCTAATCAAATTAGTAGCCCTTAATCACTACCTTATAAAGGTAGAGATACGAACCTGCTTCACGGTGAGTTGTATCCTTAAAGGAAAGCGATCCGTTTCTGTTCAACAAAAGTCCTCATTGACGCTCTATTTTTGTCAAAAAAAGACGAGGAGTCACCCGCTATCTGGATGAGATACAGACTGAATTCGGGGTGCGAGCCTGAACAGGCTCGCGCTGAATGCCCTACTGCAGTTCCTGCAAATTCTTCAATAATGTATTATGCAACATGGCGGATTAAAACATATTTTGATAAGGCACTCTTGCTCAAATAAGGCGCATGAACGCAGAGGTACCCGCACAATGAATCTATATAAAGAATTCCCTTTAAGTGTGCTTTTACCCGCCTCTGTGTCCTTCTCCTTATCTCTAACAACCGCACTCGTCCTTCTGCCGCTACCCATTAGCGCACAAGAAGACATGCAAGAAACGAGGCAAGAGGGCGCACAGAATGAAGAGCAAAGTTCATTAAACGCAGGCAAGCCGCCCAATTTCTTGGTCATTGTAGCCGACGACATGGGCTGGTCCGACGTTGGGGCATTCGGCGGCGAGATTCGCACGCCAACACTGAACGCGCTGGCGGCTGCCGGCACAAGCATGACTGATTATTACGTGGCACCCACCTGTTCACCAACACGCTCCATGTTGCTAACCGGTGTTGACAATCACCTGGCTGGTGTTGGCACGATGCATGGTATTGCCGCACCAAACCAAAACACTCATAACTATGAAGGCCAACTGCACAACGACGTAGTAACCGTTGCTGAAGTGTTGGGCGCGCACGGTTACCAAACCATGCACACTGGCAAGTGGCACTTAGGATTGGATGAGGCGCAACGCGCCGACAATAGGGGGTTTCAGCGAACATTTGGTCTGGCGGGCGGCGGCGCTAGCCATTTTTCTGACCGGCAAATGTTGAGCCCGCAAGAGAATGTGACATACCTCGAAGACGGAAAGCCGGCTGAGTTAGCTGACGATTTTTATTCCAGCATTGGCTACACAGATAAAATGCTGGAGTACTTGAAAGGGAAAGACGCAACCGCGCCATTTTTTGCCTACCTCGCTTACACCGCGCCACATGACCCTCTTCAGGTTCCCGACAATTGGCTCTACAAATACAAAGGCGCCTACGCCAAAGGCCCGCTTGCCACCCGCCAAGCAAGAACCGAGAAGGCAAAATCTTTAGGCCTTATCGACAAGGATGCTGCCCTGTGGCAAATGCCCGACTTCCCGTCCTGGTTCCCCACTTACAACGCGCCCTGGGATGAACGTAGTGAAGAACTGCAACTCAGTGATGCAAGGCCAATGGAAGTTTACGCAGCAATGATTGAGCTCATGGATCAGCAGATTGGTAGAGTGATCGACCACTTGAAGAGCACTGACGAGCTGGGCAACACTTATGTGATTTTCTTCTCCGACAACGGAGCAAGTGCGGCCTCACCGTTGGTATACTCAGGATCATCCATCGAATGGTTGTTAGACAACTGGAGCATTGACCCTGCGAACTATGGCACTAAGGGTTCGTATACGGTAATGGGTGGTGAGTGGGCCAGTACTTCTAACTCTCCATTTCGCCTGTTCAAAGCCCAGGTTGCCGAAGGTGGAATACGATCTCCACTGATTGTTAAAGGTCCGAGCATTCCTGCGGGCACTTACAACAAGGCACTTGCGCATGTTTCCGACATCGTACCAACCTTGTTGGATATCGCAGGTATCAATTCGCAAACCGACGCGATGTACGAAGGCAAAATAAAACCACAAGGGTCAAGCCTCATGCCCGTTTGGACCCAACAGGCATCTAAGGTTAGAGATTGGTTTGGTACCGAGCTGCTCGGTAATCGCGGCTTACGACACGGAAATATGAAGATCAGCTGGATTACAAAGCCACTGGGCAATGGCACTTGGGAATTGTATGATTTGGCCAAGGATCCTGGCGAGGTGAACGACCTTGCCGCCGAGAAGCCAGAATTGCTGGCTGACATGATATCTCTGTACGATGAATACGTCCGTTCCAATGATGTTATTTTCCCCGAGCCTCCGGTGCGTCTTTCGCTGCGCAGAATCTATAATAAGCCGTGTAATTGGTGGTGCGAGTTTCGCTTCAAGGTGATCGGCGTCCTGCCTGCATCGTAACTGATATCCAAAACATCAGAAACGAATAGGAAGATGAGACTCGTTAGCTATCACCAGGACGACAGAGCCCAGGTGGGGGCGCGCTATGATAATAAAATTATACCCATGGCCAAGATCGATGCCGAGCTCCCAAATTCCATTCGTCAGTTGTTGGCCGACAGCAAGTTATCCACATTGGAAGCAAAGCTCAGTGCATATCAGAGTGAGACTATTGGGCAGGAAAGCGTTGGATGTCTCTCACTTATTCCGCAACCCGGAAAAATCATTTGTATTGGTCGTAACTATGCGGCTCACGCTGCGGAAGGCGGCGCTGCCGTGCCCGAATATCCTGAGGCGTTCTATAGAGGCGTGGCTCCCTCAAGCTTTTGGGAAATTGCACTTGAAATCTTAACGTCGCGGTAACGGTGTGACTTCATCGCTTTGTCTATAATATCGCAAGCCTTTCATTCCCACTCGCACAAAGAAGTAGACCGTTGTCAGAAGCGTGATAGGAAAAGCAAGCCACATGACGAGGCAACCCAGCCAGAAGAATCCACGCTCAGTCCGAGTGGAAAACACTGGCGACGGAAATCTAGGCTCGAAATGAGGGCCACTATATAAATGGGTGTAATCGGAAAATCGACGTTGCATACGTTCAATCCATTCTCGGAGTCGAGGCAGTTTAGGGTTACATTGAAGTACACGGAGCGAGCGCCCAGGTATACTCGCGAACATCTGGACCATGCCGAACAGTTGTAAGTCCAAGGTGTCAGGCGTATCGCCGACCAAGAACAGATTACCTGACGCCAACTTGTCCTCCCAATACATGAAGTTCTTACTAAGTTTCGTGTTGCTGCTCTGTCCGAATCGCCCTCGCGCAACGCAGATCACCAGAAAGAAATAGAACACGGAAAAAGATCGCCAGAAATGATTCCACAGACGTCGAACTTGGTTCGGATGTTCATCACGCACATAGCTCCACAAATGCCAAAATTCCCAGACCGACTCCGTGCGCTGAGAAGCGCTGCTGCTAAAAGTAGTCAGCATCATTTTTCGATCTTTCTTCAAAACGGTGGAGAATCCGAGACGCACGAGGAGTCGCTCCGAATCATGGACCCAGCAACCCCCTTCGAATTGGGCTGCGGGCATTAAAATTCCTGAAATTACGAGAAGAGATAGAGGCGGGACCGTGGTCGACTTGTGCGGGATTCCTTTTTCGTGGAGGCCCAAAAGTACTGCTTGAACCCAAGGTGAATGATCGGCTCCGTATACGCTTACAAACCTCGGTTCCAACGATAAGATCTCTTCGGTTTGACCAGTATTCATAGACGCGTTATACCTTTAGATTCCTTGGATTATGCCCTCTCAACGTTTCGGCAATTCATTCAGGGGTACTAGGGATTTTCCGTCTAATAAAAGACATAATCCCCCATCGGCCCCGCTGTATATGGCATCCAGGGCTGTGAATATTTTCAATGGCATGATGTTTTTATGCCTTAAGGCAGTCCAGCTGATCTGCGGGGCATCAGAAATAGCATATACAGAAAGAATCCAAGTACTCAACGAGTCAGAAATCTAGGAACTCGCGACCCGCCAACCAATATACTGAATGACTGAAGTGGGCTTACTTCGGCTTGAGAGCAGGAGTGTGAAACGTTCGACGTGACCCTATTCCCTTGAGTAGGGGGATGCAACTCAGTCAACCATCGCTCGGAACCTGTCATTTAGAATTAGCATAGCATCACTCATTATCCTATCCAGTAACACCTGCACGGTAGGTATGTCGTGTATCAGACCCTGAGCCATCGAAGCCCAATAAATTCCGCGGCTCATATCCCCTGTCGACAGCACTTCTCTTTGTTTGGCACCTGCGACTAATTCAGCAATGTCAGAAAAATCAGCGCCTGGTCTCTCCAGCCTCCTTACCACCTCATCGGATACGTCAGATTTCGCCACTCTCGCGGTATTCTTGAGGCTTCGAAAGATTAGGTTAGTGGCTAGCTCGTCTTGCTCCACCATTGCGCTTTTAAGATTGTCATGCACATTCGATTCTTTTGTTGCGCAGAATCTGGTTCCCATATTAATTGCGTCAGCACCCAGTGCCAGAGCAGCCGCGAGGCCTCTGCCATCGGCAAAACCACCAGAGGCTATGATCGGCAAGCTGACCCGATCAGCCGCAACAGGAATTAAGATCAGACCGGGAATGTCATCCTCTCCAGGATGACCTGCACACTCGAATCCATCAATTGAAATAGCGTCTACGCCGTGCTTCTCAGCGGACACAGCGTGTCGTGCCGCGGTGCACTTATGAAGTATCTTGATACCGTTGCGTTTGAATATCTCCCAGTATTTTCTGATTTCTGCGGTTCCAGCTGTTTCCACAATTGGCACACCACTTTCAACAATGGCTTCGCAATAACCTTGGTAATCTGGCGACCTGGTTGTCGGCATTACCGTTATATTCACGGCAAAAGGTTTATCTGTGATGGACTGCAGTTTTCCTATCTCCTCCCGGAGAGCATCCGGCGTTGGCTGCGTCAAAGCGGTAATTATTCCCAGGCCTCCCGCATTCGATACAGCACCGGCAAGCTCGGCAACACCTACATTCATCATTCCGCCCTGAACAATTGGCTTCTCGATATCGAGTAACTTGGTAATTCTTGTCGATATTGTCATACGTCTCTCCTTTGCCTGATTGCCGCATTGCGAATCAGTTCTGAAGCACTGTCTTTTAAAACGGCTTTTGCAATGATTTTTTTATTTCTTCACAGGGTCGAGGACGCGTGGAGTCTCCCAGTGGCCCTCTTCAATCTGCTGACAATACGGGTTTTGATTTGGTTAAAAATCGAAATTATCACTGTGAAATTCGCTTGTCAATTGAATAACAAAAGCAAATAAAACGCTGAACCCGCCGCGCAGAGCGGTACCTGTTCTGATGACCACCTGCTTGGGATAAAAGTAGCTACTAAGATTACAGGTCGCAAAAACCGTGTTGAAAAGCTCTAGGCGTGCTGCACCGCAGAAAACAATTCCCCTAAGACAGGGTCCCAGCGATTTATGTTCTAGTGACGGATAACCTGCGGCGCAGATGCCTAGGGAACGAATAATTCAGCCATGTGATCTGCATGCGCCTGGATAGATTTACGCGTAGTCGCATTCAGTCCGGTCAACCTTCTCACTGCTGGTGCGTGCGCAAATATCAGGCCACCGGCCCCGATAAGCATGTATATAAAACGCGCCGCACTTTCCTCATCCAGCTCAAGCGATTCACTCAGTAAATCTCGGTAGTAATCGTACATAGGTTTAAGATGAGTCTTGACGAGCCAGCGCATGCGATCGGATGAGCGTTTGCCTTCTTCAATCATCATAAGAAAAAATTCCGGATGGGCGCCAGCAAAATACACGTACTCGCGAACGTATTCCCTCGCCAACTGCCGCGGGCCATCTGATTTCGCCTCACTCATTTTTACCAGTAGCCGCTCCCGGTAACGGGAAAACAACTCGTGGGCTGCAGCACGCCACAATTCATCTTTGGATTTGAAATGGTAGGTAATGAGGCCCTGGTTTGTCCCAGCCAGCGCAGCGATATCGCGCGTACTCGCACCTTCAAACCCCAAGTCAGAAAAGACTTCTATCGCTGCTTTGATTATCTTCTGACGCGTGTCCGCCAGTTGCTGTGCTCGCTTTGACATTTACCCGACTGTCAATATCACCTTACCTACCGTCTGGTTTCCAGACACCCACTGCTGCCCCTTATCAGCTTCCTCAATTGAGAACACTGAATCGATAACGGGAATAATATCACCGCATGCAAACAGTGGCCATAGCTTCTCCTGCAGATCCCCCATCAAGGCGGTTTTTGCAGCATCTGACTGCGACCTCAGCGTGGAACCAATAATGCGCAATCGCTTCATCAATAGCAATCCGAGATTGACCGGCGATTCCATCCCTCCCATCAGCCCGATCATAACCAGGCGACCATCGAGCGATAGGCTCTGCAGATTATCGGCCAGGTAGGCCCCACCGACCGAATCGAGAATAACATCAACACCTTGTCCATCAGTCCAGGAACCAATAGCCTCAAGAAAACTCTCCTCCCCACGCACGGAACCCCCTGCCGCGCCCAATGCCGCACAAGCCGCTATTTTCTCTGAGCTGCCAGCGGTCACGAAGCAAGGGTTGCCGAATACGCGGCACAATTGGATGGCCGCTGTGCCCACGCCACTCGCACCGGCGTGCAGAAGTACTCTCTCGCCGGGTGTCAGACCACCTTCGCGGTAGAGATTAAGCCAGGCCGTTGCAAATACTTCGGGTATAGCAGCGGCCTTTACAAAATCCAGACCGTCTGGAATCGGCAACACCTGCCCTTCCGGCACAACCACTTGTTCAGCATACCCACCGCCGCTTAGCAGGGCACATACAGGGTCGCCAATTGCACAGCGCGTTACACCGCTGCCGATGGATTGAATCTCGCCGGCACATTCCAGGCCAAGGATGGGACTGGCCCCCGGGGGCACCGGGTAGGCCCCGGCTCGTTGCAGCAAATCCGCACGATTGACCGCAGTGGCACGCACGCGAATTAAGACTTCTCCTGGCCCAGGTCTTGGATCGTCATGTTCGGTCCATTCAACTCGCTCGCCGACAACGGAAATTGCTTTCATGTTACAACACCCTTTCGAATTAAATGGTTACTGTTCGCTAAGGCTATCCATCTGATGCTCAGGTCAGCTCAATGATTCCAGCGTCAACGCGCCAAGGTAAAGACTTTCGTTATTGATAGAAGCGTCACACTCATGGGAAGTAAAAAGTTCTTTGGCAATCAACATTCGATAGTCTCCGGCATTAAGCCCGTCGAATTTGAAATTGCCGAACACGTCCGAACGCTGTTCACTCAGCACGCGGTCGTCCTGTAACAAAGTGACCAGCGAACCTTCCACACAGTCCTCAACACCATCCACCTTAGCAACAACCGTACCTCCAATAAAATTGCGAGAGAATCGATGTAGGTTGCGATAATACACGCGAGGCTTTGTACCGAGCTCAGGTTGAATCACTTCCAACTTTTCCACTTCAGCCCGTTGCCACATCTTTTCATCAGTTTCAGTCACCATTTTGATCGCACCGGTTGGGCAGCTCTGTTGACAACGAGGCTCGGTCCAACCTTGATCCAGCAAATGGGCGTCGAAAATCCAGATCTGTGGCAACTCGAGCTCTTCGTTCCAACTCATGGCGCCATAGGGACAACTTTGCAACAGGTCTTTCCTGCCGCGGGCTTTTTCTGGATCAATAATGACGATACCGTCGTCGCGCTGCTTAATCGAGCCATCACCCGCCGCTGCCTTTACACAGGATGCGTTGGCACAGTGGTTACACATGGTAGGTACGTACGCTGCATCCACCATGGTATCGCCACCCCGCACCCGGCTGCGGATCTTGATCCAGTCATGACCGCGTTCTGGCTGAGGCGCTGCATAGTCAGGAAAATTATTACCGATATGCTCATCCTTGGTTGCCAAAGTACAGTTATGGCAGGTCTCACATAGACTGACATCGATGACGAGATTGCGTTTGCTCACGCCGACACTCCCTCTGTTATTGCAGCATCTTGCGCAACGGTAACTGAGGCCACTGGCTCCCATTTTGCCACCTCTACCTGGCACGCACTTGATGCCATCGCGGATGCGTCCTTCACCTGTGAACGGCTAGGGGTAAGCACATTCAACGAACCGCCACGATCAATCGGGCCGAAGCGTGGATCGTTAAACGGCTGATACTCAGCACTGGACTCAAAACCTTTCACCACACCGGCCATCATCAGCGGTGACACATCAGCCGCACACAACACCTGCGCGCGATCGTTATAAACACGGACAATATCGTGATGTTTGATGCCACGTTTAGCTGCGTTGTCAGGGTGCATGCGCAGCAACCAGTAATCGTGACCCTCAATCGTAACCCGATGATCAACAATATCGTTTAACGTCGTGTTCTTGCTGTCACCATAGGTGTGAAAAGAATAGCGCGGATGCGCTGTGAGCATCTGCAAAGGGTAGCGAGTGGCCGTATCTGTGTGCGGGCCTTCCCAGGCGCGAATATGGCGATTAAGGGCCGGCCTATCCGAGTTATCTGGCGCGCCACGTTTCAAGCTGGAAGATTCGAATTCAATCTTGCCGGACTGAGTGGGCAAACCCTCTCCAAATTTTCTCTGATACTGTGCTGGCAGAGGATGTGGTTCGGGTACATCCTTTTTACGCCCCTCGGCATACCAGCGAAAGTAAACCGGGTCGCGAACACCTTCGGGCGGCGAAGGAACAACAAAGTAACCTTTTTTTAAAAATTTTTTCCAGGAAATGTAGCGAGGTAAATCGGTGGAATCAAAAACATTTTTGACCCAGTCAAACTCACTACACCCTTCGGTGAACATGGTGCCCAGGCCCAGCCTTTCGAGTATATCAGTGAATATCTTGTAGTCCGATTTGGATTCGCCCAAAGGTTCGATGCATTTGTGCTGCATAACCACAATACGATGATTGAGCTGGTCTGTATTGTGATGCAGTATCGCACCGGAGTTACCCCACTCGCTGATATCATCCCGCTCAAACGAAGTGCATGCGGGCAGTATGATGTCTGCAAATAGGGTGTCGCCCTCCATGAAAATTGACTGGTTAACGACGCATTCAACAGAATCGTGCCGATACATTTCTACGTAGCGACTTGAGTCGGAATGCGTGCCGATCATAGAGCTTCCGTAACGGTACAACATGTGTATTGGTGAGTAACCGGCAAGCGGGTACTGAATTGACTTGGCAAACTGGTCTTCCGTATTCATGAAGTTCCAGGCATAGCCTTCAGTGTGACCGTCAATAATCGCCTCTGGCAGCTTTTGCCTCGGCACCAATTGAGCTATTGGATTCATCGACAGTACGTGCGGCATTCGCTGGTAATTGTTTACCCCGGCCGCCGTGCCACTAAAATCGCCTGAGAAGCCTCCCTCGGCGTAGCCCGGAAAATAGAACCTGTGATCGACTGGGGTGCCCACTTGAAGGTTGCCGAAATTTACGCCCGGTTTGCCCCAGCCCTGCATGGTATTGAGCAGAATCATATGCCGTGCCCACTGAGCACCCGAGGCGGATCGGCCGGCACCGCCAAACCCTGCGCCTAGTCCACCGGCTGCAAGGTAGGTCTTTTTACGTCCCCAAGCCCTTGCCAAAGCGCGTACGGACCGTGCGGGCACACCTGTTTCCGCCTCCTGCCACTCAGGAGTTTTTGCAGTGCCATCGTCTTCACCTAATAAATAATCACGCCAGGCTTCAAACCCGTTGGTGCGTTGCGCGATGTAGCTTTTATCGTAGAGCTCCTCTTTGATCCAGACGTACATAATAGCCAGGGCTAGCGCAGAATCTGTTGTGGGTTTCGGTGCAATCCAAGTACCGCCTAGCAGTTGCGCTGTAGGATTGCAATGTGGATCGATATGAATCATTTCGATGCCGAGTTCGCGCGCCCAGAGGCGTCGCTGGCTTCCTTCCGCGCCACTGGCATAGCCATGAGTGGATTCCGGGTCGCTGGACCAGAACACAATCATTTCTGCCTCTTTCAAGCAGTCTTCCACTGTGGAGTAGAAGCCCGGCAGGCCAACTCGCTGGGCGCCACCAAAGTGATGCATTGCGCCCCAATACCAACCTTCCCAAGAGTCGGGATTGGGGTGTATTCGGGTAACCCCTACCATGTTGCCAAAGCGCTGTAGCGCACTGAGGAAATATCCTATGTTGCCCCACTGGTGATGCGAACCGTGGTGAATGGCAATGGATCCTGGGCCGTGCACGGTTCTTTGACGGGTGATCTCGCCAACCACTGTATCTAGCGCCTCATCCCAGGATATTGGCTCATAGCCAGAAATACCGCGATTTTGCGGGTTACGTTCTCCATTTGGATCAAAGTCCACGCGCTTTAGCGGCGTGAGAATACGTTTCTCGGAATATACGAGTGATTTCAAGCACTGCGCATGCGGGTTAATCATGCCACGCCGCGCCGGCGTAAACGATTTGCCGCGGGCATTGATCGTCCAACTCGCTGCATCGTCCTCGTCGAATACAATGGGAGTCATGCGGATAATGCGCTCTTCTTTAACAAACACGAACAATGGGCCACCATTGGTATTAGTGGTGTAGCGTGTTGAGCCATCGGGCATCACCGTGCCGCGCTTCAAGCCCTCCGTCTGCATGAGATTAGTTAACTGCATGAACCAGTTAATGAGCGCGTCGTCACCATCCATCATGGCGCGGAAATTTTTCGCCGCGTGTACAATTTTGGCACGATCCTGAGGCGGCATCAAAAGATCCAAAGCCGCATCCACATCGATAAAACTCATGCAAACGTTCGCGTCGCTGTGCATTCCTGCGTTGCTGCTCACGCGCCCTCCCTCAAAGGTCAGGAAGCGCGCAATGCTACCGTCAACCAGTTTTAGCTGCACCACACAATCGTGTTCTTTGAGTCGCTCGGCCACTCGAGGGTAAATTCGACATGCGAGATTAAATGCCGGGGCCATGGCCCGGAGAATTGTTTTGAAGGCAGCCCGCTTTAACGTCTGTTTAACTGTCATAGTGAATTTAGTTGAACGCCTGGCCGAAACTATCGGCAAATACCATCTGGTTCACCGGTGCTCGCCTAAGTGGGCCATGCCCCCCACCTACTGGCCAGCCTACAGGGACAGCGGCGTACGTCGCCCAGGGCTTAGGAATATCGAGTAGCTTAAGAACGTCTGCCTCAACCTGGCAAAACAAGGTCGTGATAGTGGCGCCTAAACCCTCGGCTCTGCAGGCAAGCAGGAAATTCTGCACGGCAGGATAGAGCGAGGCGCCACCCACTACGGATGGACGGTCTAGACCGGCGTCGGTAATGTGCAGAAGCTCTGGATTAAAACAAAACACAGCGACAACCGGCACCTCTCCCAGGTGCTCTGCCAGATACTCGCCGGCCACCAAAGCCTTTTCTGCAGGTTCGCGCAACTCTTTCGGTGCTGCAGCCATTCGTTCCCGTCCAGCGGACGCATAGTTACTCCACAACTGCTGATAATGTTTCGCCAGTGACTGTTTGCGAGCATCGTCGCGCACGACAATCACTCGCCAGGGTTGCTGGTTGGCACCCGAAGGTGCCCAGGTAGCCGCCGTTAAAACTCGTTGCAGCATGTCGTTAGGAATTGGGTCAGGTCTTAGCCTACGTATTGCACGGGTCGTACTGGCGGCCTCATAAAAGTCGTAGCCCGCAGAAGGCGCACTGCCGCGTGACGGAGGACTAACGACTTCCTCATGCAGTGGCTGTTGAAAGCTCTCGAGCACACCGGAGACTAATTGATAAAAGCCCACAGCACAGACCAATTCAACCAACTCACATTCACCCAGGTGCGTACTGGCACGTTCATACGTTGCGTCCGCTATCCTGCGCTTGTGCACTAGCTCATAGGCAACGTCATGCGCCGCTAGGACAATGGGATCTTCTATAGGCGGTCGGCGCCGCAGCGCAATGGCTTTAATCACATCGTCTGACACACCTGCCTTGCGCAACACCATACTATGCACAAACCATTCGAAGGGCGCGCTCCAGGCGGCGGCAACCACCAATACAGCCACTTCGCGCGGCACTTCAGGCAAGCTTGTATTTGCCCTTAAGGCCATACCTGCCTGCTCGAGAATCAAGCCCAACTCGGGAGTACGCAACCAAGGATCGAAGGGACCGGCAAGCGAACCGTCTTCGCGTAAGCCAAATTTCTTGAACAAAGGATTCTGCAAGCGTGGGCTATTTACAACCGACTCGTATAATCGCAGCTGTGCCTCATCGAGCGCCGATGGAGGGAGTGTTTTCAGGCGCGACGTTGGCATAAAGCTACACCTTTCTGGTCAAGTATAAGCAACTCAAGAACGTTACAATCTAGACATTCACTTGTCAATCGAATAATTATTTGAGATCATCATTGATAGCCTCGGCTAGAAATTTTAAGCAAGGGCATCGAGGAGAGAGTCGATGATTGGAAATGTTGCACAACTGGCGGGGATCGCTTTATTACTGGGCTTTGGGCTCCATAAGTCCGACGACAGCAACCTGCAGATTACTATTGTACCGCTGGCTGTGATTACGCTGTTCCTTTTGCTTCCTGAGGGCAGTCGTTCGATGGGCGGGCTTGGTATTGCGGCCGGCACTGTCGGTTATGTCGCGATATTTCTTTACAACCGGATGCGTGCAGCGCCAATGCCTGATTATGCCGTAACCGGAGAGTCATTTACTGCATCGGGCAGCACGTCTGCCACTCCAGGCGCTGAGAAGGCACCGGTCAGTTGCACACCGCGGGGCCCCGACGGCCCTTACTACATGCCCAACACTCCCGAAAGAATTCAAGTCACGGCCAGTGGCACTCTGGGTGAACCCATGCGTTTCGTAGGCCAAGTACTGCGAAGTGATGGCTCACCAGTGGCAGGCGCATGCATTGAAATCTGGCATGCGGATGGCAACGGAGATTACGACCACCATAACTTCAATATGAGAGGCCATCAGTTTACCAATGAGAATGGCGAGTTTCTGTTCGAAACAATAAAACCGTCGGGTTATGGCACGCGATCTATGTCATTGATAGGCACAGTCGATTTTCGATCAGCCCATATTCATGTAAAGATCAAAGTGGATAGCAAGGATGTGACCACCCAGGTGTGGTTCCCTGATGACCCCCGCAACAGCAAAGACGTAGCGTTCTGGAAATTCAAGGATACCAACGTAGTGAGCTATGTCCCAGACGCATCTGTGCTGATAGCAAATTTTGACTTCGTTATATAGGTTTTAAGGCCGCACAAGTATTAGCTGAAGTTATTCACCCGGACATCAAAAGACCGAGGAGATCAATATGATGATACTGATGGCGGGCAGCACCGGTCTCATTGATTCTAGCGCAGCGCATGCGTGTGCCGCCGACGGGGTGCCAGTGGTAGTCACCAGCCGCAAACGCAACGATCTAGCGGGCGATAAACTGGCAGCCGAGAGTGATTTAATCAGGCGGATTATGCTAAGCAAGTATCAAATTCGAGTACTCGGGATGATGCTGCACTAAGGAATACAGCTTCATGCTCTATACAGAACCAGAGAAATACCATGCATTTAGGGATGAAGTACGTCAATTTCTGCACGACCATCTTACCGATGATCTAAGAGAGGATGACAGGCTTCGCACCTCTGTGTTCCCAGACCTGCAGCGCTCTGTTGAATGGCAGAAAATACTGAATAAACAGGGGTGGGCGGCACAGGGGTGGCCAAAAGAATACGGCGGCACCGGCTGGGACGCTATTCAGAAATACATATACCGTAGAGAGTCAGTGTTAGCTGGTGCACCCGGCCTAATGTTGATGGGTCTTGATATGTGCGGACCAGTTCTCATTGGTTATGGCACAAAGAGTCAGCAAGAACACTTCTTACCCAAGCTTCTCTCCACAGAACATATTTGGTGCCAGGGTTACTCAGAACCGAACGCGGGTTCCGACCTGGCTGCATTAAAAACGAAAGCGGTAAGTGAGGGCGACGATTACATCGTCAACGGGGCGAAAATATGGACTTCTTATGCACACCTTGCGAACTGGATTTTCTGTCTGGTTAGAACGTCTGATGAAGGGCCACGGCAGCAAGGCATTACCTTCTTGCTCATTGATATGAACTCTGAAGGAATATCGATCGACCCCATCGTTAATCTGAATCGGGTACGGGAACAAAATACAGTGTTCTTTCAGAATGTACGAGTGCCAAAAGAAAATACGCTTGGTGCTGAAGGTAAGGGTTGGGAGGTTGCCAAATACTTACTCAATTTCGAGAGAGATCAATCCACTTGCATACCTTCTCTCTACAAGCATCTGGCCTTGATCATGGAAGCTGCAAGCCACCGTCGAATGGCTGACGGTACCGCACTTGTTAATGATTCCGCGTTTATGGAAAAAGCCTCCAGTCTTCAGTGCGATATTGAGGCGCTGGAAGCCATTTTTCTGCGCATTAGCGTTTATCAGGACTCAGAAATTGACGCCAGTGTTGGCCCCTCAATCCTCAAGGTGCTGGGCACCGAAATAGAGCAAAACTTATCGTCACTTCATATGCTAGCCTCGGGCCCTCTCATTGTGACGAGTCAGGAGCGCTCGCTGGAGTGCGGCCGAAGATCTGAGCAGCTTCTGCCGGACCATTCCGTGACGGCGGCCCCGCGCTACCTAGATCTGCGAGCCGCCACGATCTATGGTGGGTCAAACGAGATTCAGCGAAATATTGTGTTCAAGACCATGGATAGAGTATTGGGGCGTGGTAAGTGAACAACGAAACCAGCGAAGACCGGAACATCATCCAATCAACGGTCGATCGCTATCTTCGAACACACTACAGGTTTGAAAGGCGACAATGCGCAGTCCAAGATACCGGCGGATTTAATCCGGCTGTTTGGAAGGAGTTTAGCGAGCTCGGCCTATTATCGTTGTCCATGGACGAAATGTATGGTGGGCTGGGCGGCCAATGCAGAGATGCAATGGTGGTTAGCGAATTGCTAGGGTATCACCTTGTTACAGAACCGTTGATAAGCAGCGGCATTCTATGCAGTGACCTGATTCAAGCGTTTGGCACAGAGGCCCAAAGGAGTCGCTACTTACCGTCAATTGCGACAGGCAGTGAGATGTTCTCATTTGCTCATACTGAAAGTGATCTTAACTTTGCCAATCTGCATTCAGTCCAAACCCTCGCAACTGCAACGCAGAACGGATACCTGTTAAACGGCAAGAAATTGAACGTGATCAACGCGAGTAATGCCACACATTTGCTGGTGAGCTCGGCCGTTGAAAACAGCGGTGCAGACCCAAGCTCAGCAAATAGCCCTACTCTATTTGTGGTCGATACGAACACCGTGGGTCTCACTCTTGAGAGCCACATAACATTGGATGGCTCGAGTGCATCTACCGTCACTCTAGAGACTGTCCAAGCATCGAAAACGGATCAACTCGTGGGAGCAACTCTCTCAAGCGATGATCTCGGCAAGGCCACAGTTAAAAGTCAGTTGTGCCTTTCGGCGGAGTCAAACGGCATTGCCTCGCGATTGTTAGAAGAGACTTGGGCTTACGCCGGAAACCGAGAACAGTTTGGGTCAAAAATTACTGACTTCCAAGTCATCCAGCATCGTCTGGCTAATATGTATATGGCCTTGGAAGCAGCAAAGTCATTCGTGTGGGTAGCGTGCGAATTGGTGGACTCATCCGCAGCAAACTGTGCATCCGTCATACCGAACATGCGTAGAAAAGTGTCATCGGCCTGCAGAGAAATCGCCGAGGGCGCCATTCAGATTCATGGTGGTATAGGTACCACGGATGAACTGATCATTGGCCAAGGCCTAAAACGATTGCTCGCGATTGAAAACAGTCTGGGTTCTGAAGCGGAACTGGCTGTAGAGTCGATAAGGCTGTTGAAGAATACCTACAACGCCAACGTGCGCAGAAACAGGTGAGCCTGTGAATTATGCAAATCGACGAATACCTTGACCATTACGCAGCGATAAACCCGGAACTTGCGTTCGTTCAGCATGAACAGCGTGTTCTAACTTACAAAGAAGCAAGCGCCGAGGTGTCAGCGGCTAGCACTCAACTTCAGATCATGGACCTGAAGCGCGGTGATCGCTTTGCTGTACTGTCGAAAAATTCGGTGGAAAGCTACCTAAGCTATTTTGTTGCCTCCAGGGCTGGAGCTGTAGCTGTACCTCTCAACTTTCGGCTCAACCCAAAAGAGTGGATTTACATATTGGAAGACTCTGAATGTAAACTGCTAATTGTAGATGAACACTTCCGTGACCCCTTCAATACTGTACGAAGCGAATTCAGCGGCGAAGTAAAATATGTTTCCGAAGTTTTTGCGAGTTGGCAGGAACAGCCCAACGAGCCCAACAAGCCCAACGAGCCCAATCGTAAAAACACTGAGCAAAATCCAAGGACCAGCACCCTATCGGTGTCATTGGAAGATCCACTGATCCAAATGTATACCAGCGGCACTACGGGCATGCCGAAAGGGGTAATCATCAGCCAACGAGCTCTGCTGGCGAGCATAGATCTATTTACCAGCACTACACAAACCGAAGAATCTAAAGAGCTGACCCTGGTGTGTGCCCCACTATTTCACGTTGCGGCCGCAGTCTCTTCTCTTGCGGCAGTTACACAGGGAAACTCAATTTTGATCCACGCCGATTTTTCCCCAGATGGCGTTGTAACTGCGGTTTCTAAACAGCAGGTCACCCGCATGCTTGTGGTGCCAGTCATGATTCAAGCGTGTATTAGCTATTTGTCGGCGAAAACTGATGCTGACCTGTCATCCGTCAAGAGCATTTCATACGGTGCTAGTGCTATTTCTGAGACGGTTTTAACAAAAGCACTGGAACTATTTGCGTGTAATTTTTTCCAAGCATACGGAATGACCGAGACAACTGGCATCGCTACTATTCTTGATGCCGAGGACCATTTACGCGCAATTAATGATTCGCCACACCTGTTACTGAGCGCAGGACGACCTGCAATGGACACGGAAATAAAAATTGTTGATTCAGAAGGTGTTGAAGTCGCAGAAGGCGACATAGGTGAAATCTTGATTCGCGGCCCTCAATTGATGACCGGTTACTGGAAACGGAAACCGTTGGATGACAAAGGCGGTTGGCTGCGAACTGGAGACGCCGCTTTTCGAGACCAAGAAGGATACCTTTACATTCGTGATCGGATTAACGATATGATTATTTCTGGCGGAGAAAATATCTATCCGGTGGAAGTGGAGTCCATTCTCATGTCGCATCCAAAAATAACAGACGCCGCTGTCATTGGTATTCCAAGCGATCAGTGGGGTGAAATAGTTCACGCCATCGTTGTAAGAGAGCAAAACTCGGAGCTGACCGAAGAAGAACTTACCATGTACTGCAAAGATTCTTTGGCGGGCTACAAGTGCCCAAAGGCTGTAGACTTTGTTGACGCTCTTCCACGAAATGCAGCCGGTAAAGTTTTGAAAAAGGACCTGAGAGAGCCTCACTGGAACGGCAGGTCAAGGCGCATTGGTTAGAAAAGTGAGATAGGTTTGCCGCTAGCAGTATTTCTAAACCTGTCGCTAGCGCGAATTCAAATAACCAACCAGCCACTACATATCTTCAGCCAAGGTGCGCACAATCGACCCCGAGCTATAACTTGAGTAAAGAATAGCATTATCCATTCCCAGCAAGAACTCGCTGGGCTGGATAATGCTGCGGCGATCTTTCCACCACGATCCTAGTGCATCGGCCGTTTCGCGGCTAGCACCCTCTCCTATGGAAAACGAAACCTCATCCTGCACTAGCTGCGAGTTTTCTCCAGTATCGATGCTCGCGGTCAAAATCTGCGTATCGAGTTTATCGAATTCAAGCTAACGTTCTTCGTAGCCAACTAACTGTCGGCGGCAGAAAGGGCACCAGTGATCACGATAGAACAACACAACCTTGTATTTAGCTTCCATCCCTTCAGGTATGGAAAGCTCTCCACCACCGACGAAATCAATTGTTAGTGATGGAAAGCGATCCCCGGCATTAAGCTTGGAAGGCATCACTTGTCCACTACGTGTTTAGTAGTTGTCTCTGCTTGCACGCATGCGAATCAGAAATTAATCCGTCCTTGCAAAGCATAAGTCGTCGGTGCATCAACTGCATCCATCCTCGTGCCAATTGCTGCAGCGGGTGCGTCCTGAGAAAAATTGGTGGTCATCTCATCGTTTAGGTTTCTGCCTACGAATGCCACTTCCCAGTCGCCGCTTGAGGGCGCAATTGCAATCCGAAGATTGAACTTAGCATAACTGTCCTGCGTGTGGTTTGGGTCTAGGTCGGCTTGTAAAAACAGGCTATCGGTAAAGTACACGCTGGGCTCAATGCTTAGCTCGTAATCACCTATTGGCTGCGTATAGCGCAGGCTCAAATTACCCGAGTACTCTGGGGAAAAGGGATTATCCTGGTCATCCAGACTTTGCTGAGTACCACCGGGGAATGCAGCACTGGGTATACAACCCTGCGCGACTGTCTGACCGGTATAACAGGGCGCGTTTGGAAAATCGGTAAACCCCGCGTCAAGGAAAGCAAAGTCACCTCTGAGCACAAGACGATCTGACAGCTGTGCAGTGAAATCTAGCTCTACTCCCTTTGATATCGACTCGCCTGCATTGGCCAAACCGATGAACAAACCTGATGTCGCGCCTGGAGGCGTGGGCAAAAGTGTAGACACTTGCAGATCTTCATAGACAGAGCGAAAGATAGCCACATTCAAGCGCAGTCGGTTGTCTAAGAATACGCCTTTTGCGCCAATTTCAAACGAGTCGACCGTTTCCGGCCCAACTGTCTCTATGTAATTGGCAAAAACCCCAGGCAAGGTATTTTGCGTTGAGAACGCTCCTGCTTTAAAGCCCTGTGTAAACGCAGCGTAAAAATTAAGCGATTCGGTCATACCATATCGGACATCGAGCGATACCAAGCTATCCTCATCTGTTCTTTCGCCTCTCTCCATTATCAGCGGACCAAATGGTATTACCTGCCCTGCGTCAGGTAAGCCAGATGCAGGTAACGGTCCAGCAAAAGTCGGCGTACGGTCAATAATTTTTTCGACTTCAGTGTAACGCAAGCCCAAGGTCGTACTTAGCCGGTCCGATACATTCCAGGTTGCCGATGCAAATGCTGACAGGGTGGTCGACTCTTGATCGTTTAGGAAGCCTTGGTGGACTATGGGCGGTGTGGCGGCTGGCAATGGGGGTGAAAATCCGGCGATGGCGCCTTGGTCGAACTTTATATTTTCCTTCTGGTAATAAGCACCAAGCATCCACTCTATAGCTCCACCGGTAGGCGACATTAATCTTAGTTCCTGGCTCACTTGGTCGGCAAAGTCTAGTTGGTTGCTGGAAAACCGACTTACTGAGAGGGCGCCTGAAACGTCAGCCCCGTCTAAATCGGCAAGCCATTCTGATTCTTGGTCATAGTAGCCGGTGATCGACGTTAAGGTGTATTCCCCTATGTCGTAGCTCATAGTCAACACGCTGGTGACATAATCAAGATTACGATACTCAGGAGCATCGATCGTTGTGTTGTAATTGAACGTATCTTCGAGTGGTCCACCTCTACCCACGCAACCGAGATGAGCTATGCCGCCCCCGGGTATGCAGTTGATAATTTGTAGGTCCAGTGCAGAATTTGACTCAAGTGTTCCATACGTTGTTTTCAGCTCGGCTGAGAAGTTTACGTTAGGCTCCCATAATAAAGTGGCTCGTAAGGCCAGGTCTTCATTTGCTGGTCTTTTACTGCCGTCAACAGAGTTGGTAATAAAGCCATCTGAATCAGACCACTTGCCGGCCAGCCGTATCGCAAAGGTTTCAGAGATCGGTATCGTCGCTGCCGCCTCTATCAGTTTCTCTTCCGTTTCAACCTCATAAGAACTTCGAACATAACCGTCCACTTCACCATCTGTGGTGGGTGACTTTGTAGTCATGCTGATCACGCCTCCGGTCATATTTGCGCCAAACAGTGTGGACTGCGGCCCTTTGAGTATTTCCATGCGGTCCAGGTCTACAAAGGCTGCGCGCGTTGCTCTTGAACGGCCAAAAGACACACCGTCCACCACATAACCTACGGATTGTTCGAAGCCACCATTGGCACCCGAACCCACACCTCTTACGTACATATTGGCATTACCACCACCACGTGCAACGGTAACAGCCGGTAAATTCTCCGTTATCGTTTGAATGTCGCGATAGCCTTGCTCCTGAATAGAGTCGCCACTGATAACCGTGATCGATATCGGCACATCCTGCAGTGACTCAACTTTTTTACGGGCCGTCACTACTATTTCTTCAATAACTGTTTGCGCTAAAACACTGGGGCTTCCCATTCCCGTGCTAGCGGATACTGCAACGACACTTAGCAATGCCAACTTCTTCATGGATTTATCCTACCCGGAATTTTTAGTTATTCGATTGAATAATAACTCTCACACGATAAAATGCAGCAGTCAAGCTTTTGTTATTCGACTGAATAACTAGAATTACACATAAAGTAGCAGTCAAGTATTTTTTTGACGATCGTTTATTTAATGTAACCTCAATCTGACTTTGACCGACTCAACAAAAAGTCGACCAACAAATGTGCTCGCCGATCAATAACCTCTTCGCTGCTAACGTCTACTCCGTACAAGCACTTTGACTCGGGGGCCATGGTAGGTGCACGCGTAGGCCGAGTTTTCCGAGAGCAAGTCGAGGTGGTTGAACTTGCCACTCCATCTGGACTCGGCGTCCTCCTCTTGGAGGGCGATCACGTCCGCCTCAGAGCGGTCCATGAGGCCCGCCACCTCTAACAGATTGTTCGTAATGGTTTGTTCCCGCAGCAGCATCTGGTTCCTGCCGTCTTTGCGCCCGTGGGCGATGTTCAGGGAGGCCACCCGGATGACGTCAGATTCGATGGCGTGCGTGCCCTCCTCTACCGCGGGACATTCCGCGGCCGCATCGAAGGCCAGCAGCGCGCACACCAGCGCCACCACAGCGAAGGCTGGCACGTTGCTTCTGACAGTGAGATGTGAAATGGGCAAACTAGGGCGCCTCGGCAGCGGCCCCCGCTGCCTGGGGCGCAAGGGACACCCGGATCACAAACGGCAGATGGTCACTGATGTCCCGCTCCTGAAGCACTTCCGCTCCCAGGAGGCTCACCTCGCGGCCCACAAATCCATAGTCGATGGTTCGGTCTGGCTCAGTTGCGCCAAACGGCAGGTAAGTGCGGATTGCTTTGGGGGCGTCTCGCACCATGCGTTCTGTCCAAATCGGCGTGTAGCGGTCGTACAGCTTCGTCATGGGGGTCTCGGGACCATAGGACGCTCCCTCCTCCGCTAGGCGCTTGTGATCATCGCCCGGTGGTAGCGCATTGAAGTCGCCGCCCAGTACCCAGGCCACACCAGAACTCTCCAGCGCCGTCAGGTGACGGTCGATCTGTCCCACCTGCTCAAAGAGCGTGCCATCGTTGTTAGAAAACGCAGACAAATGCGTATTGAGCAGGGCGAGCTCTCTGCCATTGTCCATGAGTGCGCGGACATCGAGCAGCGCCCGCCGGAGATTGAACCATTGCCACCAGACTGGTTCGATATAACCGAGACGATTGTCTAGCCACATTCAAATTAGCAAGAAAGCTTCTCAACATCGCTAGTCCATTGAATACCCACCCCAAGCTCAATTAAGTTGCTGATATAAAAAACTAAGCAGAGAAATGGCTATGAGTAATGCGATTAATGTAGCTGTGGCAAAAGGCCAAGATTTTATCCGGTGGGCCAGAAACCGGCCGGCTCGTGTTCACCCCAGCGGCTGCGTTGGAGCAGTTTTTGAAGGCTTGGTAATGCCGGTCTATCGAGATCGCTTTGATTGCCTATCGATCGACCTTAATGACGAGGGTTATGATCCAAGTGATTGTCCGTTTTGGCCGGGTTTCGAGCCCTTCAGCTTTCTCGACGATTCAACAAAAACGAGTGAAACGGGCACAATCCGCTGGCATCTGGAAACAAATACATTCGGCCACTATGTGGTGTTCGATGGCAACGAGCAAGCTGTGGATAGCATGCTTAAGGCCCTTGAGCAGGTCGGGCTAGGCATAAGACGACATGGAGAGAGCACTCGACCCGCAGACGACGGTTACCACTATGACTGGTTCATCAGGCTCGAATTCGAAGGGTCACGAGCGGACGCGTTAGAAGCTGTTGAGACAGGATTTGACGCACTGCGCGGGCTCGAACGGTCCCAAGAAGAGCGCCTGCCGAGTGGCGAGATTTCCTTAGAACAATTCATTAAGAAGCCACTCTTTCAACAGATGCTCAATGCTGGAGTTGTTCCGGACAAACCCGAATCGGTCATTAGCTGGCTTGCTCAGGCTTATGAGGCCACTTTGCATGAGTTAGAGCGGACCAAAATCGAACTTCAGGAAGAGGTCGACCGAGTAATCGCCAGCGAACGTCAAACAACGATCAAGCTAAAGCACGAGCAGCAGCTCATAATTTCAGAGAAATTTAAGCTTGAGAACAGAATCAAGCATCTCAGTGGTCACCTCGAGACTTTAGAACAAAAACAGATAAAGGTGCCCATAGACGAACGGGATCTGTCCTCTGCGCGAACAAAGATAAAGGATCTTGAGGCCCGACTGGAGGATCAAGAATCGATATAGAGATCAGCTCCGAACGGAGAGCTAGGCCTGTGATCCGTCATACAGAAAGCATGTTTCTGCGGCCCAGCAGAAGATGACGCCCCACTCGGGGGTTTATTCCAAACTTTTTTGAAAATTTTTATTTGGCGGGTTTTGCCAAAGCCTTGGCATGTTCTGCAAATCAATAAAACAAGCTCATTCCCATACTGAAGTCATCAAGAATTGATGTTCACGCCACGGACGGCATATCTCACTAAGGAGAGGGAATATGAAAAAGAAGGCGAAAAAGCGTAATAGAAGTGCGGGCCAGATCGGCAGTGTTAATGGTGCAGCCAGGGCAGCGATTGGCTTCTACAAGGGTCGATGTGCCGGAGGAAAAACTAACAAGTCGGGCAAGGTATATGACCACCTTGAGCACTTGGCTTGGTGACAAGGCCTACTTCCGTACCGCTCATAAAGGAGAAATATCATGGGATTGAAGCTAATGCTCGAGAAAGGCGACAAAGTCCTCATTGGTGATGACACGATCATCACCGTCATGGGCCTCGGTAAACGTCCTCAGATACACATCGATGCACCAGGCGAGGTCAAGTTGCGACATATCAAAGCTGATCCGGAGAAGCAGTTCCTGAATCGAAAGAAATTTGCTCGACGACAAACGGATCTCGCACTCGCATAACTGCAGATACTTAGCGCTCCATCTAGGAGCGCTTTCTAGTTATGCATAGTCCCAGCGCAGCCAGCGCTTGACGATCTCTACTATCGATACTAATTTTAGTGCGTCCACGCGTGTCTTGGTGCGGCCAATCGGCCTTGACATGGTAGAGGTCGGCGGTTCGAATCCGCCTGGTCCTACCAAAATAGATGTAAATTATTG
>MDTB01063732.1_pt1 | contig 26606 bp, 26 predicted proteins | sample 811161 | NCBI WGS metagenome assembly MDTB01 (sample SAMN05326650, study PRJNA326480) | marine metagenome | isolation source: seawater | place: Mediterranean Sea | collected 2009 | reverse complement strand
TGGTTATGGTGGTTATGGTGGTTATGGTGGTTATGGTGGTTATGGTGGTTATGGTGGTTATGGTGGTTATGGTGGTTATGGAAATCAATCAACTAGAGACAGTAAAATTATTGGATCTATGAAAATTCATGCAGTAACATTAGGATTAGGAAGAAGAGTAAATTGGCCAGATGATTTTTTTGTAATATCAAATTCCTTGGTATACTATAATTATGATTTATTCAATTTTGGACAATCTTTAGGTTTTGATACTGGGATAACAAACACATTTGCATTTAAAACAAATATATCAAGAAATAGCATAGACAACCCAATGTTTCCAAGGGGTGGCTCAATGTTCTCTCTTGATATAGCTATTACTCCTCCCTATTCAAAATGGAACAATCTAAATTATGAAACTGCTACACCAAAAGAAAAATATAAATGGGCAGAATATCATAAATGGATGTTTGATGCTAAATTTTACACAAAAATTATAGGAGATCTTGTACTTGAATCCAGAGCTCACCTAGGATATATTGGTTCATTCTCAGGGGAGGATAAAATTGGTCCTTTTGAAAGATTTTATCTTGGTGGAGATGGACTTTCAGGATCTTATAGTAATTTTCTACTTGGTACTGAAAGAATTGCCTTAAGGGGTTATGAAAACAACTCTCTTGTTCCATATGATATGATAAATAACATTAGGGGTGGGACTATATACAACAAATTGGTATTTGAAATCAGGCATCCGGTATCATTAAATCCAAGTGCAACAATATATGCTTTATCGTTTGTAGAAGCAGGGAACAACTGGAACTCACAAAAAGATTTTAATCCATTTGATTTGAAAAGATCCGCTGGAATTGGTGTTAGAATATTTATGCCTGCTTTTGGGTTATTAGGTATAGATTGGGGGTATGGGTTTGATAAACTACAAGGACAAACTAACATATCAGGATCCCAATTTCATTTTTCAATTGGAACTCAGTTAAGATGATTAAAAGAAGCATAATTATTATTATATTATCAATTCCAAATATGGTTTTTTCTCAAAAATTTGGATACGTTAATTCTGAATTCATTCTAACAAATATGAAAGAATATAAAATTGTATTAGATGAAATTGAACTCCTATCAAAAGCATGGGAAAAAGAGATCAGTGATATGTACATTGATATTGAAAAAAAAGAAATTGAATTAAAAACCGAACAAATTTTATTAACAAAAGACATGTATGATAGTAAGAGAGAAAATCTTAATGAGGAGTGGAAAACAATTAGAGATTATCAAAATAAAGTTTTTGGATTTGATGGTTTATATTTTTTGAAAAAAAAGGAATTGATAGAGCCAATTCAAGATATAGTTTTTGAGTCAATTGAAAGAGTAGCAAAAAAAAATAGATTGCAAATCGTTTTTGATAAATCATCAGAACCTATTCTTTTGTACACTAACCCAATTCATGATTATACGGATTATGTTTTAGAAGATTTAGGACTAACTGAAAAAATTAACTAGTTTTACAGATTAAATTTTTAAAAAATGAAAAACATTTTACTGGTTATTTTATTGTCTATTAATTCGAATATTGAACAGATTTTTGCTCAGGAATTAAAAATTGGATATACTAACACAGATTATATTCTCAGTTTTCTTCCTGAAACCAAACAAGTACAAAGTGAAGTACAAGCCTATGGCACACAGTTGCAAAATCAATTGCAATCCAAGATTACAGATTTTCAAAGTAAGGCTGATGCGTTTCAAAAAACTGCAGCAACAATGACTGACTTGATTAGAGCAGATAAACAAGAGGAGCTTCAAAATTTACAAGCATCAATACAAAAATTTCAAAATGAAGCTCAAACTTCAATCGTTGAAAAAGAACAGGATTTATTTAAGCCTTTATTTGAGAAAATAAGCAATGCAATTAATGTTGTATCGGAAAGAGAAAAATTCACTCATGTATTTAGCGCTGGAGTACCTGGAGTTGATGTTTTGCTATATGCTAAGCCAACTGACGACATATCTAATCTAGTTCTTGCTGAATTAGGTATTGATCCTCCACCTGCAAATGATTAAGATTTTAGGCCAATATCTCTTAGCCTTTCCTCAAGAAAACTACCGGCAGTTATATTCTCGAACTGTTTTGGGTTATTTTGTGAATAACAGCTTTCAAGACATGTTAAATCCATTTCAGGTTTGGGATGCATGAAAAAGGGTATAGAATACCTTGAAGTACCTAGCTTGTTAATAGATGGATTGACAACTCTATGAACAGTGGATAAAAGCCTTTTATTTGTTAATCGCTCAAGCATATCTCCAACATTTATAACAAGTTCGTCTTCTTTTGAAATAATAGGAATCCATTTATTTTGTTTAGTAAGAATTTCAAGACCATCAGCACTGGCACCCATTAATATTGTTATTAAATTAATGTCACCATGAGCGGCAGCTCTTACTGCACCATCTAATATGTCGGACGGATCCAACGGAAAATAGTGAATGGACCTTAAAATACTTTCACCTCCCTTAACTTTATCTTCAAAATAATTTATATCAAGATTAAGATACATAGATATAGCTCTCAACAAGGTAAGGCCAATATTTTCAAGTGTAATAAAAACTTCAGAACCAATTTCATTAAAGCTTTCTATCTCATGAGGCCAAATATTCTTCGGATTATAAATTGACGGATTTCCTATATGAAAAAATTCTTTTAAATCCCCTTTTTTACTCCCTTTAGCATGTTCTTGACCTTTAACTACATACCCGCGCTGTCCATATAAGTCAGGAAAATAATATTTTATTTTTTTCTCATCCTCTAGATCAAAAAATGCTTTAATAACTTTATACAACTCATCGGTAATTTTTTTTCTTAAATCGTGATTCTTAATTATAGCAAAACCAGTCTGATTAAATGACTGGCCTAAATCATCAGAAAATACTTTTCTCTCTTGATCATTGCCGCTAATAAATTTAGAAAGATCAAGTGTTGGCACATTCATGAGTTATTATTCAACTGTTATATTAATTGAGCTTGACATCTCTTTACCAAATGAAGAATGTACACCGTCAGCAAATTGTAGAGATATAACATAGTCACCAGGCTCAAGATCAATTGAAACCTCTGTTTGTCCTTTTCCATAGTGTATTGTTGAATCGCTAGTTGGAATTACTGATCCTTTTGGCCAGTGTGTTTGATTAATCAGAATATGATGATGTCCATATCCCTCTCTTACAGGGCCAGCCGGTTCAATCATCATTCCTTCTAAACCCATATCGATATAGACTGGACTAGCTACAGTTGCGCCGTCTCTAGGAAATCTAAAAAATACTCTTTTTGTTTGTTCATCACTAGTTGATCCAACTCCTACTTCTTTTGATTTTTGATTACTAATACATGAGAACAAAACTGTAAATAAAGCTAAAAGGAGTATATATGATTTATTTAAAAATTTGCTGTAAGACATCATTTGACTTTATATTTAAATTTATATCAAGATTAATTCTATAATATTCAATTATTAAATTTATTACATTATTTCTAAAATTATTGTTCGATTTGATAATAAAATCATAATTATTATTAATGCATTTATTTATATAATCTATCAAAATAGGGTCCATTTTGCTATAGTTTTGTAACTGTTTACCATCGTAGATTCCAAATCCAAAATGATTCGATAACTTAATTAAGAACTTAATATGAAAATCATTATAACTATTTTTCATCTTGTCAAGATATAATATTGATTCGGAGATAAATTTAAACTTTGAAATTTGATCCTCCTCTGAGGATAAAACTTTTGACAAGAACTCTGATAAAAAAAAACATATTGAAATTTTAGAAATGTCTGCGTGTAATGATTTATAAATTTTCGAAATTTTTAATTCTTTTATTCTGTTAAGAGTAGAATTATTTTTCTTATATAGAATCAAATTTAACTGATTTAAAGGCTGATAAATACTTAATTGACTAGATTTTGAACTTCTTACGCCATTCACTATAAATGATTGAAGACCATGAGATTCAGTATAAATTTTACAAATTATCGAAGACTCTTTATATTTTAAATATTTTAAAACAATACCATTTGTTTTTATAATCATTTAATAAATATTTTTTCTACAAGTTCTCTAGAACCATCGTTTGATGTAATAAAAACAAAATAAACTCCTGAATTAACCTTCATGTTTTTGCTGTCTTTCAAATTCCATAAGAAACCCCCACCCTTATAAATTTCAGAAAGTATTAAACGTCCTGACTGATTTGTAATATGAATTAAGTTATTGTCAACTAAGCCCGTGATTTTAACATTTTGATCAACTTCTAAATCAACAGGATTAGGGAATATTTTAATTTTACTGTAGTCTAAATTAGGTGACTCGTTATAAGTTTTGTAGGAGATTAATCCATAATCAGTTAGAATAAATATATCTCCTTCTTTATCCATATTAATAGATAATATATTATTGGATTGCAGAGGAGAGTTATCGGTTTTAATAGATTCAATTGTCTTATTTTCAGAGTTAAATACAAAAATACCTTGATTCGTAGCAATCCACTTTTTATTTGAGTAGTCAACTAATATATCATTAATTTTAATATTCTGAAAAATATTTCTCTCACCATTATTAGGAGTCAAATAATTAACGTAGTTTTTAATATCATCAAATTTTGAAGTTGTAAAATATATTAACCCTTCATCTGAACCTACCCAAACATAATCATTTTGATCAATGGCAATGGTATTTACATTTGTCGACTTTAATTTATTATCAGTTATTGACAAATTAAACTTCTCTTTAGACAAAGTATTAAATAAAGTAATACCTCCAAACTTACTCTTGTCGTGAATAATCCATAAAGTCTCTGAACCATTAAATGTTAAACTTAACGGATAATTAAAACCAATGTCAATTTCATATGATTGCCAATTATTATTTATATCTCTAGAAACTAAAGGTGTATTAGATCCATAATTAAGAATCCAAAGCACATCCTGTAGATATTCGATATCAGTCACTGCTATATCTGAGGAATTACTATATTTTTTTAGTAGTGAGCTGGGATACTTATCGTCAATAATTATAAAATTATTGTAGTCCAAAATACCGTGGGAGAAAGATGCATAAAAAGTATTTAAACTATTTTTTGTAATTGATGAAATACTATCAAATCCTTTTAAATTTTCTGATTCCCACACACCTTGATTGTGAACTGAAAATTTATCACCACCAGAGAATGTATAGATAATATTATCTTCATCATATATTTTATTAATATTCTTAACAGGAAAATTAGAGGGAGAGTAAAAAATATTTTCATCAACATTATACAATGAAAAAACATCTCCAACTAACCACATATTATTATAATAAATGTCAAAATTATTTACTTTTAGATTTTTGGGTATATTTAAATTTGTAGTATCGTTAAATTCATCCTGAACAATCAAAAACATAGACTGATTTCTTTTAAAAAGTTTATATATCAAATTGTCCATTTCTTTGATCATAACAATTTCACCATCTACACCTGTTTCAACAATAACTCCAATTTCAGAAAAAATAGAATTATTGTTATAAAAATATAACTGATCATCCTCAATAAAAGATCCATATATAGAATCATTAAAAAAAGACATCTTATCCCAGTTTCTAAAATCTTTATAATTTGAATTGATATCCGAAAAAAAGATATCTTCATTCGAGATGACATAAATTTTATTTTTTGAAAAATTTAAAAAAGATACATTAACCTTATCATTTGGATCATAGAAATATTCATATCTCTCTTTAACAGATTTATTTTCAGCATCAATAACGTATACCCCTTCAGAAGATGATACATAGATATATTTCTCTTTATTAGTTACATGATTTATCTTAATATTTTCAGGTATAGCTAAGTCTACAGATGAAACTCTGTTGCCTCTAACAAAATCGATTTTTCCGGAAGAATATATTAAAACAAGTTCACCATTATAATCTAAGGCATTAATGATATCAATACCTGATAGGTTTAAGTCAACATTATTTTTAACAATATTTTTAGATTCAAGGTCTAAGTAAAAATACCCTCTTTCTGCAAAACAATAAATTTTACTATCATATAAGATCGATGCTTTTATATCCTCTAGATTATAATGGAATCTCCAAACATTCTTATTTTGAATTTCTAAAGAAAAATTAGGCTCTAAAAAAAGAAAGGATATAACTAATATTATAAAAAATATCATTTGCTTATTATTAATATATGCATAATAAATAGCATATTTAATTATTAATTTATAATTCTAAACGTCAAAAAAAAAGTTGAGTATATACATAAGCAATTATATTAAAAAGCTTCAAGATAATCTTGAAAAGAAAGTTATAAGAGGAAATGATATAATTGAACTTACTAAATCCAAACAATTAAATCTTTTTATTTTAAAAAATATATATGATGCGTGGAATAAAAACTTCGAAAAAAATAAGATTTTTTATTTTAATTATGAGAATAAAGAAATTTTGAGTGCAGTCACTTCATTAAAAAATATCTTGTCAAACCATATTGAAGTTGATATCGAAAATTTTAAAGATTTAATAAAAAAATCAACCATAGAACTTATAGAGTATGTGTTTAACCCTAAAAATTTTATTAAAAAAGATATACTTAAAGAAATTAAACTTGCAGGTGAAAGTATAAATAGAAGATCAAAATTTTTTATTGATAATAAAAAGGTATTTAATAATCTGATAGAATCTTCGAAAGAAAAAGATCTTAACTCAACTGAAATAAGTCAGATAATTAATTCATATTCATTTGATATCAATCAAGAATTAATTGAAGAAATAGAGTTTATGCTTGATTGTAAGTCAGAAGAATTAAAAAAAATAATTATTGAACCGGTTGACTACAAAGAACTTTTTGATTGTTCTGAAAATGATTATAAAGAAATTGTAACACGAGCAAAAAGAAAAAATTCTTTTCAAGATGCGGCTAATTTAATTTTAGAAAAAACAAAAAGTGAGTTTATAGATAAGAGAGAAAACCAACAATTAAGATCACTCTTAAGAGAGATTAAAAAAAGCTATACTTAAACCTCAGCTATCTTGAAAGTAAAGAAGGTTTAAAACTATTTAATTTAAGAAAAATGAAAATTAATAAACTAAAAGATAAAAGAGATGAACCCCCATAACTTACAAAAGGTAATGGAATTCCAACAACAGGAAAAAGACCTAAGGTCATAGATATATTAACAAAAAAATGGAAAAAAATTATTGAAAAAACAGAGTAACCAAATACTCTGGCAAACTTATCTTTTTGGTTTTCAGCTAATATTAAAACTCTATAGAGAAATATAACATATAAAATAATAAATATCATTGATCCGAAGTACCCAAACTCTTCTCCAATTACTGAAAAAATAAAGTCAGTACTTTGAAATGGAACGAAATTGAAGCTTGTCTGAGATCCTTCCATATAACCTTTACCTAAAAAGCTACCTGAACCAATAGCAATTTTAGATTGAGTAACATTCCAGCCTGCACCTAGTGGATCGGCATTTGGATTAATTAAAGACTCAATTCTTTTTTTGTGATGGGGTTTTAAAACATTATTCATCAAGAAGTCTTGTCCATTAATAACTAAAATTACCAGGACAAAAAATATTGATGAATTTATAATTCTTTGGAAATCTTTAATTGATAAACCAACTATAATTAAAAATAGTATTGTGAATATGGTGTAAAGTATTGTTTTTTCTAGAATAATTCCCAGCATAAAAATAACAACAAAAGAGAGTCCAATGAAGAAAAATTTTAAACTTAACCCCTCTCTTAATAGGACCAAAAAGAAAGAGAAATATACCAGCGCTGTTCCTGTATCGCCTTGAAATAGAATTAAAATAAAAGGAATAAGAATTAAAGTTGAAACTTTGATCAAAGACTTTACGCTATCAACTTTTAAATTTGAAGAATCAAAAACTTTTGCTAGAATTAATGCAGTAGAAAATTTAGCAAATTCAGATGGCTGAAATTTTAAACCAAAAAAGTTAAACCATGAAACAGAACTTTTTACCTCTTGACCAAAGAGGAGAACTAAAACCAAAAGAGATATAGAAAAAAAATACAGAGGAACGGCCAAATCAAATATGAGCCTATACTCTATAATTTGTATTATAAAAAAAACAAGAAAACAGATTAAAATCCAAATTAATTGTTTGAATGACTCATTCTTTAGTGATATGAACGGTAATTCGTCTGAATATTGAGACGAATAAATTGAAATAAATCCAAAGAAAAGTAAAATTATATAGCATAAAGTTATTATAAAGTCATTAGAAAAAATACTGATATTAATTTTCCTCATCTATGAACTCACCTTTTAAAACATAATCCTCTAGCCAATTTCTTTTGGTCTTGCCAAAGATATAATATTCCGAGGCTAAACTTGAAATTGAGGCAGCTGCTCTACCTCCCCAACCAGCATTTTCAATATAGGCAGCAATAGCAATTTTTGGATTATTTTTAGGAGCAAATCCAATAAAACCAGAATGATCATAGCCATGGGGATTCTGAACTGTACTTGTTTTTCCACATAACATTAACTCACTCATATAAGCTCTTCTCGCTGAACCATTCAGGACAACGTTTTCCATAGCATCAACAACATAATCAAAGTGAGTTTTATCAATATCTAAATATTTTCTTTGATTATTAGATATTTTCTTCCCATTGATGTGAGTAACAATATTTGGATTATAATAATACCCTCTATTTGCAATAATTGAAGCAAAGTTTGCCATTTGTATAGGTGTAACTAAAAGCTCTCCCTGGCCAATACTTAAAGAGTAAATATTAGAAAATTTCCATCTTCCTTTTCCATAAAATCCATCATAGTATTCTGAGGATGGAATAAAACCAGAACTCACATTTGAAATATCAAAATCCAAATTTGATCCCAGACCAAATTTTTTAACATATTCTGACCATCTATCTAATCCAATTCTTGAGTCAATAAAAGTATTGTTATCCCTTTTTTGATTAATAAGTTTCCTAAATAGGATATGAAAATAGTTATTTGACGAATTAACAATAGCCTTATTTAGATCATAAATTCCAGCAGGCGCAAGGTCACCGATTCTTGATAAATCAACATATATCTGATCATCTTTACTAACAACATTTTCTTCCAAACCAATTAACGCCTGGATTAATTTAAACATTGACCCTGGAGGATATGTGGCGGTAAGGGCTCTATTGTATATTGGTTTCAAAGTGTCGAGCTGAAGATTTCTATAATTTTTAGAATAATCCCTTCCACTTAGAATATTAGGATCAAAAGATGGGGCTGAAGCAATAGCAAGTAATTCTCCAGAGCTCGGATCAATAGCTACAACACTACCTGTTTTACCCTCTAAAAGTTTTTCAATATACCTTTGGAGCTGGATGTCAATAGATAATTTTAGTTCACTACCGTTATCAACAATTATATCATCCTCACCACCTTTGAAGCTACCTGATTCGTTTCCTCTAACATCATAAATTTTAAGCCTTACTCCCTTATTACCCCTTAAGTCTTTCTCAAAGTTTTTTTCAATACCTGATTTTCCAATTAAATCTCTTTGTCTATAATAGTTAGTAGTGTCTGATGAAATATCATTATTATTTACCTCAGCAACATATCCTAAGGCATGTGAAAGTGTTTTAAAGGGATAATATCTTGTTGGCTTTGATACATGATAAATTCCATTAAAGTGATAAAGATCACTTTGTATTTGTGCGAATCTTTTATGACTCATATCCTTATAAAAAATAGATGGTCTATATCTTGAATAATTTGCAGCCTTTTTAATTATTTCTTCTAATTGATATTTTTTGATAAAAAATGAATTAAGTAAAGATGCCGTATCTTTTACTGAAAATTTTCTTGGAATTATATAGAAATCATAACTAGGTCTATTTTCAACTAAAATTGAATCATTTCTGTCATATATTATTCCCCTTGAAGGATAGATTGTTTCAAGGTGAACTATATTTTCCTCAGACAGAGTACTGTATTCAGAGTTGTATATCTGTAAATAAAATAGTCTTAAGCAAAATAGAATTAAAACTAAGCCTAATATTATTTTAAAAATTATTGTCTTATCTCCACTCATCTCTAAGTTTTGACTCTAAAAATAAATACTGAAACAACAACATAAAAAGATAATTTAATGCAGATGAAAATAAAATGAATAATACATTATCCAATATAAAAATTGATGAAGATTCAAAAATGGCTAAAAGAGAAAAATAAACTAGCAGAATTGGAAAAGAAAAAATGAAGTATTGAATATTTCCTAACTCGTGAACTGAAATCTCATCCAACTCATCTGTTTTTTCTTCACCAATAATTTTGAGCACCCAAAGGTTTCTGAAATAAACAATAATTATTGATGCCATAGAATAAACACCCAAAGAATCATTAAATATATCAACTAAAAGACCAAGAAAAAATGCAGCCAATATATTTTCAATTGAATCTTTCTTATAACTGTACAATAGGAGGATAAATATCAATGGAGATAAAACTAAAAAACTAAAAAATATAATTTTATTTAAAACAAAAATTTGAATAAATAATAACACGATAAAAATCAATAATTTATTTTTCATCTAATCTATATTTTCAAGGTCTATCTTCTCTTCAAATGGAAGACTTTTTACCAAATACACATTATATATACTATAAAAGTCTTCCGAAAGAAGAATATCTACATCATAAAAATTTGAATTTGTTTCTTTATTTATATTATTAATTTTTCCAACTTCCATTCCTTTGGGAAAAACTGAGTCAAAAGAGGAAGTGATTACAGAATATCCAATTTCTAGAGGCACATGTTTAGGGACATAAAGTAATTTAACTTTTCGAGGGCTTTTTCCATCCCAATTTATTGATGATAAGGTTTTAGTTTCATCAACTAAAGTTGACAGGTAAAATGAGGTATTTAAAAGAGATATAATTGTTGAAAAATTATCGGATACATATTTAACTTTTCCTATTACACCATAAGATGAGATAACTCCTAAATTTTCTCTCACCCCATCTTTAAATCCCTTATCAATTGTTATATAGTTTTTTGATTTATTTAATGAATTATTAATTACCTGAGCACTTAAAAAACCAAGATGAGAAGTATCAATTGCAACTGATCCATAGTATGACTCAAGTTTTTTTAATCTATTAATTAGTTCAAGGTTTTCATTAATCAAAGTTTTATTTTTCTTTTCTAAAGAAAAATAACTCAAAATTTCGTTTTGTGCTTTATAGAAATTTCCTGATAAATAATTTGAAGAATTAAAATAAAATGATCTTAAAATAAAGCTTTCATTCGAGACAAGAAATAAAGAAAAAAAAAGAAGCAAAAAAAACGTAATTGTATAATTATATCTAGATATAAATTTTAATAAATTTCGCATTAATTACGACATTAATACAGACCTGAACCCTTCAATATTTTTAAGAGCTATTCCTGTACCTCTTACAACAGCTCTTAAAGGTTCCTCTGCAACATGAATCGGCAGTTTAGTCTTTAAGTTTAATCTTTTATCTAAACCTCTTAGTAATGCCCCCCCTCCAGTTAAATAAATTCCGTTATCATATATGTCTGCAGATAATTCAGGTGGAGAATTTTCAAGAGCTTTTAAAACTGCCTCCTCTATTTTTGAGATGGATTTATCCATTGCAAAGGCTATTTCGGAGTATGTTATCTTTACAACTTTAGGAATTCCAGAGACTAAATCTCTTCCTCTAATGTCCAAGTCTTCAGGAGCATCCTTTAACTCCGTCATTGCAGAACCTACTTCTATCTTTATTTTTTCAGCAGATCTCTCTCCAATTAACAAATTGTGTTGTCTCTTCATATAGTCTAAAATGTCATCTGTAAAACTATCCCCCGCAACTCTAATAGACTGATCCGTTACAATACCTGAGAGTGCAATAATTGCAATTTCTGTTGTTCCTCCTCCAATATCAACAATCATTGATCCAACTGGTCTTTCTATATTTATACCTATACCAATAGCAGCTGCAAGTGGCTCATGAATCATGTAAACTTCTTTTGCCCCAGCATGTTCAGCGGAGTCTCTAACTGCTCTTTTCTCAACTTCAGTGATTCCTGAAGGAATACAAATAACCATTCTATGAGATACGGGGATAAATCTTTTTCCACTATCTATCATTTTAATTAGACCCCTTATCATATGCTCTGCAGCATGAAAGTCAGCAATTACTCCATCTTTTAAAGGTCTAATAGTCTTAATATTTTCATGGGTCTTCTCATGCATTTGCATGGCCTCTGAACCAACGGCAAGAACTTTATTTGACATTCTATCAATAGCAATGATTGAAGGCTCGTCAACAACAACTGAACCTTTACTGATAATTAAGGTATTTGCAGTACCTAGATCGATCGCAAGGTCATTATTAAAGTAATCAAAAAATCCCATAGGTTAATATTATAATGCAAAAGTAAGAAAATATATTGTGTGATTGTAAAAGTTAGTGATAGAAATGTCTCATACCGGTTAAAACCATAGATATGTTAGTATTATTACATACTTCAATTGATAAATTATCTTTTATTGAACCTCCTGGCTGAATAATACTGCTAATTCCTGAATCTGCTGCAATCTCAACACAATCAGGAAAAGGGAAAAAAGCATCAGATGCCATTACTGAATCTTTTATATCAAAACCGAAGGTTTTAGCTTTTTCAATAGCATGTTTTAAAGCATCAACTCTTGAAGTCTGACCAACTCCACTTGAAATCATTTGACTATTTTTAACTAATACTATTGCGTTTGATTTAGAGTGCTTCACTATCTTGTTAGCAAATTGTAAATCCTTATATTTTTCACTCGAAGGTGTTTTCTTAGTAACAACTTTCCAATTTTTAATTTTATTTTCAGCTATATCAACGTCTTGATTTAAATAACCCCCTAGAATTTTTTTTGAAGACATAAGTGAAAAATTGGTTTCCTTTAACTTAAGAAGAATTCTATTTTTTTTAGAATTTAAAATTTTTAAAGATTCTTCATCATAATCAGGTGCAATTAATATTTCAAAAAATAAATTATCCATCTCAGATGCAGAATTTACATCCATCTTGTGATTTGTTATCAGAACACCACCAAAAGCAGATAAAGGATCCGATTGCAATGCTTTTTTATAAGACGTGACTACAGATGAACAACTTGCAATTCCACAGGCGTTATTATGTTTTATTATAGCAAATGTTACAGTAGTAAATTCCGAAATTAATTTAATTGCAGAATCAATATCAAGTAAGTTGTTATAAGATAAGTCTTTGCCGTTTAACTTTTGAAAAACATTATCTAAATCTCCTTTAAAGAATGCTTTTTGATGGGGGTTTTCTCCATATCTCAAAACAGGATAATTACCTGATTCTAATCCAAAATATTCATCTATCTGAGAATCATATTCTGAGGTAATATTAAAAGCTTTTGATGCAAAGTTTTTTCTAAAAGTAATATCTGTTGAATACTTGTTCTTTTCAAGATAGGTAATAAGTTCCTTATAGTTTTTCTTAGATGAGACGATGACTGTTTTATTATAATTTTTAGCAGCTGCCCGTATAAGTGAAACACCACCTATATCTATTTTCTCGATAATTTCAGATTCGTCATTTGTCGATTTAACTGTGTCCTCGAATGGATAGAGATCAACGATCACTAAATCTATCTTGGGAATACTGAACTCCTTAACCTCACCAAGATCAACCTTTTGATCTCTATACAAAATACCTCCAAATATTTTTGGATGTAAAGTCTTCACCCTTCCACCTAATATTGATGGGTAATCTGTTATAGATTCAACTGAAGTTACTGGTATATCTAAATTCTCAATAAAACTTTTGGTACCACCAGTTGATATTATTTTAATATTTTGATTATGTAATTTGGTGGCTATCTCCTCAATACCATCTTTATTAAAAACTGAAATTAACGCAGTACTAATTTTTCTCATAGACAAAAGTAATATTATAATTTATCTAATAAGTACTTTTCAAGTATTTGAGAAAAATAAACATGTTCTAATTTATGAATTTTTTGAGCAAGGGAGTCAGTTGTTTCTCCATCCTTTATTTGGATTTTTTTCTGAAATAAAATTTTTCCTTTGTCATATTCCTCGTCCACAAGATGTATTGTAATTCCAGAATATTTTTCTTTTGAACCAATAACGCTTTCATGAACCCTAGAACCATAATATCCTTTCCCACCAAACTTTGGTAACAAAGACGGATGGATATTTATAATTTTATTTTCATATTTATCTATCACAATCTGTGGAATTAATCTTAAGTAACCCGCTAACACGATATATGAAATATTTCTTGAATCTATCAATTTGAGAAGCTCCTCATCTGAAATATTATTATCAAATATTATATGATGTAAGTTCAAGCTTTTTGCTCTCTCAATAACATAGGCATTATCATTATTACAAAAAAGAGAATCAACTTTAATTTTGGGGTGGTCTTTAAAGTAATTAAATATTTCTTCAACATTTGACCCTGACCCCGATGCAAATAAAGAGATACTGATCATATTCTTTTCAATTTAATTTTATTGAAAGATAAAGCAAGCCCCAAAGTCAAAATGAAAAAACCTATCCACATGAAATTTATAAAGGGTTTTTGCATTGCCTCAACAATAACCCAGTTTTTTTGAGTCGTCTGATACTTAATTTTAAATAAACCCTTTTCTGGGATTATTTCAGTGATAGAGACTTTAATACCTAAATCATCGATTATATCAGGGACTATACCTACTTTATTGTCATTAATTATAAATGCGGGCCTTGCAACATAATCTTGACCTGAAGCAAGAATTTTGATTTGTGCTTCAGCCACAAACTGTTTTGAATCTTCACTTATCGTTTTTGTTGATACTTTCAGTAACCTAGAGACATAATCATTCAGAAAAAAAGTCTGATCAATTGGAACTAAAATTGAATCCGTTTCTGACCAGTTAATCTCTTGTTCAGGGTCGGGATAAGTTCTGACATGTACGTAAAGATCTTGAAAGATATCATTTGAAACATCGGGAGAAAAAACAATCATGTCGGAGTTTGGATCGGTTTGAACCTTGGGGTATAATGTGAAAACTTCCTTACCTTTTTCGAAGTTTAATTCAAAGTAAGTTATATCATTATTGTCTACGTCAACAGTATCGTTTTCTTTAAAATCAATCCCATTAAGAGATAAGTCTTTCTTTATAATATATTTATTCTCCAATGGTATAAGTTCCAGAAAATTTTTATTTATATATCCTGAATAATCTTTTAGTTTTTTTCTTTCACCTAAATAGTTCACTCTGTAATCCCCAACATTTCTTTCTTCATTCACAAAAAGTAACATATTATCTTCATTTACTTCATCTGGAAAATCATTGTTCCACACTAGACCAGTATAATTTTTAGATACTATAGATGAGTAGCCAGAAGAAAATAATATTCCAATTAACATTACGGCCAATCCAATATGTGAAACAGAAGCAGATGATATCAAGTCTTTTTTCCTAATAAAATAAATAAGAACACTTCCATTAGAAAAAATAGAAAAAAAAGACGCTGTTAATAGAATCATGTAAGATGGTTTGGTAATAGGGTATATGTAAATAACTAGAGAGGAAAGTACAAGAGTTAATGCTAAAGGGTTAGAAAAAAGAGACACAATGTTTTTTGACTTATTTTTTCTCCACCACAGAACCTGTGCTATAGATGAAAATATTGCAAGTGATGAGGCAAACCATATCTGTGCATTAGAATAAAAAATCTCTTTTTCAGCAGGAGGAGCTAAATTAGAAAATCCACCAAATAATTCAACTATTGCATTGTAGACAGGAATAGATGTGGGTAAAATTACCTGAAAAGACATAAGTATTAATGTCAGTATTCCAATAAAAAGCCAAAAATCACCAGAATATGCCTTAGACTCTTTTAATGTCTCTGGAATATCACTCCATCTTGTTATAAGTAAATACAAAGAAATCAAAATGAATAAAAATAGACATAACAATAATTGCCCACTTAGCCCAAGATCTGTAAATGAATGGACAGAGCTGTCTCCCAAAACACCACTTCTTGTAAGAAATGTAGAATATAATATAAGTATAAAACTAGATAGAGAAAGAATAAATGACATTTTGTAATACTGCTTTTTCCGGCTTGTTAATATTATACAATGAAAACTTGCCACAAGGAATAACCAAGGAACATACACCGCATTTTCAACAGGATCCCAATTCCAATAACCTCCAAAGTTCAATGTTTCATATGCCCAGTATGACCCCATCATAATACCAATACCTAAGACTATAACAGATAATAAAAGGTATTTCTGTGTTGGGTTAAGCCAGTTTTTATAGTCTCTTAGCCTTAGAGATGAGATAGCATACGAAAAAGGAATAATACATATTGCAAAACCTAGGAATAGAGTGGGAGGATGAATTACCATCCAGTAATTTTGTAGTAATGGATTTAGTCCAGACCCATCCTCAGGGACATAATTCGGATCAACTGAAAAAATTGGGGCGGATATAACATCACGAAGTAAGATAAATGGAGAGCTTCCAATCTTTATATCATAAAAATTAACTCCTAAAACCATTGAGGTCAATGCGCATTGAACAAGCGAAATAACCATAATAATTGATGCATTCCATTTAGAGTAAGGCCTTGAAATAAAATAAATTCCAATTAAAATATTCCAAAACATCCAAAGGAGAAAAGAACCCTCTTGTCCTTCCCAGAAAGCGGAAACTTTAAAGTATATAGGTAAAAGGATAGATGTGTGCTGGAAAGCATAATAATACTCAAATCTGTTACCCATAAGAATTGCATAAAGCAGAGCTATAGATGCTAACAGAAAGAACGAGTGTAGTAAGAATGATAACCTTCCAAATTTATACCAGGAATTATTATTCTTTCTTGAGTCAACAAGATAGTAGCTAACCGTTGAGAGTATAGCAAAAACGAATGATGATATAATAAATAAATGTCCAAAAGATCCTATCGAGGGCATCGAAATTAAATTTTTATATTCTCTTCAGTGTATTTAGATGGACACTTAAGTAATATTTCATCAGCTATAAACCTGTTATTATTATATGACCCTATTACTACGATTTGTTCTGACATTAAAAAGTCAGGAGGCATAGGTTCTCCAAAAAAGATATCTTCTTTTAGGCCTTTTTCGTCAACCATCTCGAATGAGAAACTTAACATATCAGAACTTTTTTTAATTCCGGTTATTTTATTTTCAGTGTCCCTATTTAGCTTTCCAACAACATGGATTTTAGACATGTTACCATTTGAATAAAGTTCTTTAGCTTCAGTGAAAGAAACATAGGTGCTTGCGTCACCAAAAGTTGTCACAATTATAACCAGAACTATACCAATAAAAACTATTGAAAGACCTAGAGAATTTTTCATTTATTTTTTTTTATTGATTTAATCTGTTTTTCAATTTTATATAAATACAAAAATAAGCTGAAAAGAATAATCAAAGAAATAACTACAACCACATAAATTTTTCCATTACTTCTCATATCATCAGCCATCGCAACTTCTTGTAGAATAAGAAACAAAAAAAATAAAAAGTTCATATTAATTATTTTAATTTCAACATTTTAAGCCTAAGGTCAGAAATCCACAGACCTAAAAAAATAAAACCAGTTACTGCTGGATAAAAAACTAATCTTAATTGTGAATTCATATCATAAACATTAAACCCTGGGTTTCCACCATTACCGGGATGAAGGGAATCCGTCAACCTAGGAAGAATAAATATTAATGGTATTAACATGGAAAACGCAAAAACATTATAGACAGACGAAATTTTTCCTTTCTTTGATTCATCTTCTATTGAACTCCTTAAAATAAAATATCCGAAGTAAATAAGTAACCCAATAGCAGAACCATTTAATTTAGGGTCATTAGTCCAGTAAGTACCCCAAGTATATTTTGCCCAAAACATTCCTGTCAAAAGACCTAAAATACCAAAATATACACCTACGTGAGCATAATTATAAGATTTAGATTCATGAAGTTCTCCACCCTTTGATACAAACATATATGAATGATAAGAGGATAGAAGTAACAAAAAAATCATAGTAAACCACATAGGGACATGAAGGTATAAAGCTCTTACCGTTTCATTAAGAATAGGTAAGGCCGGAACATCAAATAAGTACCCCGCGGTAAACGTATATGTTAGAAGAAAAACACATCCTATCTTGATATATTTCATAACTTAATTTCTCCATAAATAATTAAACAAAACTTTTGTCAAGGCCAATAAAATTATATTTAACAAAATTAAGAGATAGATGTCATCTCTAATAAGATTCCAAGAAAAATCTATTGATGAAATTTTACTTATCCTAACCAGTAATAACAGAATAGGCAATATCACTGGAAAACCAAGAACACTTATTATCAAGGAATTATTTTCAACTTGATAAGATATTGCTGATATTAAAGTCAAACAATTTGATATACTTAAGGATCCTAATATCAATAGAACCACAAAAAAATTTTTAGAAATAATTATATCGCCTAATAAAAATGAAAAAATAATAAAAGTGAGTAGTGTAATTCCAGAGAGGAATAGAAAATTATAAACCAGTTTAGATATAATAAGTTCATCAGGAGAAACTATAAAATAATAATAAAGATTTCTTTTTTGGGACTCTTGAAAAAAGCTCTTAGATACAGATGAAACAGAAGCAAATAAAATCAATATCCAAAAAATTGATACCCAAACTTCTAAGTTAAATAGACCACTTGGTTGGAAAGAGAGATAAACTATGTATATAGAACTAATTACATACAATATAACAGAAAAAAACAGATGACCCTTGCTCAATTCGATTTTAAGGTCTTTCTGCAGAATTGAAAATATTTTATTTATCATTGTCCTACAAAATTAACAACAAGAAATCTAATGGACACCTCAAATAATTTATTTCCTCATAAACATTTTGTTGATGCCAACCTAAGAAAAAAACTCACCAAACAAAAACCTATTTTAATATGGCTTTCAGGACTTTCAGGCTCTGGAAAATCAACCATAGCTAATGAACTTGAAAAGAAATTATATGAAAATAAATATCTCTCTTACCTTCTTGATGGTGACAATATTAGAGTTGGATTAAATAAAGACCTTGGATTTTCTGATAATGACAGAAAAGAAAACATAAGAAGAATTTCTGAAGTTTCAAGGCTTATGATTGATGCTGGGTTAATTGTTATAACAGCTTTTATCTCACCCTTTGAAGAAGAAAGAAAGTTGGCAAGCACTCTAGTAAAAGCTGAAAACTTTTATTTAGTCCATGTTGAATGTTCTGTAAAAAAGTGTGAAGAGAGGGATGTAAAAGGATTATATAAAAAGGCGAGATCAGGTGAAATTAAAAATTTCACTGGAATTGATTCTCCATATGAAATACCGCAAAATCCTAGCCTTACAGTAAATACAGAAAATGAAAGTGTTGAAGAATCAGTTAACAAAATTTTTAAGGGTATTCTCCAAAAAATCAAATAAATCACTATGCAAGAAATGTTAGAAATTGCAATGATTGCAGCTGAAGAGGCTGGATGCGAAATCATGGATGTATACGATTCTAATGAGACAATTAATTATCAAGAAAAATCAGATCAGTCACCTTTAACTGTTGCAGATAAGAAGTCTAATGACATCATTATGCATCACCTTTCAAAAACAGGATTAAATATTCTTAGTGAAGAAAGTGATTCTGTAAATTATAACGAAAGGAAAGACTGGGGAAAATTTTGGTTAGTGGATCCTCTTGATGGAACAAAAGAATTTATAAAAAAGAATGGTGAGTTTACAGTAAATATTGCATTAATAGAAGGTGGTTCACCTAAAATAGGCATAGTATATTGTCCTGTAACTAAAGTACTTTACTGGAATGAATACGAAGGAAAAGTATATAAAAAAGAGAACTTTACGGTAAATGAAATAAAGAAACGCACAAGCGTAAATGATAACGATAAAAATTTAAGAGTCGTTGTTTCAAGGTCACACATAAATGATGAGACAAATGAATACATTGAAAAATTAAATGAACCAAAACTAATATCATGCGGTAGCTCATTAAAATTTCTCTACATAGCCGATAACAAAGCTGATATTTACCCACGGTTTGGTCCAACAATGGAATGGGATACAGCTGCAGCACATTCTATTTTATCTTCTCTTGACATAATGGTAATGAACCTTGATACCGGAAGAGAGTTGAGTTATAACAAAGAAAATTTATTAAATCCTTTTTTTATAATTAAACCGTGATTCCGTTGAATTAAATTGATACTAAATTATATTTGAAAGTAATGGAGAAAGAAATAAGAAATATAGAAGAAGAAATAAAAAATTATTCAGACACATCAAAAGGCGGAATTGAAAAGTTTAGAATCAACTTTGTTAGTAATAAAAGTGTAATCAATAAAATTTTTGAAGATTTTAAAAATTTATCAGTAGAAGACAAAAGAAAGTTTGGGGGACCAATAAATCATATTAAAACATTAGCTAAGAAAAAGCTTATTGAACTTTCAAGTATACAAGAACAGGCAGGAGAAAAAAAAGATCTAGATTTTGATTATTCTCTTCCTCCTCAAGATGACACTGTGGGATCAAAGCATCCGTTGCGAATAGTAAGGAATAAAATTATTAAAATCTTTAGGGATATTGGATTCAGCATTGAAGATGGTCCTGAGATAGAGAAAGATTGGTATAATTTTACTGCACTAAATTTTCCAGAAAATCATCCAGCAAGAGAGATGCAAGACACATTTTTCATTTCAAAAAACCCAGATGTTGTTCTCAGAACCCATACCTCAAATGTTCAGATTAGGTTGATGGAGAAAGAGAAACCACCATTGAGAGTAGTTATACCAGGAAGAGTATTCAGAAATGAAACCGTTTCAGCAAAATCTCACTGCTTCTTTCACCAAGTTGAAGGACTTTATGTTGATAAGAGTGTTAGTTTCAAAGATTTAAAAGAAACACTATATTATTTTGCTAGAGAAATGTTTGGAGATAAAACTGAAGTAAGGTTTAGACCATCTTATTTCCCTTTCACGGAACCAAGTGCTGAGATGGATATTAAATGGAAGAACGGATGGCTTGAAGTATTGGGATCAGGACTTGTTGATCCAAATGTCTTAGAAAATTGCAACATTGACCCAAAAGTATATTCAGGTTTTGCTTTTGGGATGGGGATTGAGAGGATAGCGATGTTGAAATACGGAATAAATGATTTAAGACTATTCTCAGAAAATGATAAAAGATTTCTAGAACAGTTTAAAGGTTTCTAGTGCAAGAAAAAAATTATTAGTCTATAATTTTGCAGGAATTATATTCCGAATTAATATTTATAAAAACGTCATTTTTAACTTCTTCAAACCAAGAATTTAATTCTTCACTTTGTTTATTATTTAATGTAAAGGCTCTAAATCTTTGATAATCAGATTCTAAATTGCCTAAATGTGGGGGTGTCTTTTCTTTAAAATAAATTATCTTATATGCAAGTTTTCCTTGATCTGTTCTAGTTTCAAAAGGAACAGATATATCACCAATATTCATTGTGTCTATAGTAAAGAATATAACAGGGTCTAGTTCTTCAACAAGAACATTTTCTCCACCAGATTGATCAGTAAAATATCCACCAAAAGATGAAGTAAACTTATCCTCAGAATATTTCCTGGCCAATTCTTCAAATGATACAGAATCTGAATAGACCATTTCTTTTAAGCTATCTAGAAAATTAATGGTTTTTGATATATCCATTTCAGAAAAATCAGGCTGAATAAGAATATGACGAGAATTAAAAAAATTTCCTCTTTTTTCTATGAGTTGAATTATATGATATCCAAACTGGGTTTCAATTGGCATCGAAATTTCACCCGGTTTAAGTTTAAAAACTTCAGCCTCAAACTCGGGCTGAAATGCTCCTCTTCCAACAAAACCTAAATTACCTCCATTTTGAGCACTTCCAGGATCTTGACTGTACAATGTTGCGAGAATTTCAAAGCTCTCTCCATTTTGAATCCTGTTACGAATATCCATTAATTCTTTTTTTACTTTATCTTTTTGTGATCGCCCTATTTCAGGTGAAATAACAATTTGAGATACTTTTACTTGTGTTGAAAAATAGGGCAAACTATCTTTTGGAATATCTTCATAAAACCTTCTTACTTCTTCTGGGCTAACAACTACATCATTTAATAATTCCTGTTTCATTTTTCTTGCTAGGAGCTGTTCCCTTATATCATCGAAAAGTTCTCTCTTAAATTCAGCAATAGTCTTATTATAATACCTTTCAATTTCTTCTTCGGATCCAATTTGATTAATTATTAATGCCATTCTGGAGTTTAACTCTTGATCCACTTCACCATCATCCACTAAAACTGAATCGATTTCAGCTTTTGCTACTAAAAGTTTAGTGGTTATGAGATCTTTAAGAACTGCACATTTTGTATTGCCAGAAATTCTTTGACCTCGTGAAAGGATATCTAAATAAGTACTTTCCAGCTCAGATCTTAAGACTATGTAATCATCCACCCTAACAATAATTTCATCTACTATTACTGTTGACTGACTAAATGCAAAATTAACTGAGCAAAAAAAAGTTATTTTTAATAATATATATTTAAAATAATTCATAGTCTAAGCCTTCTTTTGAGTTAAAAAAAATACTATCGCGCAATTTATTAAATAAATCTTGTTTTCTCTTATTCAAAATAATTGTATTGATTATTTCAGTTTCAAAACTTAAAGGTGAAAAATCACCAACTAATTTTCTATCAATAAATCTAAATAATTGAGTGTTTGAATCACCATCAACCCTATAGTAATTATTCAATTTAATAAATCTATTTTTATCAATATTACTTGGGAAGTTTGTGTTCATTATTACATCATCAAACTTTATCCATATTGAGTCCTCTAAAAATGATTTTTCTGAAAATTGATATATATAAGACCTAACTCTTGATTTGTCAATATTAGGGTAATCTTTAAAATCAGAAATAAAAGAACTGAGATTAGGAGAATCTAATGGTAATTCAACATAAAGGGCCTTAACTAAATTATAACGTAATATAAAATCATCAATATTTTTATCATAATATTTCTTTAACTCATCTAATGTTATTTCTTTAAATTTATTATTCATAAGAATAAATTTTTCAAATTCATATAATATTAAATCATCTCTGTAACTCTGAATCTTTCTTTCAATAATTGACTTAAGTTCTTTTGTTTCATATGCAGATTTCAACAATAGTTGTTTTTTCAACCAAATATTAATTTGATTAGAAAAAATCGCTGAGCTATCCCCCATAGATTTTTCATAAATTATATCTTCTTTTAATAAAACCTTTTCTCCAACTTTAGCTAAAATTTGATTGTTATTGTCACTGTTATCTTTGACATAAGAACATGAAATAAAAAAAATAAAAAATAAATATTTATACATTTTTTACAGATATCATTAATAAAGTAGTATCATCTAATGAAATATTATTCCCTTTAAAGTTATTAACTTCTTCTTTAACAATTTCTATAAATTTCTCAGAGGATGTCCTTTTCTCAAATAAGCCTTTTATCTTAGAAGATCCATAAAAATCTCCATAAACATTTTGAATTTCAATCAATCCATCAGTATAACAAAACAAATCAAAACTATCTTCAATCTTTATTTTTGTAATTTTGATATTTGATAAGTTTGAAAACATACCTAAAACTGTTACACCTTTATCGAGGGTTATGATTGCATCTTTATAGCCTAGAAGTGGATGAGGATGTCCGCAATTTACATATTCAAGTACCTTTGTTTTAAAATCATAAATACATATAAAAATACTTACAAACCTTTCACTAAGTCCACGAAGATTAATTTGATAGTTTAACTCTTCAACTATTTTTTTTAAGTCCTCTGAATTTCGAATCATTGTTCGGATTGAAGCCTGAACATTAGACATCATCAGAGCAGCAGGTATACCTTTACCCGATACATCAGCAATACAAACTAAAAACTTAGTACTACTAATTGGAATATAATCAAAATAATCTCCACCAAGTGTAAAGTGTGGTTTATAGAATGAAAATATTTTTAATTTATTTGTGTTTGGTAATACATTAGGGATAAGATTTTCTTGTACTTTTCGAGCAACAATCCTTTCATTTTGAATATTATCAAATACAGGTGTTGTGGGCAAACTAAATATATTTATTAGTGTAGAAACCGTTAAGTAAGTAAAGTTGAAAGAAAATAAAAAGATAAAAAAAAGAGAAGATTTAACATCATATAAAATTTCGATTTTATAAAAAGGGGATGTAAAAAAAAGAAAAATCAATGCATGAATAAATATTATGACTAATGAAAATAAAATTGTTTTCCACTTTTGATTAAAAGGTAAAAAAGCAACCCATTTCTGATTAAAGAAAAGAACACCAAAAAGAATAAAGTAAATAAGAAATATATACTGATAAATTGGAGTGGGAAAAAAGTTATATAAAATATCAAAAATAAAAATTGACACTAAACCATAACTTAACCCTTTCAAAATTGTCTTCATGATTTTTGATGATTCAAATGATATTAGTCGGTAAGAAATAAGATAAGTAATTATTAAAAATATAGCTGATGAACCAAGTGATAAATTAAATAATAGAGAATGAATTATTATTTTAAAAAGACCTTCGTTAAATCCTAGGGACAGAAATAAATAAGATAAAATAACAGGGATAATACATTTAATCCCAAGAATAAATAATCTAAAGAGAGTGTTAAAAATATCCTCCCTGCTAACTTTTGTAAGAGTTAGATCATAATATTTATAAAAAGAAAAACAAAAATTTCCCAATAGAATCATATAAAATATTCCATTAAGTGTTCCCTCAAAACTTTTACTAATATAAGAAATGGTTGTGTAAAATAAACTGAAAAATAACCATGATACATATCCAGTAATAAGGTAAATCCTAGGCTTTATTCTGATACTCATTTAACCAATTATTTCTTAGAATAATTTGGAGCCTCCCTTGTTATGAAAACATCATGAGGGTGACTTTCTATTGATCCAGCATTAGTAATTCTAACAAATTTTGCTTCTTTTAATTTGTCAATATTCTTAGCCCCAACATAACCCATTCCTGATCTTATACCACCGTTTAATTGATAAAGAATTTCATCTACATTGCCTTTATATGGTACTCTACCAACAATGCCTTCTGGAACTAACTTTTTTGGATTGTCTTGATCTTGTTGAAAGTATCTGTCTCTTGTTCCTGCTTCCATGGCTTCAACTGAACCCATGCCTCTATATGTCTTATATTTTCTTCCTTCATAAATAATCAAATCTCCAGGTGCCTCATCTGTTCCTGCTAACAAAGATCCTACCATAACAGAATTTGCTCCGGCTGCCAAGGCCTTAATAATATCACCAGAGAACCTTATACCACCATCAGCTATTATTGGAACATTAGTATCTTTAATTTTTTTATATACATCATAAATAGCTGAAAGTTGAGGCACACCAACACCAGCTATAACTCGCGTAGTACAAATACTTCCAGGCCCAACACCAACTTTGACTGCATCAGCGCCAGCATCAACAAGTGCTTTTGCGGCCAATCCTGTTGCAATATTTCCAACTACAACATCAACTGAAAAATTTGACTTAATTTTTTTTAAAAGATCAATAACAGATTTTGTATGAGCATGAGCTGTGTCAATTGATATTATATCTACATTAGTTCTTAACAACAAGTCTAACCTTTCTTCCCAATCATCTGATATTCCTATAGCGGCACCAACTCTAAGTCTACCTAATTCGTCTTTGCACGCGTCAGGCATAGATTTGTTTTTCTGAATATCTTTATAGGTAATTAGACCAACAAGCTTTTTACCTTCAACAATAGGCAATTTCTCAATTTTATGCTTTTTAAGAATTTTCTCAGCATTATCTAGACTTATATTTTTTTTAGCAGTAATTAATTCTTTAGTCATAATATCTATTAGCTCTACACTATGATCTTTTTGAAATCTCAAATCTCTATTTGTAATAATGCCTATTAAATTATTCTCTTTATTAATTATTGGAATACCACCAATTTGATTTTTTTTCATGATTAATAATGCATCCTTGACCTTAGCATCATTGTGAAGAGTTATAGGATCTTTTATCATGCCACTCTGAGATCTTTTAACTTTTCTGATTTCATTAGCTTGATCCTTTGGAAGAAGATTTTTGTGAACGATTCCAATTCCACCTTTTAATGCAACTCCAATTGCAAGTTTAGACTCTGTAACCGTATCCATTGATGCCGAAACGATAGGAATATTTAATTTTATATTTTTAGTGAGTGATGTTGTTATATTAATATCAGACGGTAATACTTCTGAATATGATGGAATCAATAAAACATCGTCAAAAGTTAGGGCCTTATACTGAAATTTATTGTCTTTTTTCATAGCAAATAAGAATTTTATCTATTTGCCAAGCAAAACTAATACATTATAATTGAGTTAAAAAATTCTTTATAAAT
>MDTB01233469.1_pt1 | contig 26610 bp, 21 predicted proteins | sample 811161 | NCBI WGS metagenome assembly MDTB01 (sample SAMN05326650, study PRJNA326480) | marine metagenome | isolation source: seawater | place: Mediterranean Sea | collected 2009 | reverse complement strand
GGCCGATAGGACTGGGCGCGCGCGACACCCTGCGCCTTGAGGCGGGAATGAATCTCTACGGTCAGGATATGGATGAATCCCATTCGCCGTTGTCATCGAACCTTGAGTGGACGTTGAAACACAATGGTCGGGATTTTATTGGCGAGGCTGCAGTCTTAGAGATGAAAGCTAACAAAGCCTCGAGCGCGTTGATCGGTTTAGTGATGCTCGGGCGGGGCGTATTGCGGGCACATTATCCGGTGTATGCCCAGGACACGTTGGTAGGTGAAATCACCAGCGGGGCCTTCTCGCCGACGTTACAAGCGGGCATTGGTTTCGCGCGGGTAAAGCCTTGGGAGGGTCCGCTTTCTGTCGAAATACGCGGCAAACGCCAAGCGGTAGAACCCGTTTCCCTGCCTTTTGTCCGGAGAGGCCAAAAGGTCTACGAAAAGATGATCGCCGAAACGTGATTGGATCGTAAAATTGTGATTTAGAAAAATATTTAATGAAAGGAAAAGACAGTGGCGGAAGTTCGAGAAGATTTGCGGTATCAAAGCTCCCACGAGTGGGTGCGCCTTGAGGAAGATGGTACCGTGACCGTGGGGATCAGTGATCACGCTCAGGATGCCCTCGGAGACGTTGTTTTTGTTGAATTGCCTGAAGTCGGTCAGTCGGTCAATGCAGGAGACGACATAGCGGTGGTCGAGTCGGTAAAAGCCGCTTCGGATATTTACGCACCGATAGCAGGTCAAGTCATCGCTTGCAATGATCGGCTCGAATCAGAGCCAGAAACCGTCAATGAATCGCCCTTTGACGATGGCTGGTTTTTTAAGTTGGAAGTTACAGACCCCAATGCCCTGGCATCATTGCTGACAGCAGAGGCTTACGCGGACCTCTGCGCCAGCGAAGAAGCAGACTGAAAAACGCAGCAAAGCCCGAATATTTGAGATTCAACGCCTCCCTCAAACCGAGACAGGGGGCGTCTTCCAAAAACGGTCTTAACATCATCGAGCGCCTAATATAGTAACACCCCAGTTTAGAAACATCCGAGTTGAGTAGAGGATCATCATGCCATTTATTCCCCATACGCCGCTTGACCAACAGCAGATGCTTGAGGTCATTGGCGCGCCAGATATTGAGGCGCTGTTTGACGAAATTCCAAAGGGCCTCAGAGCTGAGAAGCTCAACCAGATTCCGACTGGAATCTCTGAAATGGCGCTGGGTCAGATGATGAACCGGCGTGCCCGCCAGGATGAAGTTGACCTCTGCTTTTTAGGTGCAGGGGCGTACAACCATCATATTCCTGCGGCGATTTGGGACCTAGTGGCTCGGGGTGAATTCATGACGGCTTATACGCCGTATCAAGCCGAGGCGAGTCAAGGCACACTCCAATTGATTTATGAATTCCAGACGATGATCAGCAGGTTGACGGCAATGGAGGTTGCCAATGCGTCAGTCTACGACGGCGCGACCGCTCTGGCTGAAGCTATGTTGATGGCGGTGCGTGCCAACAAACGCAATCGAAGCAAGCGGATCCTGGTTGCGGGCAACATCCACCCTCAATACTTAGAGACCTGTCGGACCATTGTTAAGCCCCAGGGATTGACCCTTGATGTGCTCGATTATGATCCACGGACAGGCCGTGTCGATTTAGATAGCGATCGCGTTCAGGACGCCGCTGCGCTTGCTGTGAGCTATCCAAACTTTTTTGGGGGCCTAGATCCTGTTGATCGGTTGACCGATATTGCTTCGGCCGCTGGCGCCCTGGTTATTGGAGTGGTGAACCCGACGGCCCTGGCTTTGTTGAAGCCGCCTGGACACTGGGGTCAAAACGGTGCAGATATTGTGGTTGGGGAGGGTCAGCCTTTGGGGATTCCAATGGCCTCAGGTGGACCCTACCTGGGTTTAATGTGTTGTAAGAAACAGATCGTGCGTCAAATGCCTGGGCGTATCATCGGCCGAACCGTAGACCAGCGCAATCGACCGGGCTACACCTTAACCTTGCAAGCGCGCGAGCAGCACATCCGTCGGGGTAAAGCGACCTCGAATATCTGCACTAACCAAGGATTGTTGGTCACTGCTGCGACACTGTATTTAAGTTTGATGGGCAATGAGGGCCTAAGGCAAGTTGCGCTTCAATCCCATGCGGGGCTTAAAAATTTAGTGGGCCAGGCGACGGCTATCCCGGGCGTGCAGGCCCGCTTTGAGGGCCCAGTCTTTCACGAGCAGGTGCTTGAGCTTCCTGTTTTGGCCGAGGTGGTTGTCCAGAAAATGGCAGAGCGAGGTATTGTGCCGGGTTTTGACCTTGGGGTGGTGGATGCAGGGCTAGATCATTGTCTGTTAGTCAATGTGACGGAAACAAAAACTGGCGAGGACATTGATGCCTTTATTGGCTGCCTAAATGCCGTAATCCAAAGCGAGATGAGTCCATGTTAATTTACGAACGCAGTCGAGCAGGCCGTCAGGCCAGAGCTCAGTATGTCAGAGCCAAAGGTCTGGACGGGCAAATCGCGGAGGACTTGGGGGAGCATTTGCGCCAAAGCGAGGTGGGATTGCCGGAGGTTTCAGAACTTGAAACCGTCCGTCACTACACCAATTTATCGGCAAAGAACTTTGCGATTGACCGGCAGTTCTACCCCCTGGGATCTTGCACCATGAAATATAACCCCCGGGGGGCGCATCAAGTTGCGAGCCTACCCGGTTTTTTAAACCGTCATCCCCTAGCGCCGGACGCCAATAGCCAAGGCTATATGGCGTGCCTGTTTGAGCTACAAAATTATTTAAAAGAGGTCACTGGGATGCAGGCGGTGTCTTTAACGCCTATGGCGGGTGCACAAGGGGAATTTGCCGGGGTCGCGATGATCCGGGCCTATCACGCGAAACGGGGTGATGTGCAGCGAACTGAAATCTTAGTCCCCGAAGCAGCCCATGGCACAAACCCAGCCACCGCCGTGATGTGCGGTTTCACAGTGCGAGAAATTCCGGTAACGAATGACGGCGATGTCGATCTCGAAGCCCTCAAAGACGCCGTTGGGCCAGCAACCGCGGGGCTCATGATGACCAATCCATCGACTTGCGGTGTGTTTGAGCGACAAGTTCAGGCCATAGCTGAGACGGTCCACGATGCGGGTGGTCTGCTGTATTACGATGGCGCTAATTTAAATGCAATATTGGGTCAGGTTCGGCCAGGGGATATGGGTTTTGATGTCCTTCATATGAACCTCCATAAAACATTCGCAACCCCCCATGGCGGAGGGGGTCCAGGCTCTGGCCCGGTAGGCGTGGGACCGAGGCTTGTGCCATTCCTGCCCACTCCAATGGTGGGCTCAAGCGGCGGTGAATCCCCAACCTATCGATGGTTGGATCATAAAGACTGTCCCGATAGCATTGGGCGACTTTCCTGCTTTATGGGCAATGCTGGAATTCTTCTAAGGGCTTACGCTTATGCGCGATTGCTGGGCGGGGAAGGTCTGCACCGGGTGGGTGAGTACGCCACCTTAAACGCCAATTATATGGCAAAGTCCCTCGAACAAGCCGGGTTTACATTGGCTTATCCCACCCGCAGAGCTACCCATGAATTCATCGTGAGTTTGTCCAAAGAAGCAAAAAATCAGGGTGTGACGGCGATGGATTTCGCGAAGCGGCTGTTAGATTATGGCTTTCATGCGCCGACGACTTACTTTCCGCTCCTGGTGCCCGAATGTTTGCTGATTGAACCCACAGAAACCGAGTCGAAGGCCGAGATTGATGGATTTGTAAGTGCGATGGCTCAGATATTAGAAGAAGCTCGAGTAGAGCCGGAGCGGGTTACAACGGCGCCGCATACTTTGCCCATTTCTCGTTTAGATGACGTCAAGGCGGCGCGAGATTTAGATCTGGCGTTCTCGGCGGTCGTTGAGGGTTAAGCAGGACCCTGACTGGGTTCTCTGAGGCTGATTACGGGCCAATCCTGGGCGCGGGCGTGGGCCCGAAGGACGTCGTCGGGGTCAACGCAAACGGGGTGGTCCACAAGACTCAGTAAGGGAATATCGTTTCGACTGTCAGAATAAAAAGTGCTGCCACTTAGATCATACGGCTGATCCTTGAGCCAAAGGTTCAACCGATCAACCTTACCTTGGCCCAGCGTTGCAATGCCTTTTACGGCTCCGGTATACCGACCTTCTTTGATCTCCGCGACAGGCGCAAGCACGGTTTCTACGCCGAGAGCATGCGCAATCGGTTCCGTAATAACATCAAGGGTGGCGGTGATGATCATCACAAAATCGCCTTGTTTTCGGTGTTCGGCAATGCGAGCGAGACCGAGGTGTAATATCATGGGAGCAATCACGGCGCGCATGAACTCGGCTTGTAATTGATCGAGTGCGACGGGCGATATCTGCGCGAGCGGGGCACAAGAGAAGGCGAGATAGGCATCGACGTCTAAAACCCCCTGCTGATATTGCTGAAAGAAGCGATCGTTTTGTACTTTAAAGGTCTTTTCATCGACCAAATGCTTGGAGACTAAGAACTGGCCCCAAGCGTGGTCGCTGTCGCCGGCAATCAGGGTGTCATCAAGATCGAAAATAGCAAGCGGCAACACCGACTCCTGTCGATTGTAGGGGGTATCCGTGATATATCTGGATGTTAGTTCGATTAGCGTACCCCAGATAGGGGTTACAGGGCACTATCAATATGATGGATGAACAAGGATTTCGGTCGAATGTCTGTATTGTCATCGCAAACAGCGATGGCCAAGTGTTTTGGGGTAAACGGCGCCAACAGGACGCCTGGCAATTCCCCCAGGGCGGGATTGAGTCCCGGGAATCCCTGGAAGTCGCACTGTTTAGAGAACTCGAGGAAGAAACGGGATTACTCAAACATGAGGTAGAGCTGGTTTCGACGACCAAGGGCTGGTATCGGTACCGTTTGCCCCGGCATATGCTAAAGCACAATAAGTCAGCCTTTGTCGGCCAAAAGCAGAAATACTGCTTGTTAAAGCTCCTCGATGACCAGCATCAGTTTGTTTTAGATCGGGATCAGCGGCCAGAGTTCGATGACTGGGCATGGGTGCCTTACTGGTACCCGGTGGGGCAGGTCTGGGCGCCGAAACGAGAGGCTTATCGTCGCGCCCTCAAAGAGCTCGCGCCTAATCTCAAGCACTGTATTCGGGAGAATGTTAGCCGTGCTTGATGCCCTGCGTAGAGTTGTTCAGGAAGTCAGCGTAGCGCCTGATCTAGAGCGGGCGCTAGAGACCACGGTAGATCGCGTTCGATCAATTATGGCCACTGAGGTGTGCAGCGTGTACTTGCTGGATGAGAAGCGAGGGCGTTACGTTTTTAGAGCAACTCGGGGTCTGAACCAATCTGTGGTGGGTAAAGTGAGTCTGGGTGCGGGGGAGGGCCTTGTCGGCTATGTTGCCGAGCGGGCTGAGCCGCTCAATGTAGAAGTGGTCACAGAACATCCTCGCAACCAATACATCGCCGAAATCGGCGAGGATGAATTTAATGCCTTTCTGGGTGTTCCGATTATTCATCAGGGACAGACGTTGGGTGTGTTGGTGGTTCAGCAGCGCGACAAGCGTCGGTTCGATGAGAGTGAAGAGGCCTTTTTGGTGACCCTCTCGGCGCAACTCGCGGGTTTGATTGCCCATGCGAAAGTGACGGGTCGGTTGTCAATCACCCGGCGAAAAGTCTCTAGAACGTTTCGGGGTGCTCCCGGAGCACCGGGCGTTGCCCTTGGAGTGGCCATTGTCATTTATCCATCGGTCGACCTCACCCAAGTTCCCTTCCGAAAAGTCAGAAACGTGGCCAGAGAGGTCGATCGATTTGCGGTTGCTGTTACAGAAACCCGAGCAGAGATTCAGGTCATCGCGGAAAAGATGGCAGGCGAACTTCAGGAAGATACCCTTGGGCTATTTGACGCCTACTTGTTGATGCTTGATGAAGGTGCGATACCCAAGGAGGTTGTTCAGCGCATTAAAAAAGGCCAGTGGGCACAAGGGGCGTTAAAGCAAACCATTGATGAGCACTTAGCCCGGTTTGATTTGATGGAAGATGCCTACTTGCGTGAGCGCGCGAACGACTTGCGTGAACTTGGAAATCGTATGTTGAGTCATTTAGAGAAGCGCAATCGTCGCCGATTGCACTTTCCCAAGGACAGCATTTTAGTCGGTGATGATTTGTCGTTATCGGACCTTGCCTCGGTGCCCAGGGACCGATTGAAAGGCCTGGTCTCAGGCAGCGGCTCGGTGAATTCCCACTTGGCTATTTTAGCAGAGGCTCTGGGCGTGCCGACGGTGATGGGGGTGAAGGACTTGCCGATGCCCCTCATCGATGGCGGCGAAATCGTTGTTGATGGTTTTCAGGGAGTCATTCTGACCTCGCCTACGCCGAACCAGCGGCGTCAGTACCAGAGGCGCAAAGAGGAAGAGGCGGCGCTCAGTCGTGATCTTGAACAATTGGCGCCAGGTCATTGTGTCACCCCCGATGGGCATCGAACCCGGCTCTGGGTAAACACGGGTTTGTTTTCTGATGTTGCGCGATCTCTTGATCGCGGAGCTGAAGGGGTCGGTCTTTATCGCACAGAAATTCATTTTATGATGAATGAAGCCTTCCCCACCGAAGAATCCCAACGCCAAATCTACCGCGATCACCTTAAGGCCTTTGCGCCCAGGGCCGTGACCATGCGGACCTTGGATATTGGCGGCGACAAATCGCTCCCTTATTTTCCGATTCAGGAAGAAAATCCTTTTCTTGGATGGCGTGGAATTCGCGTGTCTTTGGATCATCCAGAAATTTTTATTGCACAAATTAGGGCGATGATTCGAGCCAGCGAAGGAATCGATTGTTATCTAAGAATTATGCTGCCGATGGTTTCTAGCGTCACCGAAATTGATATGGCCAAACAACTGATCGACCAATGCCTTCAGGAGGTGTTGGAGGAAGGTGCTGACGTTAAACGGCCTGATATTGGTGTCATGATTGAAGTTCCGGCGGCTGTTTTTCAGGCTGAAGAGATACTCCAGCGAGTCGATTTTTTGTCGGTGGGCAGCAATGATTTAGTGCAATATATGCTCGCTGTCGACCGTAATAACGCCCAGGTTGCCAGTCTGTACCAGGAGTATCATCCCGCTGTCCTCAAAGCCTTAAGTCAAGTTGCAGCCGCGGCAACGCTTGCTGGCAAAGGCTCCGGCATCTGCGGGGAAATGGCCGGCAATCCGGGCGCGGCGCTCTTGCTGATGGCGATGGGTTATCAAGTCTTGTCAATGAATTCCCCCAACCTTTTGGTGGTCAAAAAAGTCCTTACCAGCATCAGTATGAAAGCCGCTAAAAAGGTTTTGAAGCAAGCACTGGCACTGGAGTCAGCTCAAGAAGTTAAAGCGCTCATTGACCAAACGCTAACCGATGCGGGTCTCGAGCAATTGATTCGAAATCGCGCTTAAGATGCCTGCGCAAGGGAGAAAGTGACGCACTCGCCGTCGACTCCTCCAGGGTGAAAGCCTTGCTCTAAAAATTCAATGCCGCCTTCTCGATCGAATTGGACGAGGGTTGAAACGCAGGTGCCATAGTCCTCTGAAGCGATAAAGCTGTTCGAAAATGGCCGATGGTCGCCGGTGTCTCTGAGTAGCCCAAGAAGCGCCTTCGAATCAATGGGATGAGATGCGGTGAGCGTGCTGAGTCGATCTCGACCTTCGGTCACCTTTGGCCAATCGCAGTCCAGCCGTTGATTGGACAGGCCATAGTAACCGGCGCTGAGAGCCGCTAAGTCGCCGGTTGTGTTGTTCCCGTAGAAGAGCCCTGTTTTATCCATCAGGATTAAATTAAAGCCTCGGTATTGGTCAAGATGGGGGCTGATGGTTGCAAAGTAGTCGGCAGCGGACAGATCAGAGGATAAAAAGCCTTGGGTTAGTTCCCCGCGACTCCGCGGTTTGTCGAGATCGGACGCTGATCGCCTAAAATTTGTGACCGCTGCAAATCGGCCGGCCCGGTCAACCCCGAGCCAAGTCCCGCCAGCTTCAAGGTCCCGCCCCGCTAAAACCCCGGGCGCATCCTCCCAGAAGTCCGCTGCGGTCGAGGGTCGGGCATAGAATTCGTCTCGATTAGCGGCGACAATCAGACGGTGGTGTTCATTGGGTTGATAGGCCAATAGAATAAGGCACATAACGCAGGGAACTCCGCTGAACGAAAAGTCGCGGGCATCATAGCAGAACTCCTGAAGGGCCAGCCATGTTCAATTATCCTCAGATCGATCCGGTCGCAGTTTCCCTTGGGCCGATCAATATCCATTGGTATGCAATATCGTATTTGCTTGGCTTTTATGTGTGTTGGCGAGTGCTATTGTCCCTGAGGGATCGCCAGCGTCAATCCTGGCGGCGAGAACAAATTTCGGACCTACTTTCTTACGGTGTCTTTGGGGTGATTTTGGGCGGGCGCTTTGGCTATGTTTTGTTTTATGGGTTCGACAACTTTTTGCAGGATCCGATCTCGCTGCTTAAAATTTGGCAGGGGGGAATGTCATTCCATGGCGGGCTTTTGGGGGTGATCGCCGCGGTTGCCTGGTACGCGCATCGAAACCAAAGGACCTTTTTCGAAGTCATGGATTTTGTCGCCCCGGGAGTTCCCTTGGCCTTGGGCTTGGGCCGGATTGGAAACTTTATTAATGCGGAGCTGCCCGGTCGCATCACCGATGTTCCTTGGTCACTGATCTACCCGGGCGAGATGGTAGGCCGCCATCCCTCAAGTCTTTATCAAATGACCCTTGAAGGCCCCGTACTGTTTGCCATTGTCTATGCGCTTGCATTGAGACATCAACGGGTTGGAATGGTCTCCGGTGGATTCCTGATTGCGTACAGTGGTCTTCGGTTTTTCTCCGAATTCTTTCGTCTACCAGATTCCCACTTGGGTTTTGTCGCGTGGGGATGGGCAACCCAGGGACAGTTGCTTTGTATCCCTATGTTATTATTGGGGATCGGGGTCGTTATTTATGCAAAACCCGCAATCCCACCGACCGCGCTTCAGGGCTCTGGAAAGGGTCGTTCTCAGAAAAACGCTCAGAAAAAAAGGAAGTCTTGATCATGATCATTGCGCCGAAAATTAAAGGCTTTTTATGTACAACAGCCCATCCAGGCGGGTGCGCGGCGGATGTAAACGCGCAAATCAAGCAGGTTGAAAGGGGTGGCGCGATCGCGAACGTGCCCCAGCGGGTGTTGGTGATTGGGGCCTCGGGCGGCTACGGTCTCGCCACTCGTATTGCCAGTGCTTTTGGGGGAAAAGCAGAAACGATTGGCTTATTTTTTGAGCGCCCAGCGCAAAAAGGCCGGACCGCATCCCCTGGCTGGTATAAGTCAGCCGCATTCACCGAGGCCGCTCACGCCAGAGGGCTCTATGCTAAGAATTTTAATGGTGATGCTTTTTCTCAATCAATGAAGGATGCCGTGATTGATTGCATCGAGAAAGACTGGGGGCAAGTTGATCTTGTCGTGTACTCATTGGCAGCGCCGGGCAGGACACTGCCATCGGGAGAAACAGTCCGCAGCACGTTGAAACCAATTGGGGAGCCATTCAGCGGTGCAACCATTGACTTTAATTCTAGGGAACTGCGAAGCATCGCTTTAGAGCCCGCCAGCGACGATGAGATTGCAGCGACCGTCAAAGTGATGGGCGGCGAGGATTGGGAAGATTGGATGCAACAGCTGCTCAATCGTGGCTGCCTGGCCGAGGGCGCATTGACGACCAATTACACCTACTTGGGCAGCGAAGTGACTTGGCCCATTTATTATCACGGCACCATCGGTCGGGCCAAGGAGGATCTTGATCGTGCCGCAGCGGCGCTGGCAACGATTTTATCGCCGGTCAAAGGACGAGCAGATGTCGTTGTGATGAAAGGGTTACTGACCCAAGCCGCGTCGGCGATCCCGGGGATGAGCGTGTACCTCTCGCTGTTGTTCAAGGCCATGAAAGCGGCGGGCACCCATGAAGGCTGTCTTGAGCAGGTCGAACGATTATTCAGAAGCCAGCTGTTCTCTGAAAATCAGCGCCGGGATGACGCCGGCCGGATCCGAATGGACGATTGGGAGCTTGCCCCCGAAATTCAGGCAGTGGTCAAAGCAAATTGGGGAAAAGTCAGCCAAGAAAACTTGGATAGCCTGACAGACTTTGAAGGCTATCGAGCGGCATTTTTGAACCTCCATGGATTTGATATTCCAGGCGTCGATTACGAATTAGAGCAGGACCCAGAGGTCGAAATGAGCCTAGAGCCAATCTAGCACGAGTGCACTCCAGGGTTTCATGGGCGACCCGCACTCTCGTTTTTTTAACCGCTGATAGTTCCTCTTTCCGTCGGGATACATAGAGCGTGCTTGAGCGCCGAGCCATAGGCGCAAACTTTAAGGCTTGCCGCTGCCTCGGCGCTGGCTGCCAGGGCGTTGCGCCAGAGCGAGCGTTGCTCAGTCTCGAGATCGATCAAACTTCGATCATGGCCGCATCACACCTTCCACATCAGATTTTCCTGCTTCGAACCGCTGCTTTTTTCTGGTTTGCGTCAACGGTTTTGATGGGGAGTGATAGTGAGGGTGTGAGGTTGTGGGCTCTGTTGATGGCGCTCTATCCGCTTTTGATTTGGATTTTATATGTCTTCTCGGATCGAGGTGCCGAGTATTTCCAAAGTTTTTTCGTGATTGATGCGGCAGTCGTGGCTGTGGCAATTTGCGGGCTTGCAGTACCCTTCATGAGCGCGCTTTCGGCGCTGAGTGCGGTCATCTTGAGTTCGAGCTTGTGTCTGAGTAAGCAGACCTGGCAGTCCCGGTGTGTAAAGTTGCTTCTGGTTTTGGTGGTGGCGTCCCAAGCGCGTTATTTTTTCGACGGATTCAAGATGTTGGGTGTTGAGCAGAGCTTGGCGCTGATGTTGTTGATGGGTTTTAGTTGGGGCGCAGCGACTTTGGTTAACCGAGAATCAGCAGCGCGCTCTGGCGTTTATCGAGCGACCAAGGCAGCCCAAGACCGGGTGGTGCAGCAAGTTGACTCAATCCGGCCGTATCTGCCGATCGCCAGCTTGATTGACGCACCTCCTGAAGCAGTAGCGAGGCGGCGAGTACTGACGCTTTTTATCGCAGACCTCGTAGATTCTACGGGTACGGCTGATCTTCACTGCGACGATCTCTTTACTGAATTGCTCAACGATTACATCGTTACTATGGGCCAGTTGGTGCTCAAATATGGGGGTACCTTGGACAAATTTACGGGCGATGGCCTTGTGGTTGTTTTTGGACTTGAAGATTGTGATCCCAAGCTTGCTGCAAAGCGCTGCGCCGATATGGCGCTGGCGATGCGTCCGGCCCTGGGATCTCTGTTGTGGCGTTGGCGTTCAAGATTATCGCGACTGCCGACGGGTCAGCGCATCGGCATACACTCTGGTGAGTGTTTGGTGGGTAGCTTTGGGTGTCCCGAACGACTGAACTACACGGTGCTTGGCCGGGCGGTCCATATTGCGGCAAGGCTCGAGCAATTGGCGTTGCCCGATGAAATTTTGGTCTCAGCCGAGACGGCAGAACTCCTCGATGAGGGTTACAACCTTGAGGATCGTTTGCCTGCCAATGTTTCAGGACTGCAATCGAAGCTCTGCCATAGCGCCCTTCTGGATTGAAAGATTGGGTTTAACCCTTTTAAGGGTAAGACTCGCTATAATGAGTTTTTAGGTGCGAGATCCAATGATGACCGAAGTTTTGCTGAATTCCGCTTTTTTAAAGGCTTGTCGAGGCGAGGCCACCGACTATACCCCGATATGGCTCAATCGTCAGGCTGGACGCTATATGCCTGAATATCATGCGGTTAAGGGTACAACTCCGAGTCTCGACTTCTTTAAAACGCCCCATCTCGCTGCGCAGGTGACCTGTGATGCGCAGCGAATTTTAGGCGTTGATGCAGCAATCTTGTTTGCAGATTTGCTTCCGATTTTAGAGCCAATGGGTCTTGAGCTTGATTACCTGCCGGGTATTGGCCCCCAAATTGCCAACCCGATTCGAACGAAGGGTGCGATCGATGCGATTCGTTTAGAGGACCCGGCTGGGTCGATGCCTTATATTCCAGAGGCGATCAATTTGATCCGGCGAGAACTCCCAGAAAACATTCCCCTCATTGGTTTTGGCGGTGCGCCGTTTACTTTGGCTTCTTATGCCATAGAAGGGCAAGGGTCTCGTAATTTCGTGCACGTGAAACAATTAATGTATAGCGATGAAGGCGCGTGGCATGCCTTGATGGATAAGTTTACCCGCGCATCCATCGATTACTTAACCTTGCAAATCGATGCAGGGGTTCAAGCAATTCAGGTGTTTGACAGCTGGATCGGTTGCCTTGGCGTGAGCGAATTTAATCGATTTGTTGCACCGCACAGTCAGGCGCTTTTTGAAGCGATCGTTGGGCAGGTGCCGGTCATTCATTTCGGTACCGGAAATCCTGCACTGTCGGCTCCGATGTCTGAAAGCGGTGGGGATGTTTTGGCCCTCGATTGGCGTAGCGACCTAGTGGCAGTCTGGGACGAGACAGGCGCGAAAGCGGTACAAGGTAATTTGGATCCGATTGTGCTTTGCGCGTCGCGAGAAGCCGTCGTGCAAGAGGCAGATCATTTACTCAGTGCCGTCGGCTCCCGGCCTGGCCATATCTTTAATTTGGGCCACGGCATCATCCCGGAGACACCGGTTGATAATGTCAAAGCCTTGGTTGATTTCGTGCATGAGCGTTCTGCTCAGATTCGTGGATCAAGCTAATGTGCGGATATAAATCTGAGCGTTTCGCTGAGGGTTATAAACCGATTTTTTAGCCACAGGCAGAGCCTCTACGGTTGCAGCTTCAAAGCCCCGTTCGATGAACCAGTGGGCGGTTTGGGTCGTTAAAATGAAGGCCTTTTCAAGTTCGAGAGAACGTGCTCTTTCGATCAGCATTTGCAGAACACGCTCGCCGCAATTCATGTCCCGGTAGTCGGGATGCGTCGTCAAGCATGCAATTTCTCCGAACTGATCAAAAGGGTAAAGGGCACCACAAGCGATGATCAGGCCCTCTAGTGTCATTACAACAAAATGGTCGATTTCGGATTCGATTAACTCTCTTGAGCGTTTCTTCAGCGTGCCAGCCTCTTCTTGTGGCGTAATGAGGGTGAGGATGCCGCTAATGTCTTGCGCAACCGCCTGTCGTAATTGATAGCTACTTTCACCGACGATTTGGGTGCCGCAGCCTTCCCTGGTGAACAATTCTTGAAGCAGCGCACCGTCTTGTTTCTGGTTGATGAGGTGGCATCTTGAAACGCCGGCCTCGATGGCAAGCCGTGCTTCGATCAGGAGAGCTCGGTGTTCAGGCCAAGAAGAAGGATCAAGCGTGTTTGTTGTTAACTCACTGATGCGCTGCTGATCCTGATTGTTGATACCACTTTGATCCAAGTAGTAAATCAGCTTATCGGCTTCGACCGCGGTTGCCACTTCTCGGGCGAGTGTGATGGCGTTGATACCAAAGACATCGCCTGTCAGAGAAAACCCGAGGGGCGAGAGAACAACGAGCGCTTGATCCTCCAACGCCTTGGTTAGGGCGGCGCTGTTAATCTTGCGGACTTTCCCGATGTGTTGTTGATCAACGCCATTGACGATCCCAAGGGGCTGCGCGCGCACAAAATTACCCGAGAGCGTGACCATTTCTGATGAACGCAAAAAGTCGGTGGCTGGGCTAGCGGATAAGTGTGCGATCAATCGCTGAGAGGTCGCTGCAGCATCGCCAATGAAGTCACTAAGATTGTCTCGGGTGACGCTGGGCAAGCCCTCAGGTTCTTGTGGCCCATCGACAATCGATCCCGAATTCTCGTGAACCAAAATCAGGCGTACGCCGAGGGCATGGAGCAGGGTGATGTCTTGGACAATGTTGGGCAATGAATCGCTGCTCAGCGCGCCAGCGCCAAGATAGATCACAAACGTCTTATTGCGGTGTGCGTAAATATACGGTGACGCTGTTCGAAACCAACGAAGGGGATTGTGATCGACGCTCATGACTCACCTGTTATGATGGAAGACGTTTTTGGGGGATTATACCCGGCTAGTGCCTCTTCCGCTGAGTGCTCTAATCTCAGATTGAGGTCTTGAAACATTGGGAGGCGATGCGTGTCAGGTAGTGTTTGAATTGACCTGAAGGCTGCTCGTCTTTGAGCGTAGTGTAACGATTGAGGTGAAGAGATGGTCACGACCCCCGAGGAAAAACTCAGTCTAAGGGGATTACTCAACGATTTGGTCACAGATGGCCGGATGGCCCAGGCCGACGCAGAAGGTGTCAGGGCGAGGGCGCAGCAAAAACAGATGCGTAGCTGGCATCCCATCGACGTCATTGCTGCCAGCGAATGCCAAGACCCCGCGCGCGCGGGCCATGTTCTATCCACTGATGCGATCTTGGAGTGGCTGAGTGACCGGGTTGGGCAAGCTTTTCTTCGAATTGATCCATTAAAAATTGATACCCAATTGGTCACCCAGGTGATGTCGAGCGAGTTTGCGCAGCGGCATCAGATTTTGGCGGTGAATGTCTCGAAGGACGCCGTGCATATTGTCAGTGCTGAACCGCATTTGAGTGCTTGGATGGGTCTGATCGAGCAATCACAACCTGGAAAAAACATTGTTCGGTTGTTGGCCAGTCCACAAGACATAAAACGTTACACCCAAGAATTTTATGCGGTTGCCAATTCCGTCAAGAAAGCGTCGGCACAAGGATTGACGGGTAATGCCCTTGGCAATCTTGAACAGATGCTCGAATTGGGACAGTTCGAGCAGATGGAAGCGAATGATACCCATGTCGTCAATATTGTTGACTGGATTCTGCAGTACGCCTTCACTCAGCGCGCCAGCGATATTCATATTGAACCTCGGCGAGAAAAAGGTGCCATTCGGTTTCGAATCGATGGGATCTTACACACGGTCTATGAGTTGCCAATGCCTGTAGTGACCGCCGTCGTCAGTCGAATCAAAACCCTCGGCCGGATGAATGTCGCAGAGAAGAGACGGCCTCAGGATGGCCGCCTAAAGACGCGAGCCTCAGATTCTCAGGAAATTGAACTGCGTTTGTCGACCCTGCCCACGGCTCATGGCGAAAAGCTAGTGATGCGGATCTTTGATCCAACGATCCTGTTAAAAACCTTTGCCGAATTGGGACTTGAGGATCATGAGTTAGATCGTTGGACCCAGATGGTGAGTCAGCCCAATGGGATTGTTCTTGTCACAGGTCCGACGGGGTCAGGAAAAACGACGACACTGTATACGAGCCTAAAACAGCTCGCGACGGAGGAAGTCAATGTTTGCACCATTGAGGATCCCATCGAAATGGTCGAGGGGGCATTCAATCAGATGCAGGTCCAGTCCAATATTGACCTGACTTTCGCCGAGGGAGTTCGGGCCCTACTGCGCCAAGATCCGGATATTATTATGGTGGGTGAAATCAGAGACCTTGAGACCGCAGAGATGGCCATCCAAGCGGCGCTGACGGGCCATTTAGTGATTTCGACTTTGCACACCAACGATGCGCCATCGGCGATTACAAGGCTTTTGGAACTGGGGGTCGCGCCCTACTTAATTAAAGCAACGGTGCTCGGTGTCATGGCGCAGCGGCTGGTGCGAACCCTGTGTCCAGATTGTAAACATCCCGCTGTAGTTGATTCAGAAGATTGGGAAGATTTGGTGAAACCTTGGTCAATGACGCAGCCGCCTGAGATCGCAGCCGCATCGGGTTGCCTTGAATGCCGAGAGACTGGGTTTAAAGGTCGAGCGGGGATTTATGAGCTGTTAACCCTCAGTGATGGGGTTAAGAAGTTGATCAATGAGCAGACTGATGCGGGCCAAATACGGCAGGCGGGTCGACAGGAGGGGATGAGAACTTTAAGGCTCAGTGGTGCTGAAAAGGTGGCCTCAGGCGAAACAACCATCGCCGAAGTTTTAAGGGTGGCCCCAATTTCTGGTTATGAATGAGTTTGGGATGGATAAAAAATTATTGCTCATAGAGTGAAGAACGACCTGAGGGCGTTGACTTAAATCGCCGATGAACCCACCAGTACTGTTCGGGTGCCTTGCGGATGCTTGCTTCGATGTGACGGTTGATGAGCGCCGCGTCTGCTTCATCGGAGTTCGTCGGAAAAGCTTGATCCGGCAAAAAAATTTCGACCTCGTAACTGCCATCCTCGAATCGATAGTGGCGCATAAAGACGACTTTGGCTTGAGTGATCCGAGCGATTCGGTTGGCGGCTGTAAGGGTTGCGGCGGGATAGCCAAAGAAAGGAACGAAGACCGCATTGTCAGGGCCATAATCCTGGTCTAGGCCGTACCAAACCCGTTGTCCTGCTTTCAGGTTTCTGATGACGCCTCTGACATTGGTCTGCTCTATCGATTCTGCGAAATAATGTCCCCGACCCCGGCGCATGAGCCATTCGAAGACGGGATTGCGGTTGCGCTTGTACATCACGTTGAAGGGCACTTTTTGAGCAAGGGCAGCGCCCGCCAAATCTAAAGTCGAAAGATGCATACCTAAAATGAGAATGCCATTGTCTTTTGAACCGATATCGAGATGTTCTAGCCCCTTGTACCGCATTGGTGTGTGCTTTAATTGTCTTGGATGCAGCCATGTTGCTGCGGTTTCAAGCAAACCTTGAGCCGTCGATTTGAGGGTTGCGTCGAGCAACTGTCTTTGCGCCAGGGGATTGAGTTTAGGAAAGCACCGGTTGAGATTAATCCTGGCGATATGAACTCGGCGAGGGATAGTGATTCGCATCAGATTGGCCAGGCCGGGACCTAAAATGCGGCGCGACCTTGCACCGCTTAAAGTGAGCAACCATGCCACACCGATACCCAGCCACAATAGCCAGTGGCGTGGATGTAAAAGCTGGATGGGTCTGAACTCGCGGGTCGGCAATGGCTGCGCTCCTTGTGATCTTTAGATTGTATGTTGAAACCGGGCTGCTGTTAAATTTAGGCTATGCTAGGCAGGGCCCCAAGGCGCTTAGCCGCACATTGGCGATGGGATGACGAATGGGCTATCGAGCAAGGATTGGGTCAAAAGCGGGCTGACGATAGGCCGCCGATGATAGACCAGCAACGACAGTCCACCAACGACAGGCACTCAAATGAATCGATTTATCTATAGCCTACTGATTGGTCTGTTGCTTCCATTTGCGGTCCTCCGGCTCGGATGGCGCAGTGTCAAAGAAAAAGCCTATCGCCAACATATCTTGGAACGCTTCGGCGTACTGGATTCAAAAACCGCGAGCAGCGACATTTGGGTTCATGCTGTTTCGGCGGGGGAAAGTATTGCGATTGGTCCGTTAGTTGAACGGTTGCTGGAAGCAGGCCATTGTTTAACGGTTACAACAACAACGCCAGCGGGACGGGCTCAGCTTCGACGCGAGTTCTCAGGTCGAGTCACAATTTATTACGCACCCTTCGACACGAGCCGGGCGATTGCAAGGTTTTTAGGGCGAGTTCAGCCGCGGATGGCACTGCTGGTTGAAACAGAAATTTGGCCGAATTGGCTGGCTGCGTTGAGTCGCCAGAATATTTTTACCGCTTTAATCAATGGCCGCCTCTCTACAAAGTCAAGCCAGGGTTATCAGAAACTGCAGCCTTTGATGCAAAAAACCCTCGCGCACTTTCATTGGATTGCAGTGCAATCAGAAGCCCATCGCGCTCGGTTTATTGAGCTTGGCGCTTCACCTGATCGGGTTTCAGTCACCGGGTCAATTAAAGCGGATCAGCCATTGCCCACGGATTTTGTCGCCGTAACTCAAGCTATGCATGGAGAGTTTAAAGATCACACCGTCTTGTTGGCGGCGAGTACCCATCCAGGGGAAGAGATCATGATGCTTCGTGCCTTTGAGGCGCTACGAAAGCGGCATGGGGGGCTACGCTTAGTGCTCGTGCCCCGGCATGTTCCGCGTGCTGAAGCAGTGTGTCAGTTGGTAAGGGAATTTGGAATGACGGTCGAGCGGCGATCACAGGCCTCTCAACCCAGCGATGCGGATGTCCTCGTTGTTGATCAAATGGGGCAGTTGCTTCATTGGTATGGTGCCAGTGAAATCGCTTTTATCGGAGGTAGTCTTGTTGCCCATGGCGGCCATAACTTTTTGGAGGCAGCGCTTTGTGAATCTGCCATTGTCACCGGTGATTCCCTGTTTAATTTCGAGTCTCAAGCTGAGCAGTTTAAGCAAGCAGAGGCAATCAAAGTGGTTCGGAGTGAATTGGAGTTGACAGAAGCTTTGGATGAGTTGTTATCAAACCCGTCATTACGCGCAGAATCAGTTGCTCGAGCACTGCAGACACTCAATAGCCATCGAGGCGCCCTCGACCGGGTCTTTAACGAGCTAGCGACGAAGCTTTGAGCAAGCTTAATCCGGCGCGTTGGCTTCGGGTTAGGGCTCACAAGGGCCTTCCGCCGGCGACGCTCTGCGCCGAAAACGAGATCGACGCTTCTTGAAGTGCAGCCAAGGCCCTAGGTGGGAATTTCGCGGTTGGGAATATCTTTAATGGGCACGGGCTCAACGGTGCGATCACTGCTCTTGAATTTTGATGGTCGGTGTTTGCGTCTAATGTCTTGAGCCGAATGTCTTGAACTGAATGTCTTGAGCCAAATGTTCAAAACCCTGAAGGTACGAAAAAAATGATAGGCTATCGGGGTCTAATTGAGAGTGTCATGAACAAACGATCCAAACAAAATCGTCGTCGTTATGTACCCGACCTGTCTCAGGATCTGGCCAGTTGTGATGCGAATTACATCCGGATGTTGAAACTTTTTCCGTCTTACGTCGAAGATGATGAGCGCAAGTTTGCACTCGAAGTGGGCGGGGTGCCAACCCAAGTTGACCTTGAAGTGATCGAGCGTTGCACGTATACGACCTTCATTAACTTAACGGTTTCGGGTGGATTGGGTAATTTGGATTGGCTTGATTGGCCGAAACTCTCCATCTGTCTTTATCATGATTTATCGACCGCGGAAGTGCTGACGGTAGGTGCACACGAGAAATTAAAACAGCGTTATGAGTTGCCCAATGCGGCACTTCATCACCCAGATGAGAAGTCTCAAGTCAATCGTGCCCTTGGCGAGTTGCTAGCGTCTTGTATCGAGCATGGTCGTATGCTCGAGCCTGTGCTTGTCCTGGATGATTGATACTATCCTGCAGGTTTCCCGTTATAATTTGTATTCAAAATAAGGACCGCTTTTTAGGGCAGCTGATCGACAATTTTTTGTTGGTCCTGCGGCTTGGCGATGAGTCCGGTAAGGCGCAGTGCGCATTCATTCTAGGAATAGTCATCGATGGCAAGTAGTTATCAATCTGATTCAATTGAGGTCTTAGAAGGCCTTGACCCGGTAAAAAAACGTCCGGGGATGTATACCGAGACGTCTCGCCCCAATCACTTAGCGCAAGAAGTCATCGATAACTGCGTGGATGAGGCATTAGAGGGTCATGCCAGCGAAATTGTGGTGACGCTACGTAAAGACGATGCAATGGCCGTCGCTGACAATGGACGGGGTATGCCGGTGGATATTCATCCAAAAGAAAAAACCTCGGGTGTGGAGTTAATTCTGACCCGTCTGCATTCCGGAGCCAAATTCAATAACGACCAATATCGATTCTCTGGTGGCTTACATGGCGTCGGCGTTTCCGTCGTGAATGCGCTATCCGAGCGTTTTGAGGTACTGGTGAAACGAGATGGCCATCTCCACCACATGGCCTTTGAAGATGGTGTGATGACCTCGCCGCTCAAGGTCCGGGATACCGTCAGTAAACGCAACACAGGAACAACCATAGAATTTAAGCCCAATCCGAAATATTTTGACTCAGGGAAGTTTTCGATTTCTAGGTTGAAGCACTTGCTCAGAGCTAAGGCTGTTCTGTGCCCAGGCCTTTCGGTGATCTTTGTTAATGAGCAAGAGACGGGAGAAGCTCGGACAACCCAGTGGCGATATGAGTCTGGCCTTGAGGATTATTTGTCCTCGGAGCTCGAAGGTTTTGAATTGTTACCAAAATTGCCCTTCACAGGTTCCCAGGCCGCCCAGAGTGAGGCAGTGGACTGGGCGGTGCAGTGGCTGCCTGAGGGCGGTCAACCTCTGACCGAAAGTTACGTCAACCTGATCCCGACGGGCCTCGGCGGTACCCATGTCAATGGCCTGAGAACTGGACTCCTTGAGGCCTTGCGAGAGTTTTGCGAATTTCGTAATTTGCTGCCCCGGGGTCTGAAAATCTCGGGTGAGGATATTTGGGAGCGCTGCGCCTACGTGTTATCAGCGAAGATGCTAGACCCGCAATTCTCTGGCCAAACCAAAGATCGCCTTAATAGCCGTGAAATTGCCGGCTATATTGCCTCAGCCGTCAAGGACAGCTTTAGCTTGTGGCTCAATCAACACACCGAAGAAGGCCAGCTCCTCGCAGATATGGCGATTCATAATGCCCAGGCGCGTCTGCGTGCAGGTAAAAAAATTGTCCGAAAAAAAATCACAACAGGGCCTGCACTACCCGGAAAATTAACGGATTGCTCTTGTCAGGACGCGATGATGGGAGAGTTATTTTTGGTTGAAGGGGATTCAGCAGGTGGCTCCGCGAAACAAGCTCGAGATCGCGAAACCCAGGCCATCATGCCCCTAAAGGGTAAAATTTTAAATACGTGGGAGGTTGACTCCGTCGACATTTTGGCTTCCCAGGAGGTCCACGATATTTCCGTGGCGTTGGGTATGGATCCCGGCTCTGATGATTTGTCCGGATTGCGATATGGCAAAGTGTGTATTCTCGCGGATGCCGATTCCGATGGCTTGCACATCTCTAGCCTCTTGATTGCACTGTTTGTTAGACATTTCCCAGCACTGGTGCGAGAGGGGCACGTCTTTGTGGCGATGCCGCCGCTTTATCGCGTCGATGTCGGCAAGGACGTGTTTTACGCGCTGGATGAATCCGAGCGCGCTGCGATTCTTAATCGTATTGAGACTCAAAAGCTTAAAGGTAAGGTCTCTGTCCAACGGTTTAAGGGGCTGGGTGAAATGAACGCCTTACAACTGCGAGAAACCGCAATGTCAGCGGACACTCGGCGACTGGTGCGGTTGACCATTGATGAGCCGACGAAGGTCAATAATTTATTAGATATGCTGCTTGCGAAAAAACGCGCCGGGGATCGCAAGATCTGGCTCGAACGTAAGGGCGATCTTGCCGAATTGATTTAGATCCAAGGAATCACAATGACTGAACATATCGATGTGAGCAACATTGAGAACCTGTCGCTCGCAGAATTTACTGAAAACGCCTACCTCAACTACGCGATGTACGTGATCAACGATCGGGCGCTGCCCCACATCGGAGATGGCTTCAAGCCTGTTCAGCGCCGAATAGTGTATGCAATGTCCGAACTTAGATTGAACGCAGACGCCAAATATATGAAGTCGGCTCGAACCATCGGTGATGTGATCGGTAAATATCACCCCCATGGAGACGCCGCCAGTTATGAAGCCATGGTGCTCATGGCGCAATCGTTCACCTACCGTTATCCACTCGTTGACGGGCAGGGGAATTGGGGTTCACCGGATGACCCAAAATCTTATGCCGCGATGCGCTATACCGAATCCAAGCTCACCGGTTACTCCAAAGTGTTGTTGTCTGAGCTAGGACAGGGCACGGCAGAATGGATTGCAAACTTTGACGGCACGATGGAAGAGCCCCTGGTACTGCCAGCCCGATTGCCCAATTTATTGCTCAACGGCGGCACCGGGATTGCTGTGGGCATGGCAACCGACATTTTACCCCACAACCTCAATGAGATCGTCAGCGCGTGCGTTCACCTTCTGGACTCACCAAAAGCGTCGGTCCTCGACCTGATGACCCACGTAAAGGGGCCTGATTTCCCAACGGGCGCAGAGATTATTTCCTCCCCTGAAGAGATCCAGCAAAACTATGAAACAGGTCGAGGCAGCGTACGCGCCCGAGCCATCTATAGCATTGAGGCCGGTGAGATCGTGCTTGAGGCGCTGCCTTATCAGGTTTCGGGCACGAAAATTCTAGAGCAGATTGCCGCTCAGATGCAGGCAAAGAAGCTACCGATGGTGGTGGACTTGAGAGATGAGTCGGATCATGAAAATCCAACTCGGATTGTCATTGTTCCCCGAAGCAACCGGGTAGATATAGAGGCTTTGATGGGTCACCTCTTTGCGAGTACTGATTTAGAGCGAACGTATCGGATCAATCAAAATGTGATTCAGTTGAGCGGCCGCCCGGGGGTTTGCTCGCTGCGAGAACTGCTGAAGCAGTGGCTGGAATTTCGTCAGACCACAGTACTCAAGCGGCTTCAATTTCGACTCGAGAAGATTCTAGATCGTCTTCATATTCTCGAAGGCCTTTTGGTCGCATTTTTAAACATTGACGAAGTGATTCACATCATCCGAACCGAGGATCAGCCCAAGCTAAAGCTGATTGAGCGCTTTGAGCTGACGGAAAGACAGGCTGAGGCGATTTTGGATTTGAGGTTAAGACAACTCGCGAAGCTTGAGGAACAGAAAATTAGGGCAGAGCAGGATGAGCTTGGCGCTGAGCGTGCGTCTCTTCAACAAATTATCGATTCGAAGGCGCGCCTTAAAACCCTGATCAAGAAAGAATTGCTCGCGGATGCCGAGACTTATGGTAATCCCCGGCGTTCGTCCATCGTGAAGCGGGCCGAGTCCAAAGCCTTTTCGGAACGAGATTTAATGACCAATGATCCGATTACGGTGGTGTTGTCAGAAAACGGCTGGGTTCGCGCTGCCAAGGGACATGAAGTTAACGGTTCAGAGCTGAGTTATCGATCCGGGGATCGCTTCTTGGCTTCTGCGGCGGGTAAAACCAATCAAACAGCGGTGTTCTTTGACAATAGGGGCCGTACCTACGCGTTGGCTGCCCACCTGTTGCCGTCTGCACGAGGGCAGGGCGAGCCGCTTTCGGGAAAGATTAATCCGCCACCCGGCGCCCTGTTCACTGGTTTAGTCCTCGATGAGCCTGAGGAAAAATATTTGATCGCCAGTGACGCGGGCTACGGTTTTGTCGGTAAGGTCGAGGACATGATCAGTAAGAACAAAGCGGGTAAAGCGTACTTGAGTGTTCCCACAGGCGCCCAATCGTTACCGCCGTGTCGGATCAGTGCAGAAGCAGAACAATTGATTGCGGCCTTTACTAGCGAGGGCCGGCTCCTCATTTTTTCCTTGAAGGATTTGCCAGAACTGGCACGGGGTAAGGGCAATAAGATCATCAATATCCCCAGTGCTGCGGTCAAAAGCCGTAGCGAAGTAATGGCGCACTTGGTGGTTTTTCAAGAATCAGAGACGATTACGGTCCACTCGGGTAAGCGTTATATCAACCTCACCCTTAAAGAGTTAACCCATTATCGAGGCGAACGAGCGCGTCGAGGCCTCAAGTTACCCAGGGGGTTTCAAAAAGTTGATCGAGTCGTTTTGAATCCATGATGCGACGCTTAGATCTGCAATGGCTTAAGCACAGATAAGCTGAGGTCAGAAGCTAGGGGGGAAGAAAACGGTTCGACAACCCACTGGTCATGCAACGCGGTGGCCAGCAGTGCGCGAGTAGTGTCGTCGATGACAAGGTCGCCGGTGCTGAGCGTCGCAAGAAATTTGGTGCGCTTAACAACGTCGCTGTCCGAAGCCCCTTGATCGATACCAAGCGCAAAGCGGGTGTCCAACAGCTCGATATCGTCCAGCCGCTTTTTGGCCGCTTCAAAAAAAAGAAGACCTGGGCCGATTGGGTCGGCAGCTGAAAAGCTTGCTTCATAGTCTCCAGATACAACCGTCAACAGTTGTCCCCCATGTTGATCTGTGAGGGCCCTGAGGTCTGCAAGCGGCGCTAGCCTCGAAGGCGAAAGCTTAATCGCGAAAAAGACCTTTAGAGCACTTTGACGATCACCGAAAGGCTCTGATTCTCGGATTTTTACCCGAGCAGCTCGCGGAGGATCAAGCCCGATCCAAATCCTAACAAAATCGCCGAACTGCGCCAAAAAGAGCGCGATTGCCGAGGCAAGCAGCACAATGAACAGGGCCATTAAAACCCCTGTTTCAAAAACGAGGGCATCAATCGCTTCACCACTCGTCTTGAGACTCAATGTTCCTCGGGTTTGACCCTCAAACCGCAGCGCGCGCTTGAAGGTCTGCCCTGTTTTGGGTGGCGAGCCGTTGGCTAGAATGATTTGACCCGCAGCATTGACAACCTCTGCGCGGGACTGCTCGATTGACCGAGAGAGGTCTTCAAGAACAGCCGATAGTGCAACCCAGTCGCTTTGAGCAAAATACGTGGCTGCATCGCTTGTGCTGCTCTGCAGAAGCGTTTGGGCGAGCTGGGCCTCGGCGGTTAAAAGCTGTTGCTTGAGATTGGATAGGGTCAAGGTTGTGAGCAGAACACTGGCCATTAAAAAGGGAATGAGCAAAAGTGAGATAAGGCGATACGGCATGGAATAGGTAAAGGAGGAATCTAGGGCAAGTATATCCCATTCGAGTGCTTTGCTGTCTCGAGGCTATAAATTGGTGGATAATGGGCGACTCGAGGGAATTTTTCTGCATGCAAACGATTAAGTTAATCAATGTAACAGGCCGTGACCGACCTGGCCTGACCGCAAAAATGACCAGCCTCTTGTCTGCAGGCGATATGGAAGTGCTGGACATGGGGCAGGCGATTATTCATGACTTTCTGACCTTGGGTGTGTTGGTTCGTTTTGATGCCTCAAGGCTCGGCGTGATCGATTCGGTGCGGGATCTGTTTCTTCAAGAAGGTCTCAACGTTGAGATCGCTGAGGTCTCGGATGCAGACTATCAGAATTGGGTGGACCGGCAGGGGCAAGACCGAACTATTTTGACCATTCTTGGAAGAAGAATCTCCGCTCAGCAGCTTTCACAGCTAGCTAAGACGGTCTCTGAGACCGGCCTGAATATCGATCATATTACCCGGCTTTCAGGACGGGTTGCCCTTAATGCGGGTGATGCACCAGGACGGGCTTGCATTGAATGGTCCTTGCGAGGGGCAGCGACCGAGTCGTTTCGGCGTGAAATTATGACCGTTGCGGCGGATATGGGGTTAGATGTAGCGGTTCAAGAAGATGGTTTGTTTCGGCGTCACCGGCGACTCATTGCCTTTGATATGGATTCGACGCTGATCGAAACCGAGGTGATCGATGAGCTCGCTGAATGCGCGGGTGTGGGAGCAGAAGTGGCCGAGATTACGCGACTCGCAATGTCTGGTGCCATTGACTTTAAGGAAAGCCTCAATGCTCGGGTTGCGCTCCTCAAAGGATTACCAGAGTCAACGTTAAGCGATGTTGCCGCGAGACTGCCGCTGACCGAGGGCGTCGAAAAGTTGTTCCAGACCCTGGCCCAGCTGGGTTATAAAACCGCAATCCTGTCTGGAGGATTTGATTATTTTGGTGCTCGACTTCAAGCGCAACTGGGTGTCGATTACGTCTTCGCGAATCATCTTGAAATTAAAAATGGCAGGCTCACCGGTCGCGTTGAGCCGCCCGTAGTGGATGCAAGTGCTAAAGCACGCATTCTCCAAGAACTTGCCGATCAAGAAGGGATTTCCATGGCGCAAACCATTGCGGTAGGAGATGGCGCAAATGATTTGGAGATGCTGGGTGTTGCCGGTTTGGGTATCGCCTATCATGCAAAAGATTTGGTGCGGGAACGGTCCAGTCATGCAATTTCAACCATGGGGCTCGACAGTATTTTGTTTTTGCTGGGGATACGGGATCGAGAACGGCTTGGTGAGGGTTCAAGGGTTTAGTTCACCAAAAACCGTTGAATCTTTGTATGATAGGCAGTCGTCACTCGGCGTAAAGCGCGCGTAAAAGGATTAAAATGGCCAATTTTTCTACCAATGAATTCAAATCAGGATTGAAAGTTTTGCTGGAGGGAGACCCTTGCAGCATCGTTGAGAATGAGTTTGTGAAACCGGGTAAAGGCCAGGCGTTTAATCGGGTTCGACTTAAGAATCTAAAAACAGGTCGAGTTTGGGAGCGAACGTTCAAATCTGGGGAGAGCCTAGAGGGCGCTGATGTCATGGAGCATGAAATGGAGTACATGTACTCAGACGGTGAGTACTGGCATTTTATGAAAACAGATGACAGTTATGAGCAGATCGCCGCTGATAAGAATGCCGTCAGTGACGCGATCCATTGGTTAAAGGATAACAGTCGCTGCACGGTAACGCTTTGGAACGATGTCCCGATCCTTGTGCTCGCGCCCAATTTCGTTGACCTCGAAATTACCGAAACCGATCCTGGCCTCAAGGGTGACACGGCAACCGGGGGCTCTAAGCCCGCCACCTTGAGCACCGGCGCTGTCGTCAAAGTTCCGTTGTTTATCAATATTGGGGAGTCGATTCGAGTGGATACTCGAACCGGCGAATACCAGGGCCGAAGTAAAAGCGCTTAATTTTGTCTTGGCGACCCGAGATCCCTTGGTCCGTACTCCACGCAAGGGGCGAGCTGCTGGTAGCGATCAGAGCTCATTTAGCCTCGTTACCTGTCCTTGAAATATCAACCCCCGCGCTGTCAAAAAGTGCAGCGGTTGATCCTCATTTGCAGAGCTTTTCAGTCGACGAGGGCGCCGATCTTTTTTTGCAGACTTCCCCAGAATCTTCCCT
>MDTB01104644.1_pt1 | contig 26611 bp, 36 predicted proteins | sample 811161 | NCBI WGS metagenome assembly MDTB01 (sample SAMN05326650, study PRJNA326480) | marine metagenome | isolation source: seawater | place: Mediterranean Sea | collected 2009 | reverse complement strand
ATTCGTCTATCGTACACGTTTGAATTCCTCCCATGGAAACCACTTACGTAGGCTATTACCAATTGATTTATTAAATACCTTGATACTGTTTGCATAGTACATATTTAACAGTATTTATAGATAGAGCATGAACGAAATTTTTAACACGTTACGAGACAAGTTCCCATTTCTAAGCCTGATCAGAAAGGGCGAATTGGAGTATGTAGGCATTGTTCAGAATGAGGAGAGTAATGTTATAAGTTTCTACGACTATGGTAGATTAATGATGCCTCAAGACAAAATAAGGTTCTTAAAATGTGGTGAGACTTGGTGGCATGAATCGAATCGTAAACTACCAATCAACATCTTTCTTAAAGGTGAGTTCAAATATTTCAGAACCACACTGGTCACTCTTAATTCAAAGGATGTTGAAATTGTACATGGGCCAACTGTAAGACTTTCTGATATTTCGAAGAAACGGGTGAAAAGACGTACTATCCAACTAGTTAGAAGACCTATCTAGTCTTCTTGCTTCTCAATATATTTTTTAAAATATAGTGTCAAAGGACTGTCTGGCTGATAGCCATATGGTTCTTTTTTTGAAGCGGTAGATTTTTTGGAGCGTCTTTTTGTTGTTTTTTTATTACTTTTTTGACGTTGCATCAAAACTATATTTAGCTCGCCTTAGTAAATTCATCTGGACTACAATTGCCTGAGCATAGGCCACTGCATGTGATTTTTTGAAAAAATAACTTCCATCAGATGGTTTTACCCAAACTTCTCTCATTATGTCTGTCCAATTTTTGTACATCAATCCTCTCTTGGCTGGCCTTATAATCGCCAACACAGCCGCAAGTTGTTCTATAGTTTGCGGTTGTAATTTTGAAACTATATTAAAATGGCCATTTAGATGGAATAACTTTTCAACGACTTTTGGATCTTTGAACATGTTCCAATCAGGCTCCTCTATCATTAGTTCTACTAGGTCTTGTTCTGATTTGACTTCTTTATAGATGTTGACATTTAAGCAGTCTATCTTGAAGTAGCCTCTATCTTCGGCCTGTTTGTAGTCAAGTGATGCGTGGCCAGTTACAGGATGTTCTGGGACTGCATGGAAGTAAACTCCGGTCTTGTGTTTTTCGCTTTTGCCATCTTTGATTATCGATGCTGGTGTGTGTCTAAAAAGTTTTAGTGTGTTGTCTCGATCAAAGAAGTCAATATCTACGTCTGGCATTATATTGTTCCTTGCATGTAGTTTAGTAAAAGTGATAGTAATATTATTACTGCAACTACACCAACAACAGCCTCGAAATTTTTAATAGTTAATAATTTTTTAATGTAATACATTAGTGTACGCTCCCTCCTTTCATTTCGTTATACTTTATAAATTCATCTTTTGCTCCCGGCTGTAGGACTTCGACAACATCCAACAGTGCCTTATATCCATCGCTGTCCAACATTTCTCTATTCATCTTCGGTACAATTACTTTTCCAATGGACCCGTCCCTCTTTATTGTTATACAACAATCGCCTTCTTCGAAATCTAAGCTCTCCGCAACTTCTAAATTAATCTTAGACAATTTTGGCCTCCTTTGCTGTATCCTGCACTAGCATGTGATCCGCGGGATAGCTTTTTAACTTGCTTGGCCAGAAACTTGGGTTTATAAATCTTTCTATCATTTGTAGTTGTTCGTCGTTAAATGATTTTAACATCCTTTTCCCTGCGTTGCAACCTAGCAATAACCACGGACTTATTTTACCTTGCTGTATGTGTTGCACTGCTCTGTTGGTGTTGACAAGTCTGAAGTAGTCAGACCATTGTGCATTTTGTTCTGTAGCCCAGTCCATCATAGTTGCGATGCTCCTTTGTAGTGCGGCCTCTACAGGTTCTGATTTTATTGTTTCGATCAAATATGTTTCATACAGATCATCTCTGGCCCAGTGGTCAAGTTTTATTTTAGATTTCAAAACAAAATCTATATATTTCTCTGGGTACAACGGGTTGATGTGCATAATAAATCTACCAAATTTGACAAAAGCGTTGTAGTAAGGGCTTTTAACAAAGTCATCATATGTTTTTGTTTTTGAATTTTTTTGATGTATTTGATAGAATCGTTGGAACACCATGAATGCATTCACCACCCATTTCTCATCTTTCTGTAGATATCTTCTTTTAGGTTCACACATATGAACCTGCAATGTTCTTTCCTTTGTGAACTCTTTACCGCAATAAGGACATTTATATTTTGTCGATGGCATGTGCCTCCAGTAACTCCTCTAGTTCTCTATCTGATATAACTTTATCTAATGTTTCTAAATCTGATTCCTTCCATGTCGGATACATCAATTGCAATTTCTTTAAACTTTTGTTTGCTACCCTTTTCATAGGTTTGATCCATGGATGGAACTGTTGTATTTCTGCTCCGCACATGGATGTCAATATCCATAGAAGTTTTTTGTGTTTGCCTAGCGTAAAACAGTGTTTATTGACACACTCGTTTATCATTTCTACGTAGTGTTCTACATAAAAAGGATCTTTCGAAGAAACATTTGAAACGTACCTCATCAGCATATATGGACTGTACAATGACTCTTCCTTGTCATCTATTCTGTCGAAGTAGTCTTTGTTTCTGAAGTCTACTGCTTTGAGGCCATTTCTTAAATCAAAAAACTTTCTATTTTTTTCTGCCGGCATATTTAAGTCCAAAAATTGTGCAGTCTTTTGCTGTCACAAAAGTTAATTTTATTTTACTTTGCATGTGTTGTAAACCTGTAAGTTTTTTATTCAATTTATTTTTTGAAAGCCAATCAAAAAATTCCATTGCCCATTCTCCTTGGTCCATCCAAACGGCTATCTTGTTACTGGTTACCATTATAGGTGCATCTATTTTTATTGATTTTCTACCAGACCGAGCCATAGTCCACCTGTTCGCACTGTCTTGAAATATCCTTTACAAAGTAGGCACACATCGGATTTGGTCCATTGCTTAAAGGCACTGCCAACATCTGCCCTGATTTTATCTTAGGGAAATACCATTTGACTTCTGTGTAAATATCTACGACATCGATTGGATGAAAATCAGGTTTTGGACTAGACAATGGATTAAAGGTGAAAGCGTCAAACCCTCTGTCATTTAAGCTGGTTATTGGCAAAACATACATCTCTTGTTGTCCTACTTCTCCGATTAACATTTTCCAGTCCAGAGGCATTTTTATCTTGTGTGGGCCTATTTCTAGCACTGCCGCCGGAGCGTTGAAGCTTTCTAAAAATATTAAAGGGACGTAGAAGAAATCGGGATTCTCGGGATCTGAATTATCAAGCACTGCAAATCTTAAATTCTCATCAACGTATTCGGGTATTTTCTCTAGTTTGTAGGTCCTGTTATCGAGTGTAAGGATTTTCATAATTTATTTTTTCTATATTATACGGGTAATTGGCCTCTTTGTAAAACTTTTTTCTTGCGCCAAGATGTCTTTTAGCAAACTTGCAACTGCTGGTAATGTCCCATATCTGCACACTATCTTTGTCCTCTGCTTTTCTTATACCCCTGCCTATGCTCTGTATTACCCGAACAAATGACTTGCCTGGTTCTATAAGAACAAGATTGAAAATACGAGGTATATTAATGCCAACAGCGGCAACTCCATATGTGGCAATAATAACTTTATTTGTTGAAGTAGATATTTCATCGTACTGTTCCTTTCTATCCATGTTTTTGGTTGATCCTGACACAAACACCGAACCAGGAATTTTTTCCTCCAACAGCTCACCTGCGGAGATTCTATCAACAAGTATCAATGTGTTTCCTGATGTTGCAATATCTTTGATTGTGTTTGCCACCCAGGTCATTCTTGTTCCATCTGTGGTAAGCCATTTCAGCTCTTCGCCGTATGTTTTGAACTGTGGGTGATCTTGTGTTTGCAGAACATTAACATGGCAGTTTGCCAGTACGCCCTTGTCTTGCAGTGTGCTCGCCTGTATCCTATTAGCAACTTCGCCGATACTGCACTTGAGTCCCATGAATTCATAATCTGCCTTTGGAACGGTGCCAGTAAGTCCCCACCTGATGCCACAGTGTGCAAATGGGCCAGTCAGTAATCTTTTTAAGACATCTGCTTTTGCCATATGCACTTCGTCTATGATCACAGTCTGTATGCCATCACAAAATTCTTTGAACTCGGTACTGTGTTCATTTTTTGCCTTTTTCTCCAACACATTAAGACTTTGCCAAGTTGCTATTGTATTGTACCTTCCAACTTCTTTTCTATCACCATAGTATACGCCTGTGTCTAAGTTACAAGCTATAAAGTCTTCTTCGGTTTGCGTTACTAGACTTTTGTTTGGAACTATTGTGATTGTCCTACCGTATGGCTCTACTAGTTGACATAGTGCGGCAGTGATTATTGTCTTGCCGGCACCAGTTGCAATCTCTTGTATGCTTTGTGGATTTTCAATAAACTTGTTAATAGTTTCTACTTGATAATCTCGCAATTCAATTGGTTGTCCTGCACAAGGATGTTTTTCAGGCCAGGTAATGTGTGATAGATATTTTTTATCTACTGCCTGGAATTCATACGTGTGCTTCTCTCGAAGATCTTCAACATCGATGTATACTCCACCCTCGTCTAGTATTGGAATAATTTGATCCACTAGGTTAAGATAGGTTGTGCCTCCCAAACCAAAGAATGAAATCCTACCATCCCACCTGCCTAGTTTTACTGCAGGCAGATGCCTAGCGTATGGTATCTCGTATTTGAATTTGTTTGACAAACGCTTACGCCATTCTAGGCTTAGGTTCTCGAACTTCACGTTTACTTCGTCCTTAATTATTAGTTTACATGAACTCATTGTAATTTAAGATAACTTTCTAATTTTGGTTGCAGAGATTGGAATTCATTACGCTTACTCAGGTAGTCAATCATTTTAATATCATTGTCGGTGGGCCAAACATCCAGATTCAAAACGGGTCTCAACTTTAAAAGTTTAATAATATTCTTATCAAACTTTTTAATCACGTCATCGAAAATTTCTTCAGACTTTTGTGAAACAAGAAATATTTGATTTATTCCGTAGCATTTTAGAAACATTTGTTTGTTTTTTTTTAAAAAAGTATTTACTGCGTCGATCACGTCTTTCAATTGATAATCATCTACACAAATTATAGTTTTATCGCTGATGTGTGGCTGGCATTTTGTTAGATCATTGATAGCGTATTCATATGAATGGTCACCGTCAATGTGTATAAAATCAAAAAACATATCTACACCTAGGTCTTTTTCAGTTAACTTTTTACTGTCTTGGAATAAGATATTCCATTCTTTTGGATAAGGATTGTTATAAATTTCAATGCCCAACGAGTGATTTGAATATTTGTGTAGCAAAGAGAAAGTTAGTCCTTTGTCTACACCTATTTCCAGACTGCGGTCTGGTTTGAATTGTTCTAAAAAATTATCTAAAAATAACCAATCCCATATCAGCTTATTGGGCTTGTCCTTTTCATTTTTATCTAAGTTATTATAATCTAATACTTTCATTCTAAAGTTTTACTATCACATGATCATGCCAATCCCAACTGCTTGGCTGATAATCACTATAATACAACTTTTTCGGAAGATTTTCAAGCATTCTTTTTAGGTTGTCAGTGCCGGTAGCGTAGTGTCCCCCTCCTAGTGCTATCAGTGATGCTTTTGGTTTTATATTGCTTTTGATGAATGCTCTTGGTATTCTGTTACGCACAAATATAATCTTTGTTTGTTCGTTGATTAGTTTGAACTGCTTACTCATCTGATGCAACTCATATAAGTTTTCAAAGAAATCATGCGGTTTCTGATTGTCTACCAACCAGTGTCTTTCATTTGTAAATTTGTCTATATCTTTTTTATACATTGGCTCCTTAACATCGAATCCCCAAGCACATTGATTTAAGATATCTATTTGATGAGTTTTAAAAATGTTTAACCATTCCCAGAAATTTTTAACGTCTTCCTCCATGTGTATGTCACCACTCACAGGCATCACTAAAGGGAAACATTCTAGTTCCACAAGTCCTTTAACAACTTCATGTTTGGAAAAACTTTTCGAGTCTATCCATAATTTATGGTAATTTTTATGTGCTATCTTATAACCTATTGTAGTTTCGGCCTTGACATCCATTCCTTTTGTTGATATGCTAAAGTTTTTAAGGGAGTCTACTTGTTTCAGCACTGTTTTTCTTCTTAAGTTTTTTTCCCAGTATGCTTGTAATGACTCAGGAGCGTTGTCTAATACAACTTCTCCTGCCACCAATCTTGCTGTTGGTTGACGATATCCAACTACTTCCTTCTTTATCTCTTCGTAGTCGTTTAGTAAACTGTCGTCCATGAATTTAAAGTTGTATCTCACTGCGATAAGAGTGAGGTAATAAGCAGTGACGTCACTGTGTAAGAAGGTCCATTTTTTTTCCTCACCACTGTACACTGCGTACATTGCAGGTAAGCCACGTTTGTCTTTCATGCAACGTATGAGTTGTATGATTTTCTTGTCGTAAGGAAACCTCATTTCTATCTTGACAACATTGTCCTCATCCGTGTATTTCTCGATTAGTTTGTCAAAGTTTATCACCCGGAAAGGTTGATCATATACCGGTTTGTTTAGTAGTTCTTTGATATCCATGCCGTGTGCCTGGAACTTGGTCAAGTATCTTTTTAGTATCACCAGAGCCAATCTGGCCTGCTTTTCTGTCCATGCGTACTGTGATTCTGCAAGAGACCTTACTGTCTGATGATCTTTTGGATGTGGCTTAATTACTGCTGTATTTCCCAACATTGTAGGGTTGGCCCAAAAATAATCATTATATGCTAATATTTTAAGTGCTTCGTTAATAGTTTTTGGCAAATCTGTGTGCATTTCACTCATGGTATTTTAGATAATTATTAGTATATTATAACATAATTGGTAAAACTGTCAACCATGAAAAAAGTAACGAATAAAAAGGTAAATTTCAGAAAACAACTTAAAGTCAAGTTGGAAAACACTGCGACTAGATATAAAAATAAAGTTGGTTATAAGCCAACACCGGTACAGGCATATCATTGGTTTAGAGTGATAAACAGAGGATTATTCAACAGCAGATTACCAATGGTCCCTTTATATGTTAGAAAGTTACACAAGGATTGGGGCAGATGTGTTGCAAATTGGGATAACAGGAAGACTCCAAAAGGAAAATTTGATCAACGGAAAATTCCTTACCACATAGATGTAGAATATTATATCGAACTTCATTGTAAGTTTCCTACTTGGAGAGATTTTATTGACACACTCGCACACGAAATGGTGCATCTGTACCAGATGACATGGTTAAAAGATCCTTATGCAAATCATAATTCTAATTTCTTTGCGTGGAAAAATAAATTCAAACTTGCTGGCCTAGGCCTAACTAGGTGTTAAAACTTTATCAAATTCAGCATAACTTATAACTTTACTATTACCTAAATCGATCCCAGTTTGTAAGTGTTGCATGTACTCGGGAGGATTATCATGAACCACAGTGTAATTCACATAAGGCCTCATCTTCAACATATCGCGAAACTGTTTTAACCATCCATCGAAAATTTTGTCATCATTACGTGCTCCATAATGTTCTGTGTCCTGATAGATGTTGTTCAGTTTGCCCTTACCGTACTCTCTGAAGTCGTATCCTATGAGATAAATGTTCTTGTGTCCATGCACACCTGCTGTCCAGAATGCCGCACTACCTGATATCCAGTGTGGGTTATTTGGTATTAGATTTATCATTCCTCTACTCTGGGTATTATTGACCTGTAGGTGAGGAGCATAGTGTACAGTCTTTAAGCCAACTTCGTCCTCCACCATCTGCATAGACATTTTTGTATCAACGGAGAATATAAAGTCTGGTATAAAGTCTCTGTACAATGCGTTACACCCATAAGTCTGACCTGATTTTTTTAAGCTGTTTAAGTCAAAATTTTTACGCGATGGTCCGTTGCCTATACAATATGCATTTCCTCTTGGAACTGCTTTTACAGTATCAGGATACCACTTAGTTTCTTGTGTTTTTTTTCCGTTCTTTATCCTAAGAACTGTGTTGACAGTCTCTCCAACATATGGTGTAAACTTTATTGCATTAATCATTTAATATAAGTTTGTTGTAGTCTTGTTCGTAGTCTAGACCATGGTAGTCCGTCTTTAATTTCATCTTGGAACCACTCTGTGTATGATAACTTGTTTGCCCAAGTTGTTCTGTCCGGCATCTTAGGACTGTTTATTGTAGCCAAAGAATGATTACCCACTTCATAACAAAGACTGGCATCTGAGACAAACACAGGTATGCCATTTATTACTGCCTCCATTGCTGGATTGGAACTATGGTTTACTACTGCCCAGGCATCTTTCAGTGTTTCCTTGAAGTCTGTATCATCTATTTTACTGACATCGATTACAGGCTTTTTTAGAGTTACGTTTGGATATTTGTTGACATCAAATCCAACGTTATTTCTTGGGTGCGGTCTTATTTGTATTGGGCGATCTGTAAGTTTCCTTATTTCTTGAACTTGTGATTCGAACCAGGTCTTCATGGTTGGCATGCCTGCCCATTGTTCTGATGCATTGTGTTGACCGAGTATTATTATTGTTTGTCCTGTTTGTTGCCACGGTCTGAGTGTGTGTTCAAATAAAGGCCACCTTTTATCATCTACTTCCTGGTTGGCAAAGTCTGCTTTTCTATTGACTCCGTTGATTGCAATTTTAAAACTTTTGTTTCGTCTCAATCCACCAACTTCTAAAACAATAACTGGTTTATTTGCCTGCTTGTATCTTTGCCATATTTGTTTATAGTTCCTCATTCTCCCCAGCCATAACACACTCCAGATCACTGCAACGTCGGCATCGCTGTGTTTATTAAGTATAACTTCGTCTCCTGTATCTTTCACACTCTTAATGAACGCATTAAATATAGGCTCTGAATTAAGTGGTCCATACTGTGTCCAAATTTCTAGTTTCATTTTATTTGTTTCCAGTAATCCAATTCTTTTATGTCTTGTCCGGCTCCTTTGAAGTCGTCTAGCTTACTTTTTCCTGCCGACTTTCTGTTGCCTTTAAAATGATCCATGTAAAGCCCCAATTCGCTGTTTATAAAAACGTGATGTCCTTTCACCCCTTTCCAACGTCCTATATCGTTTATTTTGACATTTTTTTCTTTTTGATATATTTTTGATAAGTGCCATAAAGTAGAACAATCAGTCCATCCATCTCGTAGTTTAAACACAGAGTCGTTGATGTACATATTTTCCCAATCTATGTTGTAGTTTTGTATCTCGGGGTGCTTTAAATTATATCCAACAAATCCACATTCAGGGTCTTTACCGCCATCACTTAGATTTGGATTAGTCCGTCCGAGATAGGTCAACATAGTATCTGCGGGTAACAATTTAATTAAAAAATCTTTTGGCATTGTCCTAAATGAATATGTGTCTGCATCCAACCAGATAATGTAATCATACGTGGGAGATGATTTTATAGCGTGTGTCACGCAAAAAACCTTGTTAGCAAATCTTACAGCGTTCCATTGATATGATCCCTTGTTAGGCATAGGACCTACTCTACGGACACCATTAGGTATTTCTTGTATTTCTCCATTTGCAACAGGATCGTTTTTGTATTTGTTTTTAAATTTTTGTAGAGCAGGCTGTACTTCATGCAAATCTATCCATTCCACTCTCGAGTGTTGAAAAATGTCCTGCGGTTGTGTTTCATGATATATGGCCAGTTGAACATCTTCCGGCCAGTGTTGCAACAAACTGTCTACTGATCTCTTCGCGTATTGGTTCCAGGTACCTGGCTTGTATGATGTTATTACTTTTATTTTCATATTAGGAATATTTAATCTAGTCGACCATACGGTATTTCCTGATCCAATCATTTACAATCATTGTTGGAATACTCTCCTTGCCCGATTTATTCCACCAATGCTGTAATGGTACGGTCCACCCAGTCTTCATCTTATTAATAATTTTATCTGGTAATATGCCTCGATATGCAATTTTGCTTAAAAGTTTTGTATTACTTTTTGTTTTACCGATCTTCTCGTTGCTGTGTATGTTCATGCAGTACTGCATGAATGTTTTTGTTGCTAAAGGGAATCGTCCCTCCATGCTGTAGGCCATTCCGTACTTGTCGTTCCTCATCAAAAATTCCTCAGGAACCTGTGCAACACAGTCGAGGGCCATATATGATCCTATAGGATCATCCGGATTCCATAGATCATCCGGATAGCATTTTAATAGTTCGTCACGCAATACCAGTTTGTCATATACTTTGATTGGCCTTTTTATCCTGTTGATCCATTTATCTATAACATCAGCCCATGTGTCCAACTTATCTTTTCTTAGTTTCCAGTATTTCGGATAACCACCTAGCACTTCATCTCCCATATCACCAGCCATTGTCACTACTATGCCATTGTCTGCTAGTTTTTTATTGGTGTAACAATACATTGAAAGACTTGGATTGTAAACAGGTTGCTCCATATAGTATATAGAATCATCCCAGTACTTTTTTACTATTTCTGGAGTTACAATTACTTCAGTGTGATTAAATTTGTTTGCTTCTGCCAATACTTTTGCACAGTCGGCATCCTCGTTGTGATCACCGTCCTTCGGATGAATGTAGTTTGGCTCCATCCTATTTGTGAAAGTATTTGCCTCGCCCGATACATTTTTAAGTTCGAGTGCAACAATACTCGAATCTAATCCGCCACTTAAAAAAACACCAATCTTCCTTTGGCCAATACTTGCCATCTTGATTGACTGCCGTGTCATTTTTCTAAATTCAGCAGGATTGAATTTTTTATTCGAATTAGGCTTAACGAATACCCTTTTTGTATTTCTAATTTTCTTGTTTGCTATGTCATATACTATAGTTTCCCCCGCCAGTAATTTTTTTATTCCTGTAAAAAAAGTATTACGTAAAGGATTGATACCTGTGGTTGTCATACAGCCTACTGCTAGTTGGTCTAGTTTCCTGCTACCAGGCACTACGTCTAACATTCCTTTTATTTCCGAACCAAACACCAGTCCTCTTTGTATTTCTGCATAATACACAGGTTTGATTCCTGCATGATCCCTACTAATTGTAATTTGGTTTTTATTTGGCTCGTAATAAGCAAAGCCATGCATTGAATCTATCTGGTCTATAAAATCTATTCCGAATTCGTCAAGTCCCCATGCCAACAACTCAGTGTCACATCCTGTGATGCCAGTAAATCCTTTTCCTTTGTATTTGGCCTTTAATTCATAGTAATTAAAAATCTCGCCATTGTAAACAAGTATGTTACCGTTTGGTGTCTTCCAGGGTTGTATCGACAACTGCGGCTGTGCCATTATGCTTAAAAGATTATGACCCAATGTCACTTGATGATCAGGATCCCACCATATCTTATATCCGTCAGGTCCACGATGTTCACATTGGTTAATATAATTTTGTATAAACTCAGGATCGTGGGCTGTGATGCCGTATATTCCACACATTATAATCCTAACTTTGTTTTAAAACGTTTAAAGACTGTTCCGTCTTTGATTTCTTTCTCACTCCATAATTTATATCCCAGGTCATTTACCCATTGACTCCTTTCAGGATATTCTGGAGATTCGATTTTTTTTAGATCTTTATTTGCTACAGGCCAACAAAGTGCAAGATCTGAGGTAACAAAGGTAGGGATTCCACGAACACAAGAGTCGACACTGGCGGTAGAATTGTTAGTAATAACAGCATGACAACTAGTTATTGCTTCTTGGAAGTGAAATCTATAGTGCTTTTTCTCGTCGCCTTGGAAATATTTTTGTCCTATATGAACTTCAACATCCTTTGGAAATTCATTTAATCTTTCTTCTATTGCAACAACATGATTAGGATGCGGTCGCACTATGAATTTTCTTTTTGTCAGTGGACGTAAGGTCTGATACACACTGTTGAACCATGCAATAGGATCTAGTTCGTTCATGCTCCAATTATCTTTTGGTTGTAGGACAAACATTATTGGATCCTGTTGTTTAGACTTCCTCCATGGTTGATAATTTACTTTCCATAATTTTTTCATCATTTCCCATCTGTCAGATGGTGAATTATCACTTAAAAAATTTCCATTGTTCATTGGAGAGTACAACGAGACACGCCAATGATGATTGGGCCCATGTACGTTTCCGAAACTGGATAAGAGTCCCCCATCAAATGTTATAATGTATATGCCTTTTTTCTTAGCACGTTCGACTAGGTCAAGTCTTCTTCCTTTGGTATGATGCCTTTGGTTTGATCCACCATACCCAAACATGCATCCAATTGGCGCTGTTGGTTCCATCTCGTCTTTTTGCCAAGGCCCTGTCATGTTTTCGTTTACAATTACAGGCTCGTCACCATTCGCCTTAATGCCGTCGGCCATGTGTTGTAGAAGGTCCCAACTTGCGCCTCTACGTCTATCTTTCACCGTGCGTCTAAATATTTCAACTTTCATCTAGTGTCTTCCATGCATAACCGTTTTTGATCTCTTCTGCTGTGAATTGTCCATAGGCCATTGAATAATACAATGGCTCTCTATCAAGGTATTTAGGTGTTTCTATTTTTGTAAAATCCGTTTCTGATATAGGCGCACATGCATTATGAGTGTCTGTAAAACAGGGTATGCCCCTGGTAGTTGCTTCCAGCGTTATGTTTGAATTAAATGTAACGATTGCATACGCATTGTCCCAATCAATTGGTCCACTTGGTTTCGAATGGTCATTGCCAGTTACCATATAACCACCCTTTTTGTCTAACCCTATAATTGGATTGTAACCTTTATTTTTAACTATAATAGGTCTATCAGTGTGTGTTTTTAGTATTTTAAGTGTTTTATCAAGCCAATCATGAACACCAAAAAATTTCTTGATAGCGTTGGTTGGTGGACATACTATTATATTTTTACCATACTTCTTCCATGGATTTATAGGCCACGGGAATGAATTTTTGAAACGATCATCGGGCCTATTCTCTTGCCAACTTTTAAGATGATTGTTTTTTACTATTCTTGTGTAAAAAGGTGCGTTCCTTGTCTCGCCCCAATAAGGTCTGTCCATGTAGTAGAAGTCTATTTTATTTTTCTCAGCCCATTTGTAAACTAGGTGTGTGCCACGTAGCACACCAAACATTACTGCCTTAGTGCAGTCTGTCTTATTAATAATGTCGATAGGTTCTAGTTTTTTAGCATCTGGCAGGCCCTGTACTGCCCAGTCAACATATTTTTCAGTTAGTTTTCTATTTGTTGCACTAACGTATATCATGGGAAAGTCTCTTGATATCTTCTTTAACCATCAAAGCAACCATGTCTTTGAATTCGGTTTTAGGTTCCCATCCTAATTTTTCTTTTGCCTTTACATATGATCCATGAAGAGCATGTACCTCTGCTGGACGCTTGAAACGTGGATCGGACTCAACGTATTGCTCCCAATCTTCAATATCAGCAGTTCTAAAAGCATGGGTAAGTAATTCTCTGATAGAATGTTGAACACCTGTACATATAACATAGTCTCCAGGATCTTTTTGCTGTACCATTGTGTACATTGCCTCAACAAAATCACCAGCAAACCCCCAGTCTCTTTTTGCATCCAGATTGCCTAAAGTAAGTTTTTTTGCCAGTCCTAACTTGATTTTAGCTACTCCATCCGTAATTTTTCTTGTAACAAATTCCTTGCCTCTGATAGGTGATTCATGATTAAACAGTATGCCATTCGAAGCGTGTATACTATAACTTTCCCTAAAGTTGACGGTCATCCAATATGCATACAGTTTCGAAACACCATATGGCGAACGTGGGTGGAAAGGTGTATTTTCATCTTGTACGCCTTCTATGTTTGAATTTCCGTACAGTTCGCTTGTACTGGCTTGGTAAAATCTTGTTAATGGATTTTGGTTTACAATAGCGTTCAGTATATTTAGAACGCCCATTGCATTAACCTCACTCGTCTGTTTGTTAAGTTCCCAACTTGCACCAACAAAGCTCTGTGCCGCCAAGTTGTAAAATTCGTTTGGTCTTATTGTCCTTACCAGATGGTTCATGTTGGCATCGTCTGTGATGTCTCCTGTAATCAGATCAACATCATTGTCTATTCCTAGGTAGTTTAAATTTGAAAGGTTTGGGTTGCTGTATCTTTTTACCAGTCCATAAACTTTATAATCTTTTTCTAACAAATGTTTTGCGAGGTAAGGACCGTCCTGTCCTGTCATACCTGTAACAAATGCAATCTTTTTCATTTAATGTAATTATGGTGGTTTAAGATGGTGGGACTTTTTTCCAGTAATCTATTTGGTCCAGATTGACAGGTGAATTAGGATTTGCACGAAAATCGTTTCTAGCAGAGGTCCGGTTACGTTTCCTTTTGCCTTTGAAATGATCAATATACAATGCTAGTTCACTGTTGACAAACACATGATGTCCTTTGACGCCTTTCCAGTATCCTATATCGTTGACCAATACATTTTTTTCTGCTCTGTATATTTTTGATAAGTGCCAGAACACATATGAATCGTGCCATTCAAGTATTTTAAATACCTCTCCTGTTTTATAAAGTTTCTCCCAATCGTCTATAAAGTTTTGTATTTCAGGATGGGCAAGATTATATCCAACAAATCCGCACTCTGGATATACGCCTCCGTCGCCGAGGGTTGGATGTTCCCTTCCTAGGTATGTTAACATAGTTTCTTTTGGTAACAGGCCAGGGAAAAAATCTTCCGGAATAGGTCTGAAAGTATAAGTGTCTGCATCTATCCATACTACGTAGTCATATTCATAGGAGTTACGCACTGCATTAACGATACAAAAAACTTTATTTGCAAATCTAACAGCGTCCCATAAAAATGATTCGTTATCCTTATCTAATCCTTCTAACTTGTCTGATCTCCTGACTCCGTTTGGTATCGGGGTGGTCTTGCCATTTGCTACTGGATCATTTTTATATTTTTTTTTGAATTCGAATAAATTTGGCTCCGCCTTTATTAGATCAACGCACTTGATTCTGTGATGAACATCCTTGGGTTGCGGTTCCTCACAGTATAAAAATATATCAACATTGTTTGGAAATTGTTCAGCCATTGAGTGTATTCCCCGCTTTGCAAATGTTTGCCAGGTACCCGGTTTGTAAGATGTGATAACTTTAATTTTCATTTAGTCAAGATATTTAAGTAAGTCTGCCACGTCTAATTGGAAATCAATTAGATCGCTTAGCCTTTTAATGCCTTGTGGTTTTTTGCCATCATTCAATTGTATTGGAACTGTGTCTGCAAGGTATAGTTCATGTTTTAGCCCTAGGTGGTATGAAAGCAGTGGATAAACTTTTTTATGAATCATTTTCCTATCTTGTATTTCAATTACTTTAGTACCTGGCCTACACCAAAGTAGGTTAACTAATCCTGCTCCATGTGCCGCAACAATATGGGTTGCCTCGGCAAATGTGTTTATTTGTTCTCTGATTGTCATTTTTTCGAGAATTACTGTTTGCCAGCCTTTCAATGCCAATAATAATTCTTCAGAGTTCTTGAGTCGTCTTGTTTTTGCGCCTGGGCGAAGTACAACAATTTTCCTATGAGGTTCTTTTTTATTTCCAGTAAGGCCCTTGAAGTGCCTTAGCCATGGTGCAAGATGTGGTGTAATCACGCCGTCTTTTGTGTTACTTGCACTAGGCACTAGCAAATGTTTGAATCGCCATGTTTCATTTTTTGGCATTACGAGTATTTTGATTTCCGGAAACAATTCTTGAACAACTTTTTTAAAGTAAACACTCTCGTTTGCCAACACATAGCAATATTTTGTGAAATCAGTGGACCACCTTTTTTCCATCAGCCTGAATTTAGATATTACATCGATCCATATGTGCCATGGATTGTTGACACTTTCTTCGTCGATAGGCAACCACACATATTGATATTTTTCATGAAAGTGTTGAGTGACGGGTGGAAGATTTGCCTGTACCTCGTCGCCCCACTGTTTCCAGAGCTTATGTGTCTTTTCAGGTTTATTTCTACGCTGATCAGTAAGCCCCCAGATGTAATTTGTTATCAACTTCTGTTGATAGGTTACAAGTAACGGACAACTGTGAACTTTACAATCATGGAATTCAGCGACAAAAGTTGGTAAACTTGTGAAATTTGGATCTATGTCTTTATGATAAGGAACAGTGTAATTGTAACTGTGGTCAATAGTCTCAAATTTGTCCAAAAAATATTTGATTGAATCTATGTTTTTCATGTTTGCATTTTGTGAATAACTACACTATAATTATACTACTAAAAAACAGCATGAGCAAATTATTATCAAATGGATGTAGTTTCCTAACACCACGAAATAAAGATGGCGTAGAAACTTTTACCACAAAGATTCTGTCAGAAGATTATAATATAGAACTGGTCAATTTGGCTATGGGCGGTAGGGGTAATACTAGAATAAGTTTTTCAACAAAGGTTTGGTGCGAACAGAACAAAGAAGAAGATATCTTCGCCGTAATAGGATGGTCTAGTTCCATAAGGAATGACTACATAACTGACGATGGATGGAAAAAAGGCCGTATCCCAGGTACAGAGCTATCGTGGAGGACATGGAAGACACTAGATAACGTAAGTTTTATCCGGGAACACAAAGGATGGGACATTGAAAATAATCTTACTATGAATTTTCTGGATAATGTTTTTAATTTACAGAATTATTTTGAACGTAAACGAATACCCTATGTCATGTATAATTCATTGCCAAATAATTTTGGTAACGGCACTGAAGACTTCAACACAATTAGAAATTCACTCAACATGGATAGATTTTTCAGCCCCGAAGTAAGTCAACTTGAATTTGTGTCAGACAAAAATTTGATTGTGAGTCAGAATGATCCACATCCATCTGCAGAAGGACATAGAGAGTGGGCAATAAAATTAAAAGAATTTATAGATGCTAACAATTTACGCACCATTTAATAACAAACAGAGTAAAGCATATGAAGTTTTCGATGGGGTACAGAAATCCTGGCCCGAACAAACTACAATGTTGGATAACCAAACCGCAACAGAACCTGTTGCAAATAGTATGTTTTGGGGATTTGTTGGCAATAATAAGGAAATGGTAAAAAAACTAGAAGAACGTAAGCATCAGTTTTGGTTCACAGATACTCCATACTTCGGTAGATTTGACAACAATAATTTAAAACCTGACAATCATTATTGGCGTATTTGTAAAAATAAAATTCATGCATCTTACATTAAAATGTGTAAATCTGATAGGTTTGATAAATTTGGAATCAAAATAAAAGCGCCGGACTTCAAAGGCCATTATGTATTGGTTTGTCCAAGTTCAGCAGGTATACATGAATATTTAGATAAACCAAACTGGACAAATGATATTGTTAAACAAATTAAAAGATACACTGACAGGCCAATAAAAATTCGACACAAGCCTAGGGGCAGGGGAACGTCCGGTCCAAGTGAGGCCACAGTTCCCCTATCCGAGGACCTTAAAGACGCTTGGGTTTGTGTAACAAGTTGTTCAATCGCGGCTGTTGAAGCACAGTGTATGGGTATTCCTGTTATATGTGACGAAAAAAGTTTTGCTAAAGATGTTGGTGGACAAGAACTTGCAGATATTGAAAATCCTTATTTCGTTGGGTGTGAGGATTGGTTGTATAGTCTTGCTTATCAGCAATTTACGCCAGAAGAAATTTCAAACGGAAAAGCAGTAGAAATTTTGATGGATAAAGGATTACTGTGATGATAGAAAAAGTAAACAATTTTTGGGTTCCATCAAATGACATTCACATTGAACAATGGAAGTCTGGTAAACCTTTTACACAAAATAAATGCCTTTTAAAATTTATAGACTATTGTGAAAAGAATAATAAAAAATTTAATCATATTTTAGATATAGGGGCATGGGTTGGCACGTGGACTATGGCAATGAATAAATTCTGTGGTAGAGTAATTGCTTTTGAACCCGATAAACTTCATTACGAATGTTTGGTTAAAAATGTGCCAGAGGATGTCGAAACACATCAACTGGCGATAGGCGCAGAACATAAAATGATATCGTTATCGGAAGACGATTTCACACAAAGCAAACGTGTAGTAGGTGAAGGTATGATACCAATGATTACTATTGACAGTCTAGGAATAAATGATATAGATCTCATTAAGATTGACGTGGAAGGTTTTGAAATGGAGGTTCTGAAAGGTGCCGAGAAAACTCTTGCAAAGGTTCAATACTTAATGATTGAATTAAACAACGCTACTAAAAAATATGGTAGTAGTAATATTGAGATTGAAAAGCATATTAGTTCTCTAGGCTATAAGGTTTTAATAAATCATTGGCCTGATAAAGTTTTTTACCGTGCATAAGTTAAATTAAATACTCCAAATGAAAATTTTTATAACAGGTGTTGCTGGATTTTTAGGCTCGCACCTAGCAGATTTAATGATATCCGAAGGCCACACTGTTGCTGGTAATGACAACATGATTGGTGGTTACACAGACAATGTTCCACAGAATGTAGAATTTTATCAAATTGATTGCTGTGATCTGGAAAACATGACTAAGGCTATGCAGGATTGTGATATAGTTTATCATACTGCCGCAACTGCATACGAAGGACTTTCAGTATTTTCTCCTGTGCTTGTTACAAAGAATATTTTCGAGGCATCAGTCACAACAATTACAGCGGCTATACGTAACAAAGTAAAAAGAATAGTTTATTGTTCAAGCATGGCGAGATATGGACATCACGATGTGTTGCCATACAAAGAAACTTATGAATGTCATCCTCAGGATCCTTATGGGATAGCAAAAAAGGCCGGAGAAGATGTCCTGAAAAATTTATGTGAGACACACGGAGTCGAGTATGTAATTGCTGTACCACATAATATTGTTGGACCAAGACAGAAATATGACGACCCATTTAGGAATGTTATGTCTATTATGTTGAACAGAATGTTGCAGGGTAAACAACCAATTATATACGGAGATGGCGAACAACAAAGATGTTTCAGTTACATAGATGATTGTTTGTATTGTCTTAACGCACTTGCGTTCCAGGACAATGTAGTTGGTGAAGTGATTAACATAGGACCGGATGAGGAACCTATAACAATCAATAAGTTAGCTGAGGCATGTGCAAATGAAACAGGACTGAATTTGGATCCTATTCATTATAAAGATAGACCTAAAGAGGTCAAACTAGCAATATGTTCGTCAGACAAAGCAAGAGATCTTTTAGGTTATAGGACAGCAACAAACACAATACAGTCTATTAAAAAAACAGCAGAATACATTAGAACCAGAGGAACAAAAAAGTTTCAATATCATTTACCATTAGAAATAATTAACGATCATACACCCGAAACTTGGAAGAAGAAATTGATATGATTTCTTTCTGTTGTCCATCAAGAGGCAGACCCTCACTAGCAAAGAGATTAGTTGATACTGCCACTAAAACACAAAAATATGATACAGAATTTTTATTTTATCTAAATGACGACGATGAAACCTTAGAACAATACAGAGATTTAATAGACGAAAAACACTACACAGTCGGACCGAATCAATCTACATGTTACAGTTGGAACTTGATGGCACAGAAAGCATCACATGATATTGTCATGCTAATGGGTGACGATGTGCAAGTGCAAACTAAGAATTGGGATCAGTTGATCGAAGACCAATTTAATCGATTTGAAGATAAAATTTTGATGGTAGTACCCAGCGACGGTAGGAATAAAGGCACCGGAAAAACTGGAATCGAGGACCCAATGTTATGGCCAGATAAACCATTGCCGGCCGCACATTTTGCCGTGCATAAAAATTGGATCAACACACTAGGTTATCTTGCACCTGCTTTTTTTTGGCACTGGCATGTTGACACATACACACAGAAAGTTGCAAGGAAATTAAATAGATGTTTATTTTTACCAACAGTCATATTCAAAGCCAAAAAGATTATTAATGATAACGCTGGAAAACAAATACGTCATAATCTTAATATAAATCTAAGAGATAATTTTGTTTGGGATAAAGTGCGAGATCGACATCTACAAGTAGACATAGACGCACTAAGAGAAAAAATTAATCAGCCCCTGTAAAAACAGTGTTTGTTGTCTTTCATTAGGAAGAGGTTTAAGGTTATTCGCTGTTCGGTTGTATCACTTTCATAGCTGTGCCAAGTTATTCCTTGCTGTCCACAAAATATAAAAGTGCTGTTAGGTTTCCATTCTGCTTCCTTGTTAAAGGAATCTTCGCTTTCTTTTGTATACATTTTAGTTCCTATATTTTTTTCAGGCGTAATATAAGTCACACTGCTCCATATTTTTTCCAGTCCCTCTTGGTGGATGTGAAACTTGTATGGGAGTGGCGGAGTTACTGATATGTGTGCGTTCACCCCCAGATCTTCAAACCATCTATGTTTAGGATATTTGTTACATAATGCTTTCGCATTGTCTAAAACACTTTTACTGATACTATGTATCTGTTCATAGAATGATATTCCGTACTCATTGAAGTCTTTTGGATGTATATGGATAAGTTTGTCTTTAGGTACATTTAACTTTTCGCATTCATTTTTAAGTATGGCAAATTCTTCTTTCGGTAGTGTATCCTTAATAATCTGATGAGACCATGGATCGGTCAATGTTGTACTTTGCATACAATTATCTAAAAAATATTTGCCAATCATTGCATGTTTCCTATATTATTAATTACGCCTTGTTGTCTCGCTAATAATTTTGCTTCCATAGACTTCGTCCAATTGCCTTTGAATTTTCCTCTTGAACAAGTGTTGCATATAAGATTCTTCTTTTTTACTGAATATTCCTTAGCGTATATTACTGTGTGCTCTTTTTGAAGATTCTTCCATACTTTTTCAATACCGAGATCAAATACATTACCGTAGTTTGTTTTCCCCTCTGCATCATCACAACACAAAACTGCTTGTCCGTCTACTAATATTTCCATTTGTCGTAGCACACGTCCACCACCCATTGCACAACCTTGCATGTAAGTTTTTTCATTTATTTCAGCATTGTAAGGCTTGGTCCAATCGCCATCACCATCCCCCATTCTATTTTCAACCCAATTTCTTTTTGATTTAACTTTTCCTAGTATCACGCTTTGATATTCAGCGACTGTTTCAGAACTTGCTGTAGTTGATTGATTTTTATGTTTTATGCCTATCCTGATTTTTTCTGAAAGTTTCGGATAATTTTCTTTCACAAAACTTAAACTTTTCATTGTTTTTTCTTTTTTAATTTTCATAAACTCCCATAGTTCTTCTGCCGTGTATCCAATAACACTCATGTGTATGTTTCCTAAAAGATGTATGTACTTGTTTAATATCTCACATTGTTTTTTGGTAAATGACACACCATTTGTGCATATGCCAATTTTAATTTTATATTGATCACAAAGTTCCATTATGTATTCTAAATTTGGTTGTACTAATGGATCACTATACCTCCATGGATTTATAGCACAGGTGTAATCTTTTACTTTGTATTTTTTAATAAGCGAGCCGTAGTCGTGTAACAATTTTCCTAGCTGTTCCTTAGTCATTTGCTTTCCGTGATAGGTTGTATCTTGACTCAAAGTAGTATATGGGCAACAATAACACTTTGCGTTACATAAGTTAATTGGTTCAAAAGCTATTGATGTTGGGAGTGGAATTTCTTTATACATTATACTTTAACCATTATATAATCTTGATTGAAAACTTTATCGATGCCTTTACAAGTATATCCCCAAGATTCTAAAAGTTGCTGAGGGAAACTGTTTCCTCGGTTCTGTTCTATAATAATTACCGGACTATATTTTTTAATGGTTTGCTCTGCGCCTTTAAGTGCTTTCAATTCATAGCCCTCGATATCGTATTTTATGAAAGTAACATTTTCAAATTTAAATGAATCTAAAGTTTTTATAGGGACTGCAACGTTGCCACTATCCTTTATCCGGCCTACCTTTTTGTTCGTTGTATATGCAGTGCCTTCCCTGTCACCTATAGCACAAACGTGATAGCTAAACTTGTTCATATCAATTACATTGTGTTCAAACATGTCTTTCTTATTGCGGAAATCAAAACAATGTATGTGCGAGAAATAGTTTTCCATCTCCCTAGCAAATCCACCTTCTCTACAACCAACATCAATACCAATTCCATAGCCTTTAATATAGGGCTTTGAAATCTGGAATGTGTGATTCCATCCTTTGATCTTTTTGGGTATTTCAGTGTCTGATCCTAATATTCTAATCATTTTTTTTTACATAGTCGTTCAACCATTTTTCCAAAGCGGGTCCGTCTAGTGGTTCTGGCGTTAACCATTCCTGCTCTCCCGGAGTTGATGCCCACTTCCCACTTGGCATTTGCCACGCATTGTGCTTTGGTTCTTCTATGTGTCTCCCAACCATGTATCTCCTTGTGCCAGGACCATATGGCTTTATTTCCGATTGCACCACGATAAGACCTAATTCGTCGATCCATTCAAGCATTCTAATCTTGTGATTTTTTTTCATAACCGTTAACAGTAGTTATCAGGTTTTTTATTGGAATAAATTAGGAGCTGAAGAGGTTGATTGCTTCCTTCTTCCATTCATCCGAGTAGTCGCAGTGTCTGTATCCATCGAACCAAGGACCGCCTTCTGTATAGTGCAATATCTTTGGCGATCCGTCTTCTGGCTCTCTGTACCAACCTACTAGCCAGTTGTAGTGGTGAGGTAACTCACCAATTTCGGAATCTTCAAGCCAACTGAATCTGTGCAAGAATTTTGGTGTTTGCTGGTTAAGAAAATCTGGGGTCAATATTTTATTTTTTTCATGTTCACAGTTCCAAAGCACCATGCTACTCCAATTTTTCCTTGGATACACTGTTTGTACTTGTCCATCCATTTTAGTTGTTTCTTTTGGTGTATAGTCGTGCTTGACACACACAACTGCTTTACTGGGATCCATGTATTTGGTCAGCATGTGGCTAGGAATCTTCCATAAGAAGTCACAGTCACAGAACACTGCCCAACCTTTGTAATCATTTAGATAAGGAACAAAAAACCTTGTGAAAGTAAATTGCGTTGTTGCAAGTTTGTCAACTTCACGAGTATAGATGCCTTGTTCCCGCATTTCGTTTTGCTTTAAGGGAATGACCTCTGCCGACGGATCTCTTCTCTTAATTGAATGTTCGCATACTTGGTATGCTATGTCTTCTCTCGAGTCCCAACCTACGTAAATTTTCATCGTGCTATCATTTCATGTATTTGTTTCCAGTTATTTACACGTACAATATCAGGGTGATTAAAATCTCTGTTGTATGGATGATCAATTAATATAGGCTTTAGTCCGTAATTTAAGCCTGCTAGTGCGTTCTTTGGCTTGTCCTCTACCCAATACAGACCTGTGTTATGAAATTCGGATAAAGCAGAATCTTTATCCATACCTGTATCAAGTATAAAATAATTTTTGAAAGTATCTTCCCCGAAAAGTTCTTGAAGCCTCTTTTTCCTTACTAGTTGTGCAGGTATGTCTGATGTTTGCGATGTTATTGGAATAAATGTCCAACCCTCAACAGCGAGAAGTTTTACCCATGTCTGCGAATCTGGCATAGGACATTGGTTTGCCATCCAAGCACTTTTATTAAATTCGCGTATCTCTTTTCTAATTTGTTGCACAGTAAGGCCAAATCTTTCGGCCATTTCGTATGTGCTTTCCTTATTTGGTAATAAATGATAGGGATATATTCTTTCGTTTTTATCATTATAGTATGATCTCTGTAACATCCATTCTGTAAAATGGTGTTCCCATTCTAGCAATACTCCGTCAACGTCTGTTAAGATTATTCTGTTATTTGATGTCGGCATCTTCCATTCCTGCTACTCTCAGTTTAACAATGTTTGTAATTTGCCACTGTTTCTGATCCAGTCCTTTGGTGATACCTAAATATTGATTTCTTATGAGTGCAAAATCATTAACAATTTTGGTCAAGTCGACAACATCATCTTCTCCGTCGACATATTTTTCTGCATCTCGACTGGAAAGTGCCCTGTTGTAATTCTCTAAAAATTTTTTGAATGTTTTTGATCTTAGTCTTCTAAGTTCTATGTTTAGATATTCTAGTATTGCTTCTAGTTGTTGCAGTTGCCCAAATCTTTCTTCAACTATGCCAGGCAATGCGGCACTTGCCCTTTCCAAGTTACCATATATTTTACATTGTTTTTTTGCTTCTTGTAATTCTTTTTCAAAGTATGCAACACAGTTAGGTATCTTTTCTAAACTTCTGCTTACTTCGTTGTACCAATTAATCATCGTCGTATGTTTTATCGTACTCTTCGTTTTCTTCGTCTTCTTCAAATACTGTGTTTATTGCTTCTTCTAATTTCGGGTCATATTCGGCAGATGCTTTTATTTCATCAATCTCAACTCCGATGTCTTCTAGACTTTTTATAAAATCAATAGCCATATCAAGACGCTGTCTTTCTGTAACGTAATGGATTATGGAGTTCCAAAGACGTTCTATGTCTTCGTGTGTAATGTCGGCCATTATTCTTTTATTTCCTCTGGTTGGCTATCTGACAATTGGTCAAAATCTGCCATCAGCATATCTAATTTATCACCTGTCCATGCTTTTCTGAACTCTAAATGTTCTTTACCCGAAGAGTCTATGTATTTCAATCTATTACCCTGTTGAACTAATACTCCTTTTTTCTCAAACAAGTCGACTAGCCCACTATAAGGATCCATACCTGTGTCATAAGGAATTTTGACTTGTACACTTTCAAATGGTTTGGCGTATCTTGTCTTCATAACTTTACATGCCGCTCTGATACCCCTCACGTCAGTAACTTTGTTACCTTTTTCGTCTTCCTTTAGTTTCAATTTTTTCATAGCAACAACAATACTTGATGCATATATAAATCCTTGTCCTCCTGATATCTTGTCATCTGGGTCAAACATGTCTTGCGATGCATATGTATGGTTAGTTGCTATCATACCAACATTCCAACTTCCAAACATGTTAACACAGTTTCTTACAAGTGCTGTTAATGCCTTTGGTTTTCTACCAAGGTCACCTTTCATCTCGCCTGCCTCAAACTGGTTTACATCTGTTGGTGTCAACATCATGCCTAATGAATCAATAACAAAAAGCACTTTCGGTGCGCCTTCTTTGTCATCGGCATTTTGCTCCTTGTAGCCTTTCATAAATTCTGATACAGTTTTTGCCACATCGTCTACCATGGACAAACTTAATTTTAACAGTTTGTCTTCCGATGTGTCTACTTTCAATGCTTGTAGCCAAGTTTCGTCCAGTGCGTTCTCTGTGTCAATGAGTATAACAAATATACCTTGATCCTGTGCATTTTTAATAATATTGCCTGACGCTATATATGATTTTCCTGCTCCGGACTCACCAGCAAGTACTGTGACTTTACCTAGCGGAATTCCTTTGTTAAAGTCACCAGTCATTAAATAGTTCAATGCGTAGTTGCCTGTTGATATCCAATCTGTTGGATCGCTAAATCCAATTCCAAGTCCTTGTATAGACTTTGTAATGCTTTTTCTAAATTTTGTTGCGTCAAATACTTTTGTCATAATTGTTCCTTTATTATATTACACAAGGCCTTAATAGTCAATATTAAGGCCTTGGTAAATGTCAGATTATTTTGCTTGTCTTGATCTAATCAACTTCAAGATGTCTTCTGCTCTCTTTGCACTGTCGCCTGCAACAGCCGTTGCCGCCGCTGGTTGTGGTGCTGGTGCAGATTCAGTGACAGTCGCACTAGTTGGTGCAATCTCTGCCGCCGGAGCTGACGCTGTTGGCACTTCCACTTGTGGTTTCGCTTGGTAAGCTACACCTGCTGGTCTGAAGTACTGTCCGTACTGCTCAAGATCATAAGCCTCACCTTCCACAGATTTCTCAAATAATTCTTTTATTATTTTTACTTCTGCTTCAGATGGTTCTTTTGGTCTGTAGTCATTTAGATTGAATAAGCCGTTTGTTTCAATCGCGGCTCTCTCCGCCTCGTCTAGAGCTCTTTCCCTTCTTGACCATTTTGATGTTGAGTAGTCAGCGTATCCACCTTTAGTTGTTTTAGTAATTCTAAAATCAACACCTTTTACGTAATCAGTAGGCATTTCTTCCATCTCTGGATCCATTAACGCACTTCTAATGATGTTAAAGATCTGAGGTCCAATTATAAATCTTCTGATTGGATTCTCAGGTGTTGTGTCCTCTGCCAACGGATTTGTTGTGACAAAACCTTGGAAAATATAACTTTTCTTTTTCCAATATTTTCTTCCCATATCTTCCATGCTCTTGTCTTTGAACCATGGTCTAACTTCAGTTAGTACTGGGCAAGTTTTACCATACATCTCCATGCATGGAACTTGTACCGTCACTGGCCTTGAATCAGTCTGACCTTTGATGCCTGCGAAAGGCAGTTTGATCATGTTCCTCTCAGTCCAGAAAAAAGTGTTGTTAGTATCCTTGTCAGGTAAGAATCTAACGACTGCTTCTGAGCCTTCTGATATGTTCCAGTGTGGGTAGATGGCGTTGTCGCCGCCTGTTGATGAAGTGGAGCGATTCACTTCTTGAGATTTTAACTTCGCT
>MDTB01152944.1_pt1 | contig 26618 bp, 25 predicted proteins | sample 811161 | NCBI WGS metagenome assembly MDTB01 (sample SAMN05326650, study PRJNA326480) | marine metagenome | isolation source: seawater | place: Mediterranean Sea | collected 2009 | reverse complement strand
TGGATGTGGAAGCGCGGTAACGCGTGTAGCTGACCAGTACTAATAGCTCAATTGGCTTGATTTATGCACTGAAAAAGATTTCAATATTTAGGATCTTTTAAATTAAATATACCATATATAGATAAATAACTATTTTAAGCTTTACTGTTCAAAACTTGAACGATAGAATTGTTCAATATTTGAACATTATGAAAAATCAACAAGATCATTTTGAAGTTTTAAGAAGAGTTCAAAAAAATCCAAACTCTTCCCAAAGAGAATTAGCTGAGGAACTTGGTTTTAGTTTGGGGAAACTAAACTATTGTCTCAAAGCCTTACAAAAAAAAGGCTTAGTAAAGCTTGAAAACTTTAGAAAAAAACAAAATAAAATCGCATATTTACAATACGTCATCACACCAAAAGGAATAGCTGAAAGAACTAAGCTCACCATCAATTTCATGAAAAGAAAATTAAAAGAATATGATGAATTAAAAAAAGAGCTTGAAAACAATAAAGAATAATATGTGGACTATTATAAAATTCGATAAACAACAACTTAATTTTTTAAAAAAGGATTTTTCTGAAAAGCTAGATGATAAATTTAAATTTTATATACCAAAATTATTAATTCAAAAGTACAAAAATAATAAACTTATAAATAAAGAAATTTCTTTACTTGGAAACTACTTATTATGTTTTCATGAAGAATTTAAAGACCCAAAAACGTTACAAAAACTAAAATTTTCTAGAGGCCTTGAATATTTTTTAAATGGTTTTAAACAGTCACAAAAAGAAATAAATGATTTTATTCATAAATGCAGAAACTCAGAAAACGAAAAGGGTTTTATAAGTCATAATTTTTACAAATTAAATATTAATTCTAAATATAAATTTTCAACCGGCCCTTTTGCCGATACGATTTTCAAAATAGTAAATTTACAAAAAGATAAAATTGATATTTTGATGGGTAATATAAAAACCACTATTAAAAGGAAAAGATTTTTATTTAACCCAATATAAACAACTATGAAAAATAATCTGCGTAAAAATGTCTTTTTCGCCAAGTGCGGAGCTATGGTAAAACCTTAAATGTCTAAAAAAATTACAATATCAATTTTAACTCTTATTTCAATTTTACTAATATTTTTTTTGAATATTGATAATATAAGAGTTTATTTGAGAGCTAATCTTCCTCCTGTTGTAAAAATAAAGTTTAAAGAACTTGTGCTAGGTAAACAGTATTTAGGTGAAGTCGAATATTATAGAAAACTAAACTATAATCAAAAAGTTTTTCCAGTCACCCAATTCGAAAAACTTGAAGTAAAGAAAATAAAACTTTCAGATATAGAAACATTAGATCAGACTCATTATGGTAAACTTAAAAAAATTAAGTCTAATAAATACAGATTTTTTTTAGATACGTATAAAAATGATCTTATAATTGTTACTGTAGCAGGAAGTGTAAAGATCGTAAAAAATAATGACTTTTCTGTAATAAAAAATATTAATTCAACTTTAAAAGATTTAAATAATATTCAAGTATTTGATATTAAAACTATTAATAATTACCTCTACGTAAGTCTAGATGTTTCTAAACAAGAGAAAGATTGTAAGTATTTTTCTTTATACCGCGCTAAAATAAACGATGAAAAACTTAACTTTGAAAAATTTTTTGATCCTGAAAAATGTATTAAAAATAATTATGGCGGTAGAATTTCTTATGGAGAAATAAATAATAATACTGGGATAATTTTATCAACTGGCGCTACAGAAGATGAGGCAATCAAAGCTCAAGATGAAACCTCACATCTAGGAAAAATTTTGTTTTTTGATGAAAATAATTCTCAACCAAAAATAATTTCTAGAGGCCACAGAAATCCCCAAGGTTTATTTGTTGAAGGCTCTTTAATATTGTCAACCGAACATGGTCCTTATGGTGGTGACGAAATTAATAAAATTTCTGTTGGTAAAAATTATGGATGGCCCATTTCATCTTATGGAGATAATTACAATTTTGATATCGGAAACCAAAAGTATACTTATAAAAAAAGTCATAAAGATAACGGATTTACTGAACCGATATACACCTTTGTCCCCTCAATAGGAATTTCTGAAATCATAAAAATACCAAATGAATTTTCAAAATATTGGACAAATAATTATTTTGTCGGATCTCTAAATGCTGGAAGATTATACAGAATTAAATTCGATGAAAACTTTAATAGAGTTATTTTCTCTGAAAAAATCACTTTATTAGACAGAATAAGAGATATTACATACATCAATAAAATAAACTCCTTTGCTTTGGCAATGGAGGACCACGGGGAAATTTGGTTATTAAAGTCTTCAAATTAAGTAAATGAAAAAGATTATACTAATTGGTTCTGAGGGTGTTCTTGGTAAATTTTATCAACAAAAACTGAGCTCTAAAAATAATTTTTTAGTTTCAGCAGATATCAAAATATCAAAGAAAAAAAACTCTAAAAATAGTTTAAATTTTAAACTCAATTTAGAAAAAGAGAATGAAATTGAAAAATTTTTTAAAAACATAAAAAAAAAATTTGGATCTTTTGATATTTTAATAAATAATGCAGCATTAACTACTGAGGGAATCAAAAAAATTAGCAACAAAAAAGTAAATAAAGAAAATTATGATACTTTTATTTGGGACAAAACAATAAACATTAATTTAAGAGGAAGCTTCCTTAGTTGTAAATATTTTTTAAAATATCATCATAATAAAAAAAATATTCAAAAAATAATTAACATTGGAAGTATATACGGATCAAATAGCCCTCATCATGATATCTACAATGATGAGAGTTTTTTCTCTTCTCTGGCTTATACCACGAGTAAATCTGGTTTAATAGGAATGACAAAATGGTTGGCTACTAAATATGCAAAAGAAAAAACATATTGCAATATGATATCACCCGCAGGAGTGAAAAACAATCAAAGTAAAAAATGGCAAAAAAAATATTTAGAACTAATTCCTATTGGCAAAATGGCTGAACCAAATAATATTTTTGGTGCTCTAGAATACCTATTAAGCAATAATTCAAACTATATGACTGGTCAAAATTTACATATTGATGGAGGTTTTAGTTCGTGGTGAAAAACGTAATTAAAATTGATAATTTAAAAATAGGCGAAGGTCACCCGCCTCTGATTGTTCCTGAAATTGGAATCAATCATGATGGCAGGATTGATATAGCAATTAAGATGGTAGATGCTGCAAAAAAATCAGGAGCTAAAATAATTAAACATCAAACACATATTCCTGAGGACGAGATGTCTCTAGAAGCAAAAAAAGTAAAACCTGGAAATTCAAATAAAAATATTTTTTCAATTATAAAAAAATGTTCATTATCAGAAGAAGATGAGTATAAATTGTATAAGTATGTCAAATCAAAAAAAATGGCTTTCATAAGTACTCCTTTTAGCAAAAAAGCCGTTGATAGATTAATTAAATTTGGAGTTAACGCTTTTAAAATTGGCTCAGGAGAATTTAATAATACTCCTTTATTAGATTATATTTCAAAATTCAGAAAACCATTAATTCTTAGTACCGGTATGAATGATTTAAAAAAAACAAAAGAAATTTATAAATTTTTAAAAAAAAGAAGTATAAAATTTGCATTTCTACACACTACTTCACTTTACCCCACCCCTGATCATTTAGTCAGATTAAATTCTCTGAATGAGATGAGAAAAGAATTTTCAAATTTAATTCTTGGTTATTCAGATCACACTTTATGTATTAATGCATGTACCACAGCTATATCAATGGGTGCACTAATTATAGAAAAACATTTTACAGATACTAAAAGAAGAAGTGGCCCAGATATAATTTGCTCAATGGATCCCAAAGAATTAAAGGAATTATTAATAAAATCTGAAAAAACATACAATCAATTAAAAGGAAGTAAAAATAATTTAAGACAAGAAGAAGTGACAAGAAAATTTGCTTTCGTTTCTGTAGTTTCAGATAAAGAAATTAAAAAAGGAGAAAAATTTTCAAAACAAAATCTTTGGGTTAGAAGGCCAGGAACTGGATATTTTAAACAAGAAGATCTTAAATTTTTGTATAAAAAAAAGTCCTCTAAAAGAATAGCAGCGAATATTCAAATTAAAAAAAGCCATATTGCTTAGTCATGACATCAATTAAAAAAACAAATTTCTTAGGACTTCCTGAGAAGGTAAAATTTTGTAAAAAATGCGTATTATCAAATCAAAGGCCTTCCTCTGTAATTGAATTTAAAAATAATCAAGAGGGTTCAAAACCAACTATTGATTTTGATGAAAATGGTATTTGTGACGCTTGTAAATATAATGATCAAAAAAATGAAATCGATTGGATTAAGAGAGAAAAGGAGTTGGTTGAACTTTGCAAAAGTTTTAAAAGCAAAAAAGGTAATTACGATTGTGTTATACCTGGTAGCGGCGGTAAAGACAGCGCTTATACTGCACATATCCTTAAATACAAGTACGGTATGAACCCTTTAACAGTGACCTGGGCACCACACGCTTATACAGATATAGGGTGGAAAAATTTTCAAAATTGGACGCAAGTAGGCGGATTTGATAATTTATTATTTACACCAAATGGAAGATTGCATCGTTATCTTACAAAGATTGCATTTATAAACCTATTACATCCCTTTCAACCTTTTATAATTGGCCAAAAGTTAATCGGTCCGCGCATAGCAAGTCAATTTGGAATTGATTTAATTTTTTACGGAGAAAATCAAGCAGAATATGGAAATAAAATAGACGAAAATTATAAGACTAAAATGGATAAAAAATTTTTTACATACAGCAATTTAAATGAATTATTATTCGGAGGAAAAAAAATTCAAGAAATTATAGACAATACTGAATTTAACTTAGAAGATTTTCATTGTTACTTACCACTTGATGGAAACAAGTTTAATAATCTTAATATTAACTACCAATATCTTGGTTATTATTTAAAATGGGATCCACAAGAATGTTTTTATTATGCGAGCAAACATACTGGGTTTAAGCCGAACAATCAAAGGACAGAAGGCAGCTATTCAAAATACTCTGGTATAGACGATAAGATAGATTATTTTCATTATTATACGACTTTAATTAAATTTGGAATTGGTAGAGCAACATATGATGCAGCCCAAGAAATTAGAAATAACAAAATTACAAGAGAAGAAGGGGTGGCTCTTGTAGAAAAATTTGATCAAGAATTCCCTCAGAGATATTTAAAAGACTTTTTAGAATACATAAATATATCTGAAGCGGAATTTTTTGAGACAATAGATAAATTTAGATCTCCGCATTTATGGATTAAGAAAAATAATAAATGGCTTTTAAAGAATAGCGTATGCACAAAAAATTAAAAAAAAAAATTGTTTTTGTAACTGGCACTAGAGCAGATTATGGAAAACTTAAAAGTATTATAAAAATTGTGCAAAATAACAATAAATTCGAGGCAGTCGTTTTTGTAACTGGCATGCACAATCTTTCCTCTTACGGAAATACTCACACAGAGCTGAACAAAGATAAAATAAAAAATCTATTTAAATTTAAAAATCAAGTTAAAAATGATAGCATGGACATAATAGTTTCAAAAACTATAAATGTTTTTTCAAAATTTATAAAAAAAATAAATCCTGACTTAATTGTAATACATGGTGACAGAGTAGAGCCACTTGCATGTGCCGTTGTCGGAAGCTTAAATAATATTTTAGTTGCTCATATCGAAGGTGGAGAAGTATCTGGTACTGTTGATGAAATACTGAGACATTCAATATCAAAATTATCACATATACACTTTGTATCTAACAAAAAAGCTAAACAACGATTAATTCAAATGGGGGAAATACCAAATAATATTTTTATAATAGGTTCTCCCGATGTAGACTTAATGTCATCAAGACATATACCTAATTTAAATATTGCAAAAAAAAGATACAAAATTAAATATAATAGTTTTGCTATTTTATTATTTCATCCAGTCGTTTCAAAACAAAAAAAAAATAATCTAAAAAAAAATACCTCGATTTTGATTAATGCAATAAAAAACTCAAAATTTAATTATATAGTAGTTTTTCCAAACAATGACTCAGGCTCAAATATCATACTCAATGCATATAAAATTTTAAAAAATAAAAAGAATATTAAAATTTTTCCATCTCTTAGATTTGAGTATTATTTATCATTGTTAAAAGCTTCTAATTTTATTATTGGCAACTCTAGTTCTGGAGTACGAGAGGCTCCATATTATGGAACCCCAACAATTAATATTGGAAATAGACAAAATAAACGATCATCTTCAAAAAGTATCATAAATGTTGATTTTAAAAAAAATGAAATTGAAAAATTAATAAAAAAATTTAAAGAAAAAAAAATTACTTTTAAAAAACAAAAAGAATTTGGTGACGGAAAAGCTGACAAAAAATTTGTAAATTTAATTTCAAAAAAATCTTTTTGGAAGATTGACAATCAAAAATATTTTAAAGACAAAACCTTATGAAAAAAATAGTTGCAATAATTTTAGCTAGAAAAGGAAGTAAAGGTCTTAAAAATAAAAATGTAAAAATTTTAAATAAAAAGCCGCTTGTGTATTGGTCCATAAACGCAGCTATTAAATCAAAATTTATAGATGATGTAATTGTTTCAACCGATTGTTCAAAAATAATGAAGATATCAAAAAAATTTGGAGCAAATGTTCCTTTTAAAAGACCAAAAAAATTTGCACAAGATAAATCAACATCATTTGATGCTATAAATCATTGTTTTGAATTTTTGAAAAAAAAAGATATTTACTATAAATATTTTCTACTCTTAGAACCTACGTCGCCTTTAACGAGCAGTTCAGACATTGATAAAGCATTTACAAAGTTTTTTAAAAATAAAAAGGCTAAATCACTTGTAAGTGTAAGCAAAGCTGAAACATCAAATCCTATTTTTTTATCAAGAATTAATAAATCTGGATTTATTTCACCTGTATATTATAAGAAATTTAAATTTGTCAGAAGACAAGATCTAAAAAAAATATTTTATTTTGATGGATCTATGTATCTTTCAGAAACTGATTATTATTTAAAAAAAAAAACTTTTAATCACAGTAAAACATTGCCAATAAACTTAGAAAAGTGGAAGTCTATTGAAATTGATTGTATTAATGACTTTGTATGTGTTGAAGCACTGAAAAAAAATGAAAAAAAACTTCAAAAATAGTAAAGGTCAAAAACTTCTTAAAGTTGCTAAAAAAATCATCCCTGGTGGAAATCAATTATTATCCAAAAGAAGCGAAATTTTTTTACCAGATTTATGGCCAAGTTATTATACGAAGGCAAAAGGATGTGAGTTATGGGATTTAGAAAAAAATCGTTTTTATGACTTTGCAGGTATGGGCGTAACTACATGTATACTTGGATATGCAGATAAAGATGTAAATAATGCGGTTACAAAAGCAGTTCAAAACTCTACAATGACAACTCTTAATACTTATGAGGAAGTAGAATTAGCTGAAAAATTAATAGATCTTCACAAATGGGCAGAGCAAGTTAGATTTGCAAGGACAGGTGGTGAAGCTTGTTCAATAGCTATTAGATTAGCTCGAGCTGCTACAGGAAAAGATAAAATATTATTTTGTGGTTACCACGGGTGGCATGACTGGTATCTTTCAGCAAATATAAAACAAAAAAATTTAGATGATCAATTACTGCCTGGCTTAGAAAGTAAAGGTGTTCCTTCAAATTTAAAAGATAGCGTCTATCCTTTTAGCGTAAATGATTATCAATCTTTTGAGAATGCATTAAAAAAATTTGATAACAAAATTGGTGCAGTGATAATGGAGCCAGTGAGATCTGCTAAAACGGATCTTAATTTTTTGAGAAAAGTAAGAAAAAAAACCAAACAAATTGGAGCAGTATTTATTTTTGATGAAATAACCTCTGGTTTTAGAGAAACGATTGGAGGCTATCATTTAAAATATAAAATTAATCCAGATGTCGCGATATTGTCAAAAGCAATGTCTAACGGATATCCTTCATCAGCAATTATTGGTGTAAAAAGCGTAATGGATCAGGCGCAAGACACTTTTGTAAGCTCCTGTATGTGGACGGAAAGGATTGGCTTTGCCGCTGCTTTGGCAACTATTAATAAGATTGAAAAAAAAGGAATAATTAAGAATTTAATTTCTTCTGGGAAAAAAATCAAAAATGGATGGGTTAAAGCTGCAAAAGATGCCAAACTAAATGTTAGCACTGCTGGAATACACCCAATACCAGAGTTAAAATTTAATTATGCAAATTATAATGAAATCTCAACTTATTTTATACAAGAAATGCTTTTTAGGGGTTTTTTAGCAAACACCAGACTAGGAACAACATTTGCCTATACAGATAAAATAATTAACCTTTATCTAGAAAATGTAAATGAAGTTTTTAAGAGTATAGAAAAATATTTATCGAAAGGTTCTAATTTACCGCTTAAAGGACCAGTGAGACACACTACTTTTAAAAGATTAATTTAGTAAAAATGAAACTCATAAATAAAAAAATTACCGATGTTGTCTTTTTCGGCTTTAGTCCAATTATTGATAGTTTATTTGAAATAAATAAGCAGCATAAAGTAAAATCCCTTTTAATTACTTCTCCTGATCAATCAAAAAATATAAATAAAAAATTAAATTATAAAATATTTAAAAAATTAGATAAAAATTTTGAAAAATTTATTGAAAGCAAGTTTAAAAAAGAAAATACATTGTTTATTTCTATTTCATCAAGATGGATTTTTGATAAAAGACAAATTAAATTTTTTAACGATAAGCTTATAAATTTCCATTCATCAAGATTGCCTTTTTTTAAAGGCGGAGCCACATTTTCATGGCAAATTTTATGTGGGGATAGAATACATTGTAATTCTATACATTTAGTCAATACAAAAGTTGACGGTGGACCAATAATTTTTTCAAAAAAATCTATATTTCCAAATTACTGTAAAATTCCAAAAGATTTTCAAGAATATGATTTAAAGCAGCTTCTTAAAACTTATAAGTCTTTTTTAAAAAAAGTGATTGATAAAGAAAATTTTGTGTTAAAGAACCAGTCAAACAATATTGGTAATTATTTTCCAAGATTAGATAGCAGCAAAGACAGTTGGATAAATTGGGATTTAAAACCATATGAAATTTTAAAACTTATTAATGCTTTTGATGATCCTTATAGTGGTTCACAAACCTTTGTAACAAGATTTAAAAATAAAAAAATAAAAATAAAGTCTGTTCATATGCATGAAGGTGAAATTCCGAGACATCCTATTATGAACGGCGTGGTTATAAGAAATGATGGAAATTGGTTAGTAGTCTCTTTAGGAGAGCAAAATTATACACTTTTAATTGAGAAAGTTATCGATGAAAAAGGAAAAAACATAATTAATAAAATAAAATCTGGAGATAGATTTTTTACTCCATCAAAATTTTTAAATGAATTTAAGACTACCAGATCACGTTTTGGCATATTTGGTAATAAAAAAAAATAACAATGAGCCTAAGTATTAAAGTTCAAGAAATTCTTAATCTTATTGTATTTAGTAAAAAAATATTTTCTAAACCAAAAAAAAAAGACATATTAATTTTCGACTCAGATTTATCAGATTACATTTTGCATTATTTAGATAAAGATAAAGTGCATGTTTTAGATAATCGTTACAAACAACGTGTAGGTCAAAAAATAAATATATTTATTGTTATTAAAATGATTTTAAAATTTAAATTAAGTTCTTATGAATACTTTAAAACTTACTTAAGTTATATTTCTCCAAAATTAATATTAACACTCATAGATAATAATAAAACTTTTTACAAATTAAAGGAAATGTATCCGCTTGCAAAAGTAATATTAATTCAAAATGCATGGAGAACAGCAGATTTTAATGATATATTCAAAGATCTTGATTTATTAAGAAAAAGCAAATTAAAATGTGATTTAATTCTTTCATACAATAAACATGTTGGAGAAAAGTTTAAAACTTTTTTACATGGCGAAATCATGCCTATTGGATCATTTAGATCAAATTTCAATTTAAAAAAAAATTTAAATAAAAAATACGATTTTCTATATATATCAATTTTTAGAGATCCTAACTGCATGTTCGATACTCACTTTAAACTTCTTAAAACAATGAATGAGTATTTTTCCTCAAAAAAAGAAAAATTATATGTGCTTGGTTCTTTGGGTACGACCCCGAATAAAGAAAAATTATTTTATGATAAGTATCTTAAAGACACAGATTATGTCTTTATACCTAGAGGCAAAAAAAGACCGACTTACGATATAGTTGACCAAAGTAATATCATTTTAACAGTTGAATCAACTTTAGGATATGAAGCATTTGCTAGAGGAAATAAGGTAGCTTATTTTTCGATAAGAAAAGATTCTTACCCAGACAATACTGCAAAATTTGGCTGGCCAGCAAATAAGGAAGACAATGGACCTTTTTGGGTAAATTCAACTGATTTAATTACTTTTAAAAAAATCATTAACTTTTTAGAAAATATCAATCAAAACGAATATTCAAAAATTTTGAAAGACCACACATCTGACTTAATCGAATATGATGAAGGTAATAAAAAGTTTAACGAAATTGTAAATAAAATTATTTAGATTAAAATGAAATTGGTAAATTTATTTAATATTTTGTTGTCAAAAAATCAAAAAATTCATTTTTTATTATTTTTTTTAATTTTTTTTACAGGAATGCTTCTAGAGTTGCTAGGAATAGGATTGGTTTTACCTTTCTTAGAATTAGTTTTAAATAACGAAACATATGAATTGTATAAAAACAAATTAGACTCTTTTAATATTTCTATAGACTCAAAAAACCAACTTATTTTCTATTCTATATTACTCTTATTATTTATCTACACTATAAAATCATTTTTTTTGACATTTGTCTCTTATGTTCAGACTAAATTTTTATATAACTTAAAAACTCAGATTTCTAATAAACTATTTAACATATATTTATTTAAACCTTTTATTTTTCACTTAAATAACAACTCTGCATTACTAATAAGAAATTTAAATGACTCTACTCATATAATGGTTATTTTTAGATCTCTTTTAATCTTGTTGACAGAAGTGCTAGTTGTCACTGGTGTAATTTTTTTAATAATTCTTTTGGAGCCTTATACTTTGTCAATCGCTTTTTGTTTTGGGGTTATAGGGTTTTTATTTCATAAAAAAATTCAAACTAAAGCTTCTGAATGGGGAAAAAAAAGAAAATTTTATGAGGGAAAAAAGATAATGAATATGCAACAAAGTTTTTCTTCAATTAAAGAAATCAAAGTATTTGGAAGAGAAAACTTTTTTAACAACAATTTTAATCTAGCAAATAACTTTGTTAATACACTTGAAAAAAAACATGATTTTGTAATGAGTTTGCCTAGAATTTGGTTTGAGTGGTTAACGCTTATAATTATTGTTTTAATATTTTATATGATGATGAATATTGGAAAAAGTTCTAATACTATCGTACCTATTCTTGGCCTATTTGCGGTTGCAGCATATAGAATTATTCCATCGTTAACTAGAATCATGAACAGTGTTCAAAATATAAAATACTCTTATCCTGCTATTGCCCCATTTATTTCTGAATTTAAAGATAAAGAGTCATTAACCGTTTTAGGAGAACAAAAAACAACAGATAATATAATTAAATTTAATTCCGAAATAAAATTTTGCAATGTAAATTTTAAGTTCCCTAATACATCCAAGTCGGTATTTGAAAATCTTTCATTTGATATAAAAAAAGGTTCTTTTGTTGGATTATTAGGATCTAGTGGTGTTGGAAAAAGTACGATACTAAATATAATGCTGGGTTTGCTTGCTCCGGATAAAGGAAAAGTCGTTGTAGATAATATCGATATCAGAACTAATCTTAAAAATTGGCAAAATAAAATTGGATATGTTCCGCAAAATATATTTTTATTGGACGATGAACTTAGAAAAAATATAGCTTTAGGCGTTGAGGAAAAAAAAATAAATAACGATAAAGTAATTCAATGCTTAAAACATGCAAATTTATTTGAATTTGTATCCGATCTTAAAGACGGAATAAACACTTCAGTTGGTGAATTTGGAGATAGATTATCTGGCGGTCAAAAGCAGAGAATTGGAATTGCTAGGGCTTTTTATAAAGATCCCGAGATATTAATTTTAGATGAATTTACCAGTTCTTTAGATATAGATACAGAAAAAAAAATAATTGATGAATTGAATTCTTCAAAATTAAAGAAAACTATATTTATGATCTCACATAATCCAAACGTATTGAAAAATTGTGAAAAACTCTACAAACTTACAAATAATGGAATCAGTTCCGAGATAGGAAATTTATAAATGAGCATTCTGAAATGGAAAGTAAATAAAACTATTTTGAATACAGGAGATTATAAACTAAATAATCATGTAGCGTCTAAAGTCGCAAAAAAAGGATTTAAAAAAATAATTAAACATTACACTGACATAACACCTAGAAATATTGAAAAGGTTTTAAAGAAAAATAAAAAATTTTGGTCTAGTTTAAAAGGGATCGGAGTTGACTTAGGTGGAGGAGTTGGTTGTGTTTCTAGTGTTGTAGCCAAAAAAAAGGATAATAGAAAAATATATTGTGTAGAAGTAGTTAGGAATGCTGTTTTGAAATGTCAACCTTTGGTAAAAAAAGGTATATTAAAAAGTAATGCTAATAAGGTAGTTTCAGTAATAGGAGATTTTGATAACATAAATCTCCCAGACTCCACAGTCGATTTCTGTCTAGCCTGGGAGTCTCTTCACCATTCAAACAATGTTGTTAAAACTCTTAAAGAAGCAAAAAGAATCACAAAAAATAATGGAAAAATTTTGATAATTGATAGAGCTCATAAAAATAATACTCCTGATAAAGAAATTAAAAGAATGCTTAATGTAGTTTATTCAAAAGAATTTTTAAAAAAAAATTGGCTTCCACAAAATAGAATTTTTACAAGAGAACAAAATGGAGAGCACGAGTATAGATTTAGAGAATTAAAAAATTTCTTTAAAAAAGCCAAACTAAAAGTTTTAGAGGCTTTTATACTTAAAGAAAAAGTTAAAAAAAATAAAGATTATAAAAATGATGCTGGATTAAAAGAATTTTTTGTTAATTTTAGATTCGGTGGATTTGAAAAAAAAAAAGTAATGTTCATGTTAGAGGTGATAAAATAAAAAATGAGACTTATAGCCAGATTAGATATTAAAAATCAAAATCTAATCAAGACCATAAATCTAGAAGGCTTACGAGTGTTAGGTAACCCAAATAAATTTGCAAAAAAATATTATTTAGACGGAGCTGACGAATTAATTTTTATGGACTTAGTTGCGTCTTTATATAATAGAAATAATCTTCATGAAATAATAAAAATGATAAGTAACTTTATTTTTATTCCAGTCACAGTAGGAGGCGGAGTTCGATCTATAAATGATGCCCTAAATCTTTTCAATTCAGGAGCTGATAAAATTGCAATTAATACTGGAGCTATAAAATCACCTGAGCTACTTAACGATTTGATAAAAAGATTTGGTTCCCAAGCTATAGTTTTATCTATTGAAGCAAAAAAAAGAGATAATGATTTTTGGGAAGTTTATACCGAAAGTGGAAGACAAGAGACAGGTGTGAACGTTCTAGATTGGGTTCGGAAATGTGATAAAATAGGTGTAGGTGAATTTTTATTAACCTCAATTGATAATGAAGGAACTGGCAAAGGTTTTGATATAGATTTAGCTAATCAAGTTACTAAAGCGACAAATATTCCTATAATTTTAAGCGGTGGTTTCGGTAAAGTTAAGGATATTATTGATGCATCAAAAGTGTGTGACCCAGATGCCGTGGCTTTTGCAGACGCTCTACATTATGATAAAATTTCTATTAAAAAAATTAGAGAGGAATGTTTAAAGGCAAATTTAGAAGTAAGAAATTTAAATTAAAAAATAGAAAATGTTTACTTTATTAGGAAATTTAAAACACAAATCGTCTAAAAATGACGAGTCTAAGATACCCCTAAAAGAACTAAAATCAGGCGTTAATTGCTTAGATGATTACATAATATTAAATCAAGGCGATACTTTTAAAATTTATGACCGCGTTTGCGACCATAATGGTGGAAAAATAATTTCAAAAGACGGCAAGCATATTTGCCCAATGCATAGATGGGAGTTTGACCCATTAAAGGGAATTTATAAAAATGGTATCGAAAAGAAGGAAAAAAAATTTGAAATTCATAACAATAATATCATTATAGAAAAAATCAAAGAAACTCCTTACATAACTCAGTCGGTAAAAAATTCTGAAATTAAGATAAGGTTTTTTAATCATGCTTTTTTACAAGTAGAAACAAAAGATTTTAAATTTGCAACAGATCCGTGGGCTATTGGTCCTTCCTTCAACACTGGCTGGTGGCTTAAATATAAAACTAAATCTGACTGGATATCAGAATTAAATTCTTGCAATTTTATTTATATTAGCCATAACCACCCTGACCATTTACATCCATTAACATTAAACAAGATAAGAAAAGATATTCCAATTATAGTTCCAGCCTATAAGACCGATTGCACTGGAATATATGTTGAAAGCTTAGGTTTTAAAAATGTTATAAGACTTGAATTAACAAAAGAGTATGTCTTCGACAATACGAATTTAATTTTATCTATTTTAAAATCAGGCGATTTTAGAGAGGATAGTGGCATTTATTTTTCTATAGGAAATTTTACAAGTTTATTTTCTGTGGATACAGTAATGATTAACTTTAACAAACTTCCAAACGTAGATTTATTTGCATCTGGATTTGCAGGCGGAGCTTCTGGCTATCCACTTATGTATGATAATTTTAATAAAAAAGAACAAATAGCAATAAGCGAAAATAATAGAAAATTTTTACTAAAAAAAAAAACAATTATGTTGAAAGAGATAAAACCAAAATATTTCTTACCATACGCAGGTTTTTTTGAAAATAAATTACAAAGAGATATTAAGATAAAATTAATGAATAAAAAAAATAATATTAGTAATTACTTTAAAGCATGTAAAGATATTGGATCTGAAATACTTAATATTGAAAACAATGATGAATTCTATTTTAAAGATAAAAAATTATTAAAAAAGTTAAGTAATAAAAATAGTTACTTTAAAGATATTCCTGCTGAAAATTATTTATCTTTTTTTAAAAATTCATACCAAAAAATTGACAATCAATATCTAAAAGAATATTTTTCACAATCAAATTTTAAAGATGATTTAACGTTATTAGTCAGCCTTGTTGATAATAATTTTGAAAACTCAGAGTTAGACTTTGAAGTAGATTTTTGTAAGGCGTTTCCTAAATTTAACGTAATAAAAAATTTTAAATTTAATAAAATTAAAAAGAATATTAAAAACAGAATTTTGTATCTTAAATGTAGGAAAGAGAGTTTTCTGAATACCATATATAACAAAGAACCTTGGGAAGATCTTTCAATTGGATTTCAATGTAAAGTAGTTAGGGAGCCCAACGTTTATAATGCTAAATTTTGGTATCATTTTACTAATAAATATATAACAAAAAAAAATGTGAGAATGGTTTCCGAGTGTTCTAATTGTGAGTCAATTAATACTTTTTTTGATAAAGAATTATTTTTAAAAGAAGAGAAAAGTCAAAATAAATTTTAAATTATGTGTGGTATCATTGTAATGAAAGCTGATAAATTCAGCCAAAAACAAAGAAGTCTATTTCTCAATTCTCTTAAATCATTAAATCCAAGGGGGCCAGATGAAACTAGATTAGTTGAAAAAAAAAATTATTTATTAGGTTTTACAAGACTAAGTATAAATAATTTAAAAAATGGTTCTCAACCTTTTGTAAGTTCATGCAATAGATATGTTGTTTTGTTTAATGGTGAAGTTTTAAATTATAAAATTCTTATAAACCAATTTGAAAATAAAATAGAATTTAAAAGCAAAAACGAAGTTGAGCTTATTATAAATTTATATAAGATATTTGGAAAAAAATTTGTAAAACATTTAAGGGGTTTTTTTTCTATTGTAATAATCGATCTTAAATTAGATGAAGTATTCGCTGCAGTTGATAGATTTTCAATCAAACCACTTTACTATGTTGAGAAAAAAGACTTTTTTTTATTTATCTCAGATTATTCATCGTTAATAAAAAATGGTTTAGTAGAAAATACTCTTAACTTAGACAAAGTTTCAGACTATTTCACTCTAGCAAGAGAATTTAACGATGAAACAATATTTAAAAATATTAAAAAATTAGAAGCCGCAACAATTTTAACATTAAACAAAAAAAATAAAAAAAAATTTTATAAATATTGGCAACCTTTTGAAATACAAAATGATTCAACAATATCTGAAGAAAGATTAATCGAAGAATTTGACAATCAATTCCTTGAAACAACAAAACTTTGGCAAACAGCAGAGACTAAAATGTCTTTAAGCTTAAGCACGGGTATGGACTCAAATATTATAAAAATGTATTTAGATAAAAATAGATCTCAATACACCAGTTTTCATTTAAATGAGATTAATGAATTTAGTTTTAAATCAAGCAATGTAAAATATTTAAATAAAGATTTATCTCTTATAAAAAAACTAATAAATAAATTTACGAAGTCCTCTCTCACACCGTTTGCTGTAAGCCACTCCAGCAGCACTTCATTATTTCAACTTTATAACGATATAGCTCAAAATGGATTTAAGTTTACTTTTAATGGTGAGGGTGCAGATGAATTGTTCGGAGGTTATTCTAGGTACCAAAAACTTCTGCTCCTAACAAAGAAAAATAAGATGAGTCTAAGCAAAGCTTTGGTGAACTTATATAAAAACGAAATTGAATATTACAACTCCTGTTTAAAAAAAAAACAAAATAATTTATTTAATAAAATTGAAAAAAAAATAAACAAGGTCAATCTTTTAAGCAAAAAAATTGAAAACAAAATATTAGAATTTGATCAGCTAACCTGGATACCATCATTAATTCAAAGACATGATATAATTGGAATGTTATATGGAGTGGAGGTTAGACCTCCTTTTCTAGATCACCATTTAGTAAACAAAGTTAATTCATTATCATTAAAACAAAAATACAACGTTAATAAAAATAAGATTCTTTTGATGAAATTATTCAAAAAAAATAATAAAAAAATAACTTATACATCGTATAAGAAATTACCCACTCCAACTATTTACGATCTTTTAATTAATGATAAAAAAGAAATGAAAGAGTTTGCAGAAAAATTTTTTTATGGAAAACTTTCTAAAATATTTTTAAAAAATAAAATTTTAGACGATTTAAATCAATCCAAATTAAATAAAATTTTCTTTTGGAGACTTTATATTCTGAATAAAATGATAGACTAAATGATAAACAAAAAGACTATACTGCTTACGGGCTTTAATTTTAAAGAAATTAAAAACCTTAAAAAAAAATTTAAAAATATTCTATTTGAAGAGTATAAGGTAAAGCACAAATATAAAAAAAATTTTAATGCACTAGTATCTAAAAATAGAAGCAGTTTTAATTTATTTTATTTTAATGATTTTGAGAAATTTAAAAAAGATTTAAAATGGATACATATTTCTGCCGCAGGATTAGATATTTATCCAAAATTATTCTTGTTGAACAATTCTTGCAAAGTTACAAATGGTAAAATAATTCAAGGTCCAGAGGTAGCAGATCATGCTATGGGGCTATTATTATCTCTGACTAGAAAAATTAACTACTTGTCAAAATTTGGCTTAAAATCAAGTTTTGACTATCGTCCAATCGAATTAAAAGATAAATCAATTTTAGTTGTTGGATATGGCGGTGTAGGAAAATGTATTGCAGAAAGGTCTCACGGATTTGGGTTAAAAGTATACGCTGTACACAATGAAGTTAAACAGAGGTCAAAATACGTTAAAAAATTTTATAAGAGAAAACAATTTAAATACGCAATTAAAAACAAAGATATAATTGTTTTTTCTTTGCCTTTAACGTCTAAAACTAAACATCTATATAACGAAAAAACCGCTAAATTGCTTAAAAAAGGAGCTTTTCTTATAAATGTATGTAGAGGTGGAGTGGTTTGCGAAAAAACTTTATTTAAATATTTAAAAAATAATACTTTATCTGGGGCCGGTGTAGATGTGCTTGGAAAAAATGACAATCTAAAATTATATAAAAAATTTTCAAATTTTAAAAATTTTATTTTTACTCCTCATGTAGCTGGCATATCAGATAATTTAAAAAAGAGGAATGAAACTTTAATTGAGAATAATATTAAAAGGTTTAGTAAAAACCAAGAATTAATAAATGTAATTGATAAGACTGATTTAAAATGAATTTATTTTCAAAAAAAAATGTAAAAAAATACGATAAAATGTATAAAGGTGGTCATGATCATAGTTATCCCAATTTAGATTTAGTAAGAATTTTGTCAAATTATATAGATCCAAAAAATTCCAATATATTGGATTATGGTTTCGGTTCAGGACAAAATCTTATTCATATAACGAAACTAGGTTTTAAAGAAATTCATGGTTTGGAGCCTAGCAAAGAAGCTATAAAATTAGTAAAAAAAAAAATTAAAAATATTAAAAAGGTTAAGATTATTTTGAAACAACTTTTTCTTAACGAAAATAAACTCCCTTATTCATCAGGATCGTTTGATAATATAGTATGCACTAGTGTTTTATCTTTGCTAGAAAAAAAGGATAAAGTTAAATTTTTGATAAAAGAATTCCACAGAATTTTAAAAAAAAACGGAAAATTAGTAATAGATGTTAATGGACCAAAGTCGGATTTACGAAAAGGAAAATTGATAAGTTTTGAAAAAGAGAGAAAGAAAGATAAAAAAATTAAAAAGAAGCAAAAAATAAAGACTTTCTATTCTAAAAATTTAAATAATTTTTCTAAACTGTTTCATGATTTTTATGTTGATGAATTGGGGGAAGTTAAATTCAAATATTTCTCGTTTAACGAACATGAATTTATTGCTTGCCTAAGAAAAAAATAGATGAACATTCTTACTACTAATACAGGACGAAGAAGTTACTTCGTTAAATATTTAATTAACGAAAAAAAAAAAAAATTCTCATATTTTTGTTGCTGACAATAATATTTATAATGCCTCAATGAATATTTCGAATTCGACGAAGATTAAGCTCCCTCTAGTATCCGACGGAGAAAAAAAATATTTGAATTCATTAATGCTTTATGTAAAGAAAAAAAAAATTAATTTAATAATACCTTGTACTAATTATGACCTAAAGATTTTATCAAAAGCAAAAAAAAAATTTAATAAAATTAATTGTAATATTTTAGTTTCTTCATATGATTTAATTTGTAAATTATTAGATAAATCAAAAACATCGGAATTTTGTTTATTAAATAAGATTAAAACTCCAAAAATTTATTATGCTTTTGATCAAATTAAAAATAAAAAAAGATTTTTTATAAAAAAAAAGAAAATTGGTTTTTCTTCAAAAAATATAAAAAAAATATTTAAAATAAGAAAAAAGGATTTTGAAAAGAATTATATTATTCAAGAATATGTAAGTGGAAAAGAAATACACTTCGATATTTTAAATGATCTAAATGGAAAATTTATTGATTGTTGTGCTAAAAAAAAATTATTAATGCATGATGGAGAGACTTATCAGGCAGAAATCTTAAAGAATAATAAATACTACAAATTGGGAAAAATGATTTCAGAAAAACTTAGGCATGTTGGAAACTTAGACTGCGATGCAATAGAGACGAACAAAGGAGAAGTTTTTTTTATAGATTTTAACCCTCGATTTGGAGGAGGATACCCTTTTACTCATTCTTCAGGAAAAAATTTTATTTCATTGATATTTAACAATTTCAAAAAGAAAAATGTAAAGAAAGAATACAAGCAAAAAAAACAAATATTTACAAAAGGTTTAGAAATTTTAGAAGTTAAAAATGAAAAAAAATAAAGTTTTTATCATTGCTGAAATAGGACCTAATCATAACGGTTCATATAAAAGAGCTGTGAGGATGATTAAACTGCTTAAAAATTCTGGTGTTGATGCAGTTAAATTTCAATTAGCTAATCCTGATGAAGTTTACAGCAAAGATGCTTTTAAAGCTGATTATCAACTTAAAAATACTGATAAAGGCTCAATAATTGATATGAGTAAAAAAAATCAATTACTAAGGAATGAACATTTAAAAATTTCCAAGTTGTGCAAAAAAATGAATATAGAGTACATGTGTTCTGCTTTTGACATTAATAGCTTAAAGTATTTAGTGAAAAAGATTAAGATTAAAAAAATTAAGATTCCTTCAGGTGAAATCAAAAGCGTAGACCAGCTTAAATATTTATCAAAATTAAGAAAAAAAATTATTCTTTCTACAGGAATGTCAAATATTAATGAAATTAAAAGTTCAATAAAAATTTTAAATAAAAACTTTAAAAAAGATATAACATTACTTCATTGCGTAAGCAGTTACCCAGCAAAAAAAAAAGACTTAAATTTAAATTTAATTAATTCATTAAAAAAACAATTTAGATTAACTGTTGGTTACTCAGATCATTCAATCGGAGAAGAAGCGTGTTTAGCAGCGGTTGCAATGGGTGCAAAAGTTATAGAAAAGCATGTTACGTTAAGTAAGAAAATGATCGGACCCGATCATAAAAGTTCATCAAATATTAAAGAATTTATTAATTTAGTAAAAAAAATAAGAAAAGTTGAAACAATGATGGGAATAGATGAAAAAAAAATCTTAAAAAATGAATTAAATGTTCAAAGTGTCGCTAGAAAAAGCATAGTATCAAAAACTTTTTTAAAAAAAGGTAAATTTTTAAAAAGATCTGATATTACCTTTAAAAGACCGGGAACTGGAATAGACCCAATGAATTATAAAAAAATCATCGGTAAGAAATTACGAAAGAATATTTTAGGCAACCGTTTAATTTTATCAAAAGATATTATTTAATGAGTACTATAGCTTTCATTTTAGCTCGAAAAAATTCTGTAAGAATTAAAAATAAGCATGAATTAAAAATCAAAAATTTAAATTTAATTGAAAATACAATTAAGTTTGCGAATAAACTAAGTTTTATTAAAAATATTGTATTGTCAACTAATGATAATGCAATTTTGAATAAAGATTATAAAGTTAAAATTCTAAAAATCAAAAGACCGGAAAAAATTTCTAAAGCAAGTTCTTCAACCGCTAGCGCTCTGATACATGCATTTAATTTTTTAAAAAAAAAAAAAATTTTATTTAAAAATATTATTTTATTACAACCAACATCGCCTTTTAGAAGCACAACGATGATCGATAATGCCTTTAAAGTATTTAAAAAAAATAAGTTTATTTATTCTTTAATTTCAGTTTCTAAAACTAAAAATGTCAATAAAAGAAACTTTGAGTTTGAAAACGGCTTTTTAAGACTATCTAAAAAAAATAAAAAAAATTATCAAGTAAATGGTAATTTTTTCTTTTCTAATAAAAAATTTATAATAAAAAATAAGTCTTTTTTTAAAAACAAAAGGACACTAGGTTTTAAAATACACAATCCCAAATATATTATAGATATCGACACACTTAAAGATTACAAAAAAGCGCTCAATTTTATTTAAATGAAAAAAATATCAATTATAGGTTTAGGTTATGTTGGTTTACCTTTAGCATGTATTTTAGGTTATAAAAAAAATAAAAATTTACAAGTTGTTGGAGTTGATAAAAAATTAAATTATTCAAATATAACAAAAAAAGAATTTTTAAACGATTTCTCTAAAAAATTAAGTGACGCTAAGCTTAAAAGGATAATTAAACAATCTATTAAAAATCAAGCCTTTGAAATTTCGGGTAATTTACAAAAAGTGGTTAATTCAAACATTATTGTAATTAGTATAAATTTCGATTTTGATAAAAAAAATATCGATAAAGCGTACAAGTCTTTAAAGTCTTTTTTTTATAGTTTATCCCAACATTTAAATAGTAAAACATTAATCGTTTTAGAAACAACAGTGCCACCAGGAACATCAGAAAAAATAATTTATCCAACTATTGAAAAAGTATTCAAAAAAAGAGGTATAAAAGAAAAGCCTTTATATTCATACAGTTATGAGAGAGTGATGCCTGGGCTGAAATATTATGATTCAATAGTTAACATCAGAAGATGTTATTCTGGAATAGACAAGCAATCTTCAATTGCCTGTAAAAATTTTTTAAAATCAATAATTAATGTAAAAAAATACCCACTTTATAAACTTGAAAAAACAAGAGATTGTGAAACATCTAAAATCCTGGAAAATTCTTACCGGGCGTTAAATATAGCTTTTATAGATGAGTGGACAAAATATGCGAACAGCATAGATGTGAATTTAAATAAAGTAATCGATGGAATAAAATTGAGAAAAACTCATATCAATATTATGAGACCAGGTGTAGGTGTTGGGGGATATTGTTTAACCAAAGATCCAGTATTTACGAAAATTTCAAGTAGATATATTTTTAAAAAGCAAAACAATTTTCCTCTTACATTAAAATCTGTTGAAATTAATGAAAATATGCCTCGTAATTCATTTAATTTTATAAAAAAAAATTTGCCAAACAAACCACATAAAATTCTTATGATGGGAGCAGCTTATAGACAAGATGTCGATGATATACGTAATAGTCCATCTATTAAACTATTTAATTTATTAAAAAAGAAAAGTAATATAGTAAAAATTTATGACCCTGTTATCAAAGATTTGAAAAAAAATAAAAATTTAACGCAGGATCTTCCAAATTTTAGAAACTATGATGTTGTAATATTTTCTGTCCCTCATAGAAAGTTTAAAAAAATTAGTTTTTCCAAGCTACCAAAAAAACCATATTACTTTGATATTAATATGGTACTGGAAGATAAAATAAAAAAATTCTTAAAAAAAAATAATTATAAAATTAAAATTCTTGGAGATGACTAAAACAGCACTTATTACTGGAGGAGCAGGCTTTATCGGTTTACACCTTTGTAGAAAACTATTGAAAAAAAATTTTAAAGTTATAATTCTAGATAATTTTTTGAGAGGAAAAAAGGATAATGAATTAAAAAATTTATTAAGAGAAAAAAAAGTAAAGTTAATTAAAATTGATTTATCAAAAAAATATAATTTAAAAATAAAAAATCTTTCACATATTTTTCATTTGGCTGGTTCTGTTGGTGTTAAAAATATAAATAATAACCCGTTAGGCTCTTTAACAAATAATATTTTAAGTTTGAGAAATATTATAAATATTAACAATAATTTAAAAAAGAAAGCAAAAATAATAGTTTTTTCAACTAGTGAAGTTTATTCTCCAATTATTAAAAGAGGTAGGGCAAAGTTTCCTTTAAAAGAGGATAATGAAATAATTATTGAAAATAAAATAATAGATAGAGACTCCTATTACATATCCAAAATAGTAAACGAAAAGCTAGTACAATTTTCTAGATCTGATTATCTTATTTTAAGACCACACAATATTTACGGACCTAGGATGGGATTTAGCCATGTTATACCTGAGTTAATTAAAAAATTTATAAATCTAAAAAAATCAGAAAAAAGAGTCTTAGTTTTTTCACCTTCACACAAAAGAGCCTTCTGTTACATAGAAGATGCAATAAATCAAATAATTCGACTTTCGTTAGATAAAAAAGTTAAAAACGATACTTTTAATATTGGGAATATGAAGGAAGAGGTGACGATGTTTAATTTGGCGAAAAAAATAAAAAAAATTGTTTCATCAAAATCATATATAAACAAGGGTCCAGTGACATTAGGATCACCTAGAAGAAGAGTGCCTGACATGAGAAAAACAGAAAAAGTAATAAGATATAAAAAATATATCAATTTAAATAATGGGCTTAACAAAACTATTGAATGGTATTTAAAGAATTAAATGATGAATAAATTAATTTTTAAAATACTAGATAAAACTTAAAAAAAAAAATCACGAGGTTTGCACGACCCTTTGTTTACTGGCAAAGAAAAAAAATATTTATATGATTGTATTAAAACTGGATATGTATCTTCTGTAGGAAAATTTGTCATAAAGTTTGAGAATAAAATTAAAAAATTTACAAAAACGAAATTTGCAGTTGCAACTAATTCAGGTACTTCTGCTTTACACTTAGTTTTAAATTACTTTAAAGCAGGGTTAAATGATGAGATTCTTTTACCTAGTTTAACTTATGTTGCGACAATTAACTCAGTATTATATTGTAATGCTCATCCTAATTTTGTTGATGTTAGTCAAAATACACTGGGTGTTTGTCCAAAAAAACTTGAAATATATTTAAAAAAAATTTCTAAGAAAAAAAAAAATTATTTCATTAATAAAAAAACAGGCAAAAGACTTAAAGCACTAATTGTTGTCCATCTCTATGGTATGGCTAGTGAAATTATTAAGATCAAAAAAGTATGTAATAAATACAAGATAATACTTATTGAAGACGCAGCAGAGGCGCTTGGTTCCTTTTATAAAAAAAGACATTTGGGATCTTTTGGTGATGCCGGTGTACTTAGTTTTAACGGAAATAAAACGATAACTACCGGAAGTGGAGGCATGATAATAACTAACAATAAAAAACTTGCCACAGAAACTTTACATTTATCAACTCATGCCAAAAAAAAAGGTTACAATGATCATATACACAACAAAGTAGGATTTAATTATAGAATGTCAAATTTATCAGCTGCTGTGGGCTGTGCTCAAATTGAAAAAATTAAAAGTATTTTATCCGCAAAAAGAAAAAATTTTATTTTATACAAAAAAGCTTTTAGCAGACAAAATGTAATTAGTATTTTTAAAGAACCTCCTAATACCAAAAGTAATTATTGGTTAATCACAGGTATGCTCAAAGATGCAAAAAATAAAAAAAAATTGCTTATTTATTTAAGAGAAAGAGGATTTATATGCAGATCTATTTGGAGACCTTTACATACTCTTTCGATCTTTAATAAATTTCAAAAAGATAATATGGATAAAACTGATGAAATATTTTCTAAATCTATTAACTTTCCAAGCAGTCCATCAATCAGTTATTAAAACATGAAAAAACAAAAAATATTTGCACTATCAGTTGGTAGGTCTGATTATGATAGATACTACCCTATTCTAGATGCTTTAAATAATAGAAAAAACATTTCTTTATATCTCTTAGTTACACAATCACACAGTGATCCTACATTTGGCAAGACAATAAAATTTATAGACAAAAAATTTAAGGTATTAAAAAATTCTTACAAAAATAAAAAAATAAAAAATTTAACAGAGAGTTTTGCTTTTGACTTGCTTTTTGTTAATAAAAAAATTTTGGAATACAAGCCAGACAAGATTATTGTTTTGGGAGATAGATACGAAATGTTAATTGGGCCTTTATCAGCTGTGACTTATAATATTCCTGTCATTCATTTTTTTGGAGGGTCAGTCACCTTAGGTGCTACAGATGAGTTAATAAGACATGCTATAACGAAGATGAGCCATTTTCATTTTCCCCTATTACCTAAATATAAAAAAAGAATTATACAAATGGGTGAAGAAAAATGGAGAGTAAAAAATATTGGAATGCATCAATTAAATAGTTTTCATAAAATAAAATTTATAACCAAGTCTCAACTAAAAGAAGAATATAAATTTAATTTTGATAAGTCCTTTTCAATCGTAACTTTTCATCCAACCACGCTAGAACTTAAAAATTTGAGTCAACAATTAACGCATTTAAAGAATGCTATTAATAAAACTAAAATTAATGCAGTAATTACTTTTCCAAATGCAGACCCAAAAAATAAAAAAATTATTGAATTTTTAAAAAAAAATTTTCATGATAAAAAAAAATTTTTACTTATTAAAAATTGTGGATTTGATTTATATATTAATTTATTAAGACACTCAAATTTTATAATGGGTAATTCATCTAGTGGAATTGTAGAAGCTGCATCTTTAAAATTACCTTCAATTAATATTGGAACAAGGCAGGATGGTAAGTTTAAACCAGTAAATGTTATTAATTGTGATTATCAAAGTAAAAATATAGTTAAGGCAATAAAATTAGCTTCTAGTTTAAAATTTAAAAAAAAACTAATCAAAATGAAAAACCCATATGAGGCTAAAAGATCTATTAGTAATTTATTAAAGATTATAATAAATATAAAGAATAATGATTTTTACCTTAGAAAAAATTTTAAAAATTTATGATTAAGAATATACAAATTGTTAATACTAACTCAATTAGAGATGCTATGGCTTTGCTTGAAAAAAATATTGAAAAGTGTTTAATAGTTGTTGATAAAAAAAATAGATTTTACAGCACATTAACTGACGGAGATATTAGAAGAGCAATATTAAAAGGATCGAATTTAGAGACAACACTAAAAGTTTTTGTAAAGAAAAAAAAATCACTAACTATCTCAGAAAAAATCTATAAAAATTCTTCACTTAAAGAAATAAAAAAAATTATCGATAAATTCCCACAAAAAAAAATAAATTTGATACCGATATTAGACAATAATAGAAAAGTTGTTGACTACATTGAAAATATAAATGCAAAATCAAGTAATGAAAAATTAAAGAAAATACCTTTAATAATAATGGCAGG
>MDTB01233654.1_pt1 | contig 26619 bp, 26 predicted proteins | sample 811161 | NCBI WGS metagenome assembly MDTB01 (sample SAMN05326650, study PRJNA326480) | marine metagenome | isolation source: seawater | place: Mediterranean Sea | collected 2009 | reverse complement strand
TAGAGATGAAAAAGTTGGTACTTTTGGGGATATTGCTGCTACATCATTTTACCCAGCTAAACCTCTTGGGTGTTACGGGGATGGTGGAGCAATTTTTACCAACGATGATAGCTTGGCAGAAGAATGTAAAGCCATTAGAATTCATGGAACTAAAACCGATCGTTATAATAGCGAAAGAATTGGCTTAAATGGAAGATTTGATAGTATTCAAGCAGCAGTTGTACTAGAAAAGCTCACAATTTTTGATGAAGAGCTTGAAAGGAGAAATATTATTGATGCTAGTTACCGAGAATATTTAAATAATGCGCAATATCATCCAGAAGGCTATCAGTCTGCACATGCTCTTTTTTCTATTACTATGGGCTCTAAAAATAAAAGAGATGAATTAATTAAAAGATTGACTTCAAAAAATATACCAACAGTAATCTATTATAAATTTCCTATTCACATGATGAAAGCTTTTGATTTTTTAGGATATGAAGATAATGATTTACCAATCTCTAAAAAACTATCCCAAACTATTGTAAGTTTACCAATGCATCCTTATCTTGCAAAAAATGATATTCATAAAATTATAGAAACGATTAAGAAATAATATGAAATATATTGTAACTGGTGGAGCAGGATTTATTGGTAGCCATGTGGTTGATAGTTTAATTGATGATAACCATGATGTTCATGTAATTGATAACTTTTCTACGGGGAAAAAAGAAAATTGTAACAATCGTGCTGTATATCATGAGCTAGATTTAGCAGATTTCTCAATTTCAAATAATATAGTTGAAATAATGCATGATGCAGATGGAGTATTTCATTTAGCTGCTTTAGCCAGAGTACAACAATCAATTGAAAATCCTGTAAAATATGAGACTAATAATACTTTTGGTACTTTAAATATTTTGAAATGTGCATCTGACGCCAATGTTAGAAAGTTAGTTTACAGTGCTTCTTCATCAGTCTATGGTAATACCGAAACTATCCCTTGCAAGGAAACTGATCAAATTAACCCTATATCTCCATATGCTATTCAAAAATATTATGGGGAGGTTCAGGCAAAAATGTTTGCTGAAATTTTTAATATTCAGACGGTGTCGTTAAGATATTTTAATGCATACGGAGAGCGCCAGAACATTGATGGCGCATATGCTACAGTATTAGGAATTTTTGCTCATCAAAAATTAAATAATAATCCTATGACAATTAGAGGTGATGGAGAACAAAAAAGAGATTTTACATATGTAGGTGATATTGTGAGTGCTAATAGATTAGCAATGTTATCAGAAAAAGTTGGTTTTGGAGAGGCAATTAATATTGGGTCTGGGCAAAACTTTTCAATTAATCAAATTGCTGAGCTTTTGGGAGGGGAGAGCATATATGTAGATCCTGTAGTAGAGCCTCGTGAATCGTTAGCTTCAATAACCAAGGCCAAAGATCTGCTTGATTGGGAGCCTAAACAAAAAATCGAAGATTGGATACCAAAATACAAAAAGGATTTGGGGATTTAAATGAGTAAAAAGATACTTATTACAGGAGGAGCAGGATTCATTGCCCATCACTTAATAGATTATATTTTAAAAAATACCGATTGGGAAATCACTACATTAGATCGTCTTGATTTTAGTGGAAATTTAAATAGACTTAAAGAAGTAGTAGAATCGTTCCCAGAAAAAGATAAAAAGCGCGTTAATGTAGTTCATCACGATCTCAAAGCCGAGCTAAATCCTGAAATTATATCAACAATAGGTAAGGTAGATTTTATTGGTCATCTTGCTGCAGGTTCGCATGTTGACAGATCAATAAAATACCCATTAGAATTTGTTATGGATAATGTTGTTGGTACAGTAAATATTTTAGATTATGCAAGAAAAGTCGATGGCCTAGAAAAATTTGCATATTTTAGTACTGACGAAGTATTTGGTCCTGCCCCAAGAGGAGTTAATTATAAAGAAAATGACAGATACAACTCAACGAATCCATATTCAGCTTCAAAAGCTGGAGCTGAAGAGTTAGTCGTTGCTTTTGAGAATACTTATGGATTACCATCTTTTATTACACATACAATGAACGTTTTTGGTGAAAGACAAAATCCTGAAAAATATATCCCAATGGTAATTAAAAAAGTTAGGGATAATGAAAAAGTTGTTGTACATGCTAATCCTGAAAAAACAAAAGCTGGATCAAGGCATTACATTCATGCTGAAGACGTATCTGAAGCACTTATTTTCCTTTTTAATTATGATCATGGAAAATTTATTCCTGATGAAACTGGTGCTAAATGTCAAAAATTTAATATTGTTGGCAAAGATGAAATAGATAATTTAGAATTAGCGAGATTCATTGCTAAGTGCCAATCAAAAAAATTAAACTATGAAATGGTTGATTTTCATTCTCAAAGACCTGGCCATGATCTGAGATATGCTCTTGATGGTACAAAGATGAAAGAAATGGGTTGGGAACCTAAGTCATCTTATTCAAGGCTGGAAGATACAGTCAAATGGTCTCTTGATAATAATAGATGGCTTAAAATTTAATTTCTATTTTTAGATATAGCTCTACCCTCGAGCTTTTCCCAATCTTTTTCAGGTCTTACTTTAAGATTGGTTTTCCATGCTCCCTTTAAAACATTTAGGTCTACATCTTCATGATCAGCAAATGATATTAAAGCTTGAATATCTTTTGGAAAGCAACTTCCCCCAAATCCGAATTTACCATCAGGTCCAGGTACATTTAAATGAGAGTGTCCAACTCTTCCATCCCTAACAAAGCCTTCGACAGCATCTTCCCAGTTTGCACCAACTTTATCACTTAATATTCGCATTTCATTCAAAAATGATACTTTTGTTGCTAGAAATGTATTTGTCATATATTTAATTAGCTCAGCAGTTTCAAAATTAGTTTCAATGATTGAAATTGTCTTACCAAATCTCCACTTATATAATTCAGAAACTTTACTTACATCAGTGGCATCTCCACCTAAAATAAATCTTGATTGATTAATAAAATCATAATTTGCACTTCTTTCTGTAAGAAATTCAGGGTTAAAAACCAATTTAATATTTGGAAATTTTTCTTGAAGAGCTGATGATGTACCTGGAACAATGGTAGATCTTATTAAGAAAATAGCATTATCATTTGTAGCTATTTTTGAAATATTTTCAATACAATTCTCCAAAATTGAAAGATCTATCTTTCCGTTTTTATCTGATGGTGTGGGCACTGAAATAAAAACAAAATCGCTATCATTGACAACTTCATTTAATGAGTGTGTAGATTTTTGCGGGTCAACATCAAATACTTTTGTTTCTGCATCACACCCAACGTTTGGAGAAAAACCAAACTTAACTGCTGAACCAACAAACCCTTTACCTATAATTCCTATTTTCATACAAATAATATCTATAAATTTATTAATTAATTTAGTTCTTGTTGGTATTTTTTAATCCATTTAAAAATATTTTTTTTAATATCATATTTTTGATCTACAAGATCTATAGCATTCTTTCGATAGTTTAAATACTTTTCACTGCTAATACTTAAAAAATCATTAATTGTTATTGAAAGGGAGCTTGGAGAGTTGCCAACAAAAAATCCTGCTTCAAATTCGGGTAAAATACTCCATGGTGTTTTATTTGAAGCTATGACAGGTGTGCCTTGATTTAAAGATTCAATTACAACATTACCAAAATTTTCTGAATCACTTGGTAATATTAATGCATACGATTCAGCAATTTTGATTTCCTTTTCTTTACCTTGAATATGTCCAAGAAAATTGATTTTGTCTTCAAGGTTTGATTCGAATGTAAGTTTCTTAAGCTTTGAAAAATACCATGAATGTCTTTCTTCATAAGTTCCAATGATATCCAACTCAAAACCATTTTTTACAAAGTTATCGGACATTCTAACGGCTTTAATCAAATTTTCAATTCGTTTTATTGGATGGATTCTACCTAAAAAAACTAATTTTTTCTTTACATTAATATTTTCTATTCTTGTTGCAGTCTTCATGTAGTTTGGAAGATATATTTTGTTATCTGTTTTAAGTACTTTACTTATATTCTTAAATTCATCATCTGAAGTAGCATGAAAAATAACATTTTTATTCAATTTTCTATAAATGAATAAAGCAATCTTCTTTTTTACCGGACTATAACTAAGCGCAGTATCACTAATTGCACCTCTTACTGAACAGATATATAATTTTGACGGATAGAATATTTTACCAAAGAAAAAGGTCAACATACCTATTGGATCGAAAAGTGCATTTGTATGAATTACTTCATTATCTTTTACTTGACTAAAACTTTTAAATAAAATTTTTAAATCGAACATTCCACCTTTACCGTAATAAATATTTCCATATTTTGTTTTATTAAATTCATTCAAAGATACTTCATTATTTTTAATTCCAATATTTGTACAAACAATTGAACAATTGATATTATTTTTTTCTAGTTCTTCTATATGCCAAAATACTGTATTTGAAACCCCTCCGATTTGTGAAGGATAATATGATGTTAATGGGAAAAAAATTTTCATAGTAGGATAATATTGATATTATTCATTAAAACGTAGGTTTTTTGGAGTAAAAATAATGAGATAAATTATAAAATCTCTAAAGCCTGGGAAGTAGATTGATTCTACCATTCCGTAAAAAATAAAAGGTAATAAATAATAATTGGGAAAGAAAAATTTTTCATTTAATAATATTTTTGAAGTAATTAAATATATAAGAAAAATAAAAGAAATTAGGTTGTATCTATTCCAAAAATCTAAAAATGAATTAAAGGTATATTGTTCTCCGCCGAACCATTGATCTTCAGGGTAACCAAATAAAAAATTACTAAATGACAATTGATTTAAAAATTCAAAAGCAGCAATGATTCGCCTTTCTTGAAGAAAACTATAAGTCTCAATACTTGAAAAATCACTTGTGGTTAAAATAAACATTTGAGTTAAACTTTGTGTGGCGTAATAAACCGTAATAAAAAATGTACATAAAAACAAATATTTAAATCTATATACCAAGTCTCGATTTAATTCATATACAATAAAAAATATTAAAAAAAGGGAAATAACAATACCACTTCTGCTGCCCTGCATTGTTATTAACAATAGATTAATAAAACTAAAAAAATATAAAAATTTATTAGCTTTCCAAGCGTAAAGACGATTAAATATAATATATGTAAATAACGAATTATTTAATGCAATTGGGATTGCATTTGAACTAGAACCATAAAGAATATCTTCATTGAAACCTGGTCTGAAAAATAAATCTGGAAGAATTGCATAATAGTTGAAATAATATACAATGTACAATAGGGCAAAGCTAAAATTAAATAGATATACAAATTTAATTTTTTGATATAAAGCCATTCGGTAAGCCATATAGGCAGTAATTGGAAAAATGATGTTAAAAAGATTAATTTGATTTTTAATTATGAATGATAATAGTGCCGCACATATTAAAAAAAGTGTAAAATTTTTTGCTTTTGATTGATCTAATGAAAAGAAGATTGGTTTAAGAAAAGCTAATCCAAATATCCAGTAAAAAAAAATCAATATATAATAAAATAAACCTCTAAGATCTAAGGAAATAAAATTAATTAGATTGGGTGGCATTATAAAAAAGACTATAAATAGAATTGGAATAATTTTTTTAGTATGAATTTTCATGTAATCAGTTCTATCATATTTATCTTATAGTTTAAAATATATGAGTTTTTATAGTTTTATTTTTCAATTATTTGTATAAAAAATATGTATTTTTCAGTTATAAAGACTCTATATTAAATTTAAATGAAAAATCTATTTATTCTTAGTACACCACCCCATTATTATAATTTACTTCAATATATTGAGCAATTTGAGGTTAATACTAAAGATTCTGAATTGCTTTTTTTAAGCAGTTTTTTTACTCCTGATAAAATAATGGATGATTTTATAAATAAATACATTGATAAATCTGAATGGAAATCAGTAAGAAGAATATCATTATGGCAAACAAAATTTAAAAAAATATATTCTCCAAGCAACCTATTCAAAATATTTCTTTTGCTATTCAATATATTTTTATTTTATTCATTCAGAAAATATAATCATTTAGTGGTAAACCAAGTTGATCAGTCTTACTGTAAATTTTTTTACATTTTAGTTTCATTTAATAAATTAATCGCTTTAGATGAAGGGAATGATGTTTTTAGAATTTCTCATAATAGAATTCATAATACAAAATCAAATTTATTTATGCCTAAAAAAATCATTTTTTTTAGTTCGTATAAAATAGATGTAAAAGAGCCAGATATTTTAATTGAATGCAAAAATCTTTACTCTAAAAAAATTATTAAAGATCTAAAAATTAACAAAAACGAAATCTTTTTCATTGGTTCACCTTATCTTGATGATGGATTAATAGAAGAAGATATTTATTATAAATACATCGATAAAATTAGAAAAGACTTTGAAAATACAAATATAAAATATTTTCCACATAGGAGAGAAAATGAAAAAAACTTATCAATTCTAAAAAATAACTACAATTTTTTGATTCAAAGAATAGATATACCAATTGAATTATATTTTCTTAAAATAAATATTTCTCCCAAAGTCATTATAGGATTTTCTTCAAACGCATTATTTAGTCTTAAGAAATTATCTAATGATAATACCTTAGTACGATCTTATTATATAAGCGCTAAAAATCTTCATTCTTTTTCAGACGAATTAATTCAGATTAAGAAGCAATATAAATATGCCGGTATTGAAGTTTTAGATTTATAGAAGTCAGCTTTTATCTTGAACAAAATCAATAACAGAAAAACTTTTTTCACTTGATAAATGATGAATCCCTTTAATTTTTTTAGAAAATTTTGGTATAATTTCTTTTAATTGTTTTTCAAAAAATTCATCTGGGGTTAAAGTTAGAATTTCAGAAAGCGAAATCTGTTTTCCATACTGATTAAAACCATATTTTTGCCTAACTCTAATTATTCTATCATCTTCAAGAATCAAACCTCCATTACGTGCAAAGTCAGATGAAAAAACAACTGGGTTTTTTTTGTGCTCTTTCCAATCCATCGAAAGAGGAGAATCGGAATAAAAAAGATAAGCTCTAGATGACACATCAAGTGATTTTTTATCACCTACGTTAGCCATTAGCCACCAATGTGGTTCTTTATAAAAAATAATTGAATCTACTGCATCAATATTATCCATTATTTTGTGACTAAATCTCCAATTATATGGGAAATCAACACATTCATATATTCTTATTGATTTATCTCTTCTTGATTCTGGAACCATATATAATTTATCATTGTATTTAAAAACAAAAGGAAAAGACAAGTGAAAATCTTCTTCGATAATCTTTTGAGGTTCTTTGTCACCTTTCTCATCTAAAAGAATTGCCGAAATCGAACCTTTATTTTCTGAAAATGAAAAATCTTCAACAAAGATTGCTGTCAATGAGTCTTTACTAAAAATAAAAGGATCAGCAAGAAACCTATTTTTAGGATTTTTTAGTTTAGATATTTTTTGGAAATCAAAATTCTTCCAATTATTTTCCTGAAATCCTATCTGCCAAACCTGTTTTTTATTAAGAATAAGTCTTGTTATTATTTTTGAAATATAAAAAACTAAAATCTTAAAAACATAATTTAAAGAAACAGTTAATTTTGGGGTTTTGAACAATCTACTATTACTTGTATCATAGTTATTAATAGTGGGCAATTTTCCGTTTTCTAGTACATATTCAAATATTTTTTCAATGAATGGATAAGAAATTTGCTGGAGATTTAGCCTATTCTTTAAATATGTTGGCATTGTTACTGTTTCTCCTCGAAATATTACTTTTCCGTCATCAAGTTTTTCAGTACATATTTGAATTATGAACCCACTCTTTCTTTTTGATAGATATACTTCCCAAAATCCCGGTGGGCCACCTCTATTCCATTTATTATCACCATGATGAAGTGATATAAGGCCATACTTTGAGGCATATAATATACCACCTTTAAAAATTCCAGAGCCATTACCTCGAAAAATAAAATCTAATTTTAAATCATTTATTTTTTCTAAATCATTTTCCGAATATTTCACAAAAAATTTCTTATAAAAAATGGGATTAATGTCTAAAACATCCAAGAAATTACTTTTTTTTACTTGACCTATTTTACTATCTATCGAATATTTTTTGTCTATTTTTCTAAAAAATATATCTTCTAATTTTGTTAAGATTGAGAAAAAAGCAAGACTGCAGAACCTAAAAAATCCTTCATTAGATATTTTGGTACTAACTTTTTGAGAAATATTTTTTTTAGTAAGCTTATTATGAAGAAGAATAATGTCAATATTTTCGTTCTGTTCCAGTGATAATATTAAACTAGATAAGGAGCTATTCATCTTAAGAGAATCCATTAAAATACCTATTCTTAGTTTCTTTTTAAACATTATTTGATATCTAATGAAACTTTTTTTCTGATTTTAATTTTTTATAATGTTCAATATTTCTGAATTTTATAATGTCACAAGGATTTCCCCCAACTATTGCATAATCTGGAACATCTTTATGTACAAGTGCTTTAGCTTGAATAATCGCACCTTCGCCAATAGAGACCCCTCCTAACACTGTAACATGATTTCCAAACCATACATTATCACCAATAATTACATCTTTTGTTATAAAAGTTTCATCATATGGTATTTTATTTCCGTTATCAAAATTATGATTACTAGTGATTATTTCGCAACCGTAACCTGAATGAAAATTATCTCCAAAAGTTACCCTTCCTGTACCTAAGATTTTCATGCCATTAAAATTTGGATTTTTGCCTAAAATAGTATTTTTGCTTAGAGTGGTATAGCCTCCAATATAAAGTTCACCTTTATGTCTTAGCACTTTATTGATCTGTGCAAATTTGTAAAGCTTATTTTTGGATGCTCTAAAAAGTTTTAAAATTTTTTTTAGCATAGTAGATAGCAATTAATGTTCCTAAATATTGAATTACCCATGTTATACAATATATCATTGCAGCATATTCGACACCATTTTTTATAAAAATTAAATTTAAAATTATGTTTACTAATGCAGCTATAATAGCAATATACAATAGATATGAATTCTTTTCATATATAATTAAGAATGGATTGATAATCCAATATTGAACTTGCATAAAACCTGCAATTATAAACCATTTTGCAATTTCTATATTTAAGAAATACTCTACAGGCAGAAAAACCTCTATGAGAAACGGAAATAGTAAGTAATATATCATAGAGAAAATTATCATTCCAAAAGTAATTGATAATATTGTTTTAACTATTTCTTTATCAATGGTTTTATTTGAACTCATTTTTTTAAACAAATATGGTGAAAAAGCTAATTGCAATACATTTCCAGCCGCAGAAACTCCAAATGATAATTGGAAAATTGCAGAATATGAAGCCAAATCAATTTTTGTGAGCACAGAATTAATAATCAACTTATCAGTACCGGTGTATATTTGAGTAAAAATACTATAAAGAACTAAGGGAATTGAAAATGAAACTGCTTTTTTCAGTAAGGGTTTATTTAGTGAAAAATCTTTACTATTAAATTTAATAAAAAAAATAAAACCCATTAATATTGAGCTCAGATATCCAATCATGTGTATGTTTAATACTAATTTTAAACTCATATAATTAGTATTTGATATAAATAGCACTCCTCCGATAGTTATAAAAAAAACCGATAAATTTGACATAAAAAATTTTTTCATATTTGATTCAGCCCTATAATAAGTAAGTAGTAATGTATGTATGCTGAACAAACAAGTATTAATAAAAGCATAAACGATAACATGATGATCATTTAATTCAAGTAATACTTTCAAAGTGTCACTAAGAAATAATGTTATAATTATCAATACTGCTGTAACTAGAATTGAAAAAATTGAGGAATTAAAGATAAAGCTTTTTACTGTATTTTTTAAACTACTATAGAAATTCTTAAGCAAAAATGTAGAAAGGGCAAAAGCAATAATAGGAGTTGAAAGGCCTGAAATCACTTTATATATTGAATAGTCAGCAAATTCAACTACAGTCAAGCTTCTAGTTAAAATTGGTAATAAAATTATTGGCAATAAAATAACCAAAAATTGAGAGCCCCCATAACCAAACAATAGTTTGATAATTTTTTTTATTTTGTCCATTCTGATGAAATAATTTGAATCATGATTTATAAATAATTTAATTATTTCTATTCATTAGAAATATTGTCCCCAAGAATTTTACTATAATTTGGCAACATTATAATTTGATTATCAATTGTCATTAGTTTTTTTGGATAATTCAGATACGCTTCAACTTGTTTATATAAACCTGGTTTGAAAGTTTTATCTAATTCATCATCTAGTTTAATTTGATCTATTTTTATAGAACCTCTTTTTTGTCGATATAGTTGCTCCATTGGCTTCATAATATATCTATTTTCTTTTGTTAAAAATTCAGCCCACCATCTTCCTGCAGAATCCCAGTTTGCATTATATGAGAATATTGCCCCCTTATCTGTGATACCTGCCCCTGAAAAAATTGTTCCTTTTGGATGCCATGATTGACCTCCTGAAACAAAGCTTTGCATATTTTTAGGATTTCCTCCTATACTAAATGCTAAATCTATTACATGTGAAGAATTTTGTATAAACCACTCATTAAGTATATCTTTATTTTTCTTTAAATCTTTAATGATATGTCCCCATTCTGTAAATTCAAAGTTAAATGAAGTAACTCCACCATCTGCTTTAATATGTTCTTTCAAGCAGAGTGTTGAAGCAAAAAAACGTCTATTATAGGCAATGTAAATATCAGCTTTTTCTTTTAACGATAAGGAATGAACATTTTTGATATCACTAATATCTAGACCTCCAGGTTTTTCTAAAAGTATACTCTTGAATCCATTTCTAATAAGAAGTCTAGTTACTTTACCTAATAAATGCTCATTCACTGCTACTATAACTTTGTATGCACCAAAATCTGTTGATGAATGCTTTTTTAAAAAGTTTTCAATTCCTCCCAGTATAACTTTTGTACCAGTTTTATCCTCAAAATTTTTTGCACCATTTTTACTATTTCCAATTGTAATAAACTCACAGTTTAGTGCTTTTAATACTTTTGCATAATCTAAAGCCATTGGTCCAGCGCCTACGATGATTATCTTTGGTTTATCAATCATTTTATTCAGGTAAAAGGGTAGTAGTTAAATTTTATACGTGAATTAAGATTAATGAATTTCAACAGTTCATCTAAATGTGGTAAATGTACATGCATACTAAATTCGTATGGGGGCAGTTCACAGCGGTTTGTTTTTAATATATCTTGTACTAAAATAGACGTTAAATTACTTTGAAAGGGAAATTCATATTTAAACTCTTCCCATTTCCAATCGTTCTCAAACTTTGATATTAATACTGTCCCTTCTGATTCACGAACAATAAAGTGAACCTTGTCATTAAATGCTTGAATTGTTATTGGAGCATTGCCAACAGGTTCACAGTTTATTACACCTTGAGTACCATTTTTAAAATTGACTTGAAATGTACCATTCAATTCATAAAAACTTTTGCGTTTGCTTTTGAATAATTTTTTATCAAGCATGTTAAGATCGCAGGTATATTCATAGTTACCATTTAAATATGAGATATGATCAATAAAGTGAACTAAATTTGTTATCAAACCAAACTGACTACCAGAAACTATGTATTTAAATCTATCGCCTTTAAAATATTTTTTAATCTCTTTATAGAATGGGAACATTCGCATTGTGCAGTTTACATATGCTTTAATCTTTTTTGCTTCAAGCACTTTTGACATATTGAAATAGTCTTCTCTTTTATCAAAAAGAATTTTTTCAAAAATGATTGTCTTCGTTTCAAATTTTTCTAACAATTTTAAAGTTGCTTGATATCTGACGTTAGATGATGTAGCAATAATTGCGATGTCAATTTTTTTAAAATTTTTAATATCATCTATAGAATTTTTATAAAATAAAGTATTATTGTCTTCGATATTTACTGAATCATATCTTTCTTGTGCAATTTTTAGAGACTTGTTACTTGGATCTATTATGTAAATTTCAAGTGAAGTTTTAATATTTTTTAATGATTGCAGATGTCTACTTCCCAGCTCTCCTGAACCAATAATAAATATTTTTTTCATAGGTTTTCTTTGTTATTAATCGTCTACACCATTAAGAAAAACATTTTTTCTAAGGTGCCATTGACCATTAATATTTTTCCAAATATGCGGGCTTCTGTGTTTATTAATTGTATTCCAAAACTCTTCCTCTGAAGTATCAATATAGTCGAGAAACTCTTTAAAAAAAATTTGAGGAAATTCTGTATCGTATTTATCTACTAAATATGCAGCTTCTTCTCTAGTTATTTTACCATTTCTAACTTCTTGAGCAGCATCGTATGTGCACCTGCCTATGCCAAACTTTATCAATGTAGTAAAATAGTGAAATGGATCAATTTTATCATCTATACTACTGTATTTTGAATATGTGCCTTCAGTCCTTATAGGGTTAGCTTTAAACCCTGTATTTTCTACAGCATAATAATAGCATTCTTGAGGATCCCATTTTAAATAATATCCTAAGTAATGAACTTCGACACCAGCTTGAATTAATTCTTTTTTGTCAGGAGCAATATAGGGAGCAAAATCATTTTTGGTATACTTACCACTATCAATGTATTCTTTCATTGATACTCCTCCAAACTTCATATCAAGCGCATTATCAGATGAAAAAAAATCCATATTCATAATAGGATTAATATTTTCCTCAATTGCATTACCATATTCAGCTTGGTTTTCTCCATACATTACTAATTTAACACCAAATTTTTTTGCCATTGCGGGACCAATAATCCTTTGGCCAACTATAAAAGGTTGAAATGGGTGAAGGAGATTATGAAATGCATTTTTTGTCATTTCCCTATGTAATCTACCGTTTGGAGTATAGAGCATGTTGTCTAAGCCTCCAGTTTCCATCCATTCCTGCATATTTTCCCATCCTATATCTGTATAAAGATGCGGAGACCAGGTAACTGTAAGAGGATTCATTCCATACTTATATTTAAGAATATGAGATGTAAAAGCACTATCTTTCCCGCCACTTCCTGGGACAATAACATCATAAGAGCCATCATTGCTACGAAATTTTGATAAAAGTTTATCCAGTTCTTTTTCTCTAAGATCCCAATCTATACCTTTTTCTTTTTCTTCATTATACACACAAGCAGAACATATACCCTCATCATTAAAATTAATTACTTCTTTTTTTTCACCTTTTTGGTTTTTGAATTCAATTGTAGAACTAGGTCTTTGATTGGAGATAACACACTTTTTACAGAATTTTATTTCAGTTGGTAAGCCGTAAAAAGCTTCTAGTTTCTGGACTTTATTTTGTGACATCTTTACTACAAATATTAATAAAATTATTTATGATTGCTAATCCTTTTTTGGAGCTCTTTTCTGGATGAAATTGACAGCCGTAAATATTATTTTTCTTCACAGAAGAGCAGAATTCAGCACCACCATAGTTTGTTGTAGACAAAATCTCATTTTTATTTTTGGGGGTTCCAGCAAAGGTGTGAACAAAATACATATTTTCTCCAACTTCTATGTTCTCTAAAATTGTATTTTCCCAATCAATATTTTTTGGTTTGATTTCGTTCCAACTTACATGAGGGAGCTTAATTTTTTGAGAATTATCAATTGGAATTTTTAATACATCTCCTTCGATTAAACCTAATCCTTTTGTTTCACCAAATTCTTCACTCTTTTCAAAAAGCAATTGCATTCCTAAACAAATTCCAAGCAAAGGTTTACTAGTTTTTACATAATCTTCAATTATTGAAATTAAATTATATTTTTTAAGGTTGTCCATGCCTTGTGAAAAAGCTCCAACTCCTGGTAAAATTAAACCATCAGCATTCAAAATCAATTCTTTCTCTCTTGAAAGAACCACTTTAATTTTTTGTTTATCAAAAGCATTAATTATGCTTTTTACATTACCTATACCGTAGTCAATTAATATTATTTTCATAACCTAATGTCAATGTCATCCATTTTATTTAAATAGTTTTTTAAATCATTAATCGATTCAATATTATAGTGAAGTATTGATGCAATAGCTATTGCATCAATCTCTGAATTAACAATTGCATTAGCTAGATCTTCTTTCTTCCCACCACCACCTGATGAAATTACAGGAATTGTAGTTACTTTAGAAACTGCTTTGATTAATTCTATGTCAAATCCTTTTTTAGTTCCTTCTTGATCAATTGATGTAAGCATGATTTCACCTGCACCTAAATCTTCAACTTCTTTTGCCCAATCAACTACATCTTTACCAGTATTTTCTCTTCCATTGTCATAATATACTTCCCATTTTTTATCATTAACTTTTTTTGCATCTATTGATGATACAATACATTGCGATCCAAATACTTGTGATGCCTCTTTAATAAATGTTGGATTTTTAACTGCCTTAGTATTTATAGCTATTTTATCGGCACCAGCATTTAATGCGATTTGTATATCCTCGATTTTTCTTATTCCACCACCAACAGTAATTGGTACAAAAACATCTTCACAGGCTCTATTTATTATCTCAGTCAGACTATTTCTATCATAGTAGGCTGCAACTGCATCCATAAAAATAATTTCATCAACACCTTCATTGTAGTATTTCTTTGCTAATTCATTTGGATTACCGATTTTTCTTAACCCTTCTAAATGTATACCCTTAATTACATAATCATTTTTAATATCTAACCTTGCTATAATTCTTGTTTTATTCATTATAATCTATTTCTTGAAATTGTTTTTGATGTTTGATTTCCCAAAATTTTTTGGAATTTAAGAGCTCAATAAATAATTGATCACTTCTACCTTTTCCGAAGTAAAACTTATCTTTTTTATTTGAACTTTTTTTGATTGATTGAACCTTTTTAATTGTATCTAAAATGCTTTCATAGTTGTAATCACAATGAAATATTGAATCTAGTTTTGCTCTTTTATTTTGTCTGGTACCTATATCAATTGTAGGTATATTATAGTAAGGAGCCTCTCTTATTCCTGCACTTGAATTTCCAATAATAAATTCTGATTCTTTTAAAAGTCTTAAAAAATATTCAAATCTAAGAGAGGGGAATACCTTGATATGTTTGTTAGAACCTATTTTATTTATTTCTTCCAGAATTTCTTGCGATCCTAAGTCATTATTAGGGTAAATTAAAATATAATCATTTTTACTTTTTTCTAACGCCTCAATGAAGTTGGAGGCATATTCTTTTATATTATGATATTCTGTTGTAATTGGGTGAAACATAGCAATAGAAAATTTTTGAAAGGTAATATCATAATATTTTTTTACTGCTTTCAAGCTTGGAAGACTTTTTTCATCCATTAAATCTAAGTCTGGTGATCCTAAAATAAATATTGATTTATCATACTCACCTAACTGAATAAGCCTTTTTTTTGCTCTTTCATTTGCTACTAAATGTATATGAGACATTTTTGATACAGAGTGACGTATTAATTCATCAATTGTTCCTGATAGTTCACCTCCCTCAATATGTGCTACCAAAATATTATTTAAACTACCGACAATTGCTCCAGCTAATGCTTCGACTCTATCTCCATGAATTACAATTAAATCAGGATTAATTTTCGATACATAATCTGAAAACCCATCAATAGTTTTTGACAGTGTTCTATCCATATAATCTATAGACTGATGATTGCTGAACATAAATAAATTTTTAAATCCTGATTTTACAATTTCATCTGCAGTATATCCGTAAAGGGGATTCATATGCATCCCGGTTATAAAAATATGCACTTCAAATGACTTATTTTTCTGAGATATGGATAATAAAGATTTTAATTTACCATAATCTGCCCTTGTTCCAGTTAGAAAAACAATTTTCTTCATTTTTTAATATGAGACCATTTCAAATGACTATCACTTTTTATATCTTTTGCACAATATTTACCAATTATTTTTTTATAATCTTCAGCTAAAATTTCTCCTGTTCCTGGTCTCTTTACCCATAAATTTTCATTGGTAAAAACTTCACCTTTTTTGATATCTTTGATTGTAACTACTGTTGAAAATGCAAAGTCACTGGTAATTTTTTCTTCAACTGCAGGTTCTTTTTTACCTCCGCGCATTTGCCAAATAATTTTGCTTCCTTCAATTAATTCATTACAATCCTTTTCATCCATCGAGCAAACTATATCTGGACCTTTTCTTTCTTTATGGTCTGTAAAATGTCTTTCTAATATAGATGCCCCCAAAGCAACTGCACCATAGCATGCATGATTAGTTATAGTATGATCAGATAATCCATAAACATTATTTGGAAAAGATTTTGATAACTCTTTCATAGCACCTAGTCTAACTAAGTGATTTGGTGTAGGGTATAAATTTGTTGTGTGCAGTAAAGCTAATGGTACTTTTGCAGATTTAAAAATTTTAACCGCTTTTGATATGTTATTTATAGTATTCATACCTGTACTTAGAATTACAGGTTTATTAAAGCGTGAAATATGTTCCAATAATGGGTAGTTATTACATTCTCCAGAACCAATTTTGTAAGCAGACACATTCATACTTTCAAGCCGGTCTGCCGCTGCTCGTGAAAAAGGTGTTGAAATAAAGATCATCCCTTTATTTTCAACATAATCTTTTAATTCATTTTCTTCTTTTTCATTTAATGAACATCGTTTCATAATTTCATAAATTGAAACGTTGGCATTTCCAGGAATTACTTTTTTTGCCAATGAGCTCATTTCATCATCAATTATATGTGTCTGATGCTTTACACACTCTGCACCAGCTCTTTGTGCAGCATCAACCATTTTCTTAGCCACTCTAAGTGATCCTTCATGATTAATTCCAATTTCTGCTATTACAAAAGGGGCATAATCAATACCTATTTTTCTATTTTGGATTTTAATATAATTATTTTTCTTCATTTTTTGATTTTAGTATTGTTTCAGCAAAAATAAAATCTTCAATGTAATCAATATCAACTTTTGAATTGATATTGTCACATACATATGGATAAACATCCTTTGTAATTATTTCGTTTTTTAGAATACTTTCACTTTTGGTTATGTATATTAAACCGTTTTCATAAACTTGTCTTTCTAAATCTTGTGATCTCTGACCTGGCATATAATTAGAAGGTTCAAAAAAATTATTTTTAATTATTCCAATTTTTCTTTCGTTAGTTGAAAACGAAGCTAAACTATTTTTTCCGGACAATTCAAATTGACTAATTGCTTCTCTTAATAAATTTACACTTCTTAATGGATTTGTAGGTTGTAATAAAATTAGTGCATCGCATTTAATATTCTTTTTTTTGAAATGATTTATTTGATATTTTAAAACTTCTACAGTTGGAGTATTATCTTTAGCTAAATATTCTGGTCTTTCTAATATATTGACACCTTTATTTCTTGCTAATTCAATAACTTTTAAATCATTACTATTTATCCAAACCTCATTCGGTGAAAAATTATTTAAAGCATAATCAATCGAGAATTCAATCAATGGTTTACCTGCTAAAAGCTTTACGTTTTTTCCAGGCAACCTTTTTGAATTTGCCCTTGCAGGAATAATAATTTTATATATCATTAATATGCCTAAGTTTTAAGTTTTAATTTTTAATTTTTAGAGCTATTAAGTTAATTTCAATCTTATTTAACAATAATTTTCAATTTCAATCTTATTTAACAATAATTTGAAAGAAATATTTGTAAACAATATAATTAAAACTAAATTATCTCTATGGAAAAAAAGTACTTTAAAAAACTATTAATAACACTACTATTTTTTACCAAATTATTTTCGCAGTTTTCTTCATCAGATATTGAAAGGTTAAGTTCATCACAACTTGATCAATTGAGAGATGCTTTACAGGAAAATACTAATGAGAGTATTACAACCGCTGATAATGTCGAGCCAACACCATTACAAACCATTTATATAGAATCATCTCCTGATGAAGATGCAAGTAGTTATTTTGGTTACGATTATTTTTTAAGAGACATTAATTTTTTTGATAATATTCCTACACCTCCCGATTTTAAGTTAGGGGCGGGCGACGAAATTATTTTATCATTGTGGGGTGAAACTAACTTAAGGGAAAGTTTTACACTTAATAAAGATGGAATGATTTACTACAGTAGTATTGGCTTTATTAATTTGTCTAACAAAAATTTAAAAGAAGCGGAACTTTTGCTAACTAACGAGTTATCAAAGATTTATTCAACTTTGAGTGGCAATAATAATTCAACCAAATTAATGGTTGAGCTTGGTAGACTTAGATCAATTAATGTATACTTTACTGGTCAAATTGTTACCCCTGGAATAAATCTTATTCATCCTTTTTCTGATGCTTTTTCCGCTATTGTTCAAGCTGGAGGGATTATTGAAAATGGTTCTTTAAGAAAAATTCAAATAATTAGACATAACAAAATTATTGCTAATATTGATTTTTATGAATTTTTTGTAAATGGGAATAATTCTTTTTCAAGTATAAGATTGCTTGATGGAGATATAATTCATATACCAGTTGTCTCAAAAAGAAATTTGATTGATGGTGAAATTGTAAATCCAGGATACTATGAGTTGTTAGAATCTGAATCATTACTTGATCTGGTAAATTATGCCGGTGGCTTAACATCAAATGCAAGTGATGAATTAATATTTAAAGATATATCTCCAATAAACATGCGTAAATCAAATGATTTAGCGACAGTTTCGTTTACGATTAATTATTCCAATTTATCTGGAATTGTATCGAACAATGGCGCTTCTGTTTCAGTATTATCGATCAGTGAAAATGAAACAGACATAATAATTTATGGAAGAGTAAAAAGACCTGGAGAATATCCACTTCTTAAGGAAATCATTACCAAAGATAGTAAAAAAATACTCAAGGAGTCATCCTTGAAAGATATTTTAGATTTAGCTGGTGGTTTTGATGACCCAATTTTCAGTAAAACAATTGATAAAAATCTCGTTATTTTAAGATTGAATGAAAATGATTTTTATGGAGAAGAATTTAATATTAATTATGATGATGCTGATGATTTTCAACTAACTATTAACGATAGAATTTTTGTATATGAAAATCCAAATTATTATAATGATCTTTTCTACACTATTCGTGGAGAAGTAAATAAGCCAGGAACTTATCCTTTAAGAGAAGGTATGACACTTGAAAATGCTTTAAAAATGTCTAATAATTTAACAGAAATAGGCTCTATAAATAGTATTACTGTTAGTAAAACTTTTGAAAGTTATAATCAGCAAGGTGAATTAACAGAGCAAAGTGAGTTGGTAGGGAATATTGACCTTAATTATGAAATTGGAGATAAAGATATAATCACAATTCTTCCGAGAACAAACGTGGTTAGAATAGATGGAAATGTTTATAATGAAGGTTTTGTATCTGTTTCGAAAAATGGTATGTTAATGTCAAGAGCAATAGAGTTAGCTGGAGGTTATATGCCATATAGTTTGAAAAAAAGTGCTTATGTTTTAAGAGCAAATGGTAAAATAGAAAAAGCTAATATTTTTAGAGGTCGAGCTAAAAGAGTTTATCCTGGTGATTCAGTTTTTGTACCAAGAGATCCTAACCCTAGTGACTTTGAAATAACAGCTTTCATTTCAGATTTATCCACTACACTTGCAAATATCGCTGCTATTCTAATTTTAGTTGATAATCAAGATTAAATCTTATGAATTCTATTATTGAAAACAACGAACTCAATTTATCAAATTTATTTTTTTTTATTTTAATCGTCATAAAAAAATATTTTAAAACTCTTTTAATCTTACTATTTATTTTTTGTTTATATCTTTTTCTTAGAGCCCCAGCTTATTCATCATCTGTATCTTTTTACACCAATTATGATCAGACAAGTAAAATTCCTTCATCACTAGGTTTTATAAGTAGTCTAGCTGGAGGTCAATCCAATGATAGTTTAGGTTTTTCTGTTTCAGACTATATAAATTCAGATAATTTCTTCAATTTTGTCCTTGAGCATGATTATGTTATAAATGGAAGTAGTGTAAGTTTGGTTGAACATTTAGGAAAAAATTATAATAAGATATTTTCATTAAATCCCATAAGCATTCTCTCAAATATTAATAGGAATTTAAATTTATCTAACAACTTATCAGAATATGATAAAAAATTATCTTATGCTAAAGAGAAACTTCAATCTGAAATGTCTCACAATGAGGATCAAGAAACATTCCTGCATACAATATCATTTATAGCAGTAAATGATTCTGAATTATCAAAGCAAGTTGTCGAAAAAATGTTTGAATCTATAATAAGCTATTCAAATGAAATTACTAATATTAAAGGGGCAGAAAAGGAAGCTTTCATTGAAAGTCGTCTTTTAGAAGTAAAAAAAGAATTAAATGACTCAGAAAATGAACTTTTATTATTTTTGGAAAATAACAAAGCTATTGATTCTCCTAGTCTTATCTTACAGCGCGAAAGACTTGAACGAAAAATTCTTTTACATAACCAATTATTCATTAGCTTATCTGACCAATTAGAAATTGCAAAAATTGATGCTAAAGACAATACATCTTCAGTTTTCTTGCTTGACGCTCCAAGTACATCTGCATATAAACCTGGAAGAGGCTTTTTAGAAAAAATATTTTTGATTACGATTATATTTTTAACTTCAGCTATTACTTACGAATTTTACATTAATAGAGATAGGTTATATCCCTAATTACTAATTTTTTATGAAAGTAAGTATTATTACAACGAGTTTTAATTCGGAATCAACCATCTTGGATACAATTCTTTCTGTGAATAATCAAACATACAAAAATATTGAACATGTTATAATTGATGGTGGATCAACTGATAATACACTAGATATTATTAATGCAAATAAGTCTAAAAGTGCAATTCTAATATCCGAGCGAGATAATGGTTGTTATGATGCTTTTAACAAGGGAATAAAAAATAGCAATGGAGATATAATTGGATTTCTTCATTCTGATGATATTTTTTATTCAGATGATATTATAGAAAAGTTATGTCAAAGTATTGGCGAGGCACCTGGCATATATGGAGATCTTATTTACACTAATCAGAATAACATCAATGATAAAATAAGATTATGGAAATCTAGAAAATTTAATAAAAAAAACTTTTATTTAGGGTGGATGATTGCTCATCCAACAATGTATTTGAGAAAAGAAATCTATGAGATTTATGGTGGTTACAGTCTCAAATTCCCCATTGCTGCTGATTACGAATTTATGGTAAGAGTATTATTTAAACATAATATTCAATGCAAATATTTGCCTGAAATAGTAACTAGAATGAGGGAGGGTGGACAAAGTAGTAATAATTTTAAAGATAGACTGAAAGCTCAAGTTGAATGTTGGTATGCATGGAAAAATAATGATTTAGGTTTTTTCCCAATTTGGACTTTATTAAAACCAATCTCAAAAATTAATCAGTGGTTTCTTCATTAAGCGCGAGCTTTTTCCTAATTTCAGTTGCAGAAATTTTTTTTATATCTTTCGGAGGTTTATGTTCAATAATTTCATATCCTACACCACGGCCATAATTAATAGATTCTATATCTGGGATAACGATCACTTTCACTCTGTTTAGCTTAATTAAATCATCCAATTCTTTTTCAACATTTTTCTTGACATCAATTGGGTTATAGGGATTATCATCGCTTTTACTAACTTCTCTTACACATATTAATACATTTTTTCCTTCATCTAATCTTTGATTGATAAGCCATCTATGACCATCATGCCATGGCTGCCATCTACCGATAAACATTGAGTATTTCATTTAAACTTTCCTTAGGTGTATCATTCGTTGTATCTATATCCAAAAAATTGTGTAAAGGTTTTTCATATTCTTTAACAAAAAAATGTTCTCGTCCTCTTATTTCAGATGTATGTAAATATACTTCTAAAACATTAAACTTTTCTTTGAATTCTTCTCTTAATTCTCTGTATGGCGATACTAGAGAAATAATCGGTGTATAATTTTTATTTATCAAATATGCCGCAATGCTCATTCCTAATCTTATATTTGCATACCTACCTTTTTTTGAATAATCTTTGTTTTGAAATAAATCTCTCAAATCATCTCCGTCAATTGTAAAAAATAAATCGCTTTCATTATTATTTGATAATTCTTTTGATAGAAGATTAGCTAAAGTTGTTTTTCCACTTGCAGGTTGGCCCGTAAGCCAGATAGCATCATATTTTTTTTGGTTTGGGTTCATTTTTTGGTTCTAAATTTTAAATGACTTAGGAAAATACTTGAGTTATTTAAGAAGTCAAAGTAGTTTAATCAGATTTTGGGCCCATAGCTCAATTGGTTAGAGCAACGGACTCATAATCCGCAGGTTCGGGGTTCAAGTCCCTGTGGGCCCACAGTAAAGTTTCGTTATATTTATTAATATATTTTTTTTATCAACCTATGTGTTAAATTATTTACGAGTATAATTTTTAAAGGAGAATATAAATTATGAAAAAAGCTGTTGTTATGGGTGCAGGCGGATTTATTGGTAGCCACATGGTTAAAAGATTAAAAAATGAAGGTTTTTGGGTTAGAGGAGTTGATTTAAAACATACAGAATTTTCAGAAACAGAAGCTGATGATTTTGTAATTGGTGATTTGAGAGATCCAATAGTTGTAAGTAATGTTATAAATCAAGATATGGACCTAGTTTATCAATTTGCAGCTGATATGGGTGGTGCCGGATATATTTTTACTGGAGATAATGATGCAAATGTTATGCACAATTCTGGATTAATAAATTTAAATGTAGTTCATGAATCTGTTAAAAAGCAGGTAAAAAAAGTGTTTTATTCTTCCTCAGCATGTATGTATCCAGCTTATAATCAAGAGGACCCTGATAATCCAATGTGTTCGGAGGATAGTGCTTATCCTGCTGCTCCGGATAGTGAATATGGTTGGGAAAAATTATTTAGCGAGAGATTGTATATGGCATTCGCTAGAAATTATGGTTTGAATGTAAGAATAGGAAGATTTCATAATATTTTTGGTCCAGATGGGACATGGGATGGAGGTAAAGAAAAGGCACCTGCTGCAATGTGCAGAAAGGCAATTTTAGCAGGCAACGACTCCTCATTAGAAGTTTGGGGCGATGGATTACAGACTAGATCGTTTCTATACATTGATGAATGTATCGAAGCCGTTCAAAGGTTAATGGATTCAGATTTTACCGACCCTATAAATATTGGTTCTGAAGAAATGGTCCAAATTAATGAACTTGCTCAAATTGCTATAGATCTGTCAGGTAAAAATATATCAATTGAGAATTTACAGGGTGATGATTTTGAAAAAAAATATGGTTTTCCAGTCCCTGAAGGTGTGAGAGGTAGAAATTCAGATAACAAATTATTTCGAGAAAAAATTGGATGGGAACCAAATTATCCATTAGTAGAGGGAATGAAACACACTTTTGAATGGATTAAAAGTCAAGCAGAAAAGTAATTAAATTATTTTTTTTATGAAAGGATCTCATTCCTACATATCAAATCCTTTAAATGAAGATATTTACATAAATATCAACGGTAAGTTATTTCATAGATCTGAAGCTAAAATATCAGTATTTGATAGTGGATTTCTGCTTGGAGATGGGGTTTGGGAAGGAATACGATTGCATAAGTCTAAGCTTGTTTTCATTGACGACCATATTGATAGAATATTTAATAGCGCTAGCGGTATTTCACTTAAAATTCCTTTATCAAAAGAAGACATAATATCAGAAATAAAGAAAGTACTATCAAAGAATTCAATGACCAACGATGTTCATATTAGACTTATTATATCAAGAGGAGATAAAATTACCCCATATCAAAATCCGAAAGCGAATGTGGGACCCATTAATTTTGTTATTATTCCAGAACATAAAAAAACAAGCCCTGAAACATACTCTGAAGGAATATCTATTGGAAGAGTAAATATAATTAGACCCGCTAAGAACATTTTGAATACACATTACAATACTTTGAGCAAATTAAATTGTATCTTAGCAAGTATTGAAGCAAATAATTTGGGTTTTGATGAAGGTATTATGAATGATCCACATGGTAACGTTAGTACATGTAATTCAACAAATCTTTTTTTCATAAAGGATAATGAAGTTTGGACATCAACTGGAGAATATTGTTTAAATGGTATTACTAGAGGAAAAACAATTATGATTTGTCAGTCAAACGATATTCCTATTTTAGAAAAGGACTTTATTTTTGATGATATAATAGATTGTGATGAAGCCTTTGTCACAGGTACTTTTGCTGGAATCATTCCAGTCTCAAAAATAGAAGGCAGAAATTTGAAATCGACAAATGCTGATTCTTTAGTAAATCAAATAAGACTTTTGTATAACAAACATATTCAAGAAAACATTTATTAAGAATGATAGTAGCTTGTTGGTCTGGACCTAGAAATATTTCCACTGCACTCATGAGATCGTGGTCATCTAGAAAAGATACATATGTAACTGATGAACCATTTTATGCTTACTACTTAAAAAAGACTCAAATCGATCACCCAATGCATGAAAGGATAATCAATCATTATTTTTCAGATTATGATAAAATTGTTAATCAATTAATAAGTGAGGTGCCTAATCAAAAAATTATTTGGTATCAAAAGCATATGGCACATCATTTAATTGACTTTACTAAAATAGATTGGATAAAAAAATGTGAAAATTGCATTTTGTTAAGACATCCAAAAGAGGTTATAAGTTCTTATACAGCTAAAAATAAGTTAAATAGTATTACAGAATTGGGCTACCCACAGCAGTTTAAAATTGCAAAGTTTTTAAAAGAATCAAATCAAAGGTTTAAGATTATAGATTCGGCAGATTTACTCAAAAATCCTAAAAAAGTACTACTTGACTGGTGCGAAAGCATCAATATTAAATTTGATGAATCAATGCTTAGATGGGAAAAAGGGAGTCATCCTAATGACGGTATTTGGTGGCAACATTGGTACAACAATGTAATAGAAACTACAGGATTTGAAAAATATCAAAAAAAGGATATTAGCATTGAGAATGAATATGATTCTATTTATAATGATTCAATGGAGTATTATAATTATTTAAAAGGTTTCAAATGAATTCTTTATTTAAATTATGGACACAACCTTCTTGGATTAAATGGATTGTATATTTGGCTATAGTTTACATCCTATTTTTGATTAAAGAAGCTTTTGCTATTGTCCTGTGGTTTCTTTTTTGTATCATTTTATATTATATCATATTTGCTAATAACATATTTAAAACAAGGACTTATTATGAGAAAAATAATTTTTAGTGTATTAGTATGTACATTTCTATCTTGTCAAGAAAATAGACCTCACGGAAATCAATATGAACTGCCAGAATTAACTCCAAATAACCTTTTAATAGGAAGTTTAAATGAAAATCGATCGTCATATAGAGTATCATTTTATGATATTAACATCGATTTTGACATTGAGAAAAAATCGTTGGATGGTTTTGTAACAATTAAAGCTGAAAGCATAAGAGATTTAAATAAGCTACAGATTGACTTAGCTGAGAACTTAAGTATTAAAAAAGTGACTTATGCAAATCAGGAGTTATCTTTCTCAAGAGAGTTCGATGCAGTATTAATCGATTTTGTTTCAACTATTAAAAAAGGCAGTATTTTTGAGTTTACAGTTTTTTATCATGGGGTTCCCCAGAGCGCTGATAATCCTCCATGGGCTGGTGGATTTACATGGTCAAAAGATAAAGAAGGACGAGATTGGATTGCAGTTTCTTGTGAGGGTGAGGGTGCACGAATATGGTGGCCTAATAAAGACCATATTACAACAGAAGGTGATAGTGTAAGAATGGTTTACACAGTTCCATCGAATATGGTAGCAGTTGGTAATGGTACATTAAGAAATGTAATTACTAATGATGATAAATCTTCTTTCGAATGGTTTGTTAGTAACCCAATAAATAATTACAATATTTCAGTTCAAATTGGAAATTATGTAGCTGTTCAAGATACCTTTATTAAAGATAATACCATTCATAATATGAATCATTACGTCCTAGATTATAATGAAGAGCTTGCTTCAAATTATTTTACTCAATCAAAAGAAGTTATAAGATTTTATGAAAAATACTTTGGCGATTATCAATGGTACGAAGATGGCTATAAGTTAATTGAAGTACCATACTTAGGAATGGAACATCAATCCGCAGTAACTTATGGTAATGGATTTAGTATTTATAATGGAGTAAGAAGTAAAAGTTGGCCCATGTACGGTGTGATAGACCCTTTGATTATTCACGAAACAGGGCATGAATGGTTTGGTAATAGCGTTACAGCATCAGATCCAACACATATATGGATTCATGAAGGATTGCAGGTATATTCAGAATCAATATATTTTGAAGACAAGTTTGACAGCTATGAAGTTGGAGTTCATTATTTAAATACTCTTAAAAATAGAATTGTTAACGAAATACCTATAGTTGGTAGAGAAAATGAAAATCATTGGGCCC
>MDTB01169816.1_pt1 | contig 26619 bp, 21 predicted proteins | sample 811161 | NCBI WGS metagenome assembly MDTB01 (sample SAMN05326650, study PRJNA326480) | marine metagenome | isolation source: seawater | place: Mediterranean Sea | collected 2009 | reverse complement strand
ATTTATTATCCCTGAATTAATTAAATTTTTATAGTTTTTTTTGACTCCGGGAGATCCAAATTACAACGATATCTTAGCTTTTTACCCTTTATCGCTCCTGAGCTGGTTTAATTATGAACAATTCCTGAGCAGCTTCATTATCCACTGACATTAATAAATGCTTTCGAATTGGGCTATTGGGTATTACTTGTAATGGGAATTTTTTTTTGGAGTGGAAAAAAACTAAAAATTGCTATCTATATAGTTGTAAGCTCTTATTTATTGTTTTTCTTATTTTGGCTCATTTTTTACGGTTTGGTATTCAGATAATCTTTTGAGAAGCCCAATGATCAATTTATCCTTAAAGCCAAATTATTAGTCATTAATTAGTAATTTCGCTGAATTGATAATTAATTAGAAAAATGGGATACCAAAAGATCAACATTATAACAGGCTGGATTACTTTTTTAATCGCTCTTCTCGTATACACACTTACCGTTGAACCTACCGCGAGTTTTTGGGATTGTGGAGAGTTTATTGCCACCTCGTATAAGCTAGAGGTGCCGCATCCTCCAGGAGCACCGTTTTTCTTATTGATGGGCCGAATGTTTTCTCTTTTCGCGGGAGATAATGTTGAGCAAGTCGCCTTTTGGATCAATATGTTGAGCGTATTGTCGGCGGCCTTTACCGTGCTCTTCCTATTTTGGTCAATTACACACTTAGCTAAGAAAATGTTAGTCAAGGCAGGAGAAGTCTTAAATACAGGGCAAACCATTGCTGTAATGGGCGCAGGGTTGGTGGGCGGACTCGTATGTACGTTCTCAGATTCTATTTGGTTTTCAGCTGTTGAAGCAGAGGTATATGCAATGTCTTCTTTTTTTACGGCCTTTGTATTTTGGGCCATTCTCAAATGGGAAACCATTAACAATGAATCAGATCATAACAAATGGTTGATATTGATCGCCTACATGATGGGACTGTCCATAGGGGTACACTTACTCAATTTGGTAACCATTCCTGCATTAGGACTCATTGTTTATTTCAAATATGTTGAAAAAATTACGCCTAAGGGCGTGATCTTGGCGCTCCTGACGTCTGGAGCCATCATCATTGCCATACTTATTGGTGTCATTCCTGGCATTCCTTCTACCGTTGGTGCTATGGAAGTATTTTTTGTCAATTCTATGGGCTTTCCCTTTGGATCAGGTGCTGTAGTATTTGTGATCTTGTTCTTCAGTGCTATTGTTTTTGGTATTTATTATTCGATCGTCAATCAAAAGGTGATTCTCAACACCTCCATGCTTGCCTTTGCTTTCATAATGATTGGCTACATGTCCTATGCCATAGTTTTGATACGATCAGACTATGATACCCCTATTGATGAAAATAATCCAGAAGACATTATGACCTTCGTTTCATATCTGAAACGTGAACAATATGGCAGCAGACCCCTATTTCATGGACAATACTTTACCGCTGATATCATGGCCTCTGAACAAGGAGATCCTGTTTACAAAAAAGGGGCTGAAAAATATGAGATTATAGATTATAAGGTCAACTACAAATATGACAAAAAACATACCACCATTCTGCCCCGAATGCATAGTAAGAGTCCCCAACATGAAAAAAAATACAGAGAAATCACAGGACTAAAACAGGGTGAAAAGCCAGCCTTTACAGACAACCTTTATTTTATGTTCAAACACCAATTGGGCACCATGTATTTACGCTATTTTATGTGGAATTTTTCAGGAAGGTCCTCGGACATTCAAGATGCCAATTGGGTGGGTTTGACCAACGCCTTTAAAGAGCTCCCAACAGAATTGGCAAATAACGAAGGAAGAAATATCTATTTTGGTCTCCCTTTGTTGCTGGGTATCATTGGTTTACTTTATCAATACAAAAAAAATGAAAAATACTTTTGGGTTACCTTGCTTTTGTTTTTCCTCACTGGAGCTGCCTTAGTGCTCTATCTTAATTCACCTCCTATTGAACCAAGAGAACGAGACTATATTTATGCCGGATCGTATTACGTCTTTGCTATTTGGATAGGTTTTGGGGTATTAGCTATTTACGAATTATTGGGTAAAATACTTGAAAAAAAGACCGTAGTTGCAGCTGTAGCTACGCTCCTTTGCTTGAGTATTCCTGCCCTGATGGCAGCGGAAAATTGGGATGATCATGACCGGTCTGATCGTTATTTTTCCGTTGATGCCGCAAAAAACTATTTAGATTCTTGTGCCCCCAATGCGATATTGTTTTCTGGAGGCGATAATGATACTTTCCCTTTGTGGTTCGCCCAAGAGGTCTTGGGACACCGTACAGATGTACGCGTAATTGTATTAAGCTATTTCAATACAGATTGGTACATCGAACAAATGATGCGAGACGCCTATGAATCCAAAGCCCTTCCCTTTGGATTAAGTCTGGATGATTATCAGCAAGGAGGACCCAATGATTATCTGCCGTATGCAGAAATAGAAGGCGTCGATGGTGCCATCAGTGCTTCCCAATTTTTGAAATTGATTAAAGAAAAACATCCCGCACTGACAGCACGCACTAGGGGCCAATACAACAGCTTACCTTCAAAAGAGCTGGTTATGAGGTTGGACAGTGCCAAAGTAAATGAGCTCACTTGGATGAAAGAAACCTCAATGCCTTTAGAACGATTGAGAACCAATGCACTCTCTATGAAACTCAAGGGAAGTCATTTGGAGAAAAAAGATCTTGCTATTTTAGACTTAATCGTAAATAGCAACTGGAGCAGGCCTATATATTTCAATAATACATCATTGAATGCATTCAACTTAGATATTAAACAACATGTCGTCCAAGAAGGCCTCACCTATCGTCTGGTACCCATTCGTAATCCAGGAGGCAATACATTGGTAAATGCTGATTTGATGTATGAAAATATTGTAAATAAGTTTGAATACCGAGGCTTAGATGATGCTGATGTTTATTATACTGAAGACTACAGAAATTTTGTATTGAACCATCGGTCGGCTTTCAATACACTGGCTACTGCCTATTTAAACCAGGGTGAAATAGAACGTGCCAAAGACGTCTTATTGAAAGGGCTTGAATACATGCCTGACGAAGGAGTCTCCTACGATATCTTTAGTATTCAACAAGTATCGCTGCTCTTAGCCGTTGGCGAAAGAGATTGGGCGCTTGATATTGCCACTACTTATAGTAGCCGTGCAGTGGAGTGGTTAGATTATATCACAAAAAACAACCAATTAGCACTAAATGGCTATAGCTATCAACAAAAAGTGTTGGCTCTTAATGAAATGGCGCGTGCTTTCAGAGCCGCCAATGAAACGGAATTAGCGGCAGAATATGAAGGGATGTTTAATCAATATTATAATCAATAAAGGTTTTTCTTATTCATCGAACGACTAAGCCGGCCCACTACAAAAAGGGTCTGAATAGCTTAAAAAGACTGAGTTCAATGATAAGATGTCGGGCGATTCAGTCGGACAATAATTATTTAATCAAAAACCTAAAAGCTTGTTTGAATTGGGAAGGATCATCTTCGATGACCAAAAAATAGAATCCAGCAGGATATCCTACTAATCCTATACGAAATTTATCCTCCCCCATTGCCTCTGGAGTAATCTCTATTTCGTTTCCAATCATGCTTGTTAGGACAAAATGGGCATTTTGAAGTTCTGACTGTTTGATTTCAACCATGATGTATTCGGTTGCAGGATTAGGATAAATTCCGATGATGTTCACCGCCTCAAAATTATTTGGTAATATCTGACCTTCCATTTGGGCTCCATTTATAGTATTTTGAGCCATGATAAAGGATGTTTGAATCATCCCAAAAAAAAGAAAAAAATATTTCATAAAAAACATAAACTTCAATATAAGCAAATAAAATGCCAAAATTTATCTACATTATAAAATAATTGACTCACTCAATCGTTCAAGTTGGTTAATTTGGTTATTTTTGATTTTGTTGCACTTATGATTGAAGCTAATTTCAATACAAAAGGACCACTCAAAATCAAAAAATTAGTATTGTCAAAAGATCGAAATTTAAAATCACTAAACATGATGTACCAAAAATCTTCTCAAAAAAAAACTAATGGTCCAATCAAAATAATGCTTCTTATTGGAAGTATGATGTGTGCGATCTGGGTCACTGCGCAATCAGATCCTGAGATCACTAATTTGGGTAGTGCGATTAATTCTGATAAAATAGAATACGCTCCTTCCATTAGCGCCGATGGTAATACCATGATATATCAATCAAATAAAGAGGGTAATTACGAATTGTTCATGGCCCATCGTGACCCAAGTGGGGCTTGGTCGTCATCTGAGGTGATTGAAAGCATCAAAAACTTTGGTTCAGCCGATGTACTTATTGCAGGTTCGAGTCTTTCTTATGACGGTAATTACATTTACTTTTTTGCCTCTTATCCAGGAGGATATGGAATCGAAGACATTTGGTATGTAGAAAAAGAAGGCGAATCATGGAGCAATCCTATCAATGCCGGACCCAATGTTAACTCAAGTGGCTATGAGGGATTTCCAAGTATTTCTGCCGATGGTTCTACCATTTATTTCATGCGAACCGTTGAGTCACCTTACCCTGGTAAATTTTGCTATCAATTGTATTCATCTAAAAAAGACAAGATTGGTCAATGGACTATCGCTCAACCCTTACCTAGCCCGATTTCACAAGGTTGCGAAAACTGTCCACGCATCATGTCTGACAATGAAACCTTGATTTTTGCCGCAATCCGTCAGCCCTCTGACAATTATGAAATCTATCAATCTAGAAATTTAGGAGGTGGAAAATGGAGTGATCCGGTAGCCTATGACTTCATCAACACCCCTTTAGATGATAAATACGGCACCATTCCCTCTTCAGGAGACCTCATGTACTTTAATAGAGACTTAGGGAGTGGTCACGATATTTATAGCATTCCTATTCCACTTGCTTTACAGCCCAGAAAAGTAGTCAATATCCAGGGTGTGCTCAAAGACTGCAGTACAGGTAAACCTATTGAGGCGCAAATTGCTATTTTTGAAAATGGTAAGTCAATGGGCACCAGTGGTTTAAAAAGTAACGCCTTTGACGGCAATTTTACGGTCGTCCTGAAAACGGGTGCGAGTTACGAAATTAATATCGCACCTAGAGGCTATGTCCCTTACAGTGTAGTTTATGATTTGACGGAGACCAATGAATATGGTTTGATCAATAAAAATATATGTATAGAACCCTTCGAGATGCGTCAACATATCTATCCGTTAATTGATGGAGATACGACCACAGCCTTCCTCTTTGTGGATGATGTGATGCTCGCAGATACCACTAGCATATTTGTGGTTGAAGCCAATAGTAGTTATGTGGTAAGAATTGAAAAAGAAGGTTACAAGACCATTAAACAAACCCTAAGAATTCCCGCCGGTACCCGCACTGCACATTTGCATAAAAGCTATAAACTTGCTGCGACCAAACCACAACTGAATTTAAGGATTGTCAATGATATAGATTCCCTAATCAAAGGGAGCTTACTGCAATTGTATGATGGCAAAACTAGAAAAGTGGTCTATCAAGGTAAATTGGAAGAAGGTTTGTACAATATGGAACTCGAATATGATAGAAAATATATGTATAAAGCCTTGGCGCCTCGGCACTTTTATCATCAAGGCGAACTTGATTTAACCGGTATCAACTATGGTAAAATCATCAATGAAGATGCCGTACTAACACCCATTGAAGTAGGTGCTAAAATCACCATTAATTCTATCTTATTTGAAACGGCGTCGGCTGAATTAACTGAAAATGACAAAAATGAACTTAAAAATGTGATCAATGTATTGGCTCAAAATAAAAATATCATTGTAGAAATCTCTGCCCACACCGACGATGTGGGAAGCGATGGAAATAATTTGAAATTATCTGAAGCACGGGCCCAGTCGGTTATGGATTATCTCATCTCAAAAAAAGTACCTACAAGAATGCTTACCTCCAAAGGTTACGGAGAAAGTCAGCCGGTGGTGCCCAATACATCAGACGCATCCAGAGCCCGGAATAGAAGGGTTGAATTCAGAGTAAGTGCCGTTAAGTGAACCACAAGAGATAAAAAGTTAATAATTACTAAAAATTGCCTTTATTTGTAATTGAGTATGGCTTATTTTTTTAATTACCCAAAAAAAATGCAAATTACAGGTAATTGAACATTCAAATCAGTAGATGATACCAATTAAAAATGTTTAGTAACAACCAAATATGAAAAAAACTTACATCCTCCTCCTATTGCTATCACTGCTTCTGACAGCCATCAGTTGTGATACAGATGAACTAGAAGAAGAATTAGATGGCGCTAACAACATCGTCGTGCCGGATTACAACGGCATATTTGCGTTTCCCATTGGAAATATTGAATATACAGTCGATTCTTTGCTTGCTGATGCGGGCGATGATTTAGAGTACTACACTAACTCAGAGGGTATAATTGTCTTTAGATTCAGCGAAGGTGATACTGTTGATATCGATGAAGAACTGGGAGAACAGCCGGAATTAGATTTTGATGTTGAATTAATACAAACTTTGGAAGTACCTCCGATCTCGTTTGCTATAGATTTTTTTGAAGAGTTTGATGGGGGCTCTTTCGAAGTGCAAAGTCCCAAATTGTCTTTTAATTTTAAAAATACTCTACAAATCCCCTCTTCGTTGAGATTTCTGAAATTTCAGGCAGTAAAATACGATGAGAACGGCGAATTGAAAGCGGGATCGGAAGGCACTGTTGATTTGGTTTGGAACGATCCGGCCGACTCACTGCAAGCAATAAACACACCCACGCGCATTGATACTGCAAAAAGAGAAACACTTGATATCTATTTGGACGAAACTAACTCTAACTTAAGAGCGTTGCTGGCCATCCAGCCAGATAGTTTGACTATGGAGATTGGTTTTGTAGCTTTCCCTGACGTACCGGATACTGTAATCTATTTCGATATTGACACGTTGGGGCCCTATATAGTAAATATTGATACTTTTGACATTGAATTCTTTTATGATACTATCGGGGGGGTTGCTGTACCCAGAGACGTAAACTTAGATGGTTCCCTTGACGAATTAGATGCCAAGGATATAGACACTACCTTTTTTGCTTTCGGACAGAAAACTTGGACAAGGAATCCGCAAGGATCCGCACCCTATGGGGTTGATGAAAATTCAAATATAACAGGGTATAATCAACGAGGCGCAAAAATGACATTGATTCCTGACTCTACTGAAATTATCCCAATATATGTCGCCTCCGGAGAACAAATTTTAGAGGCGACTACAGGTACGGAACAAGATGGTGTGCCGGGTATCATTACATTTAATGATTTAGAGATTGTTTTCAATACGAGTACTGGTCGTGTAGAGGAAGGTAAAGAAGAATACATAACAACCAATTTATCTTACTCACACCTTGACTCAGATTATAAGCTGCTTGATACTGTGTTTGTGGGAGCTGATATTTCAGGTATTGACCCTAAAGCCATTCAAGACCCAACGACGGGGGAAATTGCCTGGGCCATTGTAGTCACCAGGTATACTGCCCTTTACGGACTCAACTCAGGTGCAATTATTGAATCTGATGTGGTTATGGAGCTCCCAGTTGAAATTAAACTCACCAATCTCACTGTTATTCAAGAAATTGATTTTGATGCAGGAGATGACATTACTGATATACTAGATGAATTAGATGACAATGACCAAGATATCCCAACAATAGAGCTCACATTGACCTCAGTAAACGAACTACCCTTAGGTATCAGCATAGATATGCACTTTCTAAATGCGGACAGTGTATCACAGTATAGTCAAGAGAATGTTCAGCTCATCGATGCGCCAGCCTTGGCGGATGGAACTATAGCTGCGAGTACTTCCTCGAATTCCATTACCCTAGATGCAGCGGGCATGGAAGCATTAAAAACAACCAAAACCATTCAATTAAGACTTTCCTTGAATACACCTGATGATGAGTTTTTACCATTATTAGAGACAGCTAAAGTAAACGTTTCCATTTCGATAAAAGTTACAAATTAATACTAAAAAATTGACCATGAGAAGCCATTTTTTAACCACCGCCCTATTATTGCTTACTTTTTCAAGTTTTGCGCAATATGGCACTTCTTTCTATCATTTGGGAAATGCTACGATGCAAAGTACAGAATATAACCCTGCCTATTTTCCAGAGGGCAAGTTTTTTTTAAAACTTCCTGGACCCGGTATGAACTTATATCTAAATAATGCTTTTAGCTACAGTGATTTGTTTACCAAACAAGACAATGGGGATCTTGCCATTAATGCTAATGATCTTATCGATGGCTTTGGCAAAAACTTCGGTATATCTGGAGATGTTTCTTTGGGTCTCTTTCATATTGGTTATCAATTTGGTCCAAGAAACCAACCTGATTCTACAGGTCTAGGAATCAGCTTATTTGCTAACGCCAGGTCAAATTTTAATATTGCACTTCCAAGTAGTTTTCTTGATCTACTGTGGCAAGGAAATGGGGCTTTTATTGGAGATAAACAAACATTACCGTTCGGGGTTAATTCTACCGTGTACCTTGAGCGTGGCTTGGGATTGGCCTATACACTACCTGAATCAAAAATAAAATTAGGATTAAGGTTAAAGTTACTTAACGGTTATTCAAACTTTAGTACGCCTACAGACACCGAGGCTACCTTTTTAACCAAAGGGTCTGAAGATAATTATGCATTGGAAGCAAGCTACCAAAGTATGATAATCAGAAGTGCCGGCTTGTTAAATATCGCTGATATTGAGGAAGGATCAACAGGCTATCTCGATGGTTTTACCGATACGGATGATTACACCGGTTTAGCCATCTCAGATAATAAAGGATTTGCTGTCGATTTAGGAGCAGAATATAAAATAGACTCAAATTTTACGGTGGCTTTGGCCATCAATGACTTGGGCCGGATAAATTGGACAGAAAATCTTTCTACCTACGGTGTAAGAGACAGTTCTGGTGTGGGTCTACCCGTATTTGATTTACTAGACGACGACTTAGAGAATGTTTTAGAAGATACCTTTAGTAATGCTTTCGATTACTATGAGTTAAATGAAGCCTACAAAACCAACCTGCCTACACGTGTTATAGCTAGTCTTATTTACAATCCATGGGATGAGAAAACCGATATTACCGCTACCCTCAATTCTAGAATTATTCAAGGAGAACTTAGATCTGGTTTTGGTATTGGTATCAACAGAAAATTTAGCCCAAAATTTATTTTATCTACCTCTGTCACCAAAATGCCGCAGCAAGGGTTGAATATGGGTGCAGCCATTTCAGCGACTGCTGGATTTCTACAATTCTATGCTGGCGTTGATAGAATGATCGGTTACAGCGTTTATGATCTTGATTGGATTCAAGGTCAAGCAGGGATCAACCTCGTTTTTGGCAGTGGTCCGAAACGTATCAAGAAAGTCAAGCCGCCTAAAGAAAAGAAAGATAAAACCTTACCGTATAAAGGGACCATGTATTTCTATCCGATGGTGGACCAAGATACTACAACGGCTGATATCTACATTAACGATGAATTAGTGGCTGATGTGTTTGGAGTTTATTCAATGGGTATCGTAAGTGATACTACTTATGAACTAAGGGTTGAAAAAGAAGGTTTTATTACTGCGAGTAAGTCTATTGTTATCCCTGATTCAGTCCAAGGTAAATGGGAGACCCGTATCTATAAAAATATAACCTTGACTGCTGAGGAACCAGAAGAAATAATTCCTGCCACCATTGATCTTAATCTCGCTATAGTATCTACCAGTGGTGAAAAGGTTACGGGCAGTAAATTAGAACTCGTCAATACAACCAACAACAAAGTGGTGTATAAAGGCTATGTTGCCTCAAATACGTATACAACAACTGCTGCTGAAAATACTCAATTCACCTATAAGGTCAAAGCTAGAGAATACTTCTTCACTCAAGGGATTATCAAGTTAACCAACTCAAAAGACCAAACTGTTGTTAATGAAGAGATTATCTTGACCAAAATTGAAATCGACAGAAAGGTAAATGAAAGTGATATTTTATTCGAGACCAATTCTACAACATTTACATTGAGTAGCAAGGCTGGATTGGAAGCTATTGTTGATTTAACTGCTAATAATGAAAACGTGGTCGTTGAGATTGCTGCCCACACCGATGATGTCGGACAAGAAAAAGATAACCTCATCCTGTCTGAAAAAAGAGCAAATGCAGTACGAGATTACTTGATTGGTCGTGGGATCCTAGAGCAGCAATTGATTGCCAAGGGGTATGGTGAAGTTCAGCCTGTTGTTCCGAATACTTCTGAAGAAAATAGATCTTTAAACAGAAGAGTAGAAATCATCATAAGAATAATTAATTAAAGAAGAGATAGATAATTTATCATCAGCCATCAAAGAGCAGATTGTAAATTATCTATCCACTTCACCTAACACCAAATCAAGCGATCCAACAATGGCTATGAGGTCTGAAATCATGACACCTTTGCTGATTTCAGGAAGGACCGATAAGTTCACAAAAGAACAACCTCTCGCTTTGCAACGTACCGGGATATCAGAGCGACCATCGGTTCGAAAAAAGAAGCCTAGCTCGCCCTTTGGGTTTTCAGCACGGACATAATAATCGCCCGCCTTAGGTCTTATTTTTTTAGGAACTAATACTCTGGGATTGAAGTCTTTGTCTCGCTTCAATTCACTGCTAAGCATGGTAAGACATTGATCTATGATCTTTAAAGACTCGCGACACTCTTGCATTCGCACATACGTACGATCCCAACAATCTCCCACAGTTCCCATAGCACCCGTTCCTATTGGTATGTCAAAATCTAATTCAGGATAGACACTGTAACCATCTACCCTTCTTAAATCATACTTGAGACCACTGCCTCGAAGCATTGGTCCAGTCACACCATAATTAACCGCTAAATCCAGAGGTAATAATCCCACTTTTGCGGTTCTTTCGATAAATATTTTATTGGTAATTAAAAGAGTTTCTAAATGTTCTAGTTTGGGTTTTAAATAGGCACTGAATTCTGCACATCGCTCTTCAAACTGCAAAGGCAAATCATAATACAAACCTCCTATCCAAATATAATTATACAACATACGCGCACCACACGTCCATTCTAGTAATCTTAAAATATGTTCTCTATCCCTCATCAACCATAAGAAAGGTGTAAAGGCACCTATATCTAGACCGTAAGTACCTATAGCAACAAAATGAGACGCAATTCGATTGAGTTCGGCTACGAGCACTCTGATGTACTCGACACGTTTGGGAATTTGATCCGTAAGGCCCAGCATGCGTTCGACTCCCATAGCGTAAGCATGCTCTGAATTCATTGCTGACATATAATCCATTCGGTCTACGTAAGGAATCGTTTGATTAAAAGGCATTGATTCTGCATGCTTCTCAAAACAACGATGTAAATAGCCTATATGAGGAATTACTTCCTTAACAATTTCGCCATCTGTCACGACCTCTAACCTCAGTACGCCATGAGTGGAAGGATGCTGTGGCCCTATATTGAAAACCATTTCTCCACGTTTAAGCGAAGATACTGAGGTGTATATAGGTTCAGAATTTTTTAAATGATCTGGATGATATGTATACTGAATAGCCAAAATTACTATTTAATAATCCACTTTAATCCCATGGTATCGTTCTTGCAATATATCATCTTTCTTTAAAGGATGACCCTCCCAATCACTGGGCAATAGAATCCGTCTCAAATCTGGATGGCCCTCAAAACGGACGCCTAACAAATCAAAAATTTCTCGTTCATGCCAATTGGCTGTTTTCCAAATATCGGATACGGTAGGTACTAAGGGTGTTTCTCTATCAAATTTAATCTTGACCATCAGATGCAAATCAAACGGAATGGAATAGAGATTATAAATCACCTCCATTGTGTTGACCTCTGGCCCGTTATCAATCCCCGTAATCGACGATAACATGTCAAAATACAACCGATCATCATCTCTCAAAAAGGTAAATAATTCACGGTTTTCTTGCGCCGTTATTTCAATAGATTGAGGCTGATCATTAAGGTCAATTTGTAAGACTTTTTGTCCAAAAGATGCCTTTAATAAGTCAAAAATTAGGTCTGCATTCATACCTTTTGATTTTCTTCTTTTTCCATTAATCGTTCGAGTGCTAAGGGCTTCACACTAGATGCTCCCCTAATTTTTTCTTGTAGTTTCATGAAACCCCCAATCAGCGCCTCGGGCCGTGGTGGGCAGCCAGGTACATATACATCTACTGGAATGATCCGATCTACTCCTTTCACTACGTGATAGCCATGCTCCCAATAAGGTCCTCCACAGTTGGAACAAGAGCCCATAGAGATCACATACCTTGGTTCAGCCATCTGCTCATAGAGCCTTCGAACTCGATCAGCCATTTTGAACGTGACCGTACCTGCTACAATCATCACATCTGACTGCCTTGGAGAGGCCCTTGGAAACACCCCCAATCTATCCATATCATAGCCCGTCGCCATTGCTCCCATCATCTCGATGGCACAACACGCCAACCCAAAGCCCATAGGCCATAGACTAGACAATCTCGCCCAATTGATCAGGTCATCAATATTAGAAACAATGACCCCTCCTTGAGACAACTCTTGGTCATGTAATCCTTTCATGAATATTTTTGATTAATTTGATCATATAACTTTTTGGGTACTTTTGAACTAAAGGTAGCAATAGGGCTATCCGGGCGGATCCAAGTCAACATACCATTCGCCCAAACATAAGCCAAGCCTACCGCTAGAATAAGTATAAAAATGCCTGTTTCAATTAAAGAGAACCACCCCCATAAGCCATCCGTAGCCAAGATAAGATCTGCATCTGCAAATACCACAGCCCAAGGAAATAAGAACACCAGTTCAACCTCAAAGAGTATAAAGACCAGCGCAATGATATAAAAACGCAAATTGAACTGACCCCAAGCGTTGTTGATCGGATCTTCTCCAGATTCGTAGGTAGTAAGTTTTTCTTCGTTGGGACGATTGGGTCTTAACAGCTTTCCTAGCATTAAGGCCATGAGGATAAACCCCAAACCTACCAAAACAAATAACCCTACCGTTCCAAATCCATTGATCTCCACAACAGCAAATTAATAAGTAATACTTTTGAATACTCGAAATGCGAGATAATACTTACCTCACCTCTATACTTTTTTAAAGTATTTGAGGTATTTTGAATATTCAATGAGCGTGGGAAAAGAAAATATCATTCGAATAAGTCGGGGAAATAGTCTTTCCATAACCTTCAGGATGGTATTTTCTTTGATTTTGTTTTTGATTTATATAGCACTGACCGGCTATCTACCCAAAGCGCTTGTCATTGCACTTATGATTTTATTAGCTCCCATATTGCCTTTGATTTGGACCTTGCAAGATATGATTGAAATCAACATGAACAAAAAATTCATTCATGAATATATTTGGGTTTTAGGTAGCAAATGGGGTACACCAAAATTATTCGAGCACATCAAATACATCTTCATCAATGAAACAAAAATGAGACAAACCATGAATTCTTGGGGCGGGCGGGTACGTCATAGCCAATACTCTGAATATGTGGCCTACTTAAAATTAAATTCAGGAGAAACGTTTCTGCTGACAAAATCAAAAAATCATAACTCGATGGCTAAAGCTCTTCGGAAAATATCAGTAAAACTAAATACTACTCTCAAAGACACTACTCAATAAATGAACTATGAAATATATATTTATCCTCTCTTATTTATTCCTTATATCCACAAGTACTTTGGCTCAACCCTATGCCGTCGCACAATTGGAACATTCACCAAGGCACCATGAATGGATTAAATTAAAATCTAATGGTCGTGATTTAAGTTGTTTTGTGACCTATCCTGAATCAAGTAAGTCTGCTCTAGTAATTCTACTTATTCATGAAAATCGAGGCCTCAATGATTGGGCCAGGTCCATGGCGGATCAGCTTTCTGAAGCAGGTTATGTTGTAGTGGCTCCAGATCTGATCTCAGGAATGAGTTCCGAATATGAGAAAACGATGGACTATCCCAATACCGATCAAGCCCGCACCGCTATTTATGGACTCAAACAATCTGAAGTACTGAATGATCTTGATGCCGTATTTGCCTATGCGGAAAATATCCCTGCCAGTACGGGTCAGGTAGCTGTCATAGGATTTTGCTGGGGGGGATCTCAAACTTTTACCTATGCCACACACAACGAACGTTTGCTTGCCGGCTTGGTTTTCTATGGAACAGGGCCTAAAAATGAAAGTAGCTATGAAAGTATTACGGCGCCTATCTACGGTTTTTATGGTGGGGCTGATCAACGAGTCAATGCGACACTCCCCTCTTCAGAAGCCACTATGAAGCACTATCAAAAACAATATGAATACGAGGTTTATGAAGGTGCTGGGCACGCCTACATGAGATCAGGTGATGACCCCAATGGCAGCCCTGAGAATATTTCAGCTAGAGATCAATCTTGGCAACGAATCAAAGCAATCTTAAAACCTTGAAATTAATCTTGTTCTAAGCAAGTGTACCTATTGAGATATTTAGCCTAAGTCCCTTATAGACTATTCAGGTGTTTTTTCGTCCGGCCAGTCTTTCTTGAAGGCAATCCAATATTCTGACACAGAACTCTTCACATCTTTTCTCAAATACAGTAAGCCAAAAAGATTAGGTAAGGTCATCAGTGCAATCGTAATTCCTGAAAGGGTCCATATAATGGTCGTATCGATAAATGCTGCCAAGAAAAAAGCAATGACATATACAATCCTAAAATAAATGACACTGTTCGCTCCAAACAAATAGGTCATCGCTCGATCTCCATAATAAGACCATGAAATGGCCGTACTGAAAGCAAACAAGAGTATACCAATCGAAACAATATACTGCCCCCATTTGCCAAAATAACTACGCTGAAAGGCAATGGCCGTAAGAGGTGCACTGTGAACCAATGATTTCCCACTGAACACGATTTCGGGATTTTGAGATTTCCCATTGAGCACCGCTGCAGCACCTGTCCAAGGCACGTCATCTAGTGATAACTTGATATCTTCTGCTTTTGATCGGGCATGAATGATGGTTACCTCATTTTGAATGATTCCGTCTATCACATCTAAATTTCCAGCAAATAAAGGTAAGGGTTTTTCACCCGAAATATGACCATATAAGTCGTTAATACCCTCCTCTGTGCCATCATTGTAAATGCCTTGCAATACTTCCATATCCGTATACTGAAACTCATTTTGGTGCTTCTCATTCCAAACACCTGATGAAAGCAAAACCAAACCGGTAAGAGTACATATGACAATCGTATCAATAAAAGGCTCTAGAATGGCTACCAAACCTTCTGATACGGGTTCTTTGCCTTTGGCAGAGGCATGTGCAATAGGTGCACTTCCTTGTCCGGCCTCATTGGAAAAAAGACCCCTTCCAACACCCTTATTTAATGCAAAAGCAATAGAGGCCCCTAGAAAACCACCCGTAGCTGCTGTTTGACTGAATAAATGTTGGAATATGGATAGAAAAGAAGGCCAAATATTTTGAATATTGTAGAAAATAACGGCAAGGGCACCTATAAAATAAACCAGTGCCATACTAGGTACTAGTTTTTCTGTAACCAATGCAATTCTTTTGATCCCACCTACAATCACGATAGCCAAGAGAATAGATAGTACCAGACCTGTCATCCAAAGATCTATTCCAAAAGTGGATTGAATGGCATTAGAAATACTATTGATCTGAGGTAGACTGCCCGTTCCGAATGATGAAAGTACGGTCGCCACGGCAAAAATGCCTGCTAACCAGGGCATTTTCATTTTATTTTTCATAAAGTACATCGGACCTCCAGCCATGCTGCCATCAGCTGCCCTCTCACGGTACTTGTGAGACAAGGTCACCTCCACAAATTTGGTACACATGCCTACTGCGGCAGTGACCAACATCCAAAAAAGGGCAGCCGGGCCACCCATGTGCACTGCCAGAGCGACACCTGAAATATTTCCAGTTCCTACCGTCCCAGATAATGCAGTGGTCAATGCTTGAAAATGAGAAGTATCTCCTTCATCTTCAGAGCGCTGAAATTTGCCTTTTAAGACCTTAACTGCAAAACTAAAATATCTTATTTGAGGGAATTTCAGATAAATGGTGAAGAACAATCCCGTTCCAATCAATACGTAAGGAAACCAAAAAGAACTTCCAATAAAACTATCAATTAGTGCGAGAAAATCATTAAGTGCTTGCATGCTGTACCTTTTGAACCAAGACAAAAATAGGCCTTTCACTGAGAAATAAAAGTCAAAATTTGATAAAGGGGTTTGACTGAAATCTTACTAAAAATCTTTTAAGTAGTTCTTTTTATCAATAAATCTCCTTTTTTCCAAAGCATATCAGGCTTCAAAGTCCCCTGTTGGTAGAGAATCTCTCTGTAATCATGGGTAGGAAAAGCAATGGCATCAAATAAATGCTGAGGAGCTAATCTGCCTCTATCGGTAAATCCAAGTGCTTGTGCCGCTCTAAAGGTGATTCCAGAAAATGTCTCCGCAGCAGTCAATTTTTGATGTGCAGCTAAAATACCACATTGTGCCAACAAATCCCCACTAGGTGCAGAACCAGGATTCCAGTCCGAGGCAATCGCAAGGCAAGCACCCGCATCTAATAAGGCTCGGGTGGGTGCAAAAGCCATACCTAAACACAAAGAGGCACCGGGTAAGACAACGGCCACTGTATTTGAAGTCCCGAACAAGGCAATATCCTCGGAAGTAGTTACCTCCAAATGATCCGCACTTTTTGCCCCCATTTGGATGGCCAATGCCGCGCCTCCACTCGAGAATTGATCAGCATGCAACGTTAAATTAAAACCTAAATTTTTCAAGGCCATTAAATAAGGTTGTACTATTTGTACTGGAAATGCCTCAGCTTCGATAAAAGCATCTGCACGGTCAGCCAATAATTTAGCTTTTGGAGCTACCTCAGCCAATAAATAGTCCAAAAAATCGGACCGTTCATAGTCCTTTGGACACACATGCGCACCCAAAAAAGTTGGTATTAGATCTACTTTTACTTCCCTATCTACCTCGTGAATCACTTCGAGCATTTTCAGTTCATTTTCAGCATCTAAGCCATAGCCACTTTTGATTTCTTGGGTGGTCACTCCATCATACTGATGTCTCAATATCCTTTCGTGAAGATCCTCTTTAAGGTTTCCTTTGGTCGCTTGTCCCACCCATTTTACGGTATCCAATATGCCACCGCCCGAGGCTAAAATTTCTTGGTAACTCAACCCACTATTGCGCCGTTCAAAATCTGCCGCTCGTGAGCCTACCCAGACCATATGGGTATGGCAATCTACCAAACCCGGCATCAAAACATGGGATCCGCTGATCTCCATTACCTTTGGGCTCGCATTATTTTTTACCAAGCCCTCAAATGGGCCAACTTCGACAATAACTCCCGAATTAACACGTACTCCGGCATTTTCAAGAATACCCATATCTAGTACCTGCAGTGGACCTTTTAAAGCGGTTTGCTCGAAGGTTAGGATTTGAGAAAAAGGTCCTATGATTTGCTCCATAGAGGCATTATTTTAAAGTAAACTTTATAAATGAAGGAAAGGTAAATATATACGAACTTGGAATTTCAAAAATCGATAAAATAAAAAAGCGTCTTAAGCGAAAGATATCATCAAAAACCATCAATTCTTTTTTTGGAACCTCAAGATGTAGGCAGGATCTAAGGTAATAAAAATCTCTTTACCCTCGATCAGCACTTGGGCATCGACTATCAAATCTAATTCAATTTGACTAGAAAGCTTAATCCTGTACTTACGCCACAAACCATGGAAAGTCTCCCCTATAATCACTGCGGCTTGCCTGTTTTTCTCAGGGGTCAGACTGTAGGTTATATGCTCAGGTCTAATCCCATAAAAGTCAGCCTTTTCCAATTCTATATCAAAATGCTGGAAATCCTCTTGATTAAAAATATTGATTTCTCCAAAAAATCTTGCGATAGCGGGTGTAAAAGGTTGATCAAAAAGTACTTTGGGAGTTCCCATTTGAATCACTTTTCCTTGATCTAATACGGCAATTTTATGGGCTAATGAAATCGCATCTCGTGCATCATGGGTTACGAATATGCAGCTGATGCTTGTGGCTTTTATGATCTCAAAAAGCTCATTTCTAATCTGAGATTTCAGTGCCGTATCTAAATTACTAAAAGGTTCATCAAGAAGTAGCAACTTTGGATTGGGTGCTAAAGCTCGGGCTAGGGCAATCCGTTGTTGTTCGCCTCCTGAAAGTTCATGAGGATATCGATCTCCATGGGATACTAATCCTACCATCCGCAATACCTCTGATACGCGTGCCATCTTATCTTGGGATTTCGCTAACCCATAACCTACGTTCTTTTTTATGCTCATATGGGGAAACAAGGCAAAGTCCTGGAATACAAACCCGATGCCTCTATCCTCTGCTGCTACGAATTTGCTAGCGCTTTCAACCGTCTTACCTTCGAGAATAATTGTCCCTGAATCACTTGTCTCTAGTCCGGCAATGAGCCTTAATAAGGTACTTTTGCCCGTCCCGCTTTCGCCTATGAAAGCACAAATATCTCCTTTTTCTAAGGTGAAATCTAAATTGGATAGCACACACTTTCGATCCGATGTATAGCTTTTAGTAACTCCCCGAATATTGAGTACGATCATACGTTCATCATTCTATTTAAGAGAAATATCGGGATTAATCCGGTCATGATAATGAATAATGCGGGCAATGCCGTCTCCGCGATGCGTTCATCACTTGCATATTCAAATGCTTTCGCAGAAAGCGTCATGATACCATAGGGTTTAAGCAAAAGGGTCAGCGGTAATTCCTTCATGGTATCCACAAACACCAACAAGGCACCACTCAAGAGTCCCACCTTATTGAGAGGTATATTGATTTGTAACATCCTTTTCCATCGCTGGACCCCCAACATTTGTGCCGCTTGCTCAAATCGCATACCTGTTTTTTGTATACTAGTTTCTATGGGATGATACGACACCGCTAGGAACCTCACTGAATAGGCAAAAACTAGGCCTATAATAGTTCCATTAATTATGAATCCCATCGACCAATTTAAATAATACTGAGTCATATTTACCAAAAATTTATCAAAAATTAATGTGGGGATCATTATCCCTACGGCAATCACTACACCAGGAACCGCATAACCTAAAACAGGTAAGGTACTTAATCGTTGAATAATAAGAGATCTACTCCATTTAGCAGCATAAATCAGAAAGAAAGAGATACAAATACAGATGAATGCAGTAATCATAGAAAGATAGAAACTTGACCAAACAATAGATAAGAATGAGGTTGACCAAACCTCATGAAACGTAATGGAAGCCCAATATATTATCTGAATTAAAGGTAATATGAAACCCAATGAAATGGGAATGATGGTTACCAGCATAAATATAGCCTGAATATGGGATTTAGGTGTTTTTTTTATAAGCTCTTGGCTACCCTCACTGTTAAACTGATATTTTTTTCCCCCCCGAAGACTGCGCTCCATCACAATCAAAAAAAGAATGAACATGCACAGCTGCGCAGACAAATAAACGGCCGTTTCGGGTTCTTCAAGGGCAAACCAAGACCTGAAAATAGCCGTAGTATAGGTACTGACCCCATAATAATAAGCCGATCCATAATCACCCAAAACTTCCATCACTACGAGTAGTAAACCACCGACAACCGCTGGCCTTGCCAAGGGTAGCACAATAGAATAAAAAGCCTTAAACCGACCTGCTCCCAATACCTTAGCCGCACTCATTTGCCCATGCGATTGGTGAGAAAAAAAACTTCTAGCAGAAAGGTAAACATAGGGATAAAGTGAAAAACTCATGACCCAAGCCAAACCCCAAATCCCCATAATATCTATATGTGAAACATGATCTAAATTGAATATTTGAACCATGATTCGCTCATAAATCCCTGAATAATCAAACAACCCAGCGTAAGCGTAGGCAGTGAGATAATTGGGGAAAGCCAAAGGCAAGATAAGCAACCACTGCAATAACTTTCTGAAAGGGAAACTGTAAGCAGATACGAGCCACGCAGGTATCACGCCTAAAATTAGAGTGAAAATACTGCAAGCAAACATTAAGAATAGAGAATTCAAAAGATAATCTAAGAGCAAATATTCCTTGATGTGTGCCCAGCTTTCACCCGGTCCACTGAATAATTTTAGTAAAATGGTCAGTAAAGGAGCCCCTAATAATAACACGATGGCAATGGTCAGTAAAGACCACTTCTTGTCAATTTTAGCGTTATCGTAGAAAGATGAGAACAAGAAGAATCTGGCTTAATGGGCCTGCAGGAAAAAGAATATGAAAAAACTTAAATAACTATTTGTAAATATAATTGAAGTTTGCCTAATAATTTTTTTGTCATAGCTATTTGATCGCTCTTGAATAAAATAGAGAAGAGGAGATTTTGATGCCCTTATCATACTTTCCCCAGACATGATTCCTAAACTTTAATGCGATCATATTGCGCATTCTGAACGCATCTTACTCAACTATTTATTTTTTATTTCCAGCCTACTTGATCAAATAACAATACGGCTGATTTATTCAGTGCTCCCAAGGTAGACAATGACAACTTATCTTCTTTAAAAATACCCCATGACTGAAGCAAAGGAGATGGATTTACCTTGGGGTTTACCGGATATTCAAAATTAGAAGAGGAAAATATTTCCTGGGCAGCCTCACTTGACAAAAACTCAATGAATTTGATCGCATTGGCCTTATTGGGTGCATACTTTGCTACACCAGCACCGCTCACATTGATATGTGTTCCTCGTCCTTTTTGATTTGGAAAAAAGATCCCCATCTGCTGACCTACCGCACGCTCCAGAGAATCTGGAGAGGTGAGTAGTTTACCCACATAATAGGTATTTACAATCGCAAGGTCCCCCACACCAGCTGCTACAGCCTTCATTTGATCACGGTCACTTCCCTTGGGTGATCTTGCCATATTTCTGAGTATACCTGCGGCCCATTGTGCAGCCACTTCTTCACCAAGATTGGCAATCATGGAAGCCATTAAAGACTGATTATAAATATTACCTGAAGAACGGATGAGTATCTTCCCCATCCATTGATCCTCAGTAAGCGCTTCATAAGTGGATAATTGATCTTGAGTGACGCGATCTTTTGCATAAACGATGACTCGACTGCGTTTGGTCAAGCCAAACCAATACCCATCTACATCACGTAGATGACCAGGTACATTATTAGTCAATATCTCAGAATTGATTATTTGCAAAAGGGCTTTTTCCTTAGCTCTCTGCAAACGCCCTGCGTCAACGGTAATCAACACATCTGCTGGAGATTGTGCTCCTTCATTTTCCATTTTCAGCATCAATTCATCAGCACTCGCATTGACTACATTGACCTTGATTCCAAATTCCTTTTCAAATTGAGTAAATAATTCTTGATCAGGTGCATAGTGCCTGTGCGTGTATACGTTGACTTCTTGTTGCTGCCCTTGGGCCTTCTCTTTATTGGACTGAGGCATGCATGAAGTGAAAAGAAAGCATCCAATATGGACTAGGGCGATTAAATATTTATTCATGATATATCTTAAAAAATCACTTTGTTAGATGAGTAGAAGTATCTGCTTTTTTCTTATAACAGACCTTATTCAACAAGATACAAAAATAGCAAACATTATCAGGGTAGACAATACCCATTACTAGCGATCGCTCTCACTAGAAATAATGAGATCTATGGACTTTAAATCCTTACGATAACCTGTTAAACCTTTCATTGCGATCACTCCCTTTCAATACCCATACTTCTCCTTCCACTTACCTCTTAATTGCTTCCGTAATTCCTCCTCTCGAGGATTATTTCCTGGATCATAAAATTTCGTTCCAACGATTACGGCCGGTAAAAATTCTGATGAAATGAAATTTCCAGGATGATCATGCGCATATTTGTATCCTTTACCAAAGCCTTCTGTTTTCATCCATTGAGTAGGTGCATTTCGTAATGCCATGGGTACCGGTAAATCACCCGTCCTCCCCACTTCTGCTTGCGCCTCATTGATGGCATTATAACTGGCATTACTCTTGGGTGAACTCGCCAAATAAGTGACGCATTGGGCCAAAATAATACGAGATTCTGGATAACCTATGAAACTCACTGCTTGAAAGGCGCTGGTAGCCATCACCAAAGCCGTTGGATTGGCATTGCCTATATCTTCAGCGGCCAAAATCACCAGTCGCCTTGCGATGAATTTAACATCCTCACCTCCTTCGATCATTCGGGCCAAATAATATACTGCTGCGTTGGGATCGCTCCCCCTAATGGATTTGATAAAAGCTGAAACGATGTCATAATGCATCTCCCCTTTTTTATAATATAAAACTGTTTTTTGTTGTGCAACCTCTATAACTAGAGCATCTGTGACAACCGCCTTATTAGATTTTTGACTGGTAATCACTTGCTCTAAGAGGTTCAATAATTTACGTGCATCACCTCCTGATAGATTGAAAATTGCCTCAGTTTGCTTAATGATAATCTTATAACTTTTTAGGGTATTGTCCTTCTCGATGGCCTGCATCATGATGGCATTGAGTTCTTCGGATGTCAAGGAATTGAGCCGGTAAACTTGAGCTCTAGACAAAAGCGCAGCATTGACTTCAAAACTGGGGTTTTCGGTAGTGGCACCGATCAAAGTAATCTTTCCTTTCTCCACTGCACCCAATAAAGCATCTTGTTGAGATTTATTGAACCGATGGATCTCATCAATGAATAAAATGTTTTTTTGACCCGGTCTCACCTTCGCGATCACCTCTCTTACGTCCTTGACGCCTGCGCTGATCGCACTAAGTATATAAAAAGGCACATTTACTTCATTAGCGATGATATTGGCTAATGTGGTCTTCCCTGTCCCTGGAGGACCCCAAAAAATAATAGAAGGTATTCTACCCGAAATAATTGCCTTACGAAGTATGCCTTGATCGCCTATCAAATGCCCTTGGCCAATGATATCAGACAAGCTTTTGGGTCGCATGCGTTCGGCGAGGGGTGCGGTATCTTGAAACATGGGCTAAAATTACAGATTCCTTTTTGAGAATATCCTGTATTTCATTTTTTTGTAATCTGATTTATTTTAAATGCAAGTCAGATAAAATTACCTCGTTCGCTTGATTAGTTTAAAAGATAGATTAATTTTGCGAACCAATTTTTAAGGCCAAAATGCACAGAGGAGTGGCAGAGTGGTCGAATGCACCGGTCTTGAAAACCGGCGTACCGAGAGGTACCGGGGGTTCGAATCCCTCCTCCTCTGCATAAAAGTCCTTTTACTATTAGTATTAGGGCTTTTTTATTTTTGGGTACAACCATTTTTGGTTTCGGATTGATATCTCAAAGATTTCTTCGGCTTTTATATCTATCAATTCGATTAAACTCTTTTTGTCAAAAAATGTTTGGTTTGTGGTAGGATAATAGCTTTAAATCCAAATATCTCAAAAATCATTCAGCAATTAAATACCTATCAGAGTTCATGAAATTTTCTTCCGGCTTAAAACCTGGAACTAAGGCTATAGGATTGAGGAGTGGCTTTGGAGTTCTTTTTTGATTATTCAGAGAACTGTAATTGGTGAAATAACTTTAGGATTGTTTCAAATAAGGTTTACTACATCTCATATACCCTGACATAATCAATTTGCATTGAATCACTAGAAAAGTCTGCCTCAATGTCTCCACCTAAATTTCCACCCATAGCTATATTAAGTAAAATATAATGTGGGTTGTCATAAGGTATTGAAGTCGTATTATTCATTATTAAAAATACGTTATTATCAAGTAATACCTTAAGTTGACCTTCTGTCCATTCCAATGAATAGATATGAAATTCATCTATTGCATCTTCTATAATGGCTGTTTTACCATAACTTGCATATTCGCCTGTACTTGTATGCCCCCAATGGAAATGCCCAATGAGTTCAGTCTTGTCCCAACCATTTTGTTCCATAATATCGATTTCACCGCAACTGGGCCAACCCACATTCCCATAAGTACTCCCAAAATAGTTACCAATTTCATTTATGTTGGTCCCCAAAGTCCAAATGGCCGGCCATGTCCCAGCAGATCCTGGTAATTTTGCTCTCACATCTATACGCCCGTATCTAAAAGAGAATTTAGAATTTAGTCTTGCAGAAGTGTAATTCTGTGTCGAGCCGTCAACCTCATAGCTTTCCTTAACCGCCTTTATTATCAAGACATCATCACTCACATAAGAGTTGGTGATCCTATCTGTATAATGCTGTTTTTCTCCATTGAACCAGCTCCCATTATTGGGGGGTATTATTTGATGATGCCATTTTGTAATGTCTAAGGCACCCTCATCTGAGAATTCATCTTGCCAAACTAAAAAATAATTTGGATCGTATTCGTTTATAATACGGCATCCATAAGCGTCTGTCAAGGCTCCGGAAGGCGTCGAATCACAACTATCTACTTCATTAATTATCCCATCTCCATCTAAATCTAGAATCATAGGATCTATAGTCTGCTCATCTATATCCATTCCTGTGGGATCGGTCTCATTACTACCACAATTACCAGATAATATAAGTGTGACAGTTAGACTGAAGATTTGTAAATATTTTAAAAGATTCATATTTAAAATTTATAATGTCTTTCGTTCAGGTAAATGTCAATAGAACACTAGCAGTAAATTGATTTTATTAAAAAAAGTTGAAAGGTAAGACGCCAATCATAAACTCGGCCATTAAATACCAATTTCATGAAATATTTTTCTTTCTTTACCTGTAATGCTAACAAAAAAACATGACATATCATTGAATTTCGTAGCTTTTTCATTACGAATAATCTCTTGTTTTAATGAATTTCTGATGTCTCCAGCGCCCCTTCAAGACCATAAGGTCTGTGGGCCTCGACATAGAATAGATATTGCCTCTCCCGTCAGGAAAATCTACCCATTTATCTGAAATCATTTCCTGTTTAATTAATTCTGTGGGAAACAGCGATGCCAAAACTTCCGATCTGATGGATTCTTGAGTAAATGGAGATTGAACTTATTGGGGTATATTCGTCATGATATTATCCCCTTCTTAAGGCATTCCATATTGCCAAAATAAACATCTGAAGCCTAGTCGATGGTGCTTCCCAATGCTATCTAATGGTCATAATGATCATACATATACCAAGGTAGGGCTAGGGAAAAACCAACTAAAAAGAGACAAACAACGTACTTAATAAATTGAGAAAAATCTATTCGCCTTTGTAACCTTAAATAAATCAAAAAAATCAAAAAAGACAAAGCCGCTACGCTTAAATCCATAGCCAACATGGAAGCTGGATACGAACCGACGGCTTGTGTCCAAAATTGGCCCATTGATCCCTCTTCTTGAATAAACAATAGTAATTGATAATACGGCAGTACTATACCCAGTAGGCACAGCATTAAAAACACTTTTTTCATAGCTCTCTTGTTATCTATTATTGATGTAAAATAGAAAAATATTCAGGACTATGAAAATCACTTTTGCTTCTCGGTCTGTATCTCGATATGAAGCGTGATGTTCACTCCTTAATTTAAAAAAATGAAGCGACTCTGAAACAAAAAAAATCACCGGTAATCCTTTAGTTTAGAAAATTTAAAAATCATTTAATCCCACAAACCAAAATATGTAGAGATTAAGCAACATATAAAAAAATGAGGGGAGGGTGAGCGCCAAGCTGTCTCTCATTTTAAGCCTTACTCCAAAGCCCAAAACCATTAACAGGAACAATCCCAAAGAAGCCAAAGTCAACAATACAGGCACCCATAAACCAATGATAAGACCTACGCCTCCAACTATTTCCAAACATCCCGTAAGACCACCAAATTTTTCTAAACCAAATCTCTTAAATTCGGCTTTCATCTCTTTTGAAAAAAAATAGGCACTCCCATAGATGAGGAAGGATATCGCAGAAAATCCTATAAGTAAATTGTGGAAAATAATCAAAGTTAAATGACCTCAGCAGCAATCCCTGCGATAAGTAGAGAGCAGATCAAGAGTATAAATGAGGGTACATGTTTAATCCATGGGTTCTTTACCTTAAAATGTGCTAACTGGGCAAAGACCATGAGGACAGCCATAGCCATGGATGACATGAGAACTAAAGGTGGAAACCAAATACCTGCCACCAATAAGGTTGATAGCGCAATCTTAGCAGCACCTACAAAATTTCGTGTTAAATCTGATAACTCATACTGCTTGAATTCCAAAACAATATTATCGAATCGGAATACCCAAACGTAAACGATGGATAAAGCAACAATTACTTGTAGTAAATAAGATAATTCATTCATACATTAGCAACTTTAATATTATTAAAATAGTTCAATTCAAATTTCCAGGTTGAGTAATGTTTGGTTTTTAGAAAGTGAAAATTTCAACCGTATTGATTTATATTAGCCCCTCTACAGCTTAATTCAATATCTATTTGAGGATACTTATCAACCCTAGTGCACCCACTAGCTTATGTATTTATTTTATTATAAAAAGTTCTTTTAATCACATTTATATCATGTCTTT
>MDTB01190116.1_pt1 | contig 26623 bp, 23 predicted proteins | sample 811161 | NCBI WGS metagenome assembly MDTB01 (sample SAMN05326650, study PRJNA326480) | marine metagenome | isolation source: seawater | place: Mediterranean Sea | collected 2009 | reverse complement strand
GCTATCTTTGTGTATATAAAGTAGGCGGTTACACAAAGTAAAGTTAAAGAAATAAAATAAATGGCTAGCCACCACGTAGCCGTTGTGGGGAATAGTGGGTATGCCTTTATTGGGCCCAAGGGAGGACTGGGAAAAGGGGAGTTTCTCGACGGAGGTTCGCCCTTGTCTTCGAGGAACCCCAACACAGAGCGGGGACAGGAGCTGTTTCTTGACATGCAAACTGGCCTGTTTGGCGATGAAGAAAGTTCGTCCTCGTCTGCGTCCTCGTCTTCAAGGGCATCCAAAGACCCGAAACGGGGGCTGTTTCTCGACTTTGAAAGTGGCCAGTTTCACGAGGCTGACGAAAGTTCGTACTCATCTGCGTCCTCGTCTTCGGGGGGAGTCAACCACGCCCAGGCAAAGAAAAACAAACGGGCAAACGGAGCTCTGTTTGATAGGTGTAAGAATGTTGCGGCAAGGGTTATGGAAGATAAGAGGGGCGAATGGTCTCTCGAGGAAATACAGAGCGCGTTATTCGCAGCAGCAATAGAATACTGGCAACATTACGAATACCGGTTTTTTGAAGACGAGAAGCCGTATGACAAGGCCTTCGACTTAAGTCGCGACGGGATCACAGAACATGTGCTCATGAAGCTCATGACGGTTGGGACGTATAGCGTCGATCCAAAATATGCCACCAACCCAAAAAAAGAGAGCCACCGCCCCCCCCTCCTTGCGGTCATCCCGGTCCGATTTACAAATTCGGACTTTGAAACGGCCACTCTTTTTGAATTTATTGAAATTGTAAGCTTGAACTACTATCTCAACATATACGACATGGCGTATGAGAAGATGTTAGGGGTGTGAAAGGGCATATAAATGCACCAGTAGTACGTACTTTAATAGCAATAATTAAAATGGAAGACCTCGCATGCGTTCGCGGCCTACGCGGCGAGATTATGAACGAAATGGCCATTTTAAATTATAACACCTCTCTTATTATTGCAGAAATGCGCCGCTTAAATCAGCACCTTAAGAAAACAAAAGAAGATCAGGGGAAAAAGAGAAAGCGCAACGCTATATGCAGCGATGACGAATTGGACTCTGACTCTGAATCGGTAGGTTCGGTCTCTACGGAAAATAGCAGCGAAGACGAAGAGCCGCTGCAACCTGCACCGCGCCGGAGCACAAGATTAAACAAATCCAAATTGACCCAAAGTCAAACGGAGCACGACGCGTGCGATCCCGATGACACCCAAATTATAGATTACAGCAAGGTTTACGGGGATATCCGCCTACACAAAGACGACGGGCCGTACATCACGGGCATGGTCAGGCTGACAACGACTCCACCCGGGGAATCGCCCACCGCTCGGATCAGGTGGTTAAAGCCCTTTACCGATTGCGAGGGCAGCGGAGTCTACATTTACTGCGACTGGCCAGCTCAGATTGTGGACCTTGTGCACCCGTCGAGCCTTTCAGCGGTGCCGGTTCTTTCGCAGAGCCGCCAAATGTACTGGGACCATATTAAGTACAACGGCGCCCGCGAGGGATTTTTGCCCGCGGCCTTTGAGGTACTCCCATACTATTACGAGTACTCGAGCGGTATTACCACCGACTTCACCCCAGTGTTTCAATTTATGCTTGGATCCGACGTTTGCCTTGAAAGCGGATTACAGGCCAGAACAGATTATAAGATAAAAGTGCTGTCCCTTGTCTCCGATTGCCACCATGGCACCCCGCACGAATTATACAAATTTGGGACAAGGACAGAAGCGGACATGGAGTCCAATGTAGAATTAGCCCGCATGGCCTGTGAGATTCAACGGAAGGATCTCCGTGTCAACATCAAGGAAAGGTCTAGCAAATCGTGCTCGGTTTGTGACTGCTGCAACAAGCGGGCCGTTATTGGTTGTTCCTTGATGCACCTTGGCATGTGCGGGGCGTGCCGGTGCCGCTTTGAGAAGCTAGTCGACTTTTCAGACGCCATACGTATCCCGTCCAGGAAAACGCTACCAATGAAAAACGCCGCGCTGGCTCATTTTAGTTCTTTAATGTACGCAGTGTGTGACATAATAGGCTAGTGTACCTTGAACTTTTAGTAGTATGGTATGAACTAATCTCTGTGTGTTTTATCTCTTGGTGGTCGCCTCGGTGACATAACGATGGACAGCAGAACGCAAAAGAAAAAAATGGCTTTGTTTGTGTTTTGTGGCCTGTTAAAATCGCGTTTAATCACATTGACGAGCAGGCGAGCTTACCTATAAGATGCTTGTTGTCTTTCAATATGGCTATCACACCGCCGTCGAGGCCGTAAGCATAATCGCTGCCTCCATCGTTGTTTAAGTCTACCATTGTCTCCAGTGCTTATTATTTACGAACGACAGAAATATTATATTAGGTGTGGCATTTAATTCTCAATGTTGGGGGTGTAGGCCGGTGTCGCCAGCTGTCAGGGTTTACATAATGGGAGACCAAGACGGGGGCGAGTTTGATCCGGTATTGACGTGGGATCTTCCCTACGACGCAAAGCTCATTGCGTGGAGCGTGGACCGCCTTATTCCTAGTTCAAACGAGGTGTGTGTAATCCCCCTTTCCCGCGACGCCGCGCCCACCAGGCCAAGGGGTAGTAATTTTATAGTAGAGACCCCCAGAGGCATTTGGGGGGCGTGGCTTTTGAAAAACGACAAGGCCTACGCCGCAATTGCTCTCCCCAGCACCGATCAGGCTATGGAAACCCTTTGCGAAGATGCCGTGGCGGCCCAAGGAAGCGTTATTGGCGTTTTGCCGGATGCCGTCAACGTTGTAAAGGTTCCGCCCTGTTGCTGCTTAGAAAACTCGGCGGTGGCTGCCATCAGCAATTTGAACTGGCTTATGTCTAGCAAAAAAAGAGCCCACCCCGGGCCTCTGGAGTACATAAAACAGAGAGAGCGGGATTATAACGAGTACAACAAGGAACAGGGGCGGGAACAAATTTCCCGTTGCGTATAATTTAAAGTTTCAGCGTTCAGTATATCCATTTTAATCCTGCAAAAGTAAAAACAAAACAACATAACATGGGGTTCCCTTTGCAACTCTTGATGTTCGCGTTGCGTTTTGGCACCCGGTGCGATCTCGAAGACCATGGCTGGTGCCTTTTTGAGGAGGAGAGATGCGTGTTTAGTGATGTATACCGTCTCCCCAGCGACAAAAGCTCTCCGCTGGAAGTCCTGCTAGACCGCAACATCCGGTCAAAGAACACCAACAACGGATGTCCGCTCCCGCAGCCATCAAACGAAACCAACCCCAAACCATTTGTTATTGAAATAGAGCCCTGCTTCAGTAATGGTACTGCCACGCCGGCGGACCTTCAGGCATGCCCCGACATACCAGACGAGTACTACACCAAGCTTGGAAAACCAGTGCTCTCAGACACCGGAAATCTCAATAATGCGGCCGGGGCCATTATGGGGATTCCAATAGAGTACAACGTCTTGAGTATAGGCAAAAATTTGGTGCTGGGCAATATTCAAAACACCAAAAGCAAACAGTCCCAGTCTGGGGTAAAGGGCACGCTGCTGAGCAAATTTAAATGGAGAACTCTGCCCCTTACGGCAGCAGCTTACGCTAAAACTATGGAGGAAACAGCATCGACGTTTGTTAATGTCTCAAAACTGTACACTTCTCAGGTGGGGTTACGAACAAACACGTTTGTGCAATATTATTATGCAGATCACGTACCCAAGGATGGCTCTGATCAAAAGAATTTTAATCCGTGTATTGAGGAAATACCCTTGGAGAACATTAGTCCTCAAAAAGGACCCTCTACGGTTTATTGGAAAGGCCAAGATCCTTATTGTTATACTGCGTATTGGGGAAAAAATGGGCTCTGGGGAAGTCTGAACTACCCCACGGTTGATAAAATGGAGACGTGTATGATTCCACTTGGCTGCAACACAGTAGATGAACCGGGGGATTATCGCTATTGGACAAACAGCTGGCCCCTGGTGTCGTACGAGACGAAGCTCCCTCTTTTTGGCGTTGATCCCCCAATTCCTGTTATAACGAGAACATCAAAAGAAAGGATCCCTATTCCAGGGTGTAAGTGGGTCTCTCAGATTGCAACCGAAGGCCAGCCAAAATACCTTAATTTGTACGAAAATAGCAATTCTATTCTCGACTACCTGAGAGCGATTGAACTAAAGAAGGGCACATTTATAGGTGAACTTTTGGCACCTTCGACTTACCTAGACGGACCACTAAGAAACTGGACTGTACCTTACGATATGTCTTTTTTAGACATGTTTGGAGCTAGTATGGGAATTGATGACATTGAGAGCTACATTGTAGAAAACAGCAAATTGACCGATATCCTTTCCCAGGCGGGCTTTGTAAGCAACTTGCAGTTATTTGGAACTAATGTTTTAAAAACAATGTCACAAAACACGTGCGCGGGTGTGACACAAGACAACAAAAACATAAAAGCCAACGGAGCTGCCACGCTTTACCTTCTTGCATACATGTTGGGACAAGTAGCTTTGTATGACCCCAAAGCAATGTACCTAACAGAGACATCCAGAGATATAATGAACAAAACCTACGGCATTGACGTCAATCAAACGGTTAAATATTTTAACCCCTTGCCCTATAACAATGAACCTGTAAATATTCCTTGGAACAGATCAGAAGGAAATCAAGTAAGAATTGATATGAACCCAGACTTCGCGGGAGTGCAGCAGATTTTTCAGACTTTATTACAGTCACATGGCGGTTCCCAGGGTGGTGGCCAAGAGAATAATTATTTGATGGATCTTGGCTATACTTTTATACCGGAGTCAATAAGAAACGAATTTGGAGCAGGGGCAACCGCGGGGCCACAGAGCTTTTTTTGGTTGCAGATGAAAGATTGTCTTACCGGACCGGCATTCAGTGGAAAATGGAATCCCATGGACTGTGTGTGTTTCCCTGCCACAATAACACCTGAAATGTGCGCCAAGAACCTTGATCCCGCGGAACCCCTGAACGTTGTCGTTGGGGACGCGGAACCGGCCCGATACAAATTGGGGACTATCGATCCGCCCCCAGTGTCGCTAGTTCCATATCAAGAGCTGACGTGCCCTCTTGAAGTTCAGTTTGCGGACGACCGCACCCCCGACATGAGCCCCAAGAAGCAGCGCGACAACGTATACGTGGCCTCCTCAACGCTTTTGGCCGACATCCCCACGGCATTTCAGAGTGTGGGCCGCGGGTGCTACATGTGCTTCGCCAATCGGTATGACAATCTTACGAAGACACTAGAAACCCCGATGCCGTGGCTTGACCACTACGACCCGCAACGGTGCAGCGGCAAACGGGTCATACCCACTGTAAAGGGAACCGTCGATGACATTTACAATGGCCCGGGGACGAAAGAAGAGACCGACGCCCAGTCGCTCTACTTGCCCGGGAGAGATTTCCGATACACAATGGACCAACCCCTTGGAGTGTATACCCTGTACCCGTACTTTGAGCTCGAGCCCATCCCTTATCAGTTTGCAAAAAATGTAAACGTGCCTCCAGGCGATCCTAACTGCAAGGGCAACCCTAACTGTGGAGCGGACAGCGTGAACTTCCAGCAGTGGGAGGATAACCTCGCGAGGCAAATAGGATACTATCTTGACCCGGACTGGTGGGTCACCGTTGAAGTTGTAGGCATCGAGAAGGCAAAGGGTTCACAGGTCCTGAGAAATTTCCACGGTCGCATACTGGAGGAGGGCCTAGTGGATTTTGAAGCAACGGAATTTACATACAACATTCCAAACAGCGGGGCAAAGCAAAACGAATTTCAAGAGATCATACAGTGGCAGTTTTGGCTCGGAAAAGAGTCGCCGTTCTACCCCAACAACTGTGTGTTCAACACCATAAACATGGACCTTGTGAAAAGCGATACAAAGGGCAAGTGTATAGATTCAGATGGAAAGTTTGAGCCAACCGATGCCAACGGAGACTGCGTTGAGCTTGCCTGTCAAAGTGATATTCCCGGAGATACGGTTTACAACATTCTAAGAGGGAACTTAACAATTAATTTCAATATTGATATTGGGGACACGGTTAATGGGTTTAACGAGATGACGGGGAAAAATGACTTCGCCAATCCCACAAGTGATACCATGAACGAAAACCCGTATGCTTTCCTCATTGCGAGCACCGAGAGTGCCGGGGGTTTTATTCTTCCGTCGCAGTACGATGGAATTACAAATCCCTACGTGGAGGATGCCATCGAGTTTGTGACCCAACTGCCGCTAGTAAGACGCAAAGATGGGGTGTGCATCGACCGACCCGGGGAGGTTGCCATTGAGATGCCCTTTGCGGCGCAGTGCCTGTTCGGCCTTGACACCGAGAAGACGACGCGGACAATTACCAAATCGGCGTGTCAGCCCGAGAAGGTGGTGGAGTGGTACAATCGGGGGGGGATGTCGACCGAAACGCCAGGAACCCCCGCCAACGTGGGCCCCCCTATGATTGACATAAGCGACTGGATCCAGGGCATGTTTCTCGAGGTGCACCCAACGGGGGTGGCAAAGGATATTCTTGACGTGTTTGATTCGGTTGAGTTTAAGCTTGCTCTGGCGCTCTTGGCTTTCGAAGACCCCGAGCTTGCTGATGTCAACTTTGCCGATGTCATATGGTGCTTGAGCCCGACGGGACCCACGACGCCGCTCAAAATCATAGAGTATCTTCTCCTCTTCTGCCAGGCATGCACCCCGGGGTCGGACAGCTCCGAAGTTAAAAACGGGTCGCCCGGGGAATGCTTTACTTACGAGGGCGGAGCGCCGTGCCTAGGTTATGTTGGCCCTCCCGACCCGGGATCTTCTGATCGGAATTCTCCCGGATGGGCCAGTGTTCAGGTGGCAGAGTACCCTGTCCAGTGCATGTTTGAGCAGGTGGCCAAGGTCATTCGCCCGGCAATGAAGCCAATTTCCGTTTTTAAATTTGGCAAGGATTCCGCAAGCATGGATAAAGCCAGGGCGCTCAATAATGAACTAGAACTGTTCAACATGTGTGACCTTCCCTTTCTTAAAAGAATGTTTGAGATGCCCTTTAAGCACATGCCAGATGCTTTCCCACGGAAGGGCCCCCTGCCGCAGCAAATTAACGACGAGTCGGTGTCCGGGATTGTGCTCAGCGCCTTCACACTTCTTGATAACGTCCCCAATGTCGTGGATGAAATAAACATAATGGGGGTCACAATCGAGAATGCCCTTTTTAGCAGGACGGATCCCACCATGTTTCCCAACGGCCTTTTTGTCACCAGCACACATCCCCTTATTCACACGAAAATCTCCAGGGATCTTGGCAGTGGAGAAGTCACGGAACGCGGGTGCAACGTCGTTCTCATTGGAATCCCCAACGTGACCTTTTACAACGTTGAGTTTGATAACTCCGCGTGTCAAGAACAAGGCTTGAACCAGCTTACGTATGAAACGGCCAACGATTTCCGCGCCATGGAGAACTCACCGTCGACCATGCAGCGTGCATTTCTTGAGCTTAAAGCTTGGAACATGGCCCCGATTCACGTGACCAACGTTATTGGGGGGATCTCTCCAACCAATCTCAACTTCACGTCCGTAAAGCTGACCGCATCAACGACTTTTCGCCGCATGTTCCCGGGCAGGCCGTTGATGTCAATTGATAACGACGGGTCGGCGGGTGGCGCATTTGTGAACGTAGACAGAATGTTCTTGTCGGAAATTAACGACACCCATAAGTACAGGGACACGCGCGACGTCAAAGCCGGTAACAAGGATCCAGTAGACCTAATGCCCCTCCACATTATTTTCTGGCACGTCGCCGGAGAGTGCACTCTTGGGACGTTTCAGGAGGAACTCGACATTGTCACCTTTAGCGAACGCAGCGCCTTTACTTTGGACTACACTATTACGAGCACGGATACAACGGACGGACCGTGCCGCGGAATAACAAGCCCGGCTCTAAACGACACGGAAAACGCAAATTCATTTTTACAGTATAAAACCAAATGCCTTTCTCTGGGATGCAAAATCCAGCTTGCGGGGAAGCAGGAGCGCGATTGGGACAAGCAAAAGCGTTCTACTTTCTGTAGAAAGCCAACCGAGTTTCCCATTGTAAACAATCTGGTAGTACTGGACGGGGCTGATTTTTTTGACATGTGAGTGTGACATTTGTCTCTTGTTTTGTCTCTTGTACTTTGCACCGGTACAGTATGGTACTGACCCAATACCACCCCACTTTTGCAGAGCCTACGACCGTTACAGATGCTTTGATATGCCCAAAATAAACTGCGCCGCTGAGCCCATAATGCCGTTTGTCTACGTGGTGTTCAGCTTTGTGCTGGTGTACATCATATTCTTTACCTTTATTAGGTCTACGGGCCTTCTACAGCCCGACGAGTGCCTCGAAATTCTTCAGTTGGTGGACGAGGCCCTAGCAGAAGCCACAGAACCCAACTACGACCCCCTTGACAAACAAACCGCAGAGAAAGAAGACTTAGAAGCAACAAAAAAAATAGAGGAAACAACAAAGGGTCCAACAGCTGCAATCATAGAGGGGGGCTTGCTTATTCGAAGAACCGCCACGTCAACTTATTACTAAGCTCTTTCTTTTATTTAATATTAGGTTTAGATTAGGATTAGGATTAGAAATCTCAAAAAATGAGTTTTGATATCGCGCTAAGAGCTACAGATCCCGCGCTGGCGGGGTTTTTTTGGGGGGGGGTAGGATCTTTCTTGGCAATCCTTTGAGATATGACAATATCGTAGTACGATGCGATGCCAAGCAATATGCAGACGGGCACAACGGAGTAGAGTGAAATAAGACTTGCAGAAGGGCCGTTGTCGGCCTGTTTCTTCGCGGTGGGATTTTCAAACTTTGTGATGTTGACCGGATTATTGTAGTCGGCCGGTGTGATTCCAGACTCGCTGCGCATAACAATGCCGGCAAAGATGTTGTAAAGCAGAATAAGCTTGGAGGTAAAGCTCAGAAAGCCATAGATGGTTTCGTATTTTATTGTGTCGAGAACGTTGGAGGCTTTTGCAAGGGATATTTTGTTGATGTGGCACACGGCAAAGCTCGTAAAGGTGGCGGTGATGGAAAGAATGGCAATCCAGATAGCATCGCTTGGCTTGCTGATGCCTCTTGGTATGGGGTTGCCGCAGCTGTCTTCGTTATATTTTTTTATATCGCTTGGATCCTCGATAGACATTCCAAGGTAGAACTTGTAGATAAAGAGCGCCTGAATGAGCGCATAAACGGCAAAGGTCGAGGAAAATATAAGACCGCTTGTGGTCGACCACATGGTTCGGTTCTGGCGGTAAGTAAGCAGGCGAATTTTCATAAAATCGCACGTTTGGATCTTGACAAAATTGCGTGGTTCTTTAAAATCACTGTTGAAAAGTACCTCAAAGAACTTGACCGCGGAAAGATAAACTGAGACCACAATATTGGCGGCCAGAGAAAGTGCGCTCACCCACGAGTAAAATAGAAGATAGGCAAAGCAATTAAAAGTATAGATTGGAATGCCATATGCAGAGTTTTTGTCAAGGCGATAGGGGTAATATGCAGGCCAAATACTTTTTTGAGTTAACGCTGCTTGGTACTCGTCTTCTATGTCCTTTTGCCTTCCGTTATCAAGAAGGTCTACTCTCTCTTTGCTGGTTGTGGCTGACCACGCACACTCCGAAGCAGCCCCTGCCACCACAACGACAAACTGGAAGCAGAAGCAGAAAAGTATGAAGTCCAGGGGCGCGGGGCTTTCAAAGAGTCCTCCGGTAACGGATAGCATGAGCCCACTGCGGGAGACCTGGAGTTAAAAGACGACACCACGGAGTAAGGCGCAGCAAACTTACCTAGTGACCGCATAGTCAAGCCAGCGCCAGGGGAAGATCGACGTTTTATAACACCTTCTGTAGAACTCCCCGAGTTTTGTCTCTGGGTTCCATAGAGCGAGGCAGACGAGGAGATGATGCAGTCCGCTGATGATTGAGAAGCATCCGGCGGCATAGCCCAAATCAAACTTGGCAAAGTGCTTTTGGAGCTTAAATATTGTACACCCTGCGTCTGTGTCTCCACACGATCGGTCTTTTGGTGCAATCCAGACGGAATAGTCCACTGACAGATTAATTGGCCAGCTTTTGTTACTCTCGTCTTCTTTAATGTCGTAATACGCACAATAAGCCACGATAGTGCAGCCACTAGCCAGATGCACCACAGCAAGCACAAGCTGCCACACTTTAAATCGATCGAGTGCTCCCTTATATTCTAAAGGGGGCTTCGGCATAGCAGCTCCTCCCGGTCCAGACCACCATAAAGCAAGAGTATAACCCAGTGACTTCGCCTCTGTTATAGTGAGATGCAATGAGAGGGCAAGGGGATGGGGCTTGGTTGTGGGCCACTGTGCTATCGCTTCTCTTTCTTATTGTGGGAGAAATTTACTCGGCGTACGACCCCAACTGGCTCTTTTGGCCATGGGCGTCTGTTTTTATCTCCTTGCAATACCTCGAGGTCGCTACCTCCTTTGTCATATACCGTGGCGTTGGAGACGTATCGGGGAGGACCGACCTCTCCTTGCTCGTGTCGCATTATGTCAATGGGCTTGCCAGTCTCGTCGGATTTAAAACAAGCTTTATCGCGGCATTCATCCTTGGCGAGTGCAACAGACTCGACGACCACACCATAGACAGGGCCAAGGCGTGTATTGACACGTATGCTTCTTACGCGTCGCTTGATGGCCCATGGGGCCTGACTAATGCATGTGCCAGCCTGGACGTATCAGTGCAATCTTATATTGGAGGAACCTGCCCAAATGTTAGCCACCCTCACGGGACAGCGCTACTCATCGTTCAGATGATATTTGTCATGCTCATGACACTTTTTAACGTCGGGAAGTTTACGGTGACGTATTCTGGCCTCACGGAATCGCCCCAGGAATCAGAAGCTCCCTTGTATACGCCAAACGCCACAAAATCAAGCGCTCAGAGGGCTGCAAAACCAACAGCACAGCACCAAACAGTCCGCAGGCCATTAGTTTTTATAAACGGAAATCGCCGCTAATAAGTACGAGTATTAAATATTATCATAAAATCTACGCTGCACCGCGATGGGGTTTTTAATGTGGGAAAAGCAGGAAGATATTTACGAAAACGTCTGGCAATTTCTCTCTCATGCTGGGATGTGGGCTTCGCAGATCCCAATACTTTATGTGTGGCGCAAGCCAATTGTCTCGCTCGCCCTAACGTTTTTGACCGCGTGCTCAATGCAGTACCATAAACACATGTTCCTCAAGTCTAAACTTTCCGTCGTTAACAGGTGGTTAATTTTAGACTACGTTGGGATACTTGTGTCCATTCCCGTTGCATTTATTCCATACTCAACGCTGCCGAAAAGCAGCAGGTGGACAGAGACCGCAGAGGGAATAGCTCTTATAATTTTGGTGATTATTATGGCCCTCATTGGTGCATCTGTGCTCTTTCCCGTGATAAAGCAGCCAAGGTGGTTTCACTCATTCTGGCACGTCTACATCTGTGCGCCTCTGCTGTTGTATGCCTACATGAAAGGAGACATACGCGAGGTATACGACAGCGGCACGTTTTGGCTTCTGGAGACAACGGCGATAGCTGCTTTTTTTACCCTTGTGGTATCAAGGGCCGAAAATATTCTATTGTGTGCGGAAGATCATAAAGAAGACGGAGAGAAAGGACAAGGAGTGCTTGCTCAAATCAAAGCAAAGACATCGCTTTTATTTTAACTGTACATACTTTAAAATTAAAATTGAAGAGACTTTATTTGCAAATTTTTTGAATGTGCAAGAGAAGAAGGTGGTGTCGCGGTGGAGTGCGCAACAGAAAATATCTGAGCTAACATGATGCTGTTACCAACTGTCGCTGAAATAAACGCCAGAAGAGACATATGAAAGGCGTCCTTAAAGTCGTGGTAGTCCTCTAATTCCGGAAGAAATGAAAGCACAACAACAAAGGCTCCTATCAAAATTGTATTGAAAGTGCCCGGAGCTATGACAAGAAGGCCCTGAAACATAACTTGGTAATTGTTATTCACGGCATGACCGTAGAGGAAAGCATTTACAAAGACGGCCAATCCCACAAATCCGTGTATCCACTGAAATGAGGCCGAAAGACTTTCAAAATTGTTTAAGCTGTTGCCTTTGTTTGCATGAGATATGGCTTGGTTGACCTCAATGTACGCGTACAGTGCAACTGAGTAAGCAGCAAGCCCAATTAAATAAAATAGAAAAGAAAAATTGCCATTTTGTTCCGCTACTTTAGAAAAATAAAACATAATAGTACAGTACTACACACGTAGCAGCGAGTACTGATATATTCTACTAGTATCAACGGTTTACGCTAACAGTGAAGAGCTAGTTGGGATAAAAGAAGAGAAGTCGGCGCCCAAAGCGCCCGTGGTTTTTTTCACACAGGGCGGGAAAGAGCTTGAAGATGATGTCCCCAGCGCTCACAGCAACGGGGGCAGGTTCTTGCGAGTCGTGGCAGAACCACTTGCCTTGGTACTGCGTGAGGGCAATATAGTGACTGTTCTTCACGTTGCAGATGAAGGCCCTGCGCCGAGTATCTCTGGTGTGGTGCGTGACAAGTCGCAGACCTTGGCCAAAGGTGCGCACAAAAAAGGTCGAATGGCCGGTCTTCTCGAGGAGATCACGAATGACCGAGACGTCGAGGTTTCCAAAGCCGCTGCCGAGGCTCCAGTCAAACTCGGTGCGGTTCACCTTGGCCCACTGGAGCTCCCGTTCTAGCCCCCTCTGTGCCTCGTGTAAAGCCTGCTCAGGAGTGAAACAACTATATTGCAGCGCATTGTTTAGACTATGTAAAGCACACCAAAGGCCAATCTGTCGTTCGTGGTAAACGGGGTAGGCCATGCCCCCGAAAACAAGAGCAAAACGTGACAACGTGGGCTTTGAGCCTTTGTACGACGATAACACCTCTGGTCTTGGGTACGGAAGGAGTCTGTCTGATGACTTTTATGAAACAAACAATACCAAACGTCGCCTCGTCCAAAAGTCCGCCGTGCTTCACATAGGTCCAAAATGGAGGGACGACCACGTGACCCCCTTTCGTGCTACAAATAGGTCCGTTATTGTTGCCCAGGAAAATGACACCCAGCAGCTCTTTGACTACATAGTCGACGGTAGGTAATATTTATCGGTTTCATGGTGCCTCCAATCCTATCTAAATCAAAGCTCGACTCCGCGTTAAAGACCTTTCCAGTGGAACAGTCAGGGCTTACGATGATTGCGACATCATGCTAGACGAATACATTCACCCGTAAGCCCCCCCCCCCGCCTCAAGCGCTTCTCCGTGCCATAGAGCTAAACTTATGCCATCCTGCGCACAGAGATTCCCCAAAAATGATTTCAGTTTTCTTAAAGGACCTTGCCCCAAGTGGCGAGGCGTCGTCTTTGAGCCAGAACATACCCGTCCCGTTGTATCTCTGCCTTACAAGTCAGCAGATGGCCAATGCGGTCCTCCAGCATGGAATTCCGGTACGGGAATCCCATTTCATAAACGGAGGAAACCCCGATGCGTACCCCTTGCAGCTCATACCGTGCAACCGGAACTCGGGTTACCGCAGCGGAACAAAAAATGTTAGCCCCAATCTTCTTGAAAACTTTGTCAACGAGATTGCAGGGAGGCTCAACCGGCAAATAGCCACAAACGATGGAAATTGGGACAAGGGGGGAAAATACTTCCAGAACGTGGAGTTCAAATTCAGGGTTGGGCCTCGGAATACCATTGCGCTAGGTGCCCTGCAAGGGGTCGCAAGGGGAAAGGGATTAAGCCCGGCTGTCACCAAGCGGGAGGCGGAGCAGGTGGAACCTACAACGGAAAAGGCCCAGTACAAGAACCAAAAAGACCAGTTCAAGGGAAACGGAAAAAACCCCACAGAGAGGGACATTCAACTTGACAACATAGGAGAGGACGGCTCGTCCCAGGCTGCCATGATCGAGTGGCGGTTTCAGCTAACCACGCACCGACTCATGAGTCCTCAACTCCACGCGGCCTTCCAGCAGGCCGCAACACAGATCGGAACAAGCTTTCCCACCCATAAAAGCATCAGGCCGTACCTGGAGAATCCGAGCAAGAGAAGCCAATTGGCAAATCTGATCGAGTTTGAACTTTTAGAGGGTGAAACAAATCTCCGCGTGTATACAGATGCCAGAGCACAGGAAAGAGCCTTGCAAAAGAAGATATATGCCATTTTCTGTCTTAAATCTCAAACGACGTGATACAATAACGAGTCGCGCGAAACTTGCAGACTATAAACGATGTGATAGGTAAATGTATAAGATAACCACTTACTGTTGTAAAAACCACCTTGTTAGTTCTTTGTTGCCTACCTTAAAAATGTCTTCCGGTGATGACTTCGTTCCTTCGTCCGAAGCCCCCATTCAGAGTGCCACCACCTTTGATTCTCCGATCATTAATACCCCTGCCGAAGTGAACCTTGACCGCTCCGTGACCATCTGGGCCAGTGGTAGCGTGACCGCAGCCACCGCCAACAAACCCGGGTACATCACCGTCAGCAAGTCCGACATTCGCGAGGCCATCGGCATTGGCCCCGATGCCTACATTCCCGCCCTCGACCGGGCCTCTATCAGCCACTACTTTAACCCCACGTCTCAGCGCCTCGGCCTCCGTGTCAAACAGGGTAAGGGTGAAAAGGCCAAGAAACTTGTAGAGGATGCTGCGCATGCGCGAAACCCGATCAGCAAGAAGATGGAAGCGTTCACCGCTGTGATTCCCAGCCAGACCCAGGGTAACATCCAGCAGGAGCTCCGCCCCATCAACCAAGCCAAGAACATGAACCGCACCGAGCGCGAAGCCGCCCGCAAGTGGCGTGGACTTAAGGTTGAAGACCTTACGGACGGAGTGATTGCCTCGAGCATCGACGATCCGGAGAACCCCGGCACTCAAAAGGTCATCAAGTACGAGGTCCCACTGGTGAAAACCAACGGCGACCCGCAACCTCTCGCCTACATGTTGGAAAAAAACAAGGAGTCCTTTCCTGGTTTCGCCGGAGATGGGATCCGCAGCAAAATTCACGACTACGACGGGGTCCATTACTATTCCATGCCCCCCCAGGTAGGTCAATCGCTGTCATGTCTTGTCCTGTTGTTTTTTGCACGACTCACACACAAATGTACAAATAAATGTGATTGTTTCCCTTTTTTGCTCTCAGTATCTTAATTATCTTGTTGGGTCCATGACCGAGCACCTCATTGACAAGAACTCGATGACCCTTGACAATGACGTTGTCATTGAGATTACGCCCCTTTCTCCCATCATGTCGAGCAGCGTCCGAGCTGCCAAAGGAGAACAGAAGAACCAACCGATGGAAAGGATGGTGGCAATCCAGGTTAGTGTTTTTATGATACAGTACAGTACTGGTTACAGTACTGTACTGTTTTTTGATACTTTTTCCAGAAGTACTGACAGTATCGTACTTATTTTTGTACAGTTGGATTTTGCTAATTTGGACATGTCTGAAAACGCAGAGTAAAAAATATCGATATTTTTTAAAATTGAACCATTAAAGTTGGTATTGAGTACAGTAACTGTTTCATTTTTTGATTTTCTGACTGGATAACACCACCCCGTTTTTGATCTGGTTATTATAATAGCTTCCCCATTCGACTTATTACCGCCGCAACCCATACCACCACTGCACCACCCACGGCGCGACACTCACCATGAGTAGCCCTTTAAGCAGCCCTCTCCCATACGCCGACTATGGGTACGACGGCGTGCATGCGGACGATATGGATGATACGGACTCCGAACCAGCCGATGGCGAAGAATTAATGGGAGAGGACTCATTTGGCTTGGACAACGGGAAGGACGTAGAGGGCGATGAATACGAAAGGGCCAACCCTGAAACCGAGGAAGACCGCGAGTTTCTGATAGCGCACGAAAGTGACGTGTCCCCGGACTCCGAAGCTGAGCACGTGCACCATGTTGTCAATGGGATGCAGGTTGATTCCGAATACAATGATTCTCGAGCCATTGTGGACCGCCTCTCGTCTAAATACGGCGACGAATTAATTCCCTCTACCTCTGATTCGGACGTGACTCCCGACGGTAGACGACCCGCTTTTCACCGCCTTGTTCGCAACGACGACAACGACGACGACGAAACCAACGGTGTTCTTGAGATGAATATTGAGCGCGGACAGAAAGAGAGATCGAACAAAGCGCGCGAGTCTGGAAACATAGGCGATTACTTTGTTCGTTCGGGAAAGTCCTCGGCCTCAAGCGCGAAACGCAGGGCGGCCATTATAAGCTCCGATGACGAAAGCGACGCGAACAACAGCACGCAGGCTCGAAGCAAAAAGAGACTTAGGGTGGGCTTTTCTCCTTCTCCCTCTCCATCTCCCGAGCCTGTGCCCCAACCTCAGCCTCAGCCTCAGCCTCAGCCCGAGCCTCAGCCCGAGCCTCAGTCTGAGGAGCCTGTTATGCCCGATCTTTCCGGTGATTTGAGCAATGAACACAAGGCTTGTGCTTTCAGGGGGGTTCAGCACCTTTTTGTTCCAAAGCATGTGTCCCCGCGAAACCTCCATGCTCTGTCTCCAATCTCAGATCCCCCGGAGTTCTACTCATATCTTTTCCCACTCGATATTTTTCACTGGCACGAGTCAAGAACGAATTTCCGCATGTTTCAAGCTTCCTACTTCATGGCGTGGATTGCCAGTGCCCTCCAATACCAAGGTGCGGCAATCACGGTCCACTTCTGGCCTATTACCTTTTCCAGCATCAGAGAGGACCACGCAATGACCAGTTTCTATGACTCATGCAACTCCGATCACGAGGTTGTGTACTTTGTCAACATTATTGTGTACTCGATTGAGGCTCTGGAGCTGTTTTCCAAGAGGATATCCCACGATCCCAACTCACTGAAAGCTGGAAGCGACAATTCAGCTGCCGGTCTCCGCAAGAACAACCCGTACTCCATATCAAGAGAAAGCCCCCGCAAGACCGCCACGGGAAACTTGAAATACATCTGCGAAAGAAGGCTTCCGCGCCGCGAATGGCTTGACATTGCGCCTGCTCTTTTCACCAGGCCCGATCATTTTTCAAGCGCTCTTGTTCTTTTGGCCCAGAAATGCGGAACCATCAACAGAGGATCTTCCGACCTCAACATTGTGGAGAACAGACACAAAATTCTTAATTTTTCCTACGTCGGGACCGAAGACTCGGGAGAGCAGACCATCTGTGAGTCCCAGCTTGCCCAGGAGATGTTTGGTATCAAAAATGTTGTAGCCAGCATGTTTCAGGAATCAAATATCGACTTTGTAACAGAAGTCATCTCTGGACTCAACCCGGGAAACGACCTGAACGACAATGGGGCCATTCAGCACTTCTTGTGGCCCAAAGACTTTCCCTCGTACCACCTGAGCATCAATTCGGTCTGCAACATCCCACTTTGGGTCGATGCCATTGAAAGCTCAACGATCAATCTCTCGAAAAAGCTTGTGAAAGACATTGAAGGTCAGAGAGACATGGACGAAATTACCGTTCCGCCCGTGTCGGGGCTTGAGAGCCTCGAAGAGATCCTCGAGGACATTGTCAAAGAAATCAAAAAAAACGAAGAAATATCATTTGACGAGCTTCTCTCGATCAGTCGCCTTATCTTGACCCAAAATTGCCAGTTCCACAATCCCTGGCAGAGGCAGATCCTCAATTTTGCAAAGCGTATTGTTGAGACGAAAATGGACGTCAAAAAGCTCAAGCATACCATGAATCCCGAATACATACCCGACAAGGACAAGTTCCATTACTTTGCTAACGAAAGCATGAAAGACCTGTTTCACCACTGCGAGCATGGGATGCAGATGGGAAACCTTCACACTCCCATGGCCAAGCTCGTGACTCTTTCTCTTACGGCCCTTCTTCGCAACCCTCCCCAAGAGCAGGTCCCCGGGGCCCTTCTCAATGGAATTTTTTCGGGTGGCAAGTCCTACATGCTCCAGCAGATTGAGGATATGTTTCCCAGGGGAGCCGCCGAGAAGTCGGTTGGTGGCAGCAACCAAGCAGAAATGGAAAATACCCATCAGAAGATTGTCATCCACAATGAGCTAGACCCGCGCCTCCTCAGCAAGAACAAGCACATGCAGGGGCTCAGCATTGCTAAAACCGTTGCTACCGAAAAGGGCAAGAATCAATACAAACGCATGCAGCAGAGCAGCGACGGTGGGCCGTACGAGGTTGAGACTGTTGAGTTCAACGCGAGGCACACCACCTTTAGAGCCATGAACACGGACGTGAACGACCTTGACCCCGCCATGCGCTCGCGGTGTGTCTGTATGACCGTTGGCGATGAGAACAAGCCCGAGGGCAGCGAAAAGCGCGACACGAATAGTCTTTCCCTTTCAGCAACTTCCGAGCCATCCCAAAAAATAAAGAAGGGCTTTACGGAAACCTTCCAGTTCCGGTTCTGGCTGTTTCACGTGGTGGACACCATTTCGGGGTACTGCGTCAACAAGACACACAACGGGGATTTGTACAGCTTCATGTTTTCCAAGATCGCCAAGGTTAATTCGTCTCTCAACATCTCAAATCCGAGAACAGCGGGGTTTGTCCAGAATTTTGCCCGCACGCACACTATCATGAGCGCAGTCTACCTCACCATGAACAACTTTGAGTGCTTCGCTCCCAATGAGATAAATGAATTGAGAAAATGCATCGTTCCCGGAGATGTAACATCAAAGCAATCCATTCTTGTGGGACAGCTGGCGGAGATGTCGGCGAAGCCGCTTATGGAACGTGTGATGACCCGCCCTTGGGCTCTGATTATGTCACATTTTGCCAACTTTGACGATGCAGCTAGCATTCTTTACGGAATGTCCATCCCATTTGACACCACGTCGGCCAACGCCGCGAAGATGATTCTGATTGTTCTCAAAGATCTGTGCTACGGAGGTAGCACAAACCAAGAGGCATCAGAGTACATGACCATCAAATACAACACTTCGACCCTCGTGACGGCCATCTGCACCAAGATGCCCAAGTTTGGTATGAAGGAGAAAGACGAAGACCACGTCCGCATGGCCCTCATGAGCCTAGCCAGCCGCATTGTCACATCGGTGGAAGGCGCTTCCGTTGATGCTCAGGCAATCATCTTTCGAGACAAGACCGTTGACGTTCACAAGGGTCTTCTGTCTACCACAACAACGCCCATGGAGAAACGCGCCATTGATTTGCTGATAAATGAGAACCTGTTTGAAAAGGTCAAAAAGCAGAACACTCACAGCCTACAGCAGAACAACAAGGTTTGGGAAGCATTTGAGTCCACCGGGGCCACCGAACTTTACAAACTTCACGCCAGCAGCCCCCGCTGCACAGCCTTTGAAAACAGGAACCGCGACGTCTTCCGCTTCATTGACAAGCTGTCGGTCATGCACACGACCAAATTCTGCGTGCGCGTGGAAGCCGTGATCGGAGACACTCACTACTACATCAATCCGGAGATGATGGAGATTTTTACTCTTATGAACACCAGCAACGGGTCAAAGAGGAACGAAACCGCCGAGATACACACTGGATTCAGCAGAGTGGCTAAGGTCGTTGGGTGCTTTCACGGAGAATCCATGAACGACAACTACGTTGTGGTAGAGCCCGAAACTCGCAACTCGATCAAATACGGCATGATTAGTGCCGACAAGGCTGAAGACTACGAACCAGACGACAAAGAGTACACCATCAGAAATCCCAGGTTCATTCCTGCGGCGGACCTCAGCCACCTGCCCCCTCACTGCCAAGACATTGTGAAAGCGGAATCGGGGACATCAAACGAATTTATAAAGTTTGAGAAGAACAAGAACAACGAGGACATCCAGGAAAGGAAGGCCTTTCAAGTCAGCGAGATCTACAAGCTCCTGGGAAAGGGCGGTGGCGACAGCGAAGGTCTTCGTCGCATGGTCTATGCCAAGATATCACGAGCTGGAGTTCAAAAGTCCTACCGCGAAATGTCGAAAAGGGGCGAGAAAATGCCCTATTTGAGTGCCTGCGAGGACGTTAAGCGCATTTCCCGAGAGATGGAAATCTGCGATTCATCGCTCGCTACCCTCGACGAGGCAACTTCCCCGCAGGATTACCAGTTTTATCGTGCGCGCTCTCTTGAACTTGCCAAAGCCTTCCGCGATGCGAAAGATCGCGTCGCTGCCATGGAATTTTAGGTATTTCTTTAATTTTGCTTTATATCACTATATCACTTTATAAGATTAAAGCATAAATTAGCGTTTTGGCCCTAAAAATAAAGTACTATAGAAAACAATTCGTTTTCCTCTAATTCTCGATCCGGCTCTTGATAAAGCGGCCACATGCCCGCCCACGCCAGCGAGAACGAGAGTTCAATTCCCAAAAGGCCCCCACGCGAGGCCTCCTCTTGGAGTTCTATTGGCTTTGTTGGTTCCGGCGCCCACCTGGAAGCTCTTATTTCGTCGCGGAGTGCAGTATCGACCACCGCGTTTCTCCCCGGTTCGAGAAATTCGCCCACGTTGGTGAGCGGGTTCCGGTCGGCGTAAGCCGATTTTAAGTGAGCATCCAGACTCACGCGATCAAATCTATAGGTATAGGCCTTATGAGTGACGACCATTGGCTCCCACATGCATTCGCGGGTAATGGGGCACACATAGTGATGTGGCGGGGGGTCGTCCATTTGTCGTAGCTGTTGTGTTTGCGGCGGGGTCAAGCTTAATGACAGTGAGGCGCCATTGATCATCAAACTTTACAGCAAATAAAATGGGAACCATGTAACAGGTTATTGCATTCTGGCAAACGCATTAATGGTTTATAAATAAACAGATTAATAGATATATACTCTTAAAACAGCATCCTGTTTGCATTCGCCCTAACAGTAGTAGAACTCAATTTTCTTTCTTCCGCCCCGCTGCCTATTTTCTTGTAGAGTCCAAAGTTCTTTGAAGTCTCTGACAGGCTTACGCCAATGACAACAATGACTGCAAGGTTCATCGCAAGAATCCATAAAAGGTAAAAGTACCCGCTATCGGGCATCACCGTGACCTTTTCAAAGCCACCCCAGTACTTATCAATGGGGTCTCCAAAGTTTCCTTCCAGGCCCTCGCGCAGGGGCTGCCAAAAAAAATTGTCGGCGCCCTCTGCGTAGATCTCGAGATTATACATCACAAAACTCGCGCCAAAAAGAATAAAGGTGATGCAATAGGCAACAAGGAGCCCTATTCCCCATCTGCGGTCTGTCTGAATTCCGTAGGTTCCCACCAATACCCCAAATACAAGCAGGTATGACAGTCCAAACGCGAAATACATGATTAATCCCGCCGCTTCGAGCTGGCTGCACGTGTCGGACAAATTGGATAGGATTTTCCCGATTTTACAACTCTGCCCGTCCGCCAACTTGCACATGGAGGCCAAATTTGGCGCCAAAGTCTTGAAAAAGTCCCCGCACATGTTGTAGCTCATTTGCGAAGAGAACCTCTGAATTGTTTGCAGTTGGCTTTGTATGTCTTTAGGGTTAGGGTTATTGTTGATGGAAGTGCAGTCTGCTGCACAGGAACCCAAGGTATATCCCGCAAACGGATTTGGTACACAAATTTGTAAATCCCCATCGCAGGAAAAAAACCCTTGGGTATTTGAGCCATTGCTAGTTGAATTAACTCCAATGGCAATTGAACCCGATTGATTCTTTCCGTTATAGTCCGCAAGAATGGAATTCGCAAGAATTCTTAAAGAATCCCTTGTTGCAAATATACTGTCCAAGCGAAAAAAAGGAACCAAGTCTGTAACCTCTGAGGATAAGCCACCCCGCAAAACAATTGTAGAAAGATCACTTAGGGTCGAGAGCAAATCCGAATCGTCGCTGTACGCCTTCGCTGCAAACGCAGAGCTGACCTGATCCGTAATCAGCTCTGATATGTCCGCGCTGGCTTTTGCTACGTCAAGCATCCCGATGCAGATGGGTTTAGTCCCGTCAAAGGGGTCAAAGTTTAGCGCATTGCCCCCCTGATTTCCCGTATACGAATTTTCAATCTTGATGTGCGCAAGGGACGCGACGTCGCAGTCCTGTGACGTGTTAAACAGCGCCATCCAGGAAAGAAGGGGAAGATGCAAGGCAAAAACAAGTGTAAGGGACAAGCGGATAGATTCAACCATTTTTATTGTGCTTTTGTGTGTATTGTATTTCAATTATGATTTCGAGTTTGTGTTTTTGGTTGTGCTTTAGGTTGTATTTTTCCCGTGGCTTTATAGCATGGCTCTTTGCCGTTGCTAATCGCTGAAATCCTCGCTGTCGACTTCTTCGCTCGAGAGCGCACTCTTTGATTTCTTCGACCTGTGCTTCTCGGGTTCCTCATCAATGGTGTGCAGAGCTCTCTTGCGCTTCGTAACGGGATGGCTTTCAGGATCGCTGTCGGCTTTCTCACTCTCTTCCGAGTCGCCCTCTTCGATGGTTTTCATGGGAGTCACCTTGGACGCCTTGCGCGTGAACTGGAGGGCCAGGTTTACAGACTCGGTGTCTTCCACCTCTTCGCGGTCCGTCTTGATGAAGCCTTCAATCTTGGGAGTGACACCAAAGGCGTCTTCGGAGCGGAGGCCCCAGGAAAGATCGGACATCTTGATGGAGAAGTACCCCCCGAATTTTTCCGACTGCCCACACTCCAACGTAACAATTGGAATGCCGTATTTTCCAGTGCAGATATCACCCCGGAGAGTGTCATTTTGAGTGATTCTGGCTAGCTCTTGGCTGTTTCCAGTATTCTTGGACTTGTAGTTCACAAGGGAGCGCGTGGTAAACTTGATGACTTCAGCCTTGGTGGGAGAATCCGAAAAGGTGATGTATTCTTTGACTGCGCGGACCTTGGGGTCCTCGTCCTCGTCGTCTTCGTTATCCGGAACCTCCTGGCAGAGGACTTTCATGGGGAAGGGAAAGGGAATGCGCTCATTGTCCTTGAATTTCGTGCCGTAGACCTTGGGAGTGAGGCCCACCACTTCGTCGGGTCTTCCCTTCTTGGTCGCATTGCGGTTCATCCTGATCTGAGAGTAGCCGTGGCCCTCCCACTCCCACTTGTGAACAAACTTGTGAAACTTTTTTCCAAGGAGTGGGATGTTCTCGGGCTGAGAAGCGCAGTTCTTTGCATCGAGTGCGTTGATGCGGTTGATCTTGCACTTGCCGTCAACTTGCTCTTGGCATTTCTTGGAGATGATGAGGTGCGCAAATCTCTCAAGACGTTCGAGGGCCTCAATCGATGGATCGACTTCGCCTTTCTCGTTATCAAAAAAAGAGCGAAAGGTCAACTTGTTCTTGGATTCCACGATAGTCGGAGCAACAAACTTGGAACGGTCTTCCGCTTTCTTCTTATCGAGAATGGCAGATTGTTCCGGACTTGTGATGCACGACTCTTCGTTGCCGCTGAGGCGCCCAAAGCTCGGCGCAAGCTTGTAGGGTCCGTGCGTGAAGGTGGAGACGACCTCGTTCGTGTCGGGGTAGTGAAGAAGAAGGTTTAGCTTGGGGACGGACTTTCCGTCAATCTTGAAGCTATCCCAGCTAACACTGATGTAATTCTCATAGTTTGTCTCGTCCATGCCCTCCAAGATAGTGGAGATGTGATTTGGAAGCTTGGACATGGCCTTGGCCATGTTCTTGGCAGACTCAGCGTCAGCTTCGTCGGGAAAAACAAAGGAGGTATTAACGACCGGCATGATGCAATGGGCGGAGGGGGGGGGGGGGATGAGGGTTGTGGGTTAATTTAAATTATGTGAAAAAAATATATGAGTGAAATACTGTACTGTAAAAAAAAATGAAAATACCGATATATTTTGTTTTTCAATATTTGTAAATATATCGATATTTTCAACACTTCGATTACAGTACAGTACTACTACGATTACAGTTTCAGTTTTATATTATTGAAATCTCAACTATGCCTACGAAACAGGACATCTTCGACTTTATAAGCGCTGAAAATGACAATATCAAGAGAGAAACCCTCGCAAGCCCCACGCCCCTGAGCCCCCCTGTTATCATCCCTGGGTCGACCCGTAAAAAGGTTCTTGACAAGCTTGAAAACATCCCGAATGAGGAGAAGAAGTCCTATAACTTTTTTGTGTTTGGGAAAGCGGCCCAGCATAACTTTATCCAGGTTGCGGCTCCCGACGACTCGGTAAAGAGGATAGACGGGGATCTTACTCCGATTGATGGTATTGCTTTTGTCAACACTGGGGATAAAACTACCCGGGCTTTCTTTGACTTTGACTGCCCTGTCGAGGAGGGCAAGAACGTGGAAGAGAAGGCTGCGTCCCTCGAGAAATGGATCCTCCGCTCGTTCTGGACAGCCGTCAAGAAGTTCTGCAAGGTTCCTTCCTCTCACGGAAAAAAGGTGGTTGTTTCTACCAAGCATCGGAAGAACAAGGTTTCGTTCCATTTAATTAGCACTGATATCGTTGCGGAGGACTGCCGCGTGTGGGCGTACAAGATGAAAGACTTTTGGACTGCGCACGCCGACCTTCTGAAAGAGTCGTGGGCTTTTATGGGATCGAAGATATGCGCCAACAAGAATGCAAACGGCGTCGAAGATGGCGCGCCGCGCGGGAGGGCAGATGGCAGTCCGATTCACCAGTGGGTCGAGCACGGGCGCACCACTCACCATGTCTACACGCTTTCTTCTAAGAGTAAGATTGTCAAGGAACCGTGCACGCCTTGGGACGCTCATCCCCAGCGCGTTTTTGATACGTCGCAGTCTCTGTTCTTTGTCACGGCAAAAAAGACCCGCTACGGCACGAATGTCCGCAAGAGGACGCGTGAGCAAGACCACGAAAAGAGAATGAAGAAGTTTGTTTCGGATCACAACTCCGAAGGGTCCTCGAACGACGGAGAGCAAAGGCGCGCCTGGGACGCCTACCCGAAACATTCCCGCATGATCAAGTTGGCTTTTGAGGAAGTGTCAAGGCGCACGGAGTGCCCGACTGCGGACATGTCTCTTAAGCCCGTGGGTTCGAATTTCATTGTCAACTACAGAGCAACGGAGGCAGCGAAGCAGTGCCCCCTTGTTGAGGGCCACAAGCACTCGAAGAACCACGCCAAGTTCATGATCTGCCTGAGCCCCCACTTTGTTCTGTTGGGAGGATGCCACAGCACCAACCACCAGGCCAGCGTTCCCAAGTGGAAGACGCTCTTGGAGTACAAAATGGCTCCTTTTCCTCCCCCCAAGACTCCGAGCGCCGTCGTTGACATTGGCGAGGAAAACTCCAAAGCCCACATGATCTGCGTCAGGGTCCCGTCCACGAGCGAGTTTTGCGTTCGCTTCACATCAGGGAACCACAGCGTTGACATTACCAACATGACCGAAGATCATGACCCGTACAGCATCAGGATAAACGGAAAAATTCCCATTCTTGCCAAGCCTTCGTGCATAAATGTGCCCGAATTTATAAATGGACCAAACGCGAGGAATTTAGTGAAGAAATGTTATTATCTTTTTGCGTAAGACGATTGCAATTAAAAAACTAAACCCCATTACGTCCTGTCCGTCTCAATGGGATGCATCCGCTCGAGGGAAACGCGTTATCGCCCCCTCTCTACTAAAGATGGCGATACTCAGATCTTGGTGGAGATTGATAAAACGGGGACAAGTGGAAGATACTGGTTTCGATTTGAATTGCCCCCCGCGCTGTCAACGGCTTCCGCTGTTAGCGACCCCCCCCCGTCGGTACCCTGCAATAAAGGTCACAGGTATCACGAAAGAACAAAGAGAATAATAAAAGATGCCAAAGAGCAGTGCGCTGAATTCAAATCAACTAGGTACGAACACTGGAAGGAGATGTCGGCCAGCAATCACTTCTCACTTTACCGGCACAGGGTAAAGGGGAACTTTATTGCCACTTGTTCGGTAAAAGGTATACTAGCACACGAACTGGCTTACGAGTTTTGGAACACGGACGAGAAAAGCAAGCTCGAGTGGGACACCTCTGTGGAATCGTGCAGAACTATAGAGGTGCTCAGTTCGGCGTGCTCTATTGTCCATATAATCACTAAAACCATATGGCCCATAAAGGCAAGGGATGCTGTTATATGCACAGAGCTAGTGAGGATTTCCGAGGGAACCTACGCCGTGTGTAATTATTCGGTGACCGACTGCACTTCCCCGCTAATAAGCACCGACGGAGACTATTGCAGGGCTCTTTCGTCAATTGTGCTAATAGTCGAGCAGCACAGAATAGATACTAACAAAGGCATGGATCGCGACAACATTCAATCGGAGATGTTTTACCAGGCAGACATAGACCCGGGTGGGTGGATACCAGAATCTATTGTAAACAAACTATCAAGAAGAGAATGGGAAGCCTCCTTGGCCTCCCTGTGTCGGAACACACAGGTTCGGATTAACAAAGAGGCAAGGCCCGACTTGTCCGCAGACGACGAGCTCTTCTTTGATTCTCAGGAACAAAATATTGTTGCTCTGTAGTTGGTTTAATATTAATAATAATAAGGCTTTAAAAAAATATTGATTGAACATAACGAGTGGTGGGTTCGGCCTTCAAATTGGTCTCGGGCTCGGTCTCGGGCTCGGGCTCGGGCTCGGGCTCTGGGTCAGGCTCGGGCTCGGGTTCAGGCTCGGGCTCAGGCTCGGGCTGCGACTCTGGCTCTGGTT
>MDTB01137095.1_pt1 | contig 26629 bp, 21 predicted proteins | sample 811161 | NCBI WGS metagenome assembly MDTB01 (sample SAMN05326650, study PRJNA326480) | marine metagenome | isolation source: seawater | place: Mediterranean Sea | collected 2009 | reverse complement strand
TTGCAGCTGGTTTCTTTGCAGCTGGTTTCTTTGCAGCTGGTTTCTTTGCAGCTGGTTTCTTTGCAGCTGATTTTACTTTCTTAGTTTCGGATACTTTTGAAGGACTATCTAAATTAATTGATTCAGAGCTTAAATCCTTATTTTTGGCAGTCGTTTTTTTCATCTTTCCAACTTTACCAACTTTTAAAACGCTGTATTCTTGTCTATGAGAATTTTTTTTCTGGTATCCTTTTCTTCTTTTAAATTTAAAAACTACAACTTTTCTCTCTTTACCATGAGAAATTATTTCTGCATCTACCTTAATTCCTTCAATAGTAGGTGTACCAATTTTTTTGTTTTTACCATCATCTAAATAAAGAATTTTGTCAAAAACAACTTTATCACCTACCTTGTTGTCAACATATGGAACTTTAATTGAAGTTCCCTCTTCTACTTTAAATTGTTTACCAGCAAATTCTATTAATGCATACATATATTATTTGTCCTATTATTTAGCCTGGAAATTTATTTAATATTTTACTTCACTAGCAAGTTAAACTTCATCTGTTACATCTAACCTTCTTTTTTTCGAATATACTTTAAATTCATGAGGAGCTAAATGAGTATCCTTTTGAATCTCAATTAAAATCCAATTATCCCACATAAATCCTGATATTACTTTTGATTTAGTCTCATTAATGTAGTCCAACATTTCAGGATTTAAAGAAATTCTTAGTCGCCTATCTTTTGCTTTTTGTCTAAATCTTTTAAGCCAATTTTCTAATCGAGTAAGAGTAGTTTCGTGAGAACCAATTCTACCTAAGCCCTTACATGTTGGACACTCTACACTTACAGTATGCAATAAACTTAAGCCTATTCTCTGTCTAGTCATTTCAAGCAAACCAAATGTAGAAAACTCTGTTAGTGATACTTTTGCTCTATCATGCATTAAGTGAGTTCTAAGCTCATTGTACACTTTCTTTCTATTAGCTACATCTTTTAAATCAATAAAATCTATTACTACCAAACCTCCAATATCTCTTAATCTTAATTGACGAGCAATTTCTCTTGCAGATTCTAAATTTATTTTTAATGAGTTAGATTCATGATCTTTTTTACCAATATATCGACCACTATTTACGTCAATTACTACCATAGCCTCCGTATGCTCAATAACTAGATGTGCCCCACTTTTCATCCATACTTTTCTTTTTAAGGACTTATCAATTTGCTCTTCAATTTGATTTGTATTAAAAATTGTTCCCTTACCCTTCATAAGAGACAAATTTGAGAGCTGTTCTGGGCTAACATCTTTTAAAAACATTGAAAATCTTTTATAAAGTGCTTTATCATCTACTAATAATCGTTTGACTTGTGGCGTAAAAAGATCTCTAATTACCTGATCAGAAGTTGTAAAGTCAAAATAAACACATGATGGAGCTTTCTTTTTTTTAATTTTCTGGTCTAACTCTTTCCATTTTAACCAAATTCTATTGAAATCAGACTCTAATAAAGCATCATCTTTACCTTTAGCAATAGTTCTAACTATTAATCCAAAATTATCAGGCTTAAAATCTTTAACAGTTCGTCTTAGTCTTCGCTTTTCATACTTGTCTGATATTTTTCTTGAAATACCAATATAATTTCCATTTGGAACTAAAACCATTAGACTCCCGGGTATAGATACTTCTGTGGTTACTCTAGGGCCTTTACCACTAAAAGGTTCCTTTATAACTTGAACAAGGATATCATCACCAATAGTAAGATCTTTTTCGGGATTAAAGTTTTGTTTGGTTGAATTTTTATTTTTTGATTTTTTCCCATCATCATCATCATCATCAAAGGATAAATTATTTAAATTTTCAGGGCTACCAATTTCTGAAAAAGGTAAAAATGCATTTGATTCATAGCCAATATCAATAAATGCTGCCTGCATACCAGGAATTACATTCTGTACTTTACCTTTATAAATATTACCAACCATTCTATCATGATCAGCTCTCTCAATATGAAGCTCTACTAACTTTTTATTTTCTGTAACAGCTATACGAGTTCCACCAGCTGAAACATTAATAAACATCTCTTTCTCAGTTGCCATTTTTTATTCCTACATTATTATCTGAAAAAATAGATGAATTAAATCAATCTATCGATTTTAAGGGAGAGGTGAGTAAACTTAAGCTTAATAAAATTAAAATTTGCAATCAGGTAAATAGATTCCTGAGTTTAATTAGAGTAAAAATTTATATGGTAAAATAAAAAAACCTTCCCCAAAATAATCGTGTTTTTAAATAAAACTATTTAATCACAATCTATTTATTACTATTCAATTTAAATAGCATTACAATGAAAATCCAACTTAATTGATTAAACATTCATACGTAAAAATTTATTATTAAATCCAATTATTGATGTACATGATGCACAAATTCCTATAATTAAGAACAATAGTTGTGAAGATATATATTCTAGTGAAAATCCAACTATAACTATTGATAAAGCGGTAGTGCCCATCACAGCCATATAATTAATCGAAAATACTTTACCTCTATCCGAGTCAGGTACAATTTTTTGTATAATTGTAGTTCGAGATATTGTAATTAAAGGAATTGCGATTCCATGTATAAAAAGAAGTATTGCAGCAAAAAAAGGGGTTTCTATGAAAAATAATAATGCATAAGTAATACCATCAAATAAAATACCAAATAATAAAATTTTTACGGGGCTAAACCTTTTTAATAAATATATAAATAGTATTGATCCAAAAATCATGCCTAGAGCCATAGAAGATTCTAATTTAGCAAGAGTAAAAAAATTCGATTTTAAAATCTCTTTAACATATACAGGTACGCCTATTATAGCAGGACCCATAATAAAAATATTATTGATTACAGTCATCAAAAATAGAATTTTAAGGTTAGTATTATCATTTAAAATATTTTTTATTGTTATGACTTGATACCAATTTATAAAATTTTTATTTTTATTTTTGCTTTCTAAAGGAGATTGAATAAATTTAATAAAAATAAAAGATAATAAAAAAGTTATTGCATCTAATGTAAAAAGATGAATTATTCCAAAAATAGCAAGACCTAAGCCTGCAAATAAAGGACCCAGCAAATGTGCCATTTGAGAAGAAACAGAAATTGATGAATTAGCAATTGGTAATTCATTACTTTTAGTGATTTGAGGAATTAAACTATCTCTAGCTGGATTAAAAAATGATGAAATAGCAGATAAAAAAAATGTTGTTAAACCAATTAACATTGGTGAAACAAAATCATAAATTAAACTTATAGGTATGATTAAGATTAGAAAAAATCTAATTAGGTCAGCCAAAAGCATTATTAATTTTCTGCTGTAATTGTCTGCGACATTTCCTGCTATCAAACCAAATATAAGTATTGGTAAATACGCGCTCATCGATACAAGCGCAGTCATAATCTTTGAATCTGTTAGGTCTAAAATTAGCCATGGCAATGCGACCATAAAAATAACATCTCCAATTGAAGAAATTAAATGACCAAGCCAAAGAAACTTAAAATTTCTATTATAAAAAATTGAATTCAGCATAGCTCTAAAAGTTAAATAAAATAAATATTAATTTTTCTAAGTTATTATTTGCTCACACTTTTCAATAATTAGTAAATTTGAACGTAAACAAATAATGTCATTTAACAAATTAAGTAAGGGAGATTTATTCATGGCATATATAATTGCGGATCCATGTGTTGGCACCTGTGACACTGCATGTGTTGAGGTTTGTCCTGTAGATTGCATTCATGGACCAGAAGATAAAGAAGGTGCTGGAGCTGAAGCTAAAGAAGATGGCTTTGATCCCACAAACAAACAACTTTACATAGATCCAGAGGAATGCATTGATTGTGGTGCATGTGAACCTGAATGTCCAGTTGAAGCAATATTTGAAGAAGATGCTATTCCAGATGAATGGAAGAGCTTTATTAAAATTAATTACGATTGGTTTGGACGTGATTATGATGGCTAAGTAAATTTCTAATTAAATGCTTCGATAACGGCTGTCTAGTTTAGACAGCCGTTGTTAATTAAGGAAAAAAATGACTCAAAATGAAATTAATGATATACTAAAACAAATTAATTATCCTGGATTTAGTAGAGATATAGTATCATTTGGAATGGTTAAAAAAATTTCAATTTCAGATACAGAAATTTTGATTGCATTAAATATTAATTCAGATAACAGTAAAATTCTTAATCAACTTAGCTCAGAGATCATAGAAAAGCTATCAAATAATACCACTAAAAATGTAAAAGTAAATATAAAAGCTCCAGAACAAAAAACAACGGACAGTAATCAGTCTAAAGCTACAATAAATCTTCAGTCTATAAAAAATGTTAAAAAGACTATTGCAATTGCAAGTGGTAAAGGTGGTGTTGGCAAATCTACTGTTTCAATAAATTTAGCTGCTGAACTAAGCAAAGAGTTTAAGGTTGGTGTTTTAGATTTAGATATATATGGTCCAAGTCTACCTATGTTAGTTGGAGAGTCCAGACAACCAGAAATGACTAGTGATCAAAAACTTATCCCAATAAATAAATATGATATGCAATTAATGTCTTTTGGATTTATTAATAATCAAAATGCTCCAACTGTATGGAGAGGTCCAATGGTTTCTAGAATGGTCCAGCAGTTTTTTGACGATGTTGAATGGGGTAATTTAGACTTCTTAATTATTGACTTACCTCCTGGGACAGGAGATATACAGCTTACTTTAGTTCAAAAACTAGCTTTGACTGGAGCAATAATTGTTACAACTCCACAAGACCTTGCACTTTTAGATGTTAAAAAAGGGGCTGATATGTTTGAAAAAGTTAATACACCAGTAATTGGTGTAATAGAAAATATGACACACTTTTTATGTCCAAATTGTAATGAGTCAACTAAAATTTTTCCAGGAAAAGGTGGTACTAGTGAGAGTAGCAGACTTAATGTTCCCCTTCTTGGTGAAATATTTTTAAGCCCTGAACTTGCTTTATCAGCGGATGAAGGCAAACCTTATGTTATGCAATTTAAATCATCGCCTATTTCAAAAGAATATACTAAAATTGCTCAGCACTTAAGAAAACTATAATTTTAAAACTTAATAGTGTTTTTTATAGTAATACTTCATTGATTATTTCTAATTAATCTGTTAATTTACTAAACTATATCATAGTTTTATTTTATAATAATATAGTAAATCAATGAATAATATTAATATACCAAAACATATAGCTATTATTATGGATGGAAATGGTCGCTGGGCAGCTTCTAAAGGAATGCCAAGAATAGCAGGGCATCGAGAAGGCGTCAGAACTGTTCGTAAAATAACAGAAATATGTTCAAATTTAGGTGTGGAAATTTTAACCTTATACACATTTTCAGCAGAAAATTGGAAAAGACCTTCTTTAGAAGTCAATGCTCTCATGAAACTTCTTGTAACTTCTCTAAAAAATGAAGTTAAAAATTTAATTAAAAATAATGTAAAATTTACTGTTATTGGTGACATTCAAAGCTTAGATAATAATATTCAATCAGGTTTGGATGAAGCTATTCAAAATACTGCTGAAAATGATGGATTAAATTTAAATCTAGCGATAAACTATGGAAGTCGTCAGGAAATAGCTAATGCGACTAAAAATATTGCTAAAAAAGTTAAATTAGGAAAAATGAATCTAACTGAAATTAATGAAAACTCCATTAATAACGAACTCTATACAGGTCAAATAGTCGATCCTGATCTTTTAATTAGAACTGGTGGCGAATCAAGAATAAGTAATTTTTTATTATGGCAAATAGCATATACTGAAATACATATATCAGATATCTATTGGCCTTCTTTTGGTGAGCATGAACTACTGCAAGCAATTTCAGATTTTCAATCGAGAGAAAGAAGATTTGGAAAAACTTCGGAACAATTGTGTTCAAGCAATAATTAAATTTGTATATGTTAAAAATAAAAAAAAATATTCTCACCTTATTTTTTAGATCTTTCATATCTTTTCTTTTGATTTCAAATATTTTTTCTCAAAATGATGAAATTATGATAATGGATATAATTGTTGAAGGCAATAATAGACTAACAAGTCAAGATATTCAACGAAATGCTCGAATTTATAAAGGAATGTCCATAAAAGGTCCAGAAATTCAGCAGGCAATTAAAAGACTTTGGAATCTTGAAAGATTCTACAATATTCAAATTCTTATTGATAATGAAACTTTAGATGGAATATACTTACGGATAATTGTTGATGAGAACCCAAATCTTGGTGAAATTAATTTTAAAGGAAATAAAAAAAAATCTTCTAGGTCATTAGAAGAAGATATTGATTTAAAATCTGGTCAAATTTTAAATCCCAACTCTATTTTTGAGGCAATGGAAAAAATCAAGGAATTATACTCTGAAAAGCACTATCATTCCATTGAAATTGATACAATTTTTACTTTTTCAGAAGAAAAACATATTAAAAATCTAACTTTTGTTATTAATGAGGGTAAAAAAAATAAAATCAAAAAAATTAACTTTGCTGGAAATAATATTTTTTCTGATAATAAACTTTCTAAGATTTTTAAAGATAACAAAGCTAAAAAGTGGTATGCGCCATGGAGAGGTGCTTGGAAAAAAGATTTACTTCAAAGTGATAAAGAACTCTTGTATAATTTTTATAAAAATAAAGGCTACCGAGATTTTTATATAATAGATGAAAGTGTAAATATATCTAATGATAAAAGTAATATAGAATTATCTTTTAAAATTTATGAGGGCCCTCAATATAAAATTCGTAATATTTCATGGGAAGGTAATTATCTTCATGATAGTAAAAAACTAAACTCAAGATTAAATTTTTATAAAGGAGATATTTTCTTTGAAGATAAATTCCAATTAGCTTTATCAGAAAGAGTAAACCCATTATATTCAGATGCAGGATATTTTTATTTCCAAGCAATTCCTTCTTACATGCCAGTAGGTGAAGACTCATTAGACATACATTTTGATATAACTGAAAATCAAATAGTTCATGTAAGAAAAATTAACATTAAGGGTAATAAAAGAACATTTGATAATGTTATTCGAAGAGAATTAAGAGTTTATCCTGGAGATATTTTTAGTAGAAAAAAGCTTATGGATAGCTACAGAGATATTTTTATGCTTAATTTTTTTGATAATGTTATTCCAAATGTCATTCCAATTAACGATGAAGAAATTGATATAGAGTTAGAAGTATTTGAAAAAAGTACTGGACAAGCAAACTTCTCTATGGGTTATAATGGTATTCATGGTTTTACTGGAGGTGGCGGATTTGAATTTCCTAATTTTAGAGGTCGAGGTCAAACTTTATCTATAAGTTATCAGAGAGGATTGAATTCATCTGCTAATAGTAATTCAATGTCAAATTATAGTTCAACAAATTATTCTAACAATCAAAATTCATCAGCTTATCAATCTTTTTCTTTAAATTTTGTTGAACCTAGGTTATTAGATACACCCAATCTAATTGGAGCAAGTTTCTTCTATACAGAGCAAGGTCAAGGACAAAACAACTATCTTCCATTCGATATTAAAAAACATGGTGGTTCACTAAGATTGGGGCGAAGATTTAAATGGCCTGACTACTTTTTTAGAGGATCATGGATGTTAAGAGGATCTAAAAATACATATATCGCTGATAATCCTATGGATTTTTCTCAATCTTTTGATCTAGATAATATTACCATTGATCAAAATGATAACATGTTTTCTTTTTCTTCATCAGGAATCTCATTAACACAAATAATTACCAGAGATAGTCGTAACCATCCAGAATTTCCTACAAGTGGTTCAAAATCAATTTTAACAAGCACCTTGTCAGGATCCTTCTTAGGAGGCAATCAGGACTTTCATAAACATGAAATAGACTTAAATTGGTTTACACCTTTACACAATAAAGTTACTATATCTCAAATATTTAAATTTGGTTCTCTAAAGGGAATTAATCGTCAAGACTCACAACGCTCTATTATACCGCCAGGTGTTAGATTTATAATGGGTGGTACAGGAATACCACAAGGAGAGATGTTAAGAGGTTACAAAGAAAACAAAGTTGGGCCTTATAGTGGAACTAGAGGCGGAGATGTAATGCTTAGGTATTCATTAGAGCTGCGTCTTTTATTATCCGAAAGTCCTACTATATATACTCTTTCATTTTTTGATATGGGTAATGTTTGGTCTGAATTTGATGTATTAGATCCATTTGATTTAAAGCGTTCTGCAGGAGTTGGTATAAGGGTTTTCATACCCATGCTTGGCATGCTTGGATATGATATAGGTTATGGATTTGATTCTACAGAATATAATGAATATATAAATTCTGGTTCAAAAAAACCAAATGGCTGGGAATATCATTTAATTTTTGGAATGCCATTTTAAAAACAATTAATTATTAATAAGGAGAAAAGTAATAAATGAACATAAGACAATTATTTGTATTAGTACCTCTACTTTTTAGTTTTGCTTTAGCAAATCTTAAAATTGGATATGTTGATTCAAACGAAATAATGAATAATGTAGATGAAGTTAGGCAAGTTCAAGCTGAACTAGAAAAAGAGCAGCGTCGTTTAGAAGCAGAATTTAATGAATTAGCTTTCAGTCTAGATAGCTTGAAGCAAGATTATGAAAGACAGCGATTATTAATGAGTGATTCTAGGAGATCAGAAAAAGAAAATGAAATAATAAATATGGAAAAATCTGTTCAAAAGTTTCAGTTAGAAAAATTTGGTCCTGAAGGGGAAATTTATAGAACTCAAAATCAGCTTCTTAAACCAGTTTTAGCTAAAATTGATGCTGCAATTCAAAAAGTTGGCAGCGAACAAGGTTACGATTTTATTCTAGATGCTATGTCTGGAGCTCTATTATATGCCCTAGATTCTCACAATCTAACTGAGAGTGTAATGGATGAACTATCAAAATCTACTGGTTCTACTAAAAAATAACAATGTTTACTGTATCGGAAATAGCAAATAAAATTAGTGGCGAAATAATTGGTGATGCTGATTTTATTATTCATGGTGTTTGTGATATAGAGCAAGGTCAAAAAAAACATATATCATATATAGGTTCTAAGCAGTATATGCCTTTATTCAACAAAACACGAGCAAGCGCTTTGATCGTTGATAAAGATTTTAAACTTTCAAAGCCAGATATAGCTTTAATAAAAGTTAAAAATCCTGCAAAAAGTTTTATCGATATTGTTAATTTATTTTATCCACAAGAAAAAATAAAAGCTTCAATAGATGAAACGGCTTCTATATCTGAAAACTCTTCTATTGGACAAAAAGTACATATTGGTGCTAATGTAGTAATTGAAGATAATGTGATCATTGGTGATAATGTAAGAATTTGTCCGGGCTCTTTTATTGGTAAAAATTCTATGATAGGTAATAATACAATTATTCATCCAAATGTATCAATTTATAATAATATTGAAATTGGAAGCTTTTGTTCAATTGATTCAGGGTCAGTAATAGGTTCTGATGGTTTTGGATATATTGAAGAAAATAATTCTTACCATAAAATACCGCACATAGGTAAAGTTATTATAAAAGATTATGTTAATATAGGTTCGAACTGTTCCATTGATAGAGGAACACTTAGTAATACAATAATTGAAAAAGGAACTAAGCTTGATAACCTCATTCATATTGCCCACAATGTTAAAATAGGTAAAAATTGTGCAATTGCTGCACAAGTTGGAATAGCTGGTAGTACTATTATAAAAGATAATGTCAAGCTAGCAGGTCAAGTTGGAGTTGTTGGGCATTTAGTCATTGAAAAAGGCTCAACAATAGCTGCTAAATCTGCTGTTTTTCAATCAGTTTCTGAGAATTCTTTTGTTTCTGGTATACCTGCAAGGGCACACAAAGAACGAATCCGACAAGATGTATTGGTAAATCAATTACCTAATATTTTAGATAGAATTAGAAATCTAGAAAAAAAACTTTAATCTAAAGGACTCTTTAATTGATATCGAATAAGCAACATCCAAGACAAACTACAATCAAAAAAATACAAAGTATTAGTGGTGTAGGGCTTCATACAGGTGTTAAATCTACTGCTACCTTTAAACCTGCACCAGAAAACTTTGGTATAAGATTTAAAAGGCTAGATTTAAAAAATTGTCCAGAAATCACAGCTGATATAGATCATGTGATTGATATTTCAAGAGGAACAACAATTGGTTTAGATAATTTCAGAATTCATACAGTTGAACATATATTATCAGCCATTTTTGGTCTAAAAATTGATAATTTATTAATTGAATTAACAGAAAAGGAGCCTCCGGTAATGGATGGTTCTGCAATTCCATTTGTAAATATCCTTTTAGAATCAGGTCTTAAAGTTCAAGAGGCCCTTCGAGATGAATTGATAATAGATAAAACTATTACATATACTGATCCTGAAAAAGCAGTTGATATCCATATTCTACCATCAGATAAATTTAAAGTTACTTTTATGACAGATTATCAGGTAAATCATTTAGGCACTCAGTACACCGCTATGTATTCACTTGAAGAAGACTTCATTGATCAGTTTGCACCCGCAAGAACGTTCTGTCTTTATTCAGAAATTATTGCATTAAATAATTTAGGTCTTATTAAAGGTGGTAGTTTAGAAAGTGCACTTGTTTTTGTTGATAAAGAATTTGATAAAAAAGAAGTCCAGGATTTAAAAAAACTATTCAATTTTAATGGTGATTTATTTATTGGTGAAAATGGAATTTTAAATGGGACTCCCCTTCGATTTAAAAATGAACCAGTTAGGCATAAAGTGGTAGATGTAATTGGCGACTTTGCATTGCTTGGAATACCTATTAGAGGACACATTATAGCCGCTAGATCTGGCCATGCAGCAAATGTAGAATTAGTTAAAAAGATTAAAAAAACATATTCTAAAAAATTAGCACTTAGAAAAAAACAACAAGAAGAACCTCAAATTACATTTGATATTGAATCAATTATGAAAATTCTTCCTCATCGATATCCCTTTTTACTAATTGATAGAATATTAGCCCTTGATCCTGGAAAAATAGTCCATGCAATTAAAAATGTTACAATTAATGAACCATTTTTTAAAGGCCATTTCCCAGGACAACCAATATTCCCTGGAGTTTTAATTCTTGAAGCCATGGCTCAAGCAGGAGGATTCTTAGTATTAAATAGTATAGATAATCCTGAAACTAAACTAATGTATTTTACTGGGATTAATAAAAGTAGGTTTAAAAAAACTGTGGTACCAGGAGATCAAATGCACTTTGAAGTTTCTCTTGATAAATTTAGACTTGGAACATGTAAAATAAGTGGTACAGTTAAAGTTAATGATGTGATAGTTGCAGAATCAGAAATGATGGCTTCTGTAGTAGATAGGAGGTTTTAATATTTCTAATAAAATTTCATCAAATTCAATTATTCATCCAACAGCAGTAATAGGAAAAAATGTATATATAGGTCACTTTGTAATTATTGAAGCAAATGTTTCAATTGGAGATAATACATGGATAGATTCAAATTCTCATATAAAGTCTTATACATACATTGGTAAGAATTGTAAAATTTTTAATGGTGCAGTTTTGGGTGAAGTTCCTCAAGATCTGAAGTTCGAAGGTGAAAAAACAAAATTATTAATTGGTGATAATACAACTATTAGAGAATTTTGCACTTTAAACAGAGGAACAAAAGACAGTGGAGAAACTGTAATTGGAAGTAATTGTCTATTGATGGCATATGTACATGTAGCCCATGATTGTATTATAGGGAACAATACTATTTTAGCTAATGGAGTCCAATTAGGTGGCCATGTTGAAATAGGTAATAATATTACAATAGGAGGAATGACTCCTGTTCATCAATTTTGTAAAATTGGAGATTTTGCATTTATTGGTGGAGGACTTAGAATAGTACAAGATATACCTCCATTTATTCTAGCAATGGGAGAGCCATTAAAATTTAGCGGCCTTAATACGATAGGGCTTAGAAGAAATAATTTCTCATCAGAATTAAGAAGTAATATTAAAAAAGCATATTCATTAATATATAAATCTGATATGAATAGAACTCAAGCTATTGCCGCTATAGAAAGAAGTTTTAAAAATATTCCTGAAATTGATCAAATAATAAATTTTATCAATAGTAGTTCACGAGGGTTGATTTAACAAAAATGAAAATTATCCTCACTATTTTTCTAATTAATTTAATATTTTGCAAGTCAGATGTAGATATAGCATCCCAAACAAATATTTCATCGATTTATAATTATAATAATATTAAACCTACAATTTATATTGGTTCCAATATAGAACAAGAAAATGCTATTTTTGGTATTAGTTTCTTTCCTACTTTGAATTTATCGACTGTTGCTTTTTTAGCCATGGCAGAAAATAATAATGATCTTAATCTTAATTATAAAATAGATATTGGCTATATACCTAATTGGAAATTTTTAAATTTTTCAGAAAATATTATTCAGTTTGGAATTGAAAGACATCGATTTAGCAAACTTAGAGGAGTTAGATGGTTTAATCTATCCTATATCCAATCTTTAAAATTGAAATATTTTAATATAAATATAGGATGGAATAAAATTCTTACTAAGCAATGGGAAAGAAATAGTATTTTAATTTCTACAAATATTAAACTAGTTGATAAAATTTTTTTTCAAATTGGATCTAGCTCATTTTTTAATCCAGAATTAAATACTTCTACTTACTTTTTATTGAATATAAAAATATGAGAAATATTGGAATTTTAGGGTCTACCGGCTCAATAGGAACTCAAACGTTAGATGTGATTGATACTATTCCCAATCAATATAATGTTAAATATCTTACAGCAAATTTTAATGTAAAGCTTTTAGCGCAGCAAGCAATTAAATATTTGCCGGAGACTGTATGTATTGTTCAAGAAAACCTCCGGAATGAATTAAAAACTTATTTAAAGAATACTGATATTGAAGTTTTAGCTGGAAGAAGAGCACTTTTAGAAATTGCTGGTAAAAGTAATTTAGATTTAGTTATAAATGGTTTAGTTGGTGCCTCAGGTATGGAACCAACTATTGAAGTAATAAAAGCTGGTGTAGATGTAGCATTATCAAATAAAGAATCAATGGTTATGGCTGGAGGTATAATTAATAATTTATTAAAAATAAATAAATGTAATTTATTTCCTGTTGATAGTGAGCACAGCGCTATATGGCAATGTCTTCAAGGCGAGAATAGTATTGAAATTAAACGTATAATTTTAACTGGATCAGGAGGCCCATTTAGGATGAGAAATAAAAAAGATTTTGATACTATTAGCTTACATGACGCACTAAAACATCCTAACTGGGAAATGGGTAAAAAAATTACAATAGATTCAGCTACTATGATGAATAAAGGATTAGAAGTCATTGAAGCATACTGGCTTTTTGAATTAGATATCAATCAAATAGATATTATCGTACATCCAGAATCAATAGTACATTCAATGGTAGAATTTATTGATGGATCTGTTAAAGCCCAATTAGGTATACCTGATATGAAAATTCCGATTCAATATTCATTAACCTATCCAAATCATGTTTTGAATAATGTAGAAAGCCTAAATTTAACTAAAATTAAACGCCTCAATTTTGAAGAACCTGACTTTGAAAAATTTCCATGTATTAGATTGGCTTACGAAGCTTTAAAAGAAGGTGAATCAAGTCCAATTGTTTTAAATATTGCAAATGATCGAGCTGTAGATGCTTTTTTAAAAGAAAAAATTACTTTTAAACAAATACCTCAATTAATTGAAAATACAATATCAAATCACGAATGGATAAAGATATCTGATCTAAATACAATATCTTATCTGACTGAATGGACTAATAATTTTATAAATCAACAAATAGCAAAATATACATAAATTAATAATATAACATTATGATACTTACTATACTTTCATTTCTTTTCGTAATTGGTGTGCTTGTTTTTGTTCATGAACTAGGGCATTTTTTAGCTGCTAAATCGGTTGGTGTAAGGGTAGAAAAATTCTATTTAGGATTTAATTTTTGGGGACTTGGATGGAAAACAAATTATAAAGGGACAGAATATGGAATAGGTCTTTTTCCAATGGGAGGCTATGTTAAAGTTGCAGGTATGATAGATGAATCTATGGACGCTGAAAGTACTGGAGCTCCTGATGAATTCAAATCTAAAAATATGTTAGAGAAAATTTGGATTATGTCAGCAGGTGTTATAATGAACTTCCTTCTCGCCATATTAATTTTTAGTCACCTGACCTATTACAATGGTATTGATGATCCAGATCCTAGAGCTATTATTGGAAGCGTTTATCCCGAATTTCCCGCTGATAGTTTAGGTCTAGAAACTGGCGATGAAATTTTGTCAATAGATAATATTCCAATTTCAAATTGGGAGACAATGACTAAACAGATTCAAAGTAAACCTAATCAACAAATTAAAATAAATTGGTTAAGGGATGGTATTGAGAGCCATGGCTACCTTATGTCTAAGTCGAATCCCCAACTAATTAAAGATGAACTAATTGAAATGGGTATGATTGGTATTATGCCCCTATTAAATCATAGAGAGGCAAGCTTTCTAGAATCTATTTCTTTAGGAGCTTCGCAAACCGCTAATGTACTCAGCTTAACTGCAAGAAGCTTATTTGCACTCGTTAAAGGAAATGTTTCAATGAAAGAAATGGGAGGTCCCTTAATGATTGCTAAAATAGCTGGTGAAACAGCAACGGTTGGCTTCTCTGCGCTTCTTGGCTTAATGGCTTTTATTAGTATAAATCTTGGGTTTATAAATATTCTTCCAATTCCAGGGCTTGATGGAGGACATGTTGTAATTGCATTAATTGAAGGATTAATTAGAAGAGAGATCCCACTAAAAATTAAAATGGGAATTCAACAAATAGGTATATTATTATTATTATTATTATTCATCACTATTATGATAAATGATGTTCAAAGATTATTTCAGTAGTTTATAAATTAAGGAGTCATAATGAGTATAGATAAATTTCGTAATTTAGATTATAAACCAGATGAAAATACTAAAAAAGATATTGAAGATCTTCACAATAATGGAGAAAGCTTATCTAAAGTTCAATTAAAATATGCTAATATGAAAAATGCTAAACTAATAAATGCAGATTTATCAAATGCTGACTTAACACGTTCAGACTTTTCAGGAGCTAGCTTATATGGTGCCAACTTAGAAGGGGCCAATCTTTTTAAAACAAATTTTGAAGGTGCTAATTTAAAATCTTCTAATATGAAAAATTGTAATATGTTAGGAGCAGATTTTTCAAATTCAAAATTAAATAATATTGACTGGGGTTCTGATTCTAAAGTTGTTAATGAAATAGAAGCAGAATCTGCTGAGAAAACTGGTAATATACAAACTGCTAAGGATAAGTATAACGAAGCTGAAGATATATATAGATCTCTAAAAATTAGTATGCAATCTCAAACATTGGGTGAAGATGTTGGTAAAGTGTTTATCAGAGAAATGATTGTAAAAAGGAAGCAGTTACCTAAATTTTCACCACTTAGAATAATTTCTAAACTAATCGAAATGACAACAGGTTATGGAGAAAAAGTTGGAAATATTTTTTATACTGTTTTATTTGTAATAGTTGCATGTGCGGGGCTCTATGGTATCGCTGGAGTTCAATATGGTGACTATATCTTAGGTTTTAATGGTGATGTTCAAGAATTTGGAGGTATTCTAAATGTAATCGGAAACTTATTTTATTTTAGTGTTGTAGTATTTTCAACTGTTGGTTTTGGAGAGATTGTACCAATAAATTTAATGGGTAAATCAATTATGGTTATTGAAGGATTAATTGGAGGACTTATATTGTCTATATTAATCATAGCTATTTATAAACAATTAATGGATCGATAAATATCTTAATCAATTTTAAAAGGAAAGTTATGTTAAATAAATTAAAATTAATTATTTTTATTGCAATAAGTGCAATATTTGTTTCTTCATGTGGAGAAGATAAAGCAAATTCAAAGATGAAATCGAAAAAATCAAATCTTAATATAAAGGGAAGTATTGATAAAAAAAATGATTTAGATGATTTTGGAGGTAACAAATTTGTTGAAAAGTTAAAAGCTTTTAATAATAGTTCATCAAAAGATATTTCAAATCAGTATTGGGGATGGAACACAAATACTAACCCTTCTGTACTTGGCGATAAAAATGCCAGAAAAGGTGGAATGATTACTATGCTTGGAGACCAAGAATACCCTTCAACATTTAGAAGCATTGGGAAAGATTCTAGAAACCAAATATTAGGACTTTTAGAAGCAATGCAATATGAAACCTTACTGTCCTATGATTATGAAAAACTTGAGTGGTCTCCCTCTTTAGCAACTCACTGGAAGGTTTCTTCTGATTCTCTAACCTATTGGTATAGATTAGATCCAAGAGCTAAATGGGCGGATGGAAAAGATTTAATTGCTGAGGATATAATTTCAACATTTAAATTATTAATTGATACTGGTCATGAAGATCCAAATGTTTCAGCTTTTTGGGGAGAATCTTTTGAACTTCCGATTGCTAAATCTAAATATGTTATTGAAGTTACTGCAAAAAAGAAAGATTGGCGAACATTCAGATACTTTTCAGGAGGTCTATTCGTATATCCTTCTACCTATTTAGATAAAGTTGATGGGGCAGGTTTTATAGAAAAATATGATTTTACATTTATGCCAGGAACAGGACCTTATGAATTCGATAAAGAGACTTCAAAAAAAGGAAACGAAGGCTATATTGTATTAAAAAAGAGAGCTGATTGGTGGGCTAAAAATGAAATAGCAAATCAAGGTCTCTACAATTTTGATAAAATTAAATTTATATTTATTGAAGATGAAAATCAACAAGTAATAAGTTTTTTTAATGGTGATTATGATATTTTTCCATGGTCTAGAGCTCAATGGTGGGTTGAAAGATTTACTGATGAAAAATATAATGAACTTAAGCAAGGATGGGTACAAAAAATAAAGATATTCAACTATCTACCTAAAGGTCCAAGTGGAATAGTTTTTAATACCAAAAAGGCACCATTTGATAACGTTAATATTAGAAAAGCTATAACATATTTGTTCGATGTTGATAAATTAAATAAAAGATTATTTTTTAATGAATATGTGAGATTAAATACATATTTCTATGGAACTCCATACGCTAATCCTAACAATCCTCTAATTTCATTTAATCCAAAGTTGGCTTTAGAATTACTAAATAAAGAAGGATGGATAAGAAAAGAAGGAGAAAAATGGCTTACTAAAAATAATCAAATTTTTGAATTTGAATTTTTAATTGCTCCAGGAGATGATAGAATATATACTACTCTTCAAGAAGATTTGAAAAATACTGGTATTAAAATGGAATTTAAGCAAGTTGACTACTCAGCGAAATTCTCAACTGTTATGAAAAAAGAGTATGAAGTTACATCTCAGGGTTGGACTGGAAATTTTTTTCCTAGCCCTGAAGGTATAATGCATTCAAAATATGCAGATGAAGTAGAAGTCACAAATATTACATCTATGGCAAATCCAGAGCTTGATAAATTAATTGAACAATACAATGCTGAATGGAGTGCAAAAAAACGAATAAAATATGCTCATCAAATTGATAGTATTGCTGTAAATATGTTCCATTATGGGTTAGGATGGACAAGTCCATATGGTGCAAGAATGCTATATTGGAATAAATTTGGTATACCAGAATCTGGTGTGTCATATATTGGTGATTGGAGATCTCCTATTTCAATGTGGTGGATTAATCCAGATAAAGATAAAAATCTAATTGAAGCAAAAAAGAACAATTCTAAATTGAAAAAGGAAAGTGAAATAATTGATTTTTGGGAAAGAAAATAAAAAATAATGTTTCAATATTTCATAAGAAGAGTTCTCTTAATGATTCCAACCTTTTTTGGAACTACGCTGCTAGTATTTTATATCCTACAATCAGTTCCTGATGGACCTTTTGAACAAGCTGTTAAACAAATTAAAATGGCACAAATGCAAAGTGGTGAAGCTGCTTTTTCTAGTAATAGTGATGGTAATTCCATGGAAATTTCTGAGAATGTTTTAGAAAAACTTCGACAACGTTATGGATTAGATAAGCCTATATGGAAAAGGTATTTAATTTGGCTCGGTTTGAGTGAGAAAGAAATTGAATATAAAGAAGCTGAAATTGGAGTTCCATTCAGGTATACTATTAATAATCTTGGTGAAGGTAAATATGTTCCTGTTTCATTACAAAGATGGATATTAGTAAATAAAGAGGATGATAATAGTTTAGTCATTTATGAAAGTCCAAAAGGAACAGACTTTGAATGGAGTACAAATGAGTACACTCTTCTTCCTGAATATTTCGATATCAAACCAGAAGATTGGTCACAGTCTAAATGGAAAATTAAAAATATTATCAATGATAATTTAGCTGGTATAATACTAACTAAAAGACAAGGTATTTTTACTGGTCACTTAGGACATTCTGATAAACATAATGAAAGTGTAGGTACCTTGATTGGAGATAGATTACATATCTCTGGTCTATTTGGTTTAATTGGTTTTATGCTTTCCTACTTAGTATGTGTACCGCTAGGTATTTTTAAAGCACTAAAACACGGATCTAAGTTTGATATTTCTTCAAGTTTTATTGTATTTCTTGGATATTCAATCCCACCATATGCATTAGCTGGTATTTTATTGTCTGTATTTGCTACAGGAAATATTTTTGATATGCCTATTCTTCCTAGTCGTGGTTGGCGTCCTGAGGATTGGGAAAGTCTTAGTCTTATTGGCAAAATTACTGGTCAATTTAAACATGCACTTTTACCCATACTCTGTTACATGGCGGGCTCATTTGCAACTCTAACTATTCTCATGAAAAATTCATTAATGGAAAACTTAAGTCAGGATTATGTAAGAACTGCATTTGCAAAAGGTTTAACTGAAAAAAGAGTTATTTTTTTACACACAGTAAGAAATTCACTTATACCAATTGCAACAGGGATAGGTGGTATTATTGGACTTTTCTTAGCAGGATCTTATTTAATAGAAAAGATTTTTGGCATAGATGGAATTGGTTTATTATCATTTAAAGCAATTGGTACTAGAGATTATGGAATTATTATGGGATTTTTAGTTATTAGTATATTAATTAAGCTTATTGGGAATTTGATCTCAGACCTTTGTTATGCTTTAATTGATCCTAGAATAAGGTTTAAATAGATGTGAAAGAATTATCAGAATCAATATTACAAAAAAGAATTAGAAGATTTAAGTCTATAAAAAGGGGTTATTATTCTCTAATAGCTATTATAAGTCTATATTTTTTATCTCTTATTTCTCCGTTATGGATAAATAACAAGGCTTTAATTATTAAATATGAAAGTAATTTATATTTCCCAGCTGTTTGGGATTTTTTAGATTTTATTCCGGGTGTATCTTACCCTCTTTATGAATCTAAGTTTTTTAATCAAAATATAAATAAATTAGAAGTTGATTTTAGATTGCTAGATCAAGAACTGGAGAAAAAAAATAATGGGGACTTTGTAATTATGCCATTATACCCATATCACCCTCATGAAGATTTGAAAGATGATCTTGATGAGATATTTATTGATTCAAATTTAAATGATCAATATGATTTAGGTGAGCAATTTATAGATGAAAATCAAGATGGTATTTGGAATGAAAATAGTCCTCCTACAAAGCCTGTTGGCTTCCAAGGTCGTCATATATTTGGTACGGATAATACTGGAAGAGATGTCTTTGCTAGAGTTGTAGATGGTTTTAAAATTTCTATAACCTTTGCAATTATCTGCACTTTATTATCTTATAGTATTGGTATCATTATAGGAGCAATTCTAGGTTATTTTGGTAAAAATATTGATTTATTAGGTGTAAGAATTATGGAAATATTTAGTTCAATGCCCTTTCTTTTCATTGTAATGATTTTATCAGGATTTATGCAGCCAAATATATTCATGCTCGCATCGATTTTAGTTTTTTTATATGGATGGATTGGTATTTCCTATTATATCAGGGGTGAATTTTATAGAGAAAAAGCTAAAGATTATGTTTCAGCAGCAGTTTCAATGGGAGCATCTAATACAAGAATTATGTTTAAGCACATTCTTCCAAATGCATTGACACCAATAGTAACTTATGCTCCTTTTGCCATAATTGGTTATATTGGCACACTAAACACACTAGATCTACTCGGTTATGGCTTGCAGCCCCCGGCTGCAAGTTGGGGAGAAACTATGAAGCAGGCGTTAGAAAATTTAGATAATTGGCATATGTTAATTTTTCCAATAACTGCAATGACAATCACTCTATTTATGATCACTTTCATTGGAGAGGCAATAAGAGAAGCCTTTGATCCGAAAGTTTATTCTAGATTAAGATAATGAATAATAAATTAGTTCAAATAAAAAATTTAAAAACCCACTTTTATACAGAAGCTGGTACCGTAAAAGCTGTTGATGATATCTCATTTGATATTTATAATGGAGAAGTACTAGGTATCGTTGGGGAATCTGGTTCAGGAAAATCTGTAACTTCTTTATCAATAAATAGATTAATACCAAATCCTCCAGGAAAAATAGTTGAGGGAGAAATCATATTCAAAAATCAAAATTTACTTGATTTATCTTATGATGAAATGAGGCAAATCAGAGGTAGAGATATTGCTATGATTTTCCAAGAGCCTATGACATCTTTAAATCCAGTTTTGAAAATTGGCGTTCAAATGAATGAAGTGCTAATTAAGCACCATAATTTAGATGAAGAAGAAGCTTCAGAACGTAGTATTAAAATGCTAGATGCAGTAGGTATACCTAATCCGAAGCAGAGAATAGTAGAATATCCACATCAATTTTCTGGTGGAATGAGACAAAGAGTCATGATAGCAATGGCGCTTCAATGTAACCCTTCATTGTTAATTGCAGATGAACCTACAACGGCTTTAGATGTTACAATTCAGGCCCAAATTTTAGATTTAATGTTGAATCTTAAACAAACTAGAGATAATTCAGCAATCTTATTAATAACTCATGATCTTGCAGTTGTTGCAGAAACTTGTGATAGAGTTATTGTTATGTACGGTGGAAAAATTCAGGAAATTGCTGAAATTAACGAACTTTTCAATAATCCTGTACACCCTTATACTAAAGCATTAATGCAATCTATACCAAAATTAAATAAAAAAGAGAAACGTCTTAAAGCTTTAAAAGGGATGGTACCATCCATTTTAGACTTGGGTGATGGATGTAAACTATGTTCTAGATTTGAACCAAAAGATTGTGCATGTGGTGGTGATAAAATTGAACCTGATTTAATTAAAATATCTGATGATCACTATGTTAGATGTAATCCTAAAATACTATGAAGACAACTGACCATATATTAGATATAAAAAATCTAAATGTTGAATTCCCACTTTTTAGTGGTATTATTCAAAGAGAAACTTCATGTGTTAGTGCTGTTAAGAATCTTAGTTTAAAAATTCCAAAAGGTGAAACAATTGCAATTGTTGGTGAATCAGGTTCTGGCAAGTCAACACTTGGCAAAGCAATAATAAATGTTTTAAAACTTACAGCACCTGATGTAAGAGTATCAGGTGAAATTTTATTAAATAATAACGGATCATATAAAGATTTAATGTCACTTAATAAAAAAGATATGACTAGTTTAAGATCAAATATTCAGATGATATTTCAAGATCCATTTTCTTCTTTGAATCCAAGGATGATTGTAAAAGATATTATTAAAGAACCACTTGATTTACATACTTCACTCAACTTAAATGAAAAAAATGAAAAAGTTGATTGGCTCCTTGAAAAAGTTGGGCTTTCTAAAGAGCAATCCACTAGATATCCTCATGAATTCTCAGGTGGACAACGCCAACGAATAGGAATTGCAAGGTCTTTAGCAACAGATCCAAAAATAATTATTGCTGATGAACCAGTATCAGCTTTGGATGTTTCTATCCAAGCTCAAGTAATTAATTTAATGATGGACCTACAAGAAGAATTTAATTTAACTATATTATTTATAGCCCACGACCTTTCTGTTGTTAAGCATATATCAACTGAAATAGCAGTAATGTACTTAGGAGAAATTGTCGAATTTGGTAGAACTGACGAAATTTTTTCTAATCCACAACACTCTTATACAAAAACACTACTTGCAGCGATTCCTCAACCTGATCCTTCAGGAAGAGAAAAACGTAAAGAAGATAGACTAAAAGTAAATAAATAAAACGTAAATGATAATTTTATAATTATGACTTACGCCATTTATTTATTTATACTATTACTAAACTTCATTTACCCAAATGATATTAAGCCAGGGATGTTTTCTATTACTAGGATACATTATGGTGGTGGTGGTGATTGGTACTCAGATCCAAGTTCAATTCCAAATCTTTTAAAGTTTGTCAATAATAATACTAATATTTCTGTAGATCTTTTTGAAAAACGTGCTAAAATTATTGAAGACAACTTTTCTAATGGAAGCTATTTATACTTAACTGGTCATGGAAATATTAATTTTAACGAAGAAGAAGCGCAGATACTTAGAGAACATTTATTAGCAGGGGCATTTTTACATGCAGATGATAATTATGGTATGGATAAATCATTTCGTAGAGAAATTAAAAAAGTGTTTCCAGATAAAGATCTTGTTGAACTTCCAAATGATCATCCTATTTTTAACATATTCTATCAATTCCCAAATGGTTTACCTAAAATTCATGAGCATGATAAAAATAGACCACAAGCATTAGGGATTTTTGCGGATAATAAATTAATTGTCTTATATACGTTCGAATCTGATCTAGGCGATGGTTGGGAAGATGGAAAAGTACACAATGATTCTGAAGAGCTTCGCAAAAGTGCACTTGAAATGGGAACTAATATTATTCTTTATGCATTAGCTAGATAATGAATAAAAATTCCATAAAAAATTTCATTCAATCATTTAGAATAAAACAAGCAAAAAGTTTTTTCTATTCTGACCTAATAAAATTATTTACATATTCTATTTTATTAATTGTATTAGCTACATTATTTGAATCTTTTCTATATTTTTCTTCGTTTACAAGAACTCTTATCGCGAGTTATTTTTTAATTCTATTTTGTACATCAATAATATACCTTTTTGCAAGAAGACTTCTCCATTCTAAAAATCTATTTAATAATAGTGGAGATCAATCACTTGCAAAAAAATATGCTTTAAGAGACCAAAAAATTGGTGATAGACTTATAAATGCACTTCAATTAGAGAATAATTTAAATCAGATCACCAAGGGTAAAGATCTGGCTGAAACTGCAATTGATCGACTATCTAAAGAGATAAACAATACCTCTCAAAATAAATTATTTGATCCTATCAGTAGTTCTCTCAAACGTTTCTTTGTACTTTCATTAAGCTTATTAATTTTAATTCCTTTTATTGATACATCAAGATCAGCATTACAACGTTTATTTGATCCTCAGAAAGAATTTTTAATACCACTTCCATTTTCAATGCATTCCATTGATGGGAATGTAAACGTTTTAGGTGGTGATACTTTAACAGTTAACTTTGGTGGGATTGGCGATCTCCCAGATTCTATATATATACATTGGGAAACTAAAACTGATACAGGAAAACAAATGATTCCACAAAACAATGAATTTTATAGCTATACTTTTAATGCAATAAAACAAAATGTAAAATATTGGGTTAACTATGATTCTCCATATTATTTTTCTGCATGGAAAAATATACAAACGACATTTGATACAATTTTTGTTTCAGATAGACCTATTATAAAAAAAATAAATTTCAATATTTATCCACCTCAATATACTCAAGAACCAATGTTTGAACATCCTGGAAATATTTCTACTATTTCTTTACCCATTGGAAGTCGCGTAAATCTTACTGCAACTTCTTCTAAAGAATTAGAAAAATCCTGGCTTGTTCTTGATAAAGAAATTTTAAAAATAAACAGTTATAACACTCTGATTAATGGAACATTTAATATAAATAAAAATCAAAATTTATCCATTCATATTCAAGATAAAAATCAAGTTAATAATTTAAAACCTTTAAATTTTAATTTTTCAGCTATTCCAGATTATAGTCCCGACTTAATTGTTCAAAAACCAAAAGCTAAATTCGAACTTGATGAAAGCAATATTATTTTTTTTGATATTCAAGTTACTGATGATTATGGTTTTTCAGATTCATGGATAGAATATAGAATTAAAGCACCTGATTATCTTAAACAAGATAGTACAATATATAAAGAACAGATAAAAGGATTAGATTTAAATACAAGATCTCAACAAATATACCTTGAGTGGGATATATCTAATTTTTCTTTAGCCCCTGAAGATGAATTACATCTTCAAATTTGTATTGCTGACAATAATTCATTAGTAGGAGCTTCAATTACAAAATCTCCAGTACTAATTGGCCGATATCCATCAATTGAAGATTTATTTGAAAGAATGGAACAAGAAGAGGCTGAAGTACAAGAATATGAACAAGAAATTAAAATGAATTTAGAAGATGTAAATGAATTAGTTGAAGAACTTGAATTAGAGCTTCTTAAATCAGAAGACGTAAGCTGGGAGCAAACACAAAAAACTGAAGAAGCATTGGAAAAGATGGAAGAAGTTTTTGATAAAATTGAAAACATTAAAGAAACAATGCAACAAATTCAAGAACAGGCTGAAAAAAATAATCTTGTCAGTGAAAATTTAATTGAAAAATTTTCAGATTTCCAAGAACTCTTAAATGAAATAATGACACCTGAAATGTTGGAAGCAATGGAAAAATTACAATCAGCAATGGAAGAGATGGATCCACAAAAAATGTTGGATGCTTTAGAGGATTTTGAATTTGATGCTGAAGCTTTTGAAGAACAGTTAGATAGATTTATTGAAATGTTTGAACTCGCTTTAGCTGAGCAAAAAATGGATGAAGTAATTAAACGATTAGAAAAATTAACTGAAGAACAAAACAAAATCATGGATGAGCTTTCTAATAATGCCGATATGAATAATTTAGCATCGCGAGAGAGACGCCAAGAACAGAATTTTAAAGCTTTAGAACAAACAATTCAAGAAGCCTCTGAATCTATAAGTAAATTTTCACCTGATGCATCGGAAAAGTTACAAGAATTAAATGCAAGTGAACTTAAACAAGAAGTTGCAAATGATTTAAATAAAACAAGAAAAGAATTACAGAAACAAAATCAATCTAACTCATCAAAATCAGGACAAAGTGCTTCTGATGGTTTAAATGAAATGCTGAATATTGCACAAGATATTCAATCTGAATTTCAGGAAGATACGGTTGATGAAATGTTAAGAAAATTTTTAGCTTTAATTCGAAATTTATTATTTATATCTCAAAAACAAGAATATTTACTTAGTGAAACTCAAGGCCTAAGATCTAGAAGTCCAAAATTAATTGAAATAGCAGTCTTGCAAGATAGAATATTACGTGAAAATCAGCAATTTATAGTTCAATTAGAAGAGCTATCTAGAGAAACATTTCATATTTCACCCCAAATTGCAAGTGCTATTGGAAAAACAAAAAATGCTATGGATAGAACAATTTCAAGATTGGAACAGAAAGAAATCTCATCTGCAAAAAAAGATATGAGTACTATTTTATCAGGTCTAAATGAAATTGCAAATTTATTACTAGAATCTGCAAACCAAATGCAAATGAGCGGATCGGGTTCTGGGATGGCTGAGTTCATGGAACAAATGGAGCAAATGGGTCAAAAACAAGAAGGAATAAATCAAGGAACAATGAGTCTATCGCAAATGGGGATGATGGCTCAACAACAAATGATGGAACAACTACAAAAACAACAAGAAGAACTTCAGCAACAATTAGAAGAACTTTTGAATCAGAATCCAAGTCAAAAATCAGGAGGAACTGAAAAAGCTCAACAAGAAATGGATGAAGTCATAGATGACTTTAGAAGAAAACAAGTAGATAGAGAAACTCATGAGAGACAGCAACGTATTTTATCTAGAATGCTTGATAGTCAAAAATCACTTACTCAAAAAGACTATTCAGAAAAACGCAAAAGTAATACTGGTGAACAGTTAATTTATTCGGGTCCATCTGGTCTTCCTGAAGATATGGGTGAACGCGAAACTTTAATAATGAATGCAATGGAGTCTGCTCTTCAAAAAGGACATTCTAAGGAATATCAAGATATGATGAAAAAATATTTTAGACAATTACAAAAGAATCAAAAATAGTTATGTTTAATAATATTTTATTATTTTTTATTTTTCATCTTAACTTCGTAGTGCCTCAAAATAATCAAGGTAATTTAAATCTTCTACAAACTATTAGAAATAATGCGGAGTCAATAAAAAAAAATCATGACCCCAAATCCGAAGCTAAGTATTTACAAGCAAAAACCTTAGAAAAAGGAGGCCTTTTTGAAGAATCAGCAGTAATTTATAAAGAAATTTTTCGACAAAGTCCTGATAATTCAAAATATTTCAATGCTTTAAAAAATTACTTGAAACAAAATGAAAACTTCGATACTCTTT
>MDTB01109950.1_pt1 | contig 26629 bp, 21 predicted proteins | sample 811161 | NCBI WGS metagenome assembly MDTB01 (sample SAMN05326650, study PRJNA326480) | marine metagenome | isolation source: seawater | place: Mediterranean Sea | collected 2009 | reverse complement strand
ATGACGAAGTATTTAAAAGTATATTTATTGAGTGAACAAGAAAAATAAAGATAGAATAGTAAATTGGGCAGGATTAATTATTAACCTAGCTTTAATGATATTTCTTGGTGCAATTTTATATACATTGTTTAAAAACTAAACTAATGAAAAGTAAAATAATATTAGTAGAGCTCATAATAATCGCTTTAGTTATGTATAAATATTACAATGCAACACTCACTAAAGACTTTCTTCTATTCTATACTATTCTATTTTCTTCATGCATGCTTTTATGGTTTAAAGTTTCTGGAAAAAAATTTTGAGAATTAGTTATCTATATTTTCATCAAATCCAAAACTAGACGTACGCCCCAACCTGTAGCGCTACCTTTTGGGTTAATACTGTCTGGTTTAACCCCCCATGCTGTACCAGCAATATCAAAATGAACCCATGGAATATCTTTTCCAACAAATTCCTTTAAAAATGCTGCTCCAGCTATAGTGCCTGCTTGACCTGGTAGGCCCATATTTTTAACATCAGCAATATTACTTTTTACTTGGTCACAGAATTCAGGCCATAATGGAAGCTCCCAAACCTTTTCACCTGTAGCATCCGATGACTTTTTCACTTCTTCAATTAGTGAATTATTAGTACCTAAAATACCTGTTGCGATATGCCCAAGAGCAACAAGTACGGCTCCTGTAAGTGTGGCAAAATCAATAATATATTCGGGTTCATAATGTTTAGAAGCATACGATAATGCATCAGAAAGAATTATTCTCCCTTCCGCATCTGTATTTAAGACTTCTATTGTCTTACCATTATATGCTTTTAAAACATCTCCTGGCTTATATGCTTTTGCTCCAACTAAATTTTCTGTAGATGGAATGATACCAACTACATTAATATTAGGTTTTAGCAAAGAAATAGCTTTTAAAACACCTAAAACAACAGCTGAACCACACATATCATATTTCATTTCATCCATTTTACTTGCCGGTTTGATAGAAATACCACCAGCATCAAATGTTAATCCCTTCCCTACTATTACTTTTGGTTTTTCATTTGATTTTCCATTGAAGTATTCAACAATAATAAATTTGGGCGGCTCGTCCGTCCCTTGCGCAACACCAGCAAGTCCTCCCATGCCCATTTGGGTAAACTCCTCTCTATCAAAAACTTTTATGCTAAAATTCTCATTTTTTGCAATTTCTCTTGCTTCAGCTTCCAATCTTGAAGGTGTAGCTATATTTGCAGGATGATTGCCTAAATCTCTAGATAGACAAATAGCTTTTCCAATATTGAACCCTTTTTGAAGACTTTCTTGTACAGAGCATAGTATAGTGACTGTTTCTATATTTAAAGAGTTCTCTTGATTTAATTTATGCTCTTTATATTGATAACTTCCAAGCACAAGCCCCTCTCCAAAAGATTGTTTAGATAACTCTTTAGGGAGAAAGCATTCTATTGCAAAAGAATTAAATTTTTCTTTTAAAGATAATCTCGATGCATTTGCGGCGACAGTCCTAGCTTTATTCGCATCAAAGTCTTTTTTGCTACCTAGCCCAATTAAGACAACTACTTTCCCATCTATATAAAAAGAATAATGCTTCCCAAGAGATCCTTTTAGATTTCCACTTTTTAACGGAATAGAAATTATATTATTAAACTCCTCATCTATTTTTTGACTAAGTGGCGTTAAAGATCCATTTTCATACAAACCAGATATGATAAGATTTTCTTTTATATTTCTCCAACTTTCATTTGTGAATTTTATTTTTGATAAATAACCCATTTAGATTCCTTTAATTAATTAACCCAAATTACAATATTGTAATTTAATATCTAATTGTAAGAGGAATACACTATTACTTAGTAGTTTGAGGGCGATTAAATTCTATATAATGAAACTAATAAATATAAAAAAAGAAGAGCTTTTCCCGGCTATAATTCTATTTATTAGCTTTTTCAGTATTATCTTCTCTAGTATTACAGGTTCTGCTTTGAAAGAGTCTGTTTTCCTTACTTATTATGATAAGTCGACCCTCCCCTTAATGTATGTATTCACTGCATTATTAATGACATTTTTTGTATTACTGTATAATAAACTTTCAATTTTAAAAGATCAAATTAGTGTCATGCTAATAATGAACTCAATTTTTATAATTTTCTTTATTTTTTTTACTTTTGGTCTATCAAGTTATAAAATCCCTATATTTTACATTCTATTCGAAATTTTCATGGGAATTTCTGTAATGCAATTTTGGGTTATAGCAGGGGAAGTTTTTAATTCTCGTCAAGCGAAACGTATTTTTACGATAATTATTTCGGGTGGGTCTTTTGCAAGTATTCTAGCAGGATATTTTATTCAACCATTTTCATTTTTATATGGAGTAGAGAGTCTTCTCTATATATCGATATTACTTGTAATTTTTTCATCTTTGTTAATTACACTTATTCGACCATTTCGATTACAAGATCAAAATATGGAAAGTAATCTATCGCGGAAATATAATATGTCAATTTTAAAGGTAGATCCATATATCAAAAACATAGCAGTTTTAGTTGCTCTATCTTCTTTTATATCAAAAATTATTGATTATCAATTTAAAATTACGGCAACCAACTTTTATACTACTGATTATGAGCTGGTATCTTTTTTTGGTAATTATTATGCTTTAACGGGCTTAACAACACTGATATTTCAATTATTTTTATCAAGCTATTTATTGAAGAACTTCGGAGTATTGACAGTCTTAATATTACTACCCTCAACAATCTTAATAGGTTCCTCTAGTTTTCTTTTATTCAAAAATTTATCAGCTGTTTTTTTTACAAAATTTTCTGATCAAGTTATAAAATTCTCAACAAATAGTACCATGAAAGAAATACTGTGGTTACCCGTTTCAAAATTTAAAAAACAAAAGTTTAAACCAATTATTGATGGTTCCTTGAAATCTTTTTTTGAAGGATTTTCTGGTTTAATAATATTTATGCTTATTTATTTTGATTTAATATCAGAAAAAGATATCACTTTTTTTAGTTATATAATTCTTTCGGTAATTTTATTTTGGGTATATAACTGTTTTCAATTAAAAAAAGGATATATTGAATCGCTACTAAGTTCAATAGAAAGTAGGCAATTAAATTTAGATGAAATAAAAATTGATATTGATGATGAAAAAACCATTGAGACAATTGATAATGCTTTAAATAGTAAAGATGAACTAAAACAATTATACACTATTGACCTTCTTTGGGACATCCCCTTAAAACATTGGAAACATACAATTAGAAAGTTATTTAATGATGGTTCAATTAAAGTTAGCAGGGCAATATTAGAGTTAACGTGGAATAATAAAAGTATAATTAAAAACAGATTTATAATTAATAAAATTAATGAAGATAATATCCTTTCAGAAATAGCAATACACTGCGCACATGATAGAAAAATTGAAAATCTACGTAGTATTTTATCTGAGATTTTAAGCAATAAAGATAGGAAAACATATTTTTGTGCTGCTATCGTTCTTTTAGTAATTGATAGTGAAAATAAAAATGCGAGGAAAGCGTTCAGAAATATGAAAAAAAGTACAGATTCTAAGGTATTGAGAGTGATGCTAATGAATATTAAAAATTATCCAAATCTATTGACTAAAGATGAGCTTATTGATATGTATTATGGGAATGGCATATATATCAGAAATATAATTTTGGAGATAATAAAAGAAAAACCAGATGAAATATTCTTTGAGATAATTTTTGAATCAATACTTAATCCAAAATTAAAAGAAAATGCCCTAAAATCTCTTCATAGAATACCCAGAGATATTTCCCAGGAAAAACTAAAAGCAATTTTAATAAACAAAAAATCTAACAGACAAATAATAGTTGAAATATTAAAATTTGGGAATAAGATAATAGATAGAACTTTTATCAATCAATTAATTTTCTTTTTAAACCATGATGACTCTCTAATTTTGTCCGAAGCATCTAACGCCATAGTATCGATAGCGAAAAAAGTGGGTATTGAAAATAATGTTCATAGAAAAATTGAGGGTATAATTGAACAAATTTCAAAAAAAGCTTTGATATTATATTATTTGAAATTGAATTTGATGAAGAAGAATAATACAATTTTATTAGTACACGAGATAGAAAATGAGATTGAAATTTTTATTATTTGCTTAATTAAGCTTGGAACAATAAGAAATTCTAAAGTCCCCTTGGAAAAGTACATTAGATATGTAAAGACCAAAAATAAATTATTTTTACCAGTTATTTTAGAATTAATCGATACAACGTTTTCTAATACATCTAAATCGATTTTACTACCGCTTTTGGATGCAGATTTGAATTTAGAGAAAAAAAATAAAAAGAATTATGACATTGATAAGGTTGGCGAGGAGTCTATCTTAAAAGGTTGGATAGAAAATAATATTTATTGGAAGAAGGTAATAACTATAGATTATTTGTTAAGAAATGAAAAGACACTAATATTAAAAACAATTAATTGGGATAAAGTTAATTCAGAATTTATACATCAGAATTATCTTCGAAACGATCAAAACTACTACTTAAAAAATAACTTTTTAATAAATATAAATTCTTTAAAAAAGGATAAAAACATGTATTCAATAATAGAAAAAACACTAATTTTAAAATCAATTGACCTTTTTACAGAAATCCCAGGCGATTTACTTGCAAAAATTGGACAAATATCTAAAGAGATCCACAGACCTGAGGGTTTTCAATTGTTTCTTGAAGGTGATCACGGAGATTCAATGTATGTAATTGCAAAAGGCAGAATTAATATTAAAAAGGATGGAAAAGAGATTACATCTCTAGAAAATGGAATGAGCATAGGCGAAATGGCATTATTAGATCAAGAGCCAAGATCAGCGGATGCATTTTGTAGTAGTGAGTGTATATTACTAGAGATTAACGAATTTGCATTTTATGAATTAATGGCCTCAAGTAACGAAATAATGAAACAAATAGTTAAAATATTATCAAAAAGAATTAGAAAAATGAATACTAAGCTTACTGCAAATCTGAAATAAGATCCTTCACAACACTTGGATCAGACAGTGTTGAAATATCTCCCATATTGTCGATATTACCCTCAGCAATATTTCTTAATATTCTTCGCATTATTTTACCTGATCTAGTTTTAGGCAAAGATTGTGTGAAGTGTATTTCATCTGGTTTTGCATGAGGACCAATTTCTTTTGTAACTGAATCCAGTATATTAGTATAAATTTCTTTTGATTGATCAACTCCAGTCATTAATGTTACAAATGAATAAATCCCCTGACCCTTAATATCGTGCGAAAAACCAACCACGGCAGCTTCTGCAACCCCTTTTGTTTTACCAATTGCTCCTTCTACCTCAGCAGTACCTATTCTATGCCCTGAAACATTTAATACATCATCAACTCTTCCAGTTATCCAATAATACCCATCTTCATCTCGCTTCGCTCCATCTCCAGTAAAATAATATCCTCGGAATTTTGAAAAATAGACATCTAAGAACCTATCATGATCTCCATAGATAGTCCTCATTTGACCAGGCCATGAAGATTTTATAGCCAAGAGACCAGCCTTATTATTTCCTGGAATTTCATTACCATTATCATCTAGTAAAACTGGTTCAATTCCAGGAAGAGGATAGGTTGCTGAACCTGGTTTCGTTTTAATAATTCCAGGAATTGGTGAAATTAATATTCCTCCCGTTTCAGTTTGCCACCAAGTATCTACAATTGGGCAATTATTTTTTCCTATTTCTGTACTATACCAATTCCATTCTGGCTCTTTTATCGGTTCACCTACTGTTCCAAGTATTTTTAATGATGACAGGTCTTTATTTTCCAACCATGAGTTACCTTCCTTCATAAGAGCTCTCAATGCTGTTGGAGCAGTATAAAATTGATTGACTTGGTGTTTTTGAACTACATCCCAAAATCTGCCAAAGTCTGGGAAATTAGGTACACCTTCAAACATTATTGAAGTTGCTCTATTAGAAAGTGGTCCATAAATAATATATGAATGCCCAGTTATCCACCCCAAATCTGCTGTGCACCAATATATATCTCCTGGTTTATAATTAAATACAATTTCATGTGTATATGAAGCGTAGGTAAGATATCCTCCAGTAGTGTGTAACACGCCTTTGGGTTTTCCAGTAGAGCCGGAGGTATAAAGAATAAATAAAGGATCCTCAGATGCCATTTTTTCAGGTGTACATTTTGAAGAAACTCCAGAAACTGCTTCATGCCACCAAATATCTTTATTTGGATCCATATTAACAGGCTCGCCTGTTCTTCGAACAACTATTACATTAGCTATCGATGGAGTCTGTTTTAATGCTTCATCAGCATTGCTTTTCATAGGAATATTATTTTTTTCACCTCTAACTCCTGTATCTTGAGTAACAAGAATTTTACATGTAGAATCATTTATCCGATCTCTTAAGGAATCACTAGAAAATGCACCAAACACTACAGAATGTACAGCACCAATTCGAGCACAGGCTAAAACAGCTATAGCTAGTTCAGGGATCATTTGCATGTATAAGCATACTCTATCTCCTTTTTTTACATTTAACTCCTTCAATGCATTAGCGAATTGAGATACTTTCTTCAATAATTGATTATAGGTTAATTTAATAGAGTGTCCTAGGTCATTTCCTTCCCATATTAATGCAATATCCTTTCCAAACCCATTTTCGATATGTCTGTCAATACAATTATATGAAGCATTTAATTTTCCACCAAGAAACCATTGAATTTCTCCATTTATAAAATCAGTTTTATTTACATTATCCCACTCTTTAAACCAACTAAGCCGATGTGCTTTTTCATCCCAAAATGATTTAGGGTTTTTAATTGAACTATTATATATAGTTTTATAATCTTTTTCAGTTTTAATGTACTTTCCATTTGATTTCATATTATTTTTATCCATTGCCCTCTTCCTATATTCAAATCTTATTCTGGTCTTTTATTATGATTCACTTTGATAAATGTTTCATCAGAGTTCTTTTTTACTGAAACAAAAGTAAAAGTTGCTTTACAAGCTAATACTTTTTCAATATGATGTGATTCTTTAAAAGCATTTATTTGAATAACAATTGATGACTTGCCAGTTTCTAAAATCTTTGCTTCAAAGTTTACCCAATTACCAACATAAACAGGTTCTTTGAATTCTATGGCATCAATTGCACGAGTTAAAGCGAGTTCAGCTTTTGTATCTTTTAAAAATCTATGGACTGCTTTTGAAGCAGATACATCCATCCAAGAAACCATTTTACCACCAAATAAGGTTCCAACAACATTTGCATCTTGTGGCATCACAAGTTGAGAATATCTGGTAATTATCATTTTTAATCCTTTACAATTGTTAGATAGACAGTTACGAGTTTAAGATAGATTTATAAAAAGAGGAACAATTTGCATAAAATTTCTAATATACTTTTTTTGCATCTATTTCACCTTGTTCAAAATCAACCCTACTAAGGAAAAAAGCTCCCAGAATAAATAAAATTAAAATTGATAAAATACCAATACGTACATTACCAGTCTGTAATGTTACCCATCCCATCAAAAATGGACCTAAAATTGCAGCAAATTTTCCTAGCATATTAAAGAAACCAAAAAATTCTGTTTCTTTATTTTTAGGTATTAATTTAGCATATAGGCTTCTACTTAACGCTTGAATACCACCTTGAAAAATTCCAATCATCGCAGCTAAGATATATAAGTGGATTTTTGAAACCATAAAGTATGCTAAAAAAGTCACTATTGTATATCCCCCTATAGCAACAAGTATTGCGTTTTTTGCACCAATTTTTTCAGAAAAAATATTATAGAAAATTGCTGCTGGAAATGCTATAAATTGTACCATTAGAAGAGCTATAATTAGGTCTGAGGTTTCAAATCCAATTGAAGATGCCATTTTCACAGTCATTTTAATGATAGTATCTACACCATCAATATACAACCAATATGATAATAGAAACGTTCCGAGAACTTTCATTCTTCTTATTTGAGTAAAAGTAAACTTTAACTCTTTATATCCCTCAAGGAAGGCGGTTTTTAAAGGAACTGAATTTAATATTTTTGGTTCCGGTACAAACAGTATTACTGGGATTGAAAACACTATAACCCATATTGAAACAGTTATAAAAGAAATTTTTATTGCAGTAGTAGAATCAGTTATACCAAAAAGTTGAGGATTTAAATACATCCCTACATTAATCGCAAATAAAATCCCACCCCCTAGATATCCCATGGCATACCCCAGGGAAGAAACATAATTCCAATCCTTTTTTTGCGCAACATCGGTCAAAAGTGAATCATAAAATATATTTCCCGACATAAAACCAATAGTAGCGAGTACATAAATAATTACTGCTAATTCCCATTCACCTTGCTCGACAATAAACAGACCACTTGTCATAAGTGCTCCAAAAAATGCAAAAATAATTAAAAATTTCTTTTTTGCAGATCCTCTATCTGCTACGGCACCAAGGAACGGAGATAAAAATGCAACAATGATAGATGCGAGTGAATTAGCTATGCCTAATTGATATGTACTTTGAACTACATTTGAGGGATTTGACCAATATTTTTCAAAAAATATTGGAAAAAATCCAGCAGAAACAGTTGTATAGAACGTTGAATTAGCCCAGTCATAAAGAGCCCAACTCCATACTTTCTTTTTATTCATTAAAAATTACCAGCCTTGAAAATATGTTGTGATTCCGCCGTAAAACCTATTTTCAACATAGTTATTTTCTGCTAATATTGAATAATTAAAACCACCATAAATGTCAAATGAGAATGGCCCAATCTTATTTTTAGAAATAGAATTAACAATCCAAAATTCAGATCCTATTTTAAAAAATTTATAGGCTGAAGAGTAACCATCATGGGATTCCATCCATTGATTCCAATCAATGCTATTTGAGATATATTGATCTTTATTTTTGTTTCTAAAATTTAAATTATACTTCAGTATCAATCTGTTTTTTACGATCTCAGTTTCCCCACCTAATTGTGCATCTAATATTAAACCTTCTTTTAATTTATAAGTATTTCCTATATAACTTAGCACTGAATCAGGATTACTATGCCCACCAGAAAAAAATTGTACTGGAGTATTTAATGTTGCATGCGAATTAAATTGGATCATACTCGAAATAAAAACTCTAGAATTATTTTTTGATTTTCTTTTTCTCTCAAAAAGAAAACCAAAACCCCAGCCAAATGCGCCGCTGCCAATATTTGCTTGCTTAAATTGTTTTTTTCCAAAACCATTTGATTTATATGAGGAGATTGTAGTACCATAAGGAATAGATAATTTAAACTTAGCATAAATGGCGTTATCTTTATTAATTGTTCTCCATGCAGGATTTCCATTAAGTAATACTGTAATACTAAGACTGATATCATCAACTCCCGAAGATATTTTTCTTTTAGGATAATAGTACTGAATTAGTTCTTCAATAGAAACTGTATCGTCATCCATTAATTCTAAGGGTTTCATTTTATCATCGAGTATTAAATTATTTATGGGGTCATCTAAAGAGTGGAATACCCAATTAACTGAAAATGGACTATTATTTCTATAATAATAATCGTAAATCATATTCAATGTAGATCTAACATCTCTATTTAAATTTGAAAAAGTATTGGATTCTATAAAATTTTTTAATGCTGATTTTGTTTCAATATGGTAATTAATTAAATCTTCTACATTATCTATTTTACCAACATTATAATTTGAAAAATTTTGATTTATAATGAAATTATCAATAATCGATGTTGATATTGATAATGTGATCTCATCAGACATACCATACTCTATTTTATAGGTTTTTCCAAAAAAATCTCTTTTTCTTTTTTCATCAAAAAACCCCTTAATGAATATTTCACTATTCGTATCAATATTTTGCTCGCCTAAGGTAGGTAGATTAAATCCATAGTAATCGTTAAATTTTATTAGCCATTCTTCTACAGTTAGGGCTGTATCTAAGATATCAGCTCCCATATGATTGAGGTCAAATGTATTGTTACTATCAATTTTAGTAGACCCTAAATAGTATAAATCATGATTTGAATTATAAACCCCATTTTCGTCATATATTTGATGATTGAAATATCTTCTTCCTATTCCATTTAAATTGAAATTTTGATCACTTAAGCTCCATTCACCTGTAGTATGTTCATATCCAGTTGAAAATCTAAATACATTTTTTGGAATAGTTGGCAAAATTTGCGAAGACAAAGAAGAACCTATCGCAAATAAAACTAAAGTAAATTTTATCAATAGATCAAAAACCTCTTTCTAAATTCGCTAAACTTATAAACATCTTTTGACCAGATTGCATGTAAATGTGATGCCGGTTTTTTTTGTGCAGCTAAAATTCTTAACTCATTAGAACCAAAGAGTTTATCTATATAGTCATTTTTTTCCCATTGAAACTCTCTTGGATGAAGCTGATTGATTAACATTAATATTGTTGTTGCTACTACCAGCGGTTTAAAATTATCCCGATTAGTAATGAATATTTGTATTCCGCTGCATGATTGTCCATCATACTTTGGTGTTCTTTCTTGGTTAATAGAACCTCTTGGACGGTAATGAACTTCTTCGAACTCAACACCATCCAGACCAGTTGATCTTATTTTATCTAATAAAAATGAAGTGGATAACCATGGTGCACCAACAATTAAATAAGGATCTTTCGTTCCAAAACCAATATTCATATTGGTACCTCGAAATAAATCAAAGCCATTATATGCTAATAATGTATTTTCATTTATCAATGACGGCTTTGGATTACGCCAGATTAATTTGGTATCAGAAAACCAATTGTCTCTTTGCCAATTTGCCATAGGGATAATTGTGAGATCCACTCTTTTCGAATCTTTTATCCAACCCATCTCATTGATTAAAACAGAAATTTCCCCATATGTTAAACCATGCCTTATTGGAAGTAAATGATAAGATTCAAAAGATTGATAATCTATCCTAGGTATGGGTCCATCCAATATATCACCTCTTATTGGATTTGGCCTATCTAGCAGGATTACTTGCTTTTCATGATTGGAGGCACTCTCAAAAACCTTTGACATTGTTGCGATATATGTTGAATAACGACTCCCAGTATCTTGAAAATCAACTAAAATAAGATCGATTTTATCCATTACCCAATGGGGTGGATATACATATGTATTAAACAAATCTAGTATCGGAGCATCGTGCAGAGGTTCAATATTTCCTCTACCAATCAATTTAGATCTTTTATCATCTACCCCCCATAATCCATTTTCGAATTCTAAAATAAATGATATCTCAATATTAGCATTATGGTGAATAAGGTCAAGTATGTGGTCACCATTTCTGTTTACTGCAGTATGATTTGTTAAAATAGCAATTTTTTTGTCTTTTAGAGGGGAAAAATCCATTTGTTCTAAAATATCTAAGCCACTGTATGTTCTTTCTAAAAAAGATAAGTTAGGTATTTTCATGATAGATGAATGTAAATATTTCACATCAGAGCTATCTTTACTAGAAAGTAATGTAATTGTAGATAATATAATCTTAACTAGATGACTCATAAGCCTAGAAGAATCTAATAAATAGAGATAATATATGAAATATAGTGAATTAATATATTTTTGATTCAAAAGGTTGATTTTAATTGTTTTATGTGCCAGATTTAAGTTACATATGAGTCAAACAAATGAGAATAACAGTGGCGGTTTCGCTAAGACGACTGATTTCAAATGGTTCGGAATTGGTGTAATAATATTTATTTTAATAGGTCTAATCCTACCTATTCCAGAAACTATGCTGGCCAAAGCAGCAGATCTTTTTGGAGAGGATTCTTCAATTGATGTAGCATTGAAAGCAAAACATATCCAACTTACAATCGCTCTCCTTGCGACATGTGTAATATTTTTTGCAACTGAAGCTATTCCAATGCCTGCAGTGGCTCTATTAATTGGTTTAATCCAGTTATTTTTTGGTATTACAGCTCCAAAAACTATAGCCCTAACGTATGCACATGACGCAGTGTGGTTTATCGCCGGCTCTCTCGCACTTGGTGCAACTTTAGTTAAATATGGACTAGATAAAAGAGTGGGTATGCTGGTTGTTAACCTTGCTGGAACAAAAACTAGATCAATTGTGATCGGAATTCTCCTTGGCACTGCTATTCCAACTGCATTTGTTGGAGAACACGCGGTAGCTGCAATGTATGTACCAATAGCACTTGCACTTTACACTCTAACCAATAAATCTACTCCCTCTCCAAAACTTGGAACTTTATTGATGGTGACAATTGCAGTTGGTTGTATGATTGGAGGCCCAATGAGTCCAACTGGTGGTGCAAGGAATGCCTTAATGATTGGTTTTCTTTCAGATTATGGTGTAGATGTATCATTTATGCAATGGATTTCAATGGGAGTTATGTATACAATTGTTATGTCTGTTGTGATGGCTTTTTTATTACCAATATTATTTAAACCTGAAGTGGATGATCTAAGCGAGGCTGTAAATCTTTTGAAAAAGGATTTACAGAAGCATGGAGCAATGACGAATAAGCAAAAGTTGGTTGCAGGAATTATGGCATTAGTTGTCTTTTTATGGATAACAGATAAGTCTTTAGTTAAAGACCTATTTGGATTTTCCTTAGGGCTTGGTGGAATTGCTATTACTGGAGCTGTCTTATACATGTTATTTGGCCTCACTTCTTGGAAAGATTATGAAGATAAAGTAAGTTGGGGAGTCATTGTATTATATGCTGGTTGCATCAGCTTGGGCTCAGTTTTTAAAACAACTGGAGCATCAAGTTGGTTTGCTGATCAGATTATGATGGTCGTCTCACCCTTAGGCTTAAACTCAGGTGTCGGGTTAGTTATACTCATGTGTTTCATAGGTGCTGTATTAACCAACTTAATGAGCGCTGGAGCTACTGTTGCTGTGATTGGTCCTGTTGTACTTGATATGGCTGTAAGTTCTGGGACTAATCCTGTTCTTGTTGGAGTGGGATTAGCTATCGCAACATCCATGGCTTATTGGCTAGTTATTGGTACACCTGCAAGTTCAATTGTCTATGCAAGTGGTCAACTAGAATCAAAAGATTTTATAAGAATGGCTACTCTAGGTTGGCCCGCAGCATTAGTTGCTCTTTCGGCTATAATCATTTTTTGGTGGGTAGGCGTTCTTGGAATTTCACCTTCAGGAATGGGCTTTTAAGGAGATAATTATGGATATTAACACTATAGTCTTAATTATTATATTAGTTATAATGGTTTATGCATTGTCTGAACATTGGAAAGAGAAAAACTCGGATGCTGAGCAGGCTAGAATAAAAAACCTAGCTGAAAAAGATGAAATTTCTAATGAAGAAGTTGCGACATATGGACAAGTCCAAGAGCGTAAAAAACAGCTATTCGTTCTAATAGAAGAGAACCTTAAAGAGCATCCAGAGGAATCTAATCAACTTAAAGAAATCATTGAAGACTGGGCAAATTTAAAAATTGAAGCCTTTCAGAATCGTCGTTCCTGGGTGCGTGCTAATCCTGAAAAAAAATAGTAATATTTAATTCATATTTTAAATAAGAAAAATGTGAAAATTAAAATTTTAGTGTCAGGAAAGATTAAAGAGAAAGTCTATTATAATAAAATAAAAGAATATAAAAAATGGATTTCTAACTCTAGTCTATTCAAAATTGATATCATATTTTTAAAGGATAATAACTTAAAAAAGCTCTCTCAGAATCAAATCTTCCATATTAGTAAGAGAAATTTTTCACTTTGCTTAACAGAAAATGGAAATCAAATAAGTTCTGTTGATTTTTCAGATTTAATTACAAGTAAAAATGAGGAACTTTTATTTATAATAGGTCCTCCAGATGGATTAGATAAAGAAGTAATTAAAAAGTGTAATTATAACTTATCTTTATCAAGTTTTACTCTACCTCATGAACTTGCTTTTCTGTTGCTCATGGAACAGATATTTAGAGCTATATCAATTAATAATGGAAGCAAATATCATAGAGTTTAAATATTGATTCTTTCCGTTCTACCTTGAATCCCCACTAGTAATACGTAAGTAGTTGTGAAAATTTTATTTGCAATATCTTCGATTTTAATTTTATCCTCACCTTTTTCACCAAAAAATAAGACTTCCTCCCCTATATTAGGCTTCATATTTCCAAAATCAATCATTAATTGATCCATGCAGACTCTACCGGCAATTTTATAATTATTTCCCCTATAACTTACAAATCCATGCTCATACCATGGCCTAGGAAAACCGTCAGCAAAACCGGTCTGAATGACACCAATATATGTTTCTTTGTAGGTTAAATATTTTCCACCATAACTAACAGGAGTATTTGCGGGTACTTTTCGAACATTAATTACTGGTCCACAAAAACTCATCACAGGAAGGTAACTCTGATTCACTTTAACTTCACTCGATGGTGCTACGCCATAAAGCAACATACCAACTCTTACAGTATTAAAATATGATTTTGGTAGGTTTAGAATAGCACCACTGTTTGAACAATGGATATATTTAAAATTTAATCCACTTCTTTTTCCTGATTCTACGATTTCATTAAATTTATTTAATTGCTTAAAACTAAATGTCAGATCACCCTCGTCAGCAGTAGATAAATGTGAATAAATTCCCTCTACAGGAAGAAATTTATTTTGGTTTAAAATATTAAAAAGAGATTCAGCATCATTTGAATCAAATCCCAAACGAGTCATTCCTGTATCAAACTTTAAATGTATCTTTGGAGCCCCATTAAATCTTTTATAATATTCAATTGTATCATGTAAATCTTCAAAACAGGTTATATTAATCCAAAAATTATTATCGTGAGCAATCTTAAGCCACGAAGATTGCATTTTTGAGAAGATAAAAATATTATTTTTTATATTATTCTCTCTTAGTTCTAGTGCTTCCTCTATTGTAAAAACACAGAAGATAATATTTTTATCTTCTTTTAAGGATTTAGTAATGTTTAAAGATCCATGCCCATATGCATTTGCTTTAACTACGAGCATCAATGCTTTATCTCCAATTTTTTCTTTAATCAAAGATAAATTACTTTTTAACCTATTAACATGGATATAAGCTTTTGGACCTATTATATTTTTATACGTCATTGACTCATTTTTCTTTTTAAAAGAAAACCATTTAATAATATCCAAAAATAAATTAACGTTAATAAAATTATAAATATTTGAAAATTTATAATTCCAATAGAATTAAAAATTTGAAATTGTTTAAATACAAGTGAAAATGGCATTATTTCTAAAATTTCACTTATTCCATTAGGGAAAAAAGAAGTCTCAATGATAAGGCCGTTTCCAAAGATTATGTACAAATAAATTATTCCAGATGACAATAAAACTATACTTAAAGTATCTAAAATAAGAAAAATAGTGATGAACAGATTCCCAACTAATAAGAGAAAAATGACTAAGCATACTAAAAGAAAAAATATATTTAAAAGATTAAATATCATCTTTGTTATATAAATATATATTAAACTTGTTAAAATGGAAAAAATAATTGATTCTAAAATTGAAGCGATTAGATTTGAAAAAATTATATTTATTTTTCTGTGTGGACTTAAAGTAATATTTGCAAGTGCGTTACCATGAAATCGTAGGGTAAAAAATTCTCTATACAAAGATGGAAAAATTAAAATTGAGCTTAAAATAAAGATTAAGCCAGGAAACACCCAAACATCATAAGGTACTTTAGTTATACTAAATCTTATTATGTTTTTTAATGGTAAACCAATCATTGCAAAAATAGTAAAGGGTAATAAAAAATAGATAAAGAGATTTGGTATTAACCTATTTCTAAAAAGCCAAGCTCTCCTTGTCAACAATGCTTTTATCAATCTAAACCCTTACCTGCAAATTCTGAATCTAATAAATCTCGTAAACCCAAATTTTTAACATCTAGATTTATCATTAGATGACCCGTAGCTCCATCAATTACATCAAAAAAAACAGATCGTTTTCTACCATAAAAATGAAAAGTATTATCTAATCTATTTGGAGAAACTACAGTAGGTATTTTTCTTAATTTATTATAAAGATCATCTGTTAATTCCGTAAATTCAATTTGAAATTGGTGATAATCTAACGTACTCTCTAGTAATTTATCTAAATGGCCATCCATTAATATTCTTCCCTCATTAAAAACTAGAATACGATCATGTGCTTGTTCAATTTCTGCCAATGAATTACTCACATAAATTATTGATTTTTCTCCCTTGAGGTCTTTAATTAAGTCCCATGTAAGTCTTATTGATTCGGCATCCATAAACCCAGTTGGCTCATCCATAATTAAGACATCTGGGTTGTGTATCAATGCACGAATAAGCATTGCTTTTTTTTGTTCACCGCCAGAAACTCTGTATGCATATTCATTTAGGTTTGGTTTTAAATTTAATTTTTCTGAAAAATACTCTATTTTTTTTGAATAATCGGAATGTTTTATGTTATATAATTTTGCATTGAAAATAATATTTTGTTTTAATGTAAGCCACGGATCTAAATTAGATTCGTATGGAACATAACCGATTAATTTTTGAGTTTCTTGTCTGCGCTTATTCATATCTAATCCATGAATGAATACTTGTCCGTAATTTGGGTTTTCAAAACCTGAAAGTAGTTTTAATAGTACGGACTTACCTGAATCATTTTGGCCCACGATAGCAACAAGACTTCCCTTTTCAACACCAAATGAAAGTCCAGCAAGAATTGTTTTATCTCGAACTAACTTTCCAACTTTTTTTAGAGTTATGCTTGCTTCCATTTAATTTATTCTAGTGAGCCTCATACCAATTATCTCCTATTCCATAATCAACTTTTAATGGGACAAGTAAATTCATAGCTTTTTCCATTCTTGAAATGACAATTTCAATAAGTTTTGTTTTCTCTTCCAAGGGAAATTCAAATAATAATTCATCATGAATTTGAAGAAACATTTTTGACTTCATTTTATTTGATTCTATATCTTTAAATATATTTATCATTGCAATTTTTATCATCTCTGCCGCAGAACCTTGAATGGGCATATTTATTGCCATTCGCTCAGCTGCTTTCCTTCTTAATCCATTATCAGATTTAGCATCCCAAACTGGTCTTTTCCTACCATTAATTGTTTCTATAAACTTATGCTCTTTCGCATATTCTATAGTAGAGTTAATATAGTCTTTTATACCAGGATACTCTTTAAAGTAGGATTCAATAATTAAAAGTGATTCTTTTCTTGGTATTCCTAATTCTTGACTCATTCTAAAAGGACCTGCACCGTACATAATACCAAAATTAACAATCTTAGCAGTCCTGCGCATCTCCGGAATTACATCTTTTAATTCAACATTAAAAACTTTACTTGCAGTTCTTGTATGAATATCTTCATCACTATTAAAAGATTTAATTAATTCATCATCTTTACTAAAATGAGCCATTACTCTTAATTCAATCTGTGAATAATCAGCTGATAATATTTTCCATCCTTTCCTTTGGCCGATGAAGGCCTTTCTTATCTCTCGTCCTTCTTCAGTTCTTATAGGTATATTTTGAAAATTTGGATTAGTGCTTGATAAGCGACCAGTTGCAGCGATTGTTTGATTAAACGTAGTGTGAATACGATCTGAATTCGAATTTATTAGTAAAGGTAGAGAATCAAGATAAGTATTTTTCAACTTATTATACTTTCTGTATTTTAATATATAATCTGGTAATTCGTGTTGAAAACTTAATTGTTTGAGCACCTCCTCTGCAGTACTGCGTTTTTTAATTTGGGGCAAGCCTATATCATCAAATAATATTTTCGCTAATTGTTGTGTAGAATTGATGTTAAAGTCCTGATTTGAGAAAGAGTAAATTTTTTCTTTAAGATCATCTAAAATAATATTGATTCTATTCGACATTTTTTTTAAAATATTTTTATCAACAAAAACACCAAAAAACTCCATATCCGCTAAAACCTCAATTAATGGAATTTCTATATTTTTTAGATAATCGTTTAGACCGGATTCAATCAGTTTTTTTTCTAAAATGATATATAGTTTAAAAATAAGGTTAACATCTTGGCACGAGAACATGGAGAGCTTTTCTAGTTCAACCATTTCCATTTTAATTTTTTTTCTACCAACTCCAATTAATTCATCGATTGAAATTAGATCAAAGTTCAGATACTCTAGACTAACTGAGTCAAGTGTGTTTGATCTTGTGGATGGATTCAATAAATGAGAGGCTATCATAGTGTCAAAAAACAAACCTTTTAACTGAATTTTATATTTTTTTAATACCACTGAATAATACTTTGAATTATGTGTTACTTTTAAAATTTTCTCATTTTCAAAAATATTTTTTAATTTGTTTAAAATAAATATCAAATCGTTATCCGAGAAATTATTTTTTATTTTTTCTTTATACCTTATCGGTAGATAATAATTTTCATTTGCATCTATACAAAAGCTAATTCCAATAATGTTAGTATCTATTGGTGATAAATTATCAGTTAAAAAATTAAAAGAAATAATTTTCGAATTCAGTATGACTTGAATCAATTTTTCAAGTGCTAAATCATCTTTTATAATTCTATAAGAAAATTTAGATTTTTCATTTTTTATATTATTTTGTTCGATTTTTTGTAACTGTTTAACAAAAGCGTGAAACTCTAATTCTTTAAATTTCTCTATCGTTTGATTAGTCTGTAATTGTTTTGTTTTAAAATCTTCAATGTTTATTTTAAGATCTACGCTAGTATGTATTGTTGCTAACTTTTTGCTGAGTTTGGCATTGTCAACACCTTCCTTCAAACCTTTATGAACTCTTTTATTTGATATTTTGTCAGCATTTTCTAATGCAGATTCTAGTGAACCAAACTGTTTAATTAGTTTGACTGCAGTCTTCTTACCGACACCAGTAACGCCAGGAATATTATCGGCAGAATCACCCATAAGTGCAAGTAAATCAATAATTTTACTAGGTGGAATACCCCATTTTTCCTCAACTTTTTTAGATGTGAAGATTACAGGATATGGAATTTTTCTAGTTCCTGGTGAATACATAAAGATATGATTATTAATCAATTGCATAAAATCCTTGTCTCCGCTAACAATAAAAGAGTCCAACCCATTTTTTTCAGCATCTTGAGCAATTGTACCAATTATATCATCAGCCTCAAATCCTGTTTTTTTTATTATAGGAATATTCATCAACTCTAAGATTTTCCATAAATGAGGTAGTTGATTTTGTAACTCTTCAGGCATTGGGGGTCTGTTAGCTTTATAATCTGTGTATATTTCATGTCGAAAAGTTTTCTCTTTTGAATCAAATGCACAAACTAAGAAGTCAGGAGATTCAGATTTAATCAATTTAAAAATTTGATTAATAAAACCATAAAGCGCGCTAGTGTGTAAACCATAAGAGGTAATTAAAGGATTTCGAATTAAAGCATAATGTGCTCTATATAATATGGCATATCCATCAATAATGAATAATCGTTCTCTTTTTGAATTAGTTTTTTCCATATATAAAATTACACAAAGAGAAACTTCTCAGCTAGATACATTTAAGTAAAAAAAAGCCTCTGCAAAACAGAGGCTTTTGAAACACCAAACGCGTGTTTTAGATTTACATCATACCACCCATACCACCCATACCACCCATACCTGGGTCAGGCATTGGAGGCATTTTTTCATCTTCTGGGATATCTGTAATTGCTGCCTCAGTAGTTAATACCATGCCTGCAATTGAGGCAGCATTTTCAACTGCTACCCTTGATACTTTTGCAGGATCAATTATTCCAGCATCAAACATTTTAACATAGTCATTATTTCTTGCGTCATAACCATGATCACCTTTTTTATCGCGGACATTTTGAACAACAATAGCAGACTCGATACCAGCATTTTCAACAATCTGTCTAATTGGAGCCTCAAGAGCTCTTCTCATGATTCCTACCCCAACTTGTTGTTCCGAGCTCAACTTAACTTTATCTAATGATGGAATAGATCTTAGCAAAGCAACTCCACCACCAGGGACAATACCTTCCTCTACAGCTGCTCTAGTCGCATGCAATGCATCTTCGACCCTAGCTTTCTTTTCCTTCATTTCCACCTCTGTTGCAGCGCCAACATTTATTACAGCAACTCCACCGGAAAGTTTTGCTAAACGCTCTTGTAATTTTTCACGATCATAATCAGAGGTTGTTTTTTCAACCTGCACCTTAATTTCGTTAATTCGAGCTTTAATAGCATCCACATTTCCACCACCATCAACTATAGTTGTATTGTCTTTATCTGAAACTACTCGTTTAGAAGTACCTAAATAATCCAATGATGCATTGTCTAATTTATAGCCTGCATCTTCAGAAATAACAGTTCCACCAGTCAATATTGCAATATCTTCAAGCATCGCTTTGCGTCTATCTCCAAAACCTGGTGCTTTAACCGCTAGAACTTTAAATGTACCTCTTAACTTGTTAACCACTAATGTAGCTAAAGCTTCACCTTCAATATCCTCAGCAATAATTACAATAGGTTTGCCAGTTTGCACTACTTTTTCCAGCAATGGAAGTAAATCTTTCATGTTACTGATCTTTTTATCATGAATTAAAATATAAGGATCATCCATTTCAGCATCCATTGATTCAGAATTTGTAACAAAATAGGGAGACAAATAACCTCTATCAAACTGCATTCCCTCTACTGTTTCAAGAAATGTTTCAGCTGTTTTTGATTCTTCAACTGTTATCACACCGTCTTTACCAACTTTTTCCATTGCCTCAGCTATCTTATCACCAACTTCTTTGTCATCATTTGCGGAAATTGTAGCAACCTGTGCTATTTGCTGGCTGTCAGGTAAATCTTTTGCCTGATTTTTTATTGCCTCTATTACAGCATCTTTAGCTTCATCAATACCTTTTTTAATAGCCATTGGGTTTGCGCCAGCAGTTACGTTTTTGAGTCCTTCTGTAACTATTGCCTGTGCTAATACTGTCGCCGTTGTCGTACCGTCACCTGCAACATCTGATGTTTTGGAAGCAACTTCTTTGACCATCTGGGCACCAACATTTTCTAGTCTATCCTCGAGTTCTATTTCTTTTGCAACTGTTACGCCATCTTTTGTTACTGTGGGGGCACCAAACTTCTTTTCTATTACAACGTTTCGTCCTTTAGGACCTAATGTTACTTTTACTGCATTTGCTAATTTATCAACACCAGCTTTTAGTGCTGACCGTGCTTCTAATGAATATGCAACTTCTTTTGCCATTTTTATCTCCTTATAATACTGCTAATATGTCGCTTTCGCGCATAATTACATAATCAGATCCATCAAATGTGACCTCACTACCAGAATATTTTCCGTACAGTACTTTGTCACCAACTTTGACAGTCATATCTACTAAATTACCTGAATCACTTACTTTACCAGCTCCTGCAGCAACAACTAAACCTTGCTGAGGTTTCTCCTGAGCTGTATCTGGTAATATGATGCCACCAGCACTCTTATCCTCTGCAGGGGCTGGCTCTACGACCACTCTGTCAGATAATGGTTTTAATTTTAAACCCATATTTTAACTCCTTATATGCGCTATTTGTTTATTAATTACTATTTAGTACAGATTAATCAATTTGCTCAAAATAAATATCCATACAATGCTATAATGCAAAGTTTGTACCATTACACTTTTTATTTCATTTTGTATTAGAAAATAAAATAATAGGACAAATTGGCAACAAACTTCATTTTCCTGTAGAACCAAAGCCGCCAGAACCTCTTTCTGAATCAGTCAACTTGTCCACTAATAATATTTGAATAGGGTCTCCTTCCATTGAAACAAGTTGAAATAACCGTTGTTTCTTCTTGATGATATAGTCATCATCACTTATGTTATCAACTGAAGCCATTATTTCACCTCTATAGCCTCCATCAATAAGCCCTACCGAGTTAGACATTCTTAAAGGTGTTTTTGAAATACTAGATCTAGGTATTAAAAAGTAAGGCTTAGAATCAATATTTTCACATGCTATGCCAAAATGAATTTTCTTTGTACTTTTTTTATTAATTATTTGTTCATTGATTGCATAAAGATCCAACCCAGCATCACCATCATGGAAATGACCATGATTTAAATAAAAAAGTTTGATTTTTTCATTAAAAGGTTTAATTAATAGTTTCATTTATGCTCCCTAATTATAGATCTTAATAACTTTATATGCGATGGACTAGATCCACAACATAATCCAATAACAGCTGTCTTCAAATTTAAAATAGATTTTATGTGTTTTTTTAGATTTTCATCATCAATAATATCATTAAAACTATTATTACATTCCTCAAATCCTAGATTAGGATACAAACCAATATCTAAACCTCTAATATTTTGAATATTCTTAGATATTTTAATTGTTAAATCAATATTATTACAGTTAATCAGTAATAAATCAATATCATAACTATCAATTAATTTTAATGTCTTTTCAATCGAAGTACCATCTAATAAAGTATCTTTAGTTTTCATTATTAAACTAACCCAAACAGGCTTGTTTATGTTGGCTACTAAATCTAATGCTATATTTATTTCTTTTATATTACCCATGGTTTCAAATATAATTATATCAATTTCACATTCAGTAAACCATTCTAATAATTGTTCATATGTATCTTGAGCCACTAACTTTCCAGGAAATTTTTTTGGGTTATAGCAATCTTCAACAGATGTGATTGAACCTGCAATTTTTATATTTTTTTTGATAGCACTATACGCACAGTCGACAGCTTTAAAAAAACTATTTTTTGCATAATTATAGGCCTTATTATCAGAAAAACCTATTTTTCCATATGTATAAGGAGTTGATCGAAAGGTATTTGTAGTTATTATATCCGCTCCTGCCAAAATATATTCTTTGTGAATTTTAGTCACAATTTCAGGATAATCTATATTGGCATTTGCAGACCAAATAGGCAACTGTAAACTTATGTTATAAGTATTTAATTGAGTACCAACAGCACCGTCTAAAATCAAAAACTTATGCATTCTCAGTCCTAGAATAATAATAAAAATGAAATAAAATAATTAAGATAAAAATACTTAATCCTATCGCAGATTCAAAAGTGGATTCTAAAAATGAGTGGTATAATATCCATGCATTTAATAAAAGATAGAAAATAGGTGTTATCGGGTAACCCCAGGTTTTATATGGTCTTTTTAAATTTTTATTTTTAGCTCTTGATAAAAAAAGTGCAAATACCGTGATACTTGATGTAAGGATTAACGAAATTCCAGTATACATCAAGACTTGTTCAAAAGATGAAGTTAGAATAAAAACAAAAGATATTAAAAATTGTAATAAAAATGCATTTATTGGTATTTTTTTTGAATCTGTTTTTTTTAAAAAACTTAGTATTTTGTAATCTTCACCCATTACTTCCATAACTCGAGGTCCAATATAAACGTAACTGCTTACCGTTGATAAAAGTAAAAGAGATATTCCAATAGAAATAATTTTCCCGCCACCTTCTCCAAAAATATATTTTCCTGATATATGTGCAACTTCAACCTCTCCCATGAGACTACTTATTGGTGCGGTGTAGAGAAATATATAGTTCAATAATACATAGAGAAACATAACCGTTAGTGTAGAAAAAAACATTGATTTAGAAATATTTTTATACGGTTTCTTTACTTCGCTAGCGATATATATTATAGAGTTCCATCCAGTGTAAGCATAAGTAACCCAAATTAGACTAACAGCAAAAAATGAGCTAAAAATAATATTAAAATCCTTTCCTGTGGGTATAACAACCAACTTTTGAGGGTTATCGATCCTAAACCCATATAAAATAAAAATTATTATAAATACAATCTTTATAAATGTTGAAATATTTTGAAAAGATGTACCTACTTTAATACTTGAAATGTGGATTACATGAAAAACGAGAATAATAATTATTGATATTAATTTTATATTAATAAAATCAAAAATTGTTGATAAATAATTTGCAAATGCAATTGATGCCAAAACTGATGGTGCTGCAAAACCAATAGTTGCAGATATTAACCCCGCACAAAATCCAATTGAGGGATGAATAATACTACTTAATAATGAATACTCACCGCCAGATCTGGGGTAAATAGTTGCTAACTCTCCATAGCTTAATGCACCACATACAGCCAAAAAGCCACCAACTATCCATAAAAATAATAGAGGGAAAACTGATTCAATATTTAATAATTGATAACCTAGGCTGGTAAAAACACCTGTCCCGACCATGGATGCAATAATAAATGAAGAGGATGTCCAGAATGATATATGCTTATTTTGGTACTCTGGCATGGATTTCTTTTTATTTTTCAGATTTTATAAATTCTAAAAGCTAATAAAAACCAACCAAAAATATAGCAAAGTCCACCAAAAGGAGTAATAGCTCCAAACCACCTGAGATTTGTTAGAACCAATAAATAAAGACTACCTGAAAATAAAATAATACCAATGATAAATAATTTTGCTGACGTATTAATTACTGTAGCAGGGAAATGAAATCCTAAAAAACCTAAGAATATTAATCCAAATGAATGATATATTTGGTATTTAACGCCTGTTTCAAAAATATTTAAATCATTTGCAGGTAACTTTTCTTTTAGAGCATGTGAAGCAAAAGCACCTAAAACGATACCTAAACCATTTAAAACTGAGCCAACTATTATCCAAGTTTTCATTTACTTAAAAATTATTTTTTGATGATAGTTCTTATTGGATATGGTATTTGTATTTTTTCTTCTTTAAACCGTTTATGAATTTTTTTTATAAATTGGTGTATAATTGGGTTCTGATCACCATACTTATTGCCTCTAAAATATATTGCAAAATCGATACTCGATTCACCAAATCCTCTAAATTTAAAACTGGGCTTTGATAATTTATTTGTCTCTTCTAATGTTTGATGTAATTCATTTGCTACATCCATGGTTATTTCCTCAACATATTCTAAATCAGAATTGTAATCAACTCCCATAAATACTTTTACAGAAAAACTTGGATCACCACTATCATAGTTTTTAACAATTGCGGAAGATAATTTAGTATTTGGGATATGTAAAACATTATTGGTTCTTTCTAACATTTTTGTATTTCGCCAGGTAATATTTTGAATGTAACCCATTTCTCCTGAATCTAGGCTTACAAAATCTCCAGGTTGAACTTTTTTACTAAGTAGAATATGTAGCCCAGCAAAAACATCTGATAAAGTATCTTTTAAAGCCAATGAAACAGCCAAACCACCAACACCTAAAGCTGTTAGCATTGGGGCAATTGATATACTAACGGAATCTAATATAATCAACAAGCCAATTACATAAATTGTTATTTTTACAATATTTGTAAATATTGTTGTTGATGGAAACCCTCCTGAATGTTTATTTGACCATAAATTAAATAAACCTAAAATTAATTTCGCCATTGCATGGGTTATAGAGGCAATCAAAATAATTTTAATAATAATTAAAATATATTCCGAATATTCAGGGTTTATAGGTAAATCTTTAAAAACTAAAAAAAGTGAAAATAAAAAAGACCACAATACAATTTGAGATTCTATTGATTCGAGTAAAATATCATCTCCCTCCCAATCAGAGAGTTCTGTAAATCTTTTTAATTTAGAGTGTATGAATTTTTTAAAGACTGTACCAAAGAGCACTGCTGTAAATACAACTAATATTGGAAATAACCATAGGTCAAGAAGAGTCGTTGAATTAGATATTTTATTAATGAAATTCATTTTAATCAAACTTTACGGATACTAATTTTGACACACCTTTTTTTTCTTGAGTTACACCATACATAAAATCAGCAGTTTCCATTGTTAATTTATTATGAGTTACAATAATAAATTGAGTTTCATCGCAAAATTTACTTAAAACTTTAGTGAACTTCCGAATATTTATATCATCCAGTGGAGCGTCGACCTCGTCTAAAATACAATAAGGGCTAGGCTTCACCTGATAGATAGCAAATAATAATGATATTGCAGTAAGCGCTTTTTCTCCACTAGAGAGAAGTCTTAAAGAAGTATTTCGTTTCCCTGGTGGCTGTGCTTTAATCCCTATACCAGCTTCAAGTGGGTCTGGATCTCCAATTAGTTCAAGCGAGGCATTACCTCCCTCAAAAAACAGACTAAAAAGTTTCTCAAAATTTAATTTTATCAATTCAAATGTTTCTTGAAAACGTTTCCTAGCAACTTTATCAATTTTCCTGATTGTTTCTCGAAGATGTTCTTCTGCTTTAATTAGATCCTCCCTCTGGGTACATAATTCTTCTAGCCTTTTATCTTCCTCCCTGTGCTCATCTTGTACGGCCATATTAACAGGTCCAATATTTTCGAGACTACGTTGTATTTTATGTATTAAATTCTCTAATTGTTCTTCAGTCTCATCTACAATATGATTATCTGGTAATTCCATATCATATTTTTCTGATATTTTTTCTTTTATAGCTATAACTCTTTGTTCGTTTCTAGATAAATCTAACTCTAAGTTTTTTAAATCCTCTAAAATTTGCTCTTTGTTTTTTTGATCTGATGT